>Ga0116217_10000212_pt1 | contig 68572 bp, 68 predicted proteins | sample Sb_taG_6_FD_89697 | JGI IMG/M metagenome (GOLD analysis project Ga0116217, IMG submission 89697) | Peat soil microbial communities from Weissenstadt, Germany - Sb_50d_4_PS metaG | ecosystem: Environmental > Terrestrial > Soil > Wetlands > Peat | place: Germany: Weissenstadt | collected 2010-09-21
ATCTCCTCGGGGAGGCTGTACCTCAGCGATCGTCTCAACAGCGCCGGCCTGCGCGAGTATCCCGGTTTGCTCCTGGAGGCGATTGACACGGGGACTCCGTCGACCCTTGCGACGGTCATCCGATCGCGCGGTCTTTTGAACCGAGCCGAGACCGCCCTCAAGGGCCGCCCCCCGACGTGGTGCCTCCGGAGGCGGCAGTCGCCATCGCCGAGGGCGAGTTCAATCGGTTCTACATGCGTGGGGTGTGTGCCCGGGCGATCGCTGCCGGTGTGCAGACCGTGGAGGTGTATCAGGCCCGGACCACCACGGACCCGCTGCCCGAGTCGACGGCGTTGGTCGGCCGCCGGCTCGATGCCCGGGGACTGCTCGACGACCTTCGGAACCACGTCCTCGTGGACCGGGCGCTCGGGTTGCCGATCGGGGCCGACTCTGGGCTGAGCGTCTGGTTCCCGGGGCCCGCCTGATTGCGCCTCCACCGGGCGGGCCTGCTCAGGCCTCCCGGGTCGGCGGCCCGGCCGAGGTGTGCCTCGTCCCCTCGGGGTCGACCGCCCATGTCGGCGCCCTCTCCCACTCCTCCTCGTAGACGAGCTCTCCCATCGGGCGGCGGCGGACCGGCCCGTGTGCGCCCACCGGCCGGCCGAGCGTGATGGTGGCGGCGATGAAGACGTGGTCGGGGAGGCCGAAGAGCTCGCGCAGCTCGGGTTCGGCGCCGAAGTGGAAGCCGGTCATGACCCCGCCGTACCCGAGCGCGCGCGCCGCCAGGAGCAGGTTCTGGCACGCCGGGTAGACCGAGGCGCCCTCGAGCGGGTGCGGGGCCCGGTAGCGCACCAGGCAGGGCAGGATCAGAACCGGCACCCGCTCGAAGTGGTCGACGTACTCCTGCATGGTCCGCGCCGTGCGCGCCTTCGGCGAGTCGGCGACCGCCCCGGTGCCCGAGTCGTAGGAGTCCACCTCCCGCTTGGCGCCCCAGATGCGGCGGGCCGATGCCGCGATCAGCGCCTTCGCCCGCACGGCCTTCGGGCCGTCGGTGAGCACGAGCAGCCGGAAGGGCTGCCGGTTGGAGCCGCTCGGGGCCCGGGTGGCCGCGAAGAGGATTGCCCGGAGCGCGTTCGTGGGCACCGGCTCGTCGCGGTAGCGGCGGATGGCGCGGGTGGAGGCGATCCCCTCGAGCAGCCCGACCGTGTCGGCCGGCAGCGCGTCGTCCAAGGCCTCGGTCACGGGCCCGTCTCTCCCTCCCGGTCGGTCGGGACCGACCCTCTCGGTCACTCCAGCCCCTCGGGCGCGCTCGGCTCGCCGCCGACGGATCGCCGCATCGCCGCGTGGAGCGCGTTGGGGGTGAGTATCCCGACATAGCGGTCACCGTCGACGACCGGCACCCACCGCACGTCGTGCTGCAGCATCTCCCCGAGCGCGGCGCGCAGCGACGTCCCGAGCGGCACCTGCACCCCGAACTCGACCACGTGGTCGGCGACCGCGCCACCGCGGCCGGGGTCGAGGTCGATCCAGCCGAGGAGGTGGTCGGCCGCGTCCACCACGAGCGCCCAGCGGCTGTCGGCCCCGCCCGCGAGCGCCCTCGCGTCGAGCATGGAGACGTCGGGGGGGACGGCCGGCGGGTGGAAGAGGTCCTCGGTGGCGATCGCGGTGACCCCGAGGCGGCGCACCCCCCGGTCGGACCCGACGAAGTCGGCCACGAAGGGGGTCGCCGGACGGCCCAACACCTCGGAGGGGGTGTCGTGCTGCTCCAGCACGCCCCCCTTCGACAGGACCACGATGCGGTCGCCGAGGCGGGCCGCCTCCTCGATGTCGTGGGTGACGAACACGATCGTCTTCTCCAGCTCCTGCTGCAGGTCGAGCAGCTGCTGCTGGAGCCGTCCCCGGGTCACCGGGTCGACCGCGCCAAAGGGCTCGTCCATGAGGAGTACGGGCGGGTCGCCACCGAGCGCCCGGGCCACGCCGACCCGCTGGCGCTCGCCACCGGAGAGCTCGTGCGGGTACCGGCGCCCGTAGCGGTCGGGGTCGAGGCCCACCAGCTCGAGCAGCTCGTTGACCCGCCGGTCGATCCTCGAGCGGTCCCAGCCGAGCAGGCGGGGGACCGTGGCCACGTTGTCGGCGATGCGGCGGTGGGGGAAGAGACCGCCGTGCTGGATCACGTACCCGATGCCCCGGCGCAGCGTCACCGGGTCCATCTGCAACACGTCGGTGCCGTCGATGAGGATCCGGCCGCCGCTCGGCTCGATGAGCCGGTTGATCATCCGCAGGGTGGTGGTCTTGCCGCAGCCCGACGGCCCGACCAGCACGCATAGCTCGCCGTCGCCGACGCTGAAGCTGAGCTCGGCCACCGCGACCGAGTCGCGCCCGTAGCGCTTGGTCACCCGCTCGAGCGCGATCACCACCGCCGACGTTACCCAGGCGTCGGTGTCCACCGGCTCCGTACCCCGGGCCCGCGTCACCGCCCCCGGTAACGTCGGGCTCGTGCTCCTGGCGGGCAACCCGTTCTTCCGGTGGAGCTACGTCACCGGCCAGTGGGGCCAGATCCAGGCCGACCTGGTGCAGCACATCGAGCTGAGCCTTATCGCGGTGGCGATCGGCGCGGCGATCTCGGTGCCTGTCGGGGTACTGGCCTGGCGATACCGGCTCATCCGGGCGCCCGCGTTCGGGGTGGCCAGCGCGCTCTACATCATCCCGTCGTTGGCGTTGTTCGCGATCCTGGGCGGCATCACCGGCTACGTCCCGCCCCGCTCGTGGGTGACCGCCGAGGTCGCGCTGGTCGGCTACACGCTTCTGATCCTGATCTGGAACACCGTGGCCGGGCTGAACGCGGTGCCGGCCGACGCGCGGGAGGCGGCGACCGCCCTCGGCTACTCGCGCCGGGCCGAGCTGCTCCGGGTCGACCTTCCCCTCGCCCTCCCGTACATCTTCGCCGGGCTGCGGGTGGCCATGTCGACGGTGATCGGGCTGGTCACGGTCACCGCGCTGATCGGGCTCGGTGGGCTCGGCCAGCAGATCACCTACGGCTTCAACATCGCCTACAACACGCCGATCATCGTGGGGCTCGTGCTCTCGATCGCCCTCGCGGCGGTCGCCGACCTCCTCCTCGTCGGCGCGGAGCGCCTCGTCGTCCCGTGGTCGCGCGGGATCCGGCGGGCCCGGAGCGAGGGCTGAGCCGTGTCCTTCCTCGACCGGCTGTTCCACTGGTTCACGACCTCGGCCTACTGGAGCGGGACGGGCGGGATCCCCGTGCTGTTCGGCCGATCGCTCGAGCTGAGCGCGGCGGTGGTGGTCACCGCGCTCGTGCTCGGAGGGGGCCTCGGACTGGTGCTCGGCCACACCGGCCGGGGGGCGCTGGTGGCCGTCAACGCGGCCAACGCCTTCCGGGCCGTGCCGACCCTCGCCCTCCTCACCCTGCTCGCCATCCAGCCGTCGATCTCGCTGCGCTGGGACGGCTTCCTCGCGTCGTGGATCGCGCTGACCGTGCTCGCGATCCCGCCCATCCTCACCAACACCTACGTCGGTATGCGGGAGGTGGACGCCGATGTGCGCGACGCCGCGCGGGCCATGGGGCTGCGGGGCGCCAGCATCCTGTCGAGGGTGGAGGCACCGCTGGCCGTCCCCTTCGTGATGGCCGGCGTCCGGACGGCCGCGATCGAGGTCGTGGCGACCTCGACCCTGGCCGCCTACGTCGGGTACTCGGACCTCGGCACCTACGTGCTCGCCGGGCTCAACACCCAGAACACCGTCGAGTCGGTGGCCGGGGCGCTCCTCGTGGCGGCCATGGCCGCCCTCGTGGCCGGCGTCCTCGGAACGGCCGGGCGGCTGCTCACCCCGCCCCCGCTCCGGCGGGAGCGGACGCTCTCGCTGGCCGGTCGTCCGGCCGGGTGGTGAAGGCACGCCGAGGCCAAAATCTGATCAAATACCTCGGGATTCCGTCGAAGTTTCGAAAGGCACCGGTCGCGGAATCGTCATAGTGCGCTAGACCCCTCTCCCAACTGGTCCCTTCAGGAAAGGCGAACCCGATGTCCCGTGTCCGTGTCCTCCTCGCCGGCGCCGCGTTGCTCGCGGCAGCCGCCGGCGCGCTGGCCGCCGCCCCGGCGGCGTCCGCGGCGAGCTCCAAGCCGAGCATCGTGATCGGTTCCACCAACTTCGAAGAGCAGGCGATCGTCTCCAACATCTGGGCGGACGTCCTCCGCAAGGCGGGCTTCACCGTCACGGTCGAGCCGGCCCTGGGCACCCGGGCGATCGTCGTACCCGCCATCGAGAAGGGGCAGATCAACCTCGAGCCGGACTACGCCGCCTCTCTGCTCGGCTTCCTCCACGGCGGCAACCCGCAGAAGGCCGGCGACAACATCACGACGGCCATCCCGGCCGACCAGCGGGCGCTCGCCCCCTTCGGGGTGACGGTGCTGCCGGCCTCGAAGGCGCTCGACACCAACGTGTTCGCGGTCACCAAGGCCACGGCGAGCAAGTACCACCTGACCACGCTGTCCAGCCTGAAGCCCTACGCTTCCAAGCTGACCCTCGGCGGGCCGCCCGAGTGCCCGACCTTCGCCGGCTGCGAGCCGGGACTCGAGAAGGTCTACGGGCTGCACTTCGCCGGCTTCAAGTCCCTCGACGAGGCCGGCCCGCTGAGCGTGGCCGCGCTGAAGGGCGGGGAGGTGCAGGTGGTGGAGCTGTTCTCGAGCGACGGCAACGTCGTGTCGAACAACTTCGTGGCCTTGACCGACAACAAGCACCTCGAGGGGGCCGACTACATCGTCCCGGTGATCCGCAAGTCCGTCGACACCGCCCAGGTGGCGAGGCTCCTCAACGCCATCGACGCCAAGCTGACCACCAACGCCATCTCCAAGCTGAACCTCGATGACACCGCCAAGCAGGAACAGCCGCCTGCGGTCGCGCAGGCCTGGCTCAACTCGGTGGGCGGCTGATCCCGAGACGCTGACCCTCCGCCCCGGCCGACGCCGGCCCGGGACGGGGGCCTACAGTCGGCCGACCGGCGGCGAGGGAGGCACGTGGGGCGGCCCACCACAACCGAGACGGCGGGCGGCGTGGCCACCATCACGCTCGATTTGCCGGAGAAGCGCAACGCGCTCAGCACCGAGATGCTCGACTCGCTGGGCGACGACCTCGCCGCGGCGGCCGACGACCCCGCGGTCCGGGTGGTGGTGCTCACCCACACCGGGACGATCTTCTGCGCCGGGGCCGACCTCTCGGTCGCGGCGGCCACCGCCGCCCGCTACGACATCGCCGGGATCCTCCGGCTGGTCCAGGACATCGGCAAGCCGGTGGTCGGACGGATCGCCGGGCAGTGCCTCGGTGGCGGGGTCGGCCTGGCCGCGGCCTGCGACATCTCGGTCGCGGCCACCGACGCGCGCTTCGCGTTCAGCGAGGTCCGGCTCGGGGTGGCCCCGGCCGTGATCTCGGTGGTCTGCCTGGCCAAGATGCGCCGGGCCGAGGCGGCCGAGCTCTTCTTGTCCGGGGAGCGGTTCGACGCGGTCCGGGCGGCCGAGGTCGGGCTGATCACCCGGGCGGTGGGGGCGGCCGAGCTCGACGCGGCGGTCGACGAGGTGGTGGGCCGGCTGCTGCTCGGGGGCCCGGGCGCCCTGGCGGCGGTCAAGCGCATCCTGGCCACGGTGCCGGCGATGGGGCGAGACGAGGCGTTCGCGTGGGCGAGCGAGCTGTCGGCGACGCTGTTCGCCTCGGACGAGGCGACCGCGGGCATCGCGGCGTTCCGGGAGCGACGGCCCGCGCCGTGGGCGGAGCCGTGGCCCTCCTGATCGCTCAGACCGGCAGCACGCCGTGGCGCTTCTGCACGGCGCCGCGGTCGGCCGGGTCGGCCGCCGAGAACCGCCCGATCAGCTCGCCGCGCAGGGCCTCGAAGGGCACCACCGCGTCGACGACGAGATCGCCAGCGAGCCGGTAGAGGTTCACGTCCTCCTCGTACTCCCGGCGCATCCGGGCGACGAAGGCCGCCCGCTCGCCCTCGTCCTCGATGGCGGCGATCCGGTTGGCGTAGACGGCGTTCACGGCGGCCTCGGGACCCATCACGGCGATCTTGGCCGTCGGCAGCGCGAGGGTGGCGATCGGGTCGAAGGCCGGACCGCACATGGCGTAGAGGCCGGCGCCGTAGGCCTTGCGGACGACCACGCAGATCTTGGGCACGCTCGCCTCGGTGACCGCCGCCACCATCTTCGCCCCGTGCCGGATGATGCCCTGCCGCTCGACCTGGGTGCCGATCATGAACCCGGGCACGTCCGCCAGGAACAGGAGCGGCACGTTGTAGGCGTCGCACATCCACACGAACCGGGCGGCCTTGTCCGCCGAGTCCACGAACAGCACCCCGCCCTTCATGGCCGGGTTGTTGGCCACCACCCCGACGACGTGGCCGTCGAGGCGGGCGAACCCGGTGATGAGCTCGGTGGCGAACAGCGGCTTGATCTCGAAGAGGGTGTCGGCGTCGAGCAGGCCGTCGAGGAGAACGTGCATGTCGTAGCCGGCCGCGTCGTCTTCGGGCAGGTCGGACCGGGTGAGGCTCCGCGACGCGGGCTCGGGGGCCGCCGCCGGCGGGACCTGGCGCCAGGAGCCGGGCAGGTAGGAGAGGAGCGTGCGGGCCTGCTCGATGGCGTCGGCGTCGTCGGTGGCGAGGTTGTCGCCGCACCCCGACACCGTCGCGTGCATCCGCGCCCCGCCCATCTCCTCGAGCGTCACCCGCTCGCCGATCACCTCCTCGGCCATGCGGGGCGAGCCGAGGTACATCGACGCGTTGGATTCCACCATGATCACCACATCGCAGAACGACGGGATGTAGGCGCCGCCGGCCGCCGAGGGCCCGAAGAGGCAGCAGATCTGCGGGGCGACCCCCGAGAGCTTCACCTGGTTGGAGAAGATGCGGCCGGCCCCCCGGCGACCGGGGAACATCTCGACCTGGTCGGTGATGCGGGCGCCGGCCGAATCGACCAGCCACACGATGGGCAGCTCGTTGCGGAGCGCATGCTCGGTCATGCGGACCATCTTCTCCACCGTCCGGGCGCCCCAGGACCCCGCCTTCACGGTCGGATCGTTGGCGATGACACAGGTCGGGCGGCCGTCGACCCGGCCGAGGCCGGTCACCACCCCGTCGGCGGGCAGGTCGGGCGCGTCGGTGTTGGCGAGCAGCCCGTCCTCGACGAAGGTCCCCGGGTCGACGAGCAGCGCCAGGCGCTCCCGGACCGGGAGCTTCCCCTGCTCGGCCAGCTTCTCGGCGCTCCGGGCGAAGTTGCCCGCGACGGCCCGGTCGATCCGGGCCGAGAGCTCCTCGGCCTCGCCGCTCATCCGACCGGGAGACCCAGTCCCCGGGCGATCACCAGGCGCTGGATCTCGCTCGTCCCCTCGCCGATCTCCAGGATCTTGGCGTCCCGGTAGAGGCGAGCCACCGGCGACTCCTCCATGAACCCGGCCCCCCCGAACACCTGGGTGGCGACGCGGGTGGCCGAGACCGCCGCCTCGGTCGCGTAGAGCTTGGCCATGGCCGCCTCCTGGCGGAAGGGCTGGCCAGTGTCGCGGCACCAGGCGGCCTTGTAGGTCAAGGTGCGCGCGTTCTCGACCGAGACCGCCAGGTCGGCCAGGGAGAAGGCGACCGCCTGGAACCGGCCGATCGGCCCGCCGAAGGCGTTGCGCTGCTTGGCGTAGTCGAGCGCGTGGTCGAGGCACGCCTGAGCGCAGCCGACCGCCAGCGACGCGATCGCGATCCGGCCGGAGTCGAGGATCGACAGGAAGTTCTTGTAGCCGTGCCCAGGCTCGCCGAGCAGGCAGTCGCGGGGCACGTGGCAGTTGTCGAGGGCGAGGTCGTGCGTGTCGCTCGCGTGCCACCCGAGCTTGTGGGGTGCCGGGAGGACGGTCAGGCCGGGAGTTCCGGCGGGGACGATGAACGACGAGATTCCCCCGTCCTCGGTCTTCGCCGTGACGGTGACGAGGGAGGTGATCGGGGTGCCCGAGTTGGTGATGAAGGCCTTGGCCCCGTTCAGCACCCAATCGTCACCGGCCTCCGTCGCCCGGGTCCGGGTCGCGCTGGCGTCGCTGCCGGCGTCCGGCTCGGTCAGGCCGAAGGCCGCCAGCGCCCGGCCCGCCACCAGGTCGGGCAGCCACCGGCCGCGTTGCTCGTCCGTGCCGAAGCGAAAGATGGGGGTGGCGCCGAGGCCGAGTCCGGCCGACAGGGTGATCCCGACGGACTGGTCCACCCGGCCGATCTCCTCGATGGCGAGGCACACCGAGAGGAAGTCGCCGCCGCCGCCACCCCACTCCTCGGGGAAGGGGAGACCGAAGAGCCCGAGATCGCCCATCGCGTGCACGATTTCGACGGGCAGCCGGCCGTCGCGGTCCCACTCCGCCACGTGCGGGGCGACCTCGCCGAGCGCGAAGTCGCGCACGGTCTTCTGGAAGGCGAGGTGCTCGTCGCTGGGCCGGAACTCCACGGGCTCTCCTTAGCGATCCCTAAGGATACTATGACCGCGTGAGCCCGTCGCCCGCCGCCGCCCGCGCCCGCCCGCGGGGCTCGCGACGGGCCGACTTCCTCCAGGTGGCGGCGGAACTGTTCGCGGAGCGCGGCTACGGGGGGACCTCGGTCGACGACGTCGGCGCGCGGCTCGGCGTGTCGGGCCCGGCCGTCTACTGGCACTTCGACTCGAAGGAGTCCCTCCTCACGCTGATGCTGTCGGACATCAGCGACCGCCTGCTCGCCGGCGGCACCCGCTGCATGAAGGAAGCGGTCAGCCCGGCCGACGCGCTGGTGTCCCTCCTCCGATGGCAGATCGAGTTCGCACTCGGACACCCCGAGCTCATCACGGTCCATGCCCGCGACCTTGCGCACGTCCCCCAACCGGCCCGACGGCAGATCCGCCGGACCCAGCGGCTCTATGTCGAACAGTGGGTCGACGCGCTCGGCGGCATCGCCCCGGACGTGTCGCCGGAGCTGCGGCGGGCCGCCACCCATGCGACGATCGGCCTCATCAACTCGACGCCCTACCTCGGGGACGGCCTGTCGCGCACGGCGAAGGCCGCCCTCCTGGAGCGCATGGCGCTCGCCTCGCTCCGCGGCGCCCTGGAGGGCCCCGGTGCCTGAGATCGCCGTGGCGATCCGCGAGGTGGGTCCCCGCGACGGCTTGCAACGCGAGGCCCCGGTCGCACCCGAGCAGCGCCTGGCCCTGATCGGGGCCCTGGCCGCCGCCGGCCTCGGCGCGATGGAGGTGGCCGCCTTCGTCTCGGAGCGGGCGGTGCCGGCGATGGCCGGCGCCGCGCAGGTGGTCGCCGGGCTCCCCGCCGGATCGGGGTGCACGTGGTGGGCGCTCGTCCCGAACCTCATCGGCGCCGAGCGGGCCCTCTCGGCCGGGATCGAGCACGTCACCGTTACGGTGTCGGCGTCGGAGGTGTACAGCCAGCGCAACGTCGGGATGGGCACCGAGGAGTCGGCCGCCCAGGCGATGTCGATCATCCCGGTGGTCCCGGAGGCCGACGTGGTGATCTCCTGCGCGTTCGGTTCCCCCTACGAGGGGGACATCGACCCCGAGTCGGTGGCGGCGCTGGCCGGTCGGTTCACCGGGGCCGGCGCGAGCGTGACCCTGGCCGACACCACCGGCGTCGCCTCGCCCCGCCGGCTGCGCGACGTCCTCGGCCTGACCGGGACCGGGGTCGGCCTGCACCTGCACGACACCCGGGGCAGCGCGCTCGTGAACGCGTATGCCGCCATCGAGCTCGGCGTGACCCGCTTCGACACCTCGGTCGGCGGCCTCGGCGGTTCGCCGTTCGCCGACGACGCCGGCGGGAACCTCGCCACCGAGGATCTCGTGCACCTGCTCGACGACATCGGGTGCCTGACCGGCGTCGACCTCGAGCGCCTGGTCGACGCGGACGAGATGCTGCGCGAGCTCCTGGGTCGGCCGCTGGCCAGCCGGGTGGCCGAGACCGAGCTGCGCCGTCGGGCGAAGTAGCGGCCGCTACCGGTCGGGGAGCTGGGCCCGGTTGCGCTGCATCACTGCGTCGCGCCGGGCGGCGAGCCCGGCGAAGTCGGGGGTCACGCTGCGGGCGATGTCGAGCTCGATCGCGAGCGCCTCGCCGAGCGTGGTCGCCGACCCCTCGGCGTACATCCGCTTCAGCGCCTGCATTGTGGCCGGATCGGTCTCGGCGATCGACTGGGCCAGCTCCATGGCCCGCTCCATGAGCGTCTCGTGCGGCACCACCTCGGTGACCAGTCCGAGGCGTTCGGCCGTGCGCGCGTCGATGGCATTGCCGGTCATCGACAGCATCCGGGCGTTGCGGAGCCCGACCCCGCCGGGCAGCCGCGCCGTCATGCCGCCCCCCGGGAGGACCCCGACCCGGGCATGGGTGTCGCCGAAGCTGGCCTGCTCCGACGCGATGAGGAAGTCGCAGCCGAGCGCGATCTCGAGCCCGCCGGTGTAGGTGGCGCCGTTGATGGCGCCGATGATCGGCGTGCGCATCCTCGACGAGCGGGTCACCCCGCCGGCCTCCAGTCGGGAGAAGGTCGTGCCGGCCCTGAGCGCGGCCTCCTTCAGGTCGACCCCGGCGCAGAATGCCGGGTCGGTCCCGGTGAGCACGACCACCCGCACCTCGTCGTCTGCGTCGGCCCGCTCGAGCGCCCCGAAGAGCGCCCGGGACAGTTCGGTGTTGAGCGCGTTGCGCTGGGCCGGCCGGTTGAGCGTGAGCACCCGCACGTGGCCGACGTCGGACTCGAGGAGCACGGCGCCATCAGCGGTCCCGGGGCTCACAAACGGAGCTTAAGCCGGCGCCGGCCCGGGCGTCGGCGGGCCGGGACGGCGATTGCCGCCGTCACCGCTCGACGCGCACCGGCGCTCTGACGAGGAACTCGTCCTCGGGCGCGAGCTCGGTCGCGCGGCCCATGACCGCGCCGAGGAGCCCCGGCCCGGGCCGCTGGGGCGAGCGGATCCCGAGGATGGAGATCACGAGCGCGCCGAGGGCGATCCCGGCGCCGACCTCGAAGGCGGTCGTGTACCCGTGCGTCGTCGCGATCGCCGTCGTGAGGTGGCTGGCGCGTCCGTGCGCGGCCTCGATGAGGGTGCGGGCCCTGGACCGGGCCGCGTCGATCGCCACGGTGGCCAGGATCGCCAGCCCGAGCGCGCCGCCGACCTGCTGCCCGCTGTTGAGGAGGGCCGAGGCGAGACCGGTCTCCTGGGGCCGGACCCCCGAGACGGCGGTCAGGGTGAGCGACACGAAGCTGAGCCCCATCCCGAGCGAGATCAGGAGCAGGGGGAGCAGGATGTCCAGGTAGGTGCTGGTGACCGTGAGCCGGGACAGCCAAAAGAGCCCGGCCACCGCGGCGGACGGGCCGACGAGGAGGGGCAGGCGGACCCCGATCCGGCCCACCAACTGGGACGCCACCCCGGCGGCCACCGCGATGCCCGCGGCCATCGGGAGGAAGCCGACGCCGGTCCTGATCGGGCTCCAGCCGAGGACGTTCTGGAGGAACTGGGTCAGGAAGAAGAACATCGAGAACAGTGCGGTCCCGATGCACAGCATCATGGCGTAGCTCGATGACCGGTTTCGGTTCGAGAAGATGTCGAACGGCATCAGGGCGCCGACGGTCCGCTTCTCGATGGCCACGAAGGTCGCCAGCAGGACGCCCGCGAGCACGAGGGGGACGACGGTGCTCGTGCTGCCCCAGGTGTGCTGGGCCGCGTTGGAAAGGCCATAGACGAGCGAGAGCATTCCGCCCGTCGCGGTCAGCGCGCCCGGGATGTCCAGGTGCCCCCTCGAGGAGTTCGACTCGCTCAGGATCCGCGGGGCGAGCAGCAGGATGGCCGCGCCGATCGGGACGTTGACGAAGAAGATCCAGCGCCACGAGACGTAGTCGGTGAAAACCCCACCGAGCAGGAGCCCGACCGCGCCCCCGGCCGAGGCCATCGCCGCGTAGACGCCCATGGCCCGGTTCCTCGACTGGCCCTCGGGGAACGTGGTGGCGATCAGCGAGAGCGCGGTGGGGGCTGCGATGGCGCCGCCCACTCCCTGGAAGCCCCGCGTGACGATCAACCAGACGTCCGAGGTGGCCAGGCCCCCGAAGAGCGACGCCACGGAGAACAACCCGATGCCGGCCATGAACATCCGGCGCTTGCCGAAGAGGTCCCCCGTCCGGCCGCCGAAGAGGAGCAGCCCGCCGAAGGTGAGCGAGTACGCGGTGATGATCCACTCGAGATTGGCGGTCGAGAAGTGCAGGCTTCGATGGATCGTCGGCAGGGCGACGTTCACGATCGTGGCGTCGAGCATGATCATCAGCTGTGCGCCGCAGATCAGGGCGAGGGCGAGTCCCAGATGCGTGCCAGCGGGATGCTCCCGCCCTTCGGGCACCGCAACCCGCGCCATGTGTCCTCCTCTGAATCTTCCTCGTGGTCGGCAGGTCGCTTCGATCAGACGACGCACCCGGTCCACTGCTGAATCCGGAGCCCGTCCTGACAGATCCGTTGACCGAGACGGTACCGGGTTCATCCGGCGACCCGTTCGGCTCAGGTCATGGACCGCTGCGCACCCGGTTGCCTCGGTTCGAGGCCGATCCGGTACCCTGACCCCGCAATGGCCCAGCCCACCTTCGTCCCCATCACCGAGGCCGACCAAGTGAGGACCGCCAGGCGGCTCTCGGTTCCGGGACACTGGGTGGCCGACCGGCCCGCCGACCTGGCCGGACCGAACCGCCCGACCGGGGTGCGCCACGGCACCCCCGGTCCCGACCAGGGCTTCGCCCTGCGCCTCGTGCACCGCTTCGAGGACCGCCTCCAGCTCACCCCCGCCGAGTCCAAGGAGGACGTCCTGTATGGTGCGGCCGTCCTGGCCAGCAAGCGGGCCGGGCTGCTCGGCCGGGCCCCCTGCATCTACGACCTGGACGCGGTCTTCGCGTTGTTCGGGTTTCTCGTTCCCGCCCCCCCTGCCGACCTCGTCGCCGAGCGACGCCACCTGTTCGCGTCGGCGTCGAGGGACTACGTGGCCCAGCGGTCCCTCGTCGATGCGGTCCCGGACGCGACGCTGCTGCTGGCTCCCGAACAGCTCGCGGCCCGGGTGGGCGAGTGGCAGACGCTGCTCGAGCGGGCCCCCTCCCCGGGCGAGCCCCCCGCGCTGGCCTAGCTCGACCGCACCTCGTCGGGCCGGAGCGCCTCGCGGTCGGCGGTCGGCGATCCAGGCGGCTCGACGGCCTCGGCACGCCACGCGCTCCAGCGGCGGCGCACGACGACCAGCAGCGCCAGGCCGCCGACGGCCAGCGCGATGCCCGCGATCTGGACCAGGAGCGAGCCGAGGTGGCCCTCCTCGCCGAGCCAGAGATGCTCGTCGAGGAACCGTTCGATGCCCCACAGCAGCATCCCGACCGCGAGGACCGCGCCAGGCGGGTACCCGGTGCGGGGCGAGCCGTCCGGCCACCGGCGCAGGCGTCGCTCGAGTGCGACGAGCACCGCATAGATGCCGGAGTCCTCGATGGCCTGGAAGATCGGCACCGGGAGCCGCCTGCCCGACTGGCCGGCGTAATACATCCCGAACCACTGGTGGGTCGGATGCCCGCCGCCGGCCTCCATGAGCTGGGGGCCGAGCAGCCGGCCGACGGCCCAGGCGGCCATGAGGGCCGGCGCGACGATGTCGAGCGCCTCGGTCATGGAGAGGTCCGGGCAGCGCCGGTGGGTCTGCCAGATCCCGGTCGGGACGGCGAAGAGGATGCCGCCGAAGGACGACAGGCCGCCGTGCCAGATCGCGAACACGTCGCCCGGGTTGGCCTCGTAGTAGGAGAGGTTGGACAGGATGTGCAGGGCCCGGGCGCCGACCACCGCGGCGACGATGACCCAGAGGAACATCCCGCCGACCCAGTCGCTCGCGTACCCGCGGGCCCGCAGCCGGCGGCCGAAGTAGGCGTACGCGAACCAGAACGCGATCGCGAGCCCGATCCCGTAGGTGTGGACCTCGAGCGGCCCGATGTGGAAGGCGACGGGGATGGGCTTCATCGGGGCAGGGCCCCAGTATGGCCGGGCCGCTCGTCGGGCCCGGGGCGCGCTCTACGGCCGGCCGGCTCCGACGAAACCGTCACCGAGCCGGAGCGGGGTGATGTGGACCACCTGCCCGGTCGTGGGTGCTTCGATCATCTCGCCGCCGCCGACGAACATGGCCACGTGCTGGTCGCCGCCGGGGCCGTAGAAGAGGAGGTCACCCGGCTCGAGGTCGGACACCGGCACCCGGGCCGTGTCCTCGTACTGTGCGCCCGAGTAGTGGGGGAGCGACACGCCGGCCTGGCCCCACGCCCACGCGGTCAGCCCCGAGCAGTCGAACCCGTGGCCGGGCGATTCGCCGCCCCACACGTACGGCACGCCGAGCTGGGTCTCGGCCGCCGCCACCGCGACGCCGCCCTGGCTGTTGGGCGGCGGGGGCGGGAAGCTCGCGCCGTTCGCCAGCACCGCCTGGGTCTGGGCGGACTCCGAGGCGTTGGCGGACGCCTCGGCCGCGCGCTCCAACACGCCGAGCTCGCCCTTCACCTGGCCGAGCTGACTGTTCAGCTGCGCCTGCTCCGCATTGGCCTGCTGTTGCGCGGCGAGGGCGGCGTTGACCGCCGACTGGGCCGCGCCCTGCTGGACGAGGAGGTTGGCCTTCTCGGTGTTCAGCTGGACCTCGGCGCTGTGGAGGTCGGCCACCTCGACGTTGAGGTTGCCCGCCGCGATCTGGCCGTACTCCTGCTGGGCGGCGTACGTCCGCTGGTTGCCCGAGAAGAGCGGGTTGTTCTGGGCGGCCGAGCCGTCGGAGATGTAGGCGTCGATGGCGGCCGAGCGCAGGTGGACCTTGTCGGTGGCCACGTGCTGCTGGTCGCTGGCGATCTTGGTCCTCGTGGCCGCGATCTGGCCGTCGATCGAGTCGAGCTGGTTCTTCGCCTGGTCGTAGCGCTGGCCGAGGGCGCCGATCTCGGCGCTCGTCGAGGCGATCTCCTGCTCGAGGTGGTTGGCCTGGGACTGCAGCGAACCGATCGTCGCGCCGTGCGAAGGACCGGAGAGCGCGAGCGCCGGGACGAGGGAGAGGGTCGTTGCCGCGACCACCGCCAGAGCGGGTCGCCTAGAGCGCCAGAGCCGGGACAGGCTCGGGCGGGACCGCGGTTCGGGGTGGGCTGAAGCCCCCTCGACGTCAGTCACAATGCGCAACATCTTGACGAACGCACTCGCGCGGAGCAAACACCCACACTCCCCGGTGGGCCCGATTCTGTCTCGAGCGGCCCGATTTCCCAGCAAAGTCCCAGCCAGAGGGCAATCTTGGCGACTCTGTGACGATCTCGTATCGAGGGGGCCGTCCTGTGTCATCTCGAGCGGGAAGCGGCCCTGAGCAGCCCGTTACCATCGGGGACATGTCCGCCCGGTCCCGCGATCTGCCCCGCCGCTCGTGCCTGTCCACGCCCGCCTCGAGCGAGCGATTCCTCGCCAAGGCGCCGACGGTGGCTGCCGACATGACCTTCCTCGACCTCGAGGACGCGGTGGCCCCGCTCGAGAAGGTGGGCGCCCGGGCCAAGGCGGTCGACGCGATCAAGAACCTGCCCTGGGACGACCGGGTCCTGTGTGTGCGGGTGAACGCCTGGGACACCAAGTGGACCTACGGCGACGTGATCGAGGTGGTGGGCGGGGCCGGCGAGCGGCTCGACGAGATCATGCTGCCCAAGGTGCAGTCGGCGGCCGAGGTGGTGGCGCTCGACCTGCTCCTCACCCAGGTCGAGGAGAACGCCGGGCTGCCGAGGGGACACATCGGGATCGAGGCCCAGATCGAGACCGCCCGCGGGCTCATCAACGTCGACGACATCTGCGCCGCGTCGCCGCGGCTCGAGACGATCATCTTCGGCCCGGCCGACTTCACCGCCTCGATGGAAATGCCCGTGCTGACCGGCGGCGTGCAGATCCCCGAGTACCCGGGCGACCACTTCCACTACGTCTTCTCACGGATCCTGATGGCCGGCCGGGCCAACGGCCTTCAGGTGATCGACGGCCCGTTCCTCCTCGTGCGCGATTCGGACAAGCTGCGCGACTACGCGCTGCGGACCCGGCTCCTCGGCTACGACGGAAAGTGGGCCCTCACCCCCGACCAGGTCACCGTGCTCAACGAGGTGTACTCGCCGACCCAGGAGCAGTTCGACCGGGCTTACGCCATCCTCGACGCCTACCGCACCGCGACCGAGGTGGAACGCAAGGGCTCCGTGATGTTCGGCGACGAGATGATCGACGAGGCCAGCCGGAAGATGGCGGTCAAGTTCGTGTCACGGGGCGAGCGCGCCGGGCTGCGGCGCTCGGAGGCCTGACCCTCAGCCGGCGTTCTCCAACAGGCGCCGCGCGATGACCCGGAGCGCGAGGGTCTCGTCGGCGCCCTCGAAGATCGACAGCACCCTGGCGTCGACGAAGTAGCGGCTCACCGGGAACTCCTCGGCGTAGCCCATGCCGCCGTGGATCTGCATGGCCTCTCTCGTCACCCACTCGGCGGCCCGGCAGCCGTAGGCCTTCACCATCGAGGCCTCGAGCGCGCCCTCCCCCTTGGCCATCAGCCGGGCGACCCGGTAGGTGAACTGCCGGATGGCCTGGATGGTGGCGGCCATCCGGGCGAGCTTCGCCCGCGTCAGCTGGTACTCGAGGATCGGGGCGCCGAAGACCTTGCGCTCGGACGCGTACGAGCGCGCCGCGTCGTAGGCGGCCTGCATGACGCCGAGGGCGCGGGCGGCCGTCTGCAGCCGGCCGTTCTCGAAGCCCTGCATCTGGAGGTAGAAGCCCTGCCCGATGCCGCCTTCTCCGCCGACCAGGTGGTCGTCGGGCACGAACCAGTCGTCGAAGGAGAGCTCGTAGGAGTGCATGCCCCGATACCCGAGGGTGTCGATCGGTCGGCCCTCGAGGCGTCCGGACCCGGGGCCGTCCTGGGTCAGGACGAAACCCGTGCCCTCGGCCCTGGGCTTCTCGACGATGAACATCGACAGACCGCGGTGGGCCTTGGCGCGGTCCGGGTCGGTGCGCGCGAGCAGCATGAGCACGTCGGCCCGGGCGGCAAAGGTGCACCAGGTCTTCACGCCGCGCACGAGCCAGCCCCCGTCGCTCTTGGTGGCCGCCGTCACCAGACCGGCGACGTCGGAGCCGAAGTCGGGCTCGGTGACCGCGACGGCCGCCATGGTCTCGCCGCTCGCGAGCCTCGGCAGCCACTCGCGCTTCTGCTCGTCGGTGCCGCCCTTCAACAGCGCCCGGGTCAGGATCTCGGGCCGGGTGATGAGCGACCCACCGAGGCCGAGAGAGCCCCAGCTCAGCTCCTCGGTCGCGACGACCATGCCCATGTAGTCACTCTCGGTCCCCGAGGCGAACCCGCCGAACTCCTCGGGCACCGACAGTCCGAAGCCACCGAGCTCGGCCAGGCCCGAGATGATCTCCTCGGGGACGTCGCCGTTCGAGCGGTGCACCTCCTCGGCGTGGGGCCGGACCTTGTCCTCGGCGAACCGGTGGAAGGTCTCGCGCACGAGCTCGAAGTCGTCGTCCAGATGCGACGGCCCGGTCTCGCCGCACAGGCCGGCGAGGAACCCCGGGGCGCGGAACGCGGCAAGGAACGCCTCGGCCGGCGCGGCCCAGCCCGGCTCGACGCCCCACCCGGACTCCCGGCCGGCCACCCGGGTGGCCAGGTCGACGAGCGCCTCGGCGACGAACGCACACGTGAGGTCGCGCTCGATGTCGCCGAGGGTGCCGTAGTCGAGCATCGAGCGGGCGACGATCGCCGCCGACGCGGCGTGCGCCAGGTCGTAGGCGACGACCTGCTCGGCGTCGACCCCTCCGCGCTCCTTCACCGTCGCGGCGGCCCGCTCGACGACCGATTCGGCGATCCCCACCGCCGCGCTCGCCGCGGCGAGCGGATCGGCAAGCCCCTCGGTCGGCACGGGTCGACCCTACCCGGGGCCCCTGCGGCGCCCCACCACCGTGACCAGGGGCGGGAGCACGATGGGGTCGTCGCCGGGGTCGACGCCGGTGAGCGTCTCGAGGTAGTCGCGCACCGGTCCGGGACCCACCCCTGCCGGTGCCTCGGCCCACGCGTCGACGAGCTCCAGCCCGGCGTCGCGGGCGAGCGCGGGGAGCAGCGCCCCGATATCGGGGTGGCGCGCGTCGGGCATGGACAGGGGCCGGCCGGCGATGCGGCCCGCGGAGGTCACCGGCTCTTGCGCGACGACCCACCCGTCGGGTCGCACGGCCTCGGCCATCTTGCCCATCACCACGGCCGGGTCGAGCACGTGCAGCAGCAGGAAGCGGCAGAACGCGAGGTCGACGGCCTCGGGGAGCCGCAGGTCCTCGCCCGCTTGGGTGATGGCGAGGACCTGGCTATGGGTGGCGGCCGCCCGGGCCACCTCGTCCCGGGCGAGCGGGTCCGAGTCGACCGAGTACACGCGGCCGGTGTGGCCGACCACCTCGGCCAACGCCACCGAGACGTCGCCCCCGCCGGCCCCCACGTCCACGCACCGCCACCCCGGGCCGATCCCAAGCCGCTCGAGCGCGGTCGCGAGCGGCCGTCGGTAGACGTCGTCGCGTAGGCCCTTCAGCTCAGCCATAGAACGCTGCGAGTCTCCCACGGGGCAGGTCGGGCGAAATCGGTAACCTGCTGCGACGTGAACGTAACCATGCTGCTGTGCGACGCCGCGCAGGTCGCCGACGGCAAGCTCTACATCCTGGGCGGCGGGTGGAGCATCACCGGTCCCGACCCGGTCCCCTCGGCGGTGGCGCTCAAGATCGAAGTGGACTGGCACGAGGCGGACGTGGCCCACCACTGGGAGCTGTTCTTGGAGGACGCCGACGGACGTCCGGTCCTGATCGAGACCCCCGAGGGCCACCACCCCGTCGAGGTCCGTGGCGAGTTCACGGTCGCCAAGCCGCCCGGGATCCCCGAGGGCTCGCCGATCGACGTGGCCCTGGCCGTCAACCTCGGACCGATCCCGCTGCATCCCGGGACCCGGTACAGCTGGCGGCTCGTCATCGACGGCGACGCGTTGCCCGGAGCGTCGCTCGGGTTCACGACCCGGCCCCGGCTCGAGCAGCAATAAGTTCTCGGCATGGCACCGCCCGTGAGCAGCCGCTCGTGACCAGCTATGACCGCGCGTTCGGGCGGTACTTCGAGGACTTCGAGGTGGGGGACGTCTACCGGCACTGGCCCGGCAAGACGATCACCGAGTACGACGACCACCTCTTCTGCATGATCACGATGAACCACCACCCGCTGCACACGAACGCGTGGTTCGGCGAGCACGAGACCGTGCACGGACACAACGTGGTGGTCGGCAACCTCGTGTACTCGCTCGCCCTCGGGATGAGCGTGCCGGACGTGAGCGGCTCGTGCATCGCCAACCTCGAGGTCGAGTCGCTGCTGCACAAGAACCCGACCTTCCACGGCGACACCATCTACGCCGAGACCAGGGTCCTCGACAAGGTCGAATCCAAGTCGCGCGACGACCGCGGCATCGTCACGGTCGAGACGAAGGCCTTCAACCAGCGCGGCGAGGAGGTCTGCTACTTCCGGCGCAAGGTGATGGTCTGGAAGGCGGCATCGGCCCCGCCCCGCCGGCGCCCCTACGACGACGCCTGGGGCTGACCGCACCGACCCGGACCCCGGGTTCGCCGCCGCGGTCCTCGAGTGGGGTCGGCCGCTCCGGCGCAGCTTCCCGTGGCGCCTCACGAGAGACCCCTGGCACGTCCTGTCGAGCGAGGTGATGCTGCAACAGACCCAGGCCCGGCGGGTGGTCGAGCCCTACCGGCGCTGGGTGGCGCGGTTCCCCGATCCCCCGTCCTGTGCCCGGGCTGGCCCCGCCGAAGCGCTGCGGGCCTGGGAGGGCCTCGGCTACAACCGCCGCGCCCTCAACCTGCACCGGGCCGCGGTCGAGATCACCGACGCCCACGGCGGGGTGGTGCCGAACGACCGGGTCACGCTCGAGTCTCTCCCCGGGGTCGGGCCGTACACGGCGAGGGCGGTCATGGTCTTCGCGTTCGAGGCACCGGTCGGTGTGGTCGACACGAACGTGGCGAGGGTCCTCTCCCGGGTCCGGGGCCGCCGCCTCGGCCCTCGAGATGTCCAGGAGCTCGCCGACTCGTTGGTGCCGCCGGGCGAGTCGTGGGCCTACAACCAGACGCTCTTCGACATCGGGGTGCTGCACTGCCGGCCCCGCACCCCCGGCTGCAGCGGGTGCCCGCTGCGCGGGCGGTGCGTGTTCGCGCGCTCCGGACCTGCCGCGTCCGATCCCGGGGCCCCGGTCAGGCGCCAAACGCGCTTTCACGGCTCGGACCGTCAGGGCCGGGGCCGACTGGTGGCGGCGTTGCGGGACGGCCCGGTCGAGTCGGCCGAGCTCGCGGCGGCGGCCGGCTGGCCCGACGACCCGGCGCGGGCGGCGATGGTGGCCGGTGGGCTGATCCACGACGGGTTGGCCGAATGGGAGGGCGACCGCCTGCGCCTGCCCTGAGCGGGATCACCCCCGGGGGTCGTGGTCGAGGTCGTCGTGCTGGTCGTCGAGGTCGAGCTGGTCGACGTCGTCGTGCTCGCCAACCAGGGAGAACACGGCACCGCAACGGAAGGCCGGGGGGCGGGACCAGGTGGCATCATGGCTTCGACGGGCGACGCAGGTTGGCGGAGGTTGCGACAGTGAGCGAAACATCGGCACCTCACAGCGGGACCATCACGACGCTCGATGTGGCGGTGGTCGGGGCGGGGTTCGCGGGCCTCTACGCCTTGCACCACCTGCGGGGGCTCGGTCTCTCCGTCAGGGTGTTCGAGGCCGGGAGCGGCGTCGGGGGGACCTGGTTCTGGAACCGCTATCCCGGTGCCCGCTGCGACGTCGAGAGCGTCGACTACTCGTACTCGTTCTCGAAGGAGCTCGAGCAGGAGTGGACCTGGACCGAGCGCTATGCCGCGCAACCCGAGATCCTGGAGTACCTCAACCACGTCGCCGACCGGTTCGACCTGCGCCGCGACATCCGGTTCGACACCCGCATCGAGCGAGCGTGCTTCGACGAGGGCGAGGCCGTCTGGGAGTTGACCACCGGCTCCGGTGAGGTGGTGAGGGCGACCTTCTGCATCATGGCCACAGGGTGCCTCTCGGAGCCGAAGCTGCCCGAGATCGAGGGGGTCGAGACCTTCTCCCGCCCCACCTTCCACACCGGTCGCTGGCCGCACGAGCCGGTCGACTTCACCGGCCAGCGGGTCGGGATCATCGGAACCGGATCCTCCGCCATCCAGTCGATCCCTCACATCGCCCGGCAGGCCGCCCAGTTGGTGGTGTTCCAGCGCACGCCCAACTTCTCCGTCCCGGCGTGGAACCACCCGCTGGAGCCCGAGTACGTGACCGAGGTGAAGGCCGACTATCCGGCCCGTCGTGAGCTGTGTCGCCAATCCCACGCGGGCTTCCCGGTTCCAGCCACCGAACAGGCGGCCAACGCGGCGAGCCCGGAGGAGCGGGCCGAGCGCTACGAGGAGCGGTGGGCCGACGGGGGGCTCGGGTTCCTCGGGTCGTTCTCCGACCTGCTGGTCGACCCGGCGTCCAACGAGACGGCGTGTGACTTCCTGCGCCTGAAGATCCGTGAGAAGGTCCGCGACGAGAAGACCGCGACGGTCCTCAGCCCGACGGACTACCCGTGCGGGACGAAGCGGCTCTGCGTCGACATCGGTTACTACGAGACGTACAACCGCCCGAACGTCACGCTGGTCGACCTGCGGACCACCCCGATCGAGCGGATCACCGAGGACTCGGTCGTCACGACGGAGGAGACCTTCGAGCTCGACGCGCTCGTCTTCGCAACCGGGTTCGACGCGATGACCGGTGCGCTCGCCCACATCGACATCGAGGGAACCGGCGGGAGGACCTTGCGCGACAAGTGGCGTGACGGCCCCCGGGCGCACCTCGGGCTCACGGCCGCCGGGTTCCCCAACCTGTTCATGATCACCGGGCCGGGGAGCCCGTCGGTGCTGAGCAACATGGTCGTCTCGATCGAGCAGCATGTCGACTGGGTGGCCGACTGCATCGTCCACCTCCGCGCCGAGGGATTGCGGCGCATCGAGCCCACCCCCGAGGCCGAGGACGAGTGGGTGGCCCTCGTGTCGGCGATGGCCGACTTCACGCTGTTCCCGAGGGCCAACTCCTGGTACCGGGGAGCGAACGTCGAGGGCAAGCCCCTGGTCTTCATGCCCTACGTCGGCGGCGTGTACACCTACCGGCAGCACTGCGACGAGGTGGCCACCAACGGCTACGCCGGCTTCACGTTGAGTTGAGGAAGGACCGATGAGAGTCCCGCTCACGATCGGAGACTTCCTGGAGCGCGCCGCTCTCGTCTACGGCGACCGGCTCGCGGTGACCGACGAGCCCGACGCCCACGGTTCGCTCGGCGAGCTCACCTACGAGGAGCTCCACCACCGGGCCCGCGCGATGGCGGTCGGGTTCGACTCGATGGGGATCGGCGCCGGCGAACGGGTCGCCCTGGTGAGCCCCAACTCGGCCAGGTTCCTGGCCGCCTACTTCGGGGTGAGTGGGTTCGGACGGGTCCTGGTGCCGATCAACTTCCGGCTCACGGCCGACGAGATCGGCTACATCGTGGAGCACTCCGGCGCGAGCGTCGTGCTCTTCGACCCCGAGCTCGACGGGGTCACCGGGCGCCTCACCTCGGTCAGGTGGATCCGGCTCGACGGGGTGCAGGACGCCGAACTGTTCGACCCCGAGATCGGCCGACGGCGCGACCCGGCCCCCTGGAAGGCCGACGAAGAGGCGACGTGCTCGATCAACTACACCTCGGGCACCACCTCGCGGCCGAAGGGGGTCCAACTCACCCACCGGAACTGCTGGCTCAACGCGGCGAGCTTCGGCTGGCACCTGGGCGTCTCGGACCGTGACGTCCTGCTCCACACCCTGCCGATGTTCCACGCCAACGGGTGGGGCATGCCCTACGCGGTGACCGCCATGGGCGGCCGCCACGTGGTTCAGCGGAAGATCGACGGCGAGGTGATCCTCTCGCGCATCGAGGAGTCGGGCGTCACGCTGTTGTGCGCGGCCCCGGCGGTGGTGGCGAGCATCCTGGCCGCCTCCGAGGCCCGACGGGCCGAGGGCCGGCCGCTGCCGCAAGGGCCGGTCCGGATCGTCGTCGCCGGGGCGCCGCCGCCCTCCAAGACCATCGAGCGGGTGGAGGAGGAGCTCGGCTGGGAGTTCGCCCAGATCTACGGGCTCACCGAGACCTCGCCCCTGCTCACCATCAACCGGTCGCCGGCCGAGTGGGACGCGCTCGACCCGGCGGAGCGGGCCCGCCGCCTCGGCCGGGCGGGGGTGCCGGCGGTCGGGGTCCGCATGGCGGTGAGCCCCGAGGGCGAGGTGTTGGCCCGGTCGAACCACGTCTTCGAGGGGTACTGGCAGCAGCCCGACGAGTCGGCCAAGGCCCTCGAGAGCGGCTGGTTCCACACCGGCGACGGCGGCTACGAGGACGGGCCGTACACGGTGATCACCGACCGGAAGAAGGACGTGATCATCACCGGCGGCGAGAACGTCTCTTCGATCGAGGTGGAAGACGTCCTCTACCAGCACCCGGCGGTGGCCGAGGTCGCCGTCATCGGGGTCCCCGACGAGAAGTGGGGCGAGACGGTCCTCGCGCTCGTGGTGCTGCGGGCGGGCGAGGAAGCCTCCGAGCAGGAGCTCATCGAGCACTGCCGCAACCGGATGGCGCACTTCAAGGCGCCCCGGACGGTCGAGATCCGCCAGGTGCTGGCGCGCACCGCCACCGGGAAGCTCCAGAAGTACAAGCTCCGCCAGCCCTATTGGGAAGGCTTCGAGCGCCAGGTCAACTGAGCGCTCCGGCCCGGGCTCAGGTCCGGGCCCGCCCGTAGTCGTCCTCGAGCCGCTCGATGTCGTCCTCCTCGAAGCTGGACCCGTGCTGGACCTCGACGAAGACGAGGGGCACGACGCCGGGGTTGGCGACCCGATGGGCGCCGCCGCGAGGGATGTCGATCGCACTGCCTACGCCCACCGGGTGGTCGGTGCCGTCGAGGGTGACGACGCCTTCGCCGGCCACCACGAACCAGTGCTCGGAGCGGTGGGCGTGGCGCTGATAGCTGAGGCGCCGTCCGGGTTCGACCGTCAAGCGCTTCACCTTGTGGTCGGGCTCGTCGGCGAGGACCTCGAAGCCGCCCCAGGGTCGTCGCTCGCCCGCCACCCCCTGATTCTGGCCCGCGCCGACCTCCACCGACCGGTAGCGAACGGGGAACGTCGTCTATGTGAAGTCCGGGCGTCGTGGGTACGATTCGGGCGGTGGAGGTGACGTTCTTCGGAGCCCGCGGCTCGTGCCCCTGTGCCGGCGAGGACTACCGCCGGTACGGCGGCAACACGGCCAGCGTGCTCGTCCAGACCGACGACGACGAGATCATCGTCCTCGACCTCGGCACTGGGTTGCGGGCGCTCGGCGCCCATGTCTCCTCCGACCACCCGGCCGGAGGTCCCCCGGTCAGGGCCACCGCCCTGCTCACCCACCTCCACTTCGACCACATCCTCGGGCTCCCGTTCTTCGGCCCGCTCCGCCACGAAGACTCGGTCATCGACGTCTACGGGCCCCGCCAGCAGGAGGGGACGCTCGCCTGCGTCCTCGGGGAACTCGTCCGGCCGCCGTTCTTCCCCATCCCCCTCGGCACCCTGCTTGCCGACTTTCGGTTCCACGACCTCACCGACGGCGACCACTTCGCCATCGGCAATGCCAAGGTGCGCACGCGCACCGTGCGGCATCCGGGAACCACCCTCGGCTATCGCATCGAGGCGGACGGGCAGTCGGTCGCCTACGTCCCGGACCACCAGCAACCGCCCGATGGCGAGCCCTTCGACGAAGGCGTCCTCGAGCTGTGCGACGGCGTCGACCTCCTCGTGCACGATGCCCAGTACACGGCCTTCGAGCTGGGCCACAAGCCCACCTGGGGCCACTCGACCGCCGACTTCGCGGTGGAGCTCGCCGCTCGTGCCGGGGTTCGCCACCTGGTGTTGTTCCACCACGACCCGTCCCACGACGACGACGCGCTGGACCAGATGCTCGAGCGCGCGGCGGGGCTCGCGGGCCCCCGGGGGCTCACCGTGAGCTCCGCCCACGAGGGCGAGACGGTCGTCCCCGGCCGGCACTGATCTCCGGCGCCCTCTTCTTCGCACGGCCTTGCCCCAGATCGTCCCCGCGGAGGAGATCGACGGTGTCGTCGTCGTCGAGCTCGACGTCCACCGAGACCCGCGCGGCACCTTCGTCGAGCCGTGGCGCAAGGAGTGGTTCCCCGGGCGGCCGGACATGGTGCAGGCCAATCACTCCGAGAAGGTGGAGGGATCCCTCGTCGGGCTGCATTACCACCTGAAGCAGTCCGACTACTGGTACGTCGTGGCGGGTGAGGCGAGGGTGGTCCTGCACGATCTGCGGACGTCCAGCGCCACGACCGGCGCGACGATGATCCTCGAGCTGAGCGGCGCCGTCCGGCGCGGGGTGTACATCCCGCCCGGGGTCGCCCACGGATTCGCCGCCCACACCCCTCTGACCCTCTGGTACATGGTGGACGGCTACTACGACCCGGGCGACGAGCACGGGCTGGCCTGGGACGACCCCGAGCTCGGCATCGACTGGGGCGTGAGCGATCCCGTGGTCTCCGAGCGCGACCGCGCCAACCCCAGATGGGCGGACATCGCCGCCGAGGTGCAGCCCGTCTGACCCGCCCGTTCCCCGGGCCGAGGCCGTCGGCGGGGGTCTGGGCCGTATTTCCTGTTGAATTGGGAAATGGTGTTCATCGCGGTGCTGGTCGGCGTGGCCGTGCTGGCCGGCCTGGCCGTCTGGGCCTTCCGCCGTCGCGGCTCCGACGAGATGCACTCGGTGGCCGGGTACCAGCAGCGCCTCGAGCGCCTCGAGGAGGTCCGCCGGCGCCAGGTCGGGTCGGTCCGGATCATCGGGGGGAGCACCCCGGAGGGGGACCAGCCGACGGTCGGCGAGGACGGACGCATCCAGATCACCTCGTCCCCCTCCCGCCGGGTCATCGACGACACCAACCAGCTGCCGGTCTACGCCGAGCGCGGGGCACCGTCGAACTACCGCCGGGGGCGCGACACCGCGATCGCCCGGATGAGCCACCGACCCCGCCGGCTCGGCGCGCCCATCGCCGCCGCGGTGGCGGTGGTCATCCTCGTCACCGGGCTGGCGCTGGCCGGTGCCCACTCGCGCACGCCGCACTCCACGACGACGACCACCACCTCGCGCACCGGGGGGGCCGGCAAGAAGAACGAGACGACCACCACTACTACGGCCAAGCCGACGACGTTCACTGCGACCTCCACGAGCGGGTCCGACGCCAACTACCAGCTGCCGTTCGCGAGCTACACGGTCATGTTCACGGCGACCACCGGTGACTGCTACATCGAGGTCACCAACGCCAACGGTCAGGTGCCCTATGCGTCGGTCCTGCACGCCGGCCAGACCCAGCAGCTGACGCTGACCGGGAGCAGCCGGATCGACCTCGGCGCCCCCTCCTATGCCCAGGTGCAGGTGGACCGCACGCCGGTCACCTTCCCGTCGCCCGTGCCGGCGCCGCTCGTGCTGGTCCTGAATGCGGCGCCGTCGGGCTCGACATCCTCCACCACGACCTCGACGACCTGAGATTCCACTGGCGGGGCGGCTGCCGGGGGACCCGGTGCGGCGACCGCCCCCCGGGTCCTCGGGGCCCGTCGACCCCCGATTTAGGACCGGTTCGGCGGGGCACCGTCGGGTGCATCGGCCCTGTTCGGAAGGGCGTTCCGGTGGTGACCGGAAGTTGTTACTATCGAGATAGGTGATATTCCCGGTCGGCCGGATGTCCCGGTTGCCTCGAAGGGAAGCACGGAGTCCCCATGGCACAGACGGATCTCGACCTCGACCGATACCAGCTGGGCTGGAGCGACGAGGAGGACTACGTCTTCAAGCCCAAGAAGGGCCTGAACCAGGACATCGTCCGCGAGATGTCGGCCATGAAGAAGGAACCCGAGTGGATGCGGGACTTCCGGCTGAAGTCGCTCGGGCGATTCGAGCGCAAGCCGCTGTTCCCGCTCTTCCGGGGCATGGGCGACCGGATCGAGAAGGATCTCGCCGGCCTCGACTTCTCGAACATCTACTACTACGTGAAGCCGACCGAGGGTCAGGTGAAGGACTGGAACGACCTCCCGGACTCGATCAAGAACACCTATGAGCGTCTGGGCATCCCCGAGGCCGAGCGCAAGTACCTTGCCGGAGTGACGGCGCAATATGAGTCGGAAGTGGTATTCCACCGCAATCGCGCCGACCTCGAGGCCCAGGGCATCTTGTTTTGCGACATGGACTCCGCGGTGCGCGAGCACCCCGACATCGTGCGGAAGTGGTTCGGGACGGTGATCCCGCCTAACGACAACAAGTTCGCCGCGCTGAACTCGGCGGTGTGGTCGGGCGGGTCATTCATCTACGTGCCGCCCGGGGTCAAGGTCGACATGCCCCTGCAGGCCTACTTCCGCATCAACACCGAGAACATGGGCCAGTTCGAGCGGACGCTGATCATCGCGGACGAGGGTGCCCAGGTGCACTACATCGAGGGCTGCTCGGCGCCGGTCTACACGAGCGACTCGCTGCACTCGGCCGTGGTCGAGCTGATCGCCCTGCCGGGCAGCCGGATCACCTACACGACCATCCAGAACTGGTCGAACAACGTCTACAACCTCGTGACCAAGCGGGCGCGCGCCGAGGCCGAGGCGAGGGTCGAGTGGATCGACGGCAATATCGGTTGCCTGGCTCAGGGGTCGAGAGTGACCACCCCGGGTGGGGTGAAACCGATCGAACTGGTGAGCCCGGGAGAGCAGGTGCTCTCATTCGACGACACGGGTGGTGAGTTGTGCTTCCGAACGGTTACCGCGAAGCGCTTCTCCGGTCACCAGCAGGTTCGGGAGGTCCGCGTCGGCACCCGTTGCCTGCGGGTCACCGACAACCACCCCTTCTACTCCTACCTGTATGACCCGCAGCAAGCGAAGAAGACCGGCCGATACACCCTTGGGTACGTGCGGGCCGATCAGCTCGAGAGGTCCATCGTCCCCATCACGTCGATCGATTATGGCCATCCTCACAAGCTGGAGTTGCCCGAGACGACGACAAGGTTCACCGGGTCCAACCAGCACACGGCGTCCTTCGAAAGTGTGAGGGCTCGACGGGTGCGACTCGCGCGGATCGAAGAGACGACAGACGATCTCATGTGGCTCTTCGGGTTGTTCGTCGGTGACGGGTCCATCGATCGGGTACCGGCCCTGAATGGCGGGTCTCGCTGGGCCCACGTCACGTTCTCGGTGCCTCGTGGGGACCGCGCCCGGGCCCGGTTGGCGGACGTGATGAGCCGCGTCCTGCCGGCCACCGTTCCTGGTGAGCGGGCGGACGGGGTCACGCTGCGCTGGTCGTCGGTGGAGCTGGCCGACTTGTTCGAATTGAATGACTTCTCGACGGGCGCGCACACCAAGCGGCTGCCATCGTGGGTGCTCGATCTCCCCGAGAGCCAACGTCTCTCGCTGGTCGCCGGCTATCTGGATGCAGACGGGTGTGCTCCGAAGGGGCGTCGGGGGTTGAACATCAAGTCCGTCAACCGACCTTTGCTCGAAGACACTGCTCAGGTCCTCACGTCCCTGGGCATCGTGTCACGGATCTACACCGAGTACGACGAGGACCGTGAGGTCCAGATTCTCGACTACAAGGCGATGGCTCGGGGGAGTCACCGACTCGAGTTTCGTGCCGACCAGCGCCTCTTGGATCGGGTCAGTGAACCGTTGCGTCAAGCGGCGGACTCGCCGAGTCCCGCTTTGCAGTCGTTCCGTCGTGTGGCTCGCTCGCAAATCGTCCTGCCCGAGAGTGTCGAAATTCGTAAGGTTGAGGTGGGAGAGCACCTTGCAGCCGTTCCGACCTGGGATATCGAGGTCGAGGGGACCGGCAACTTCGTGTGCGAGGGCTTTATCGTCCATAACAGCCGCCTCACGATGAAGTACCCGTCCGTCTACCTCATGGGTCCGAAGGCCTCCGGCGAGGTGCTCTCCGTCGCCTACGCCGGCCCCGGCCAGCACCAGGACGCCGGGGCGAAGATGGTGCACGCCGCCCCCGAGACCACCTCGACCATCGTGTCCAAGTCGATCTCCAAGGGCGGCGGCGCCACCACCTACCGGGGCAGTGTGCGCGTCGACAAAGGGGCGACCGGGGCCAAGTCCTACGTCCGTTGCGACGCCCTGCTGCTCGACGAGCAGAGCGTCTCTGAGACCAAGCCCTACATGGAGGTCGGCGAGCGTGACGCCAGCATCGGGCACGAGGCGACGGTGGCCAAGATCGGCGACGACCAGCTCTTTTACCTGATGAGCCGGGGCCTGTCGGAGTCTCAGGCGATGGGGATGATCGTGAACGGCTTCATCGAGCCGATCACCAAGACCCTGCCCATGGAGTACGCAGTCGAGTGGAGTCGCCTGATAGAGCTGCAGATGGAGGGCTCGGTCGGCTGATCCGGTGTCACCGCGGCGCCCGTCGGGTGGCACGATGGTGCCGTGCCGATGCGCGAGGAGTGCAAGCACTTCCAGAGCCGGACCTACGCCTCGGGCGAGGTGGCGCGCTTCTGCGTGCTCGGCCTTGCCCCCGAGGCGCCCTGGCGCTGCCCCGACGACTGTCCCCGCTACGAGCGTCGGATGGCCGACGTCGGCTGGACCCACGGCAGCCTGATCTCGCCGCCGATCGAGGACGAGCCCGACGTCCCGGCCGTCGACATGGCCGGGGTCCTCGACCAGGCCGAGCAGGTCGTGAACGACATTTCGGCCGACGCGCTGGCAGAGGCCCGGGCCCGCGACGCGCGGGAGAACCGGCGCCGCTGGTTCCGGCGGCGCTGACCCCAGCCGGCCGGCGACACCCGGCCGGCCCCAGAGCCGAACGTGCAACACCTCACCGCTGACGCGTCGGCCGCGCTGGGCGGCCCTGGATGGCTCACGGCCCGTCGGATGGAGGCGGTCGAGCGGCTGGCGTCGATGTCGCCGCCGACGGCCGACGGGTCCGAGGTGTGGCGCTACTCGCCGATCGACCGGATCGATCTCGACGCCTACCGGCCCACGGCGGCCCCGCCCGGGCCGGCCCCCGACGGGGCCCTCGCGTTGGTCGCCGAGTTCGGCGACGGACCGCACGCCGTCCTCCACGACGCTCGGCTGATCGCTCTCGAGCGCGGCGGGCTCCCCGACGGCGTCACGTTCGGCGCGCTGAGTGACCTCGAAGCGGCTCCGGAGGGCCTCGGGGAGCTGGTGGGCGCAGCCGACTTCTTCGTCACGATGAACGACGCGTTCGGCCCCGATGCCCTGGTCGTCGAGATCCCCGCCGGCCTCGAGCTCGACCGGCCGGTGGTGATCGTCCACTGGTGCGATGCCGGCCAGGCCGACGGCCCCGGGCCGGCGGTATTCCCACGCAGCGTGGTGCGGCTCGGCGCCGGAGCGTCCGCCGAAGTGGTCGAGGTCGTCGCCGGCCCCGCCGGTCCGGGACGGCCGCTCGTGGTCCCGGTGGTGGAGCTGGTGGTCGAGGACCGGGCGAGGCTCTCCTACGTCGTGGTCCAGGACCTCGGCCCGACGGCGTGGCACCTGGCCCGCCTCGGCGCGACCGTCGGGGCCGACGCGACGCTGCGCAGCTTCACCGCGGGCCTCGGGGGCGACTACGACCGGTGCCGGGTCGACGCGGCCGCGATCGGGCGGGGCGGCTCGACCGAGCTGACCACCGTCTACCTCGGCTCGGGCGACCAGGTGCACGACGTGCGCACCCTTCAGGACCACGTGGCCCCGCGTACGACGAGCGATCTGTTGTGCAAGGGGGCAGTGGCGGAGCGGTCGCGGTCGATCTACACGGGCCTCATCCGCGTGCGCCACGGGGCGGTGCGGGCCGACGCCATGCAGACCAACCACAACCTCGTGCTCGACGAGACCGCCCACGCCGACTCGGTACCCAACCTCGACATCGAGGAGAACGACGTGCGGTGCAGCCACGCCTCGAGCGTGGGCCCGGTCTCCGAGGACGAGCGCTACTACCTCGAGTCGAGGGGCATCTCCCCGGACCGGGCGGAGCGGCTCATCGTGCTCGGCTTCTTCGACGCCATCGTCGAACGGGCCCCGGTCGCGGCCGCCCGCGGGCCGCTGCGGGCGCGCATCGGCGCCCGGCTCGGCGACCTCCTCGGGCGGGGGGACGGCCGTGGCTGAGCGCGCGGTGGTCTGCCGGCGCGACGACCTGGCCTCCGGTGAGGCGCGCCGATTCGAGGTGGGCGGCGTGTCGGTGGCGGTGGTCCGGATCGGCGACGACTTCTACGCGCTCGGCGACCGGTGCAGCCACGAGGACACCTCGCTGTCCGAGGGGGAGGTGTGGGTCGACGAGCTCGAGCTCGAGTGCCCCCGGCACGGGAGCACCTTCGACCTGAGGACCGGCGCGCCGTGCTCCCTCCCGGCCACCACGCCGGTGCCGGTCTACGAGGTCGAACTGTCCGGCGACGACGTCGTCGTGGTGGTCGCGTGACCGCGGTGGCCCCCGACACGCTCGTCATCTCGGGCTTGACCGCCGAGCTCGGCGGGGTGGAGATCCTGCACGGCATCGACCTCGAGGTGGCGCCGGGCCAGGTTCACGTCGTCATGGGGCCCAACGGCTCGGGCAAGAGCACGCTCGCCCATGCCCTCATGGGCCGGCCGGGCACCACCGTGACCGGCGGCCGGATCTCGATCGGTCCGACCGAGCTCACCGGCCTGCCGAGCTGGCGCCGGGCCCGGGCCGGGCTCTTCCTCGCCCTCCAGCACCCGATCGAGGTGCCGGGCGTGCGGGTCGAGGACGCATTGTTCGAGGCGCTCGCCCCGGCCGGCGAAGAGCGTGGTCGCCTGGCCGCGGCCCTCCGGGAGGAGGCCGACGCCATCGGCCTCGACCACCGGTTCCTCGATCGGGCGCTCAACGTCGACCTCTCGGGCGGTGAGCGCAAGCGCAACGAGATCCTCCAGATGGCCGTCGTCCGGCCGCGCTTCGCGGTCCTCGACGAGATCGACTCGGGACTCGACGTCGACGCCCTCCGGGCGGTCGCCCGGCGGATCGAGCGCGCCACGTCGGAATGGGGGCTCGGGGTGCTGGCCGTAACCCACTTCCGGCGGCTCTTGGTGGAGCTCGACGCCGACCGGGTCCACGTCATGGTCGGTGGCCGGATCGTCGCGGACGGCGGGCCGGAGCTCGCCGACGAGCTCGACGCGTCGGGCTACGGCGCATACGCGCCCGGGACCCCGCCCCGCCCGGGCGCCGGCCGCTAAAAATTTGCTAAGAGACCCGGCACCGTGCCGGTGACCCCGCGAGCGCCCGGGGTACCTTAGGAACATGGCCAGTGGTCGTTCCTCTGGCTCGTCGAGACGTCCGCCCGGTGGCAACGACGCGCTGCGTCGCCTCGCAGAACTCGGCGATGGCACCGCCACCGCGACGCGTCCGCGCGAGGACGGGGGGACAGCGAACGAGGACGGGCTCCGGGCCCTCGGCGACCGGATCGGCGGCGGCCGCACCCGCGGACGCGTCGACGCCCCGCCACGGACCACCGGCCCCGCCCACCAGCGGCGCCGGCCCCGCTGGAGCCGCAAACGCAAGGTGCTCACCACGCTCGGCCTGGTGATCGGCCTCATCGTCGCCCTGGTCGGCGGGGCCTACCTCTACCTCCAGTACGAGTGGAGCAAGGTCGCCAAGGTGGCCTGCACGTCCTGCACGGTGCAGGCGGCATCGGCCATCGCGCCGTTCAACGTGCTCATCATCGGCTCGGACACCCGGGCGGGGAACGCCGGTCAGGCGGCCAAGTCCTTCGGCACCGCCTCGCTCAACCCGGGCCAGCGCAGCGACACCATCAAGATCCTGCACGTCGACCCGAAGGCCGGCACCGCCGAGCTGCTGTCGATTCCCCGGGACACCTGGGTCGAGATGTCCGGCATCCCGCAGAGCACCGGGCTCGCCGGGGCCGAGAAGATCAACACCGCCTTCAACGGCTCGGGGTCGGTCGCCTCGGGGATCAACGCGCTGACCGCGACCATCCAGAACACCTTCGGGATCCCGATCAACCACACGATCGTCGTCGACTTCCAGGGGCTAATCGACGGGGTCGGCTCGGTCGGGGGCGTCAGCATGAACGTGCCCTACCCGGTGCGCGACTGCAGCGAGAACGGCTGCTCCACCGACAACTCGGGACTCAAGATCCTGACGACGGGGTGCCAGGTGCTGAACGGCAACGAGGTCCTGGCGCTCGCCCGGTCCCGCTACTTCCAGTACGACGACCCCTCAGCGGGCGGCTGGACCTACGACCCGACGAGCGACATCGGCCGGATCGAGCGGCAGAACCTGGTCATCGAGGCGCTCATCAAGAAGGTGGAGTCGACCTACAACCCGCTCACGCTCCGGTCGTTCCTCGACTCGGTCGTCCACGACATCACCGTCGACAACAAGCTCGGCCTCGGGACCATCTACGACCTGGCCACCCGCTACCACGCCTTCTCGCCGTCGCGGCTCGTCAACTACACCCTGCCGACGACCCCGGGGCAGAACGGGGGCGGCGACGTCCAGATCGTGTCGGAGCCGGCCGCCCAGCAGATGCTCACCCAGTTCCTCGGGACCGCACCGAGCGCCCCGGCCACGCCCCCGCTCGACGTGAACGACGACCCGCTGTCGGTGACCACCACGACCATCGGCGCGAGCACGAGCTCGGGGGCCACCACGACCACCACCGCCGTGCCGGTCGACACGATCCCGCCCTTCGACCCGACCCCCTGCTGAGGCCGCCGGTGCCGGGACGCCGGCGCCTGCTCGCGCTCGGCGTGCTGTCGGCGTCACTGGCCCTCCCGACCGCCACCGCGGCCGGAGTGGCGACGGCGCGCTGGGGTGAGCGGCACCGCCCCGAGGTGGCCCACCTCGGGGCCGACCTCGCCCGGGCCGAACGGGCCGTCGCCTCGCTTCGGGGGGCGCCCAGCCAGCAGGGCCTGCAGTCGGCGCTCGAGGCGTGCTCGGCGCTCGGCGCGACCGCGGCGCGGGCCGGGTCCTGGAAGCCCCCGGCCGCCTCCGCACGACATGCACTGGCCCGGCTCGTGTCGCGAAACGGGAGCTACGTCCGCACCTGCCTCGGGGTCGCGTCGGTCACCACCCCGGGGGGCGCCGCCGCCTCCTATGCCGCGCTCGGGGCAGAGGGGCGTGCGGCGTCCGCCGCCTACTCGTCGTTCCGCCGGGCGCTCCGCTGAGCGGCCCCGACGCGATCAGGACGCCTCGGCCGCCACCTCGTCGAGGCCCTGGGTCAGGGCGTTCCAGCTCAGGGTGGCGCACTTGATGCGGACCGGGAACTTCACCACGCCCTGGAGGGCGGCGAGCTCGCCCATGGAGGAGAGGTCGACCGGCTCGGGCTCGGCGGGTGCGTCCTCGGTGCCGGTGGTGCGGTCGTCGTCGGCGAGGGTGGCCTCGTGCACCGTCATCATGGTCTTGAAGGTCCGGATGAGTTTGCGGACCTCCTCGATCGGCTGTCCCTTGACGGCGGCCGACATCAGCGAGCCCGAGGACTGGCTGATCGAGCACCCCGACCCGGCCACCTTGATGTCCCGCAGCTGCCCGTCGGCCACCTCCAGGCTGAGGACGACCTCGTCGCCGCACAACGGGTTGAACCCCTCCACCCGGTGGGCCGGCGGGACGGGCAGCTCGCCGCGGTTCCGGGGCGAGCGGTAGTGGTCGAGGATGATCTCGCGGTAGAGCTCTTCGAGGTCGGGCATCAGGCCTGGTCCAGGGCTCGAACGGTCACCCGAACACTGTACCGACGTGTCCCAGCCCTTCGATCAGGGTGTCGATGTCGGACTCGTCGTTGTAGAGGGCGATCGAGGCGCGCGCGGTCGCGTTGACACCGAGCCGTCGCATGAGCGGCTTGGCGCAGTGGTGGCCCGGCCGCACGCACACCCCGAACTGGTCGAGCACCTGCGCGAGGTCGTGGGGGTGGACGTCGCGGTAGGCGAGCGAGAGGACGCCGCCCCGGTCGCCGCCGGCCGGCGGCCCGTAGATCCTGAGGTCGTCGCCCAGCCGGTCGTGGAGCGCGTCCATCGCGTACGCGGTGAGGAGCCGCTCGTGGGTGACGATCTGCTCCATCCCGATCGCGGTCAGGTACTCGACGGCGGCGGCCAGGCCCACCGCCTGGGCGATGGGCGGGGTGCCGGCCTCGAAGCGCCACGGCGGCTCGGCCGGGGTGAAGTGGTCGAGCGCCACGTCCAGGATCATCCCGCCGCCGCCGAGGAACGGCGGCATCGCCTCCATGAGCTCCCGGCGTCCCCACAGGACCCCGATGCCGGTCGGCCCCTGCATCTTGTGGCCGGAGAAGGCGAGGAAGTCGGCCCCGAGGGTCTTCACGTCGGTGACCTGGTGGGGGACCGACTGGGCCCCGTCGACCACCACGATCGCGCCCTGCCGGTGGGCGGCCTCGGCCAGCGCCGGCACCGGGTTGATGGTCCCGAGCACGTTGGACATCGCGCTGACTGCCAGCACCTTGGCCCCCGCCAGCGTCCGCTCGAGGTCGGCGAGGTCGAGCCGCCCCTGGCCGTCGACCGGCAGGTAGCGCAGCTCGAGGCCGACCGACTCGGCCAGCATCAGCCAGGGGACGAGGTTGGAGTGGTGCTCCATCTCGGTGAGGACGACGACGTCTTTGGGGCCGAGGTTGGTGCGGCCCCAGCTGTGGGCCACGAGGTTGAGCGCCTCGGTGGCGTTCTTCGTGAAGACGATCTCGCGTTTGGGGTCCGGGGCGCCGATGAACCGCCCGACGGTCCGGCGGGCGCCCTCGTACAGCGCGGTCGCGCCCTCGGCGGTCGCGTAGACGCCCCGGTGGACGTTGGCGTGGGTGGTCTCGTAGTACTGCTCGATGGCGGCGAGCACCGCCCGGGGCTGGAGCGAGGACGACGCGGAGTCGAGATAGACGATCGGATGGCCGTGGACCGTCCGGGTCAGCAGGGGGAAGTCCTTCCGGACGATCTCGGTGTCGAGCGGGTCGCGGCTGCTCACGGGGTCCGCCACGCGTCGTAGCCGCCCGACTCGATGCGGGCCGCCAGCTCCGCCCCGCCGCTCTCGACGATGCGGCCGTCGATCATGAGATGGACCCGGTCGGGCACGAGGTCGCGCAGGATCCGCTGGTAGTGGGTGACGACGAGCACCCCCATCTCGGGGCGGAGCCCCCGCACCGTGGTCACCCCCCGCCCGACGACCCCCAGCGCGTCGACGTCCAATCCCGAGTCGGTCTCGTCGAGGACCGCCACCTCGGGGTCGAGGAGGGCCATCTGGAGGATCTCGTTGCGCTTGCGCTCGCCGCCGGAGAACCCCTCGTTGAGGTAGCGCTCCCCGAAGGCGGGGTCCATGCCGAGGCGTTCCATCCACTCGGTCATGGCCACCCGGACCTCGAGGACCGAGATGTCGGTGCCCTGGCGGGCCGACATCGCCTGGCGCAGGAACTGGGTGACCGAGACCCCCGAGAGCGCCTCGGGGTACTGGAAGGCGAGGAACAGCCCGGCCTTGCCCCGCACCTCGGTCGGCCAGCTCGTGATGTCCTCGCCCTTCAGGCGGATGGCGCCCCCGGTGACCCGGTAGCCGGGGTGCCCGAGCAGGACGTTGGCCAGCGTGGACTTGCCGGCCCCGTTCGGGCCCATGAGCGCGTGGACCTCGCCCGGGAGCACCGAGAAGGTGACGCCGCGGAGGATCTCGGCGCCTTCGGCACTTACCCGGAGGTCGTCCACCTCGAGGAGGGGGGAGGGGGTGCCCACGATCAAAATCTTACTACTTTGGTCAACTTTCCCGACCGGGACCTCTGGTGCATGTCGCCCCAGGTCAGGACCCTCACCAGCCCCGGTCCACCCACTCCTGGAGGCTCGGGGACTCGGCTCCGATCGTGGTCGAGGACCCGTGGCCGGGGAGCACCACCGTCTCGCCCGAGAACCGGGCGAAGAGGCGCTGCTCGATCGACCGGATGATGGTCGGGAAGTCCCCGCCCTCGAACTTGGTGTTGCCGGGGCCGCCCGGGAACAGCGTGTCCCCGGTGAGCAAGAGGGGGGTGCCCTCGACGGCGAAGCAGATCGACCCGGGGGTGTGGCCCGGGGTGGCGATCGTGCGCACCCGCAGCTTGCCCACCTGGAGGACCGAATCGTCCTCCAGGATGAGGTCGTAGCTCGGCAGCATGGCGGCGTCCGCGGCGGTCACCGAGACGCTAATGCCGGCGTCCCGGACGGCCGGGACCGCCTGGATGTGGTCCCAGTGCCCGTGGGTCTCGACCACCTGGTTCACCCCGAGCCGCTGGCACACCTCGAGCAGGGCCTCGTGCTCGTTGGCCGCGTCGACCAGCATCGCGTCGCCGGTCCGGCGGCATCGCAGCACGTAGACGTTGTTGTCGATGGGGCCGACCACCATGCGGTGCAGCTCGCAGGCGGCGTCCTCCCAGATGCGGACAAGTTCGGGCACGCCCCCAGGATCCCACAGCACCCGGGCCCGTGAAATCCCCTGATCGGGTGGATCGAGGGAGGGGCGGGCGGTCCCTGGAAACGTTCCCGTTGTCGGTGAAACCCCGATTCTGGTAAGAAACGCAGGCGACGTCGGGGGCAAGTGTCCTGTCGACGTGTCGGGCCCGTGCCCGGTCGCGATCACGAAGAAGAGAGAGCCGCAATGAACTTTGCCTTCAGCGAGGAGCAGGAGGAGCTCCGGAGCGCCGTCAAGCGCTTCCTCCAGGAGAAGTCCCCCGAGACCGAGGTCCGGCGGCTCATGGAGACCGAGGACGGGTACGACCCGGCGGTGTGGTCCCAGATGGCGGACCAGCTTGGGCTCCAGTCGCTGACCATCCCCGAGGAGTACGGCGGGTCCGGGTTCACCTATGTGGAGCTCGTGGTCGTGCTCGAGGAGATGGGCTTTGCCCTCCTGTGCGCCCCGTTCTTCTCGACGGTCGCGCTGGCGGCCAACGCGCTGCTCACCTCCGGCGACGACCAGGCCAAGAAGGACCTGCTGCCCGGGCTCGCCTCCGGCGAGACCATCGGCACGCTCGCGATCACCGAGGACAACGGCCGCTGGGACTTCGACGGCATCGCGCTGCAGGCCACCGAGTCCAAGGGGAACTGGACCCTCGACGGGCACAAGTCGTTCGTCATCGACGGCCACAGCGCCCAGTTGATCGTGGTGGCGGCCCGCACCGCCGCGGGCCTCAGCCTCTTCGCGGTCGAGGGCGACGCCTCCGGGCTGACCCGCACCTCGCTGCCCACCATGGACCAGACCCGCAAGCAGGCCCGGCTCGTCTTCGAGTCCACCCCGGCCCGGCTGGTCGGGACCGACGGTGGGGCGGCCGACGGCCTGACCAAGACCCTCGACCTCGCCGCGGTAGCGCTCGCCGCCGAGCAGGTGGGCGGGGCCCAGCACTGCCTCGACAGCTCGGTCGACTACGCCAAGAACCGGATCCAGTTCGGGCGGCCGATTGGCAGCTTCCAGGCCATCAAGCACAAGTGCGCCGACATGCTGCTCGAGGTCGAGTCGGCCAAGTCCGCCGCGTACTACGCCGGATGGGCGGCGGCCGAGGACTCCGACGAACTCCCGGTGGTGGCCAGCCTGGCCAAGTCGTACTGCTCGGAGGCCTACTTCCACGCGGCCGCCGAGAACATCCAGATCCACGGCGGCATCGGGTTCACCTGGGAGCACGACGCGCACCTGTACTTCAAGCGGGCGAAGTCCTCCGAGCTGCTTTTCGGGGACCCCGCCTACCACCGCGAGCTGCTCGCCCAGCGGATCGGGATCTGACCCACCCAGTCGTCGCCCGCCTCACGCCACCGGTCCGGTGACGTGAGCGGCCAGTGGTCCGAGACGGCCGGCCCCTCCGGGACGCTTCGCTTCTACGCGGCAGGTGGCTCGCGAGATGGGACCGCGCCACTCCTGCTCATCTGCCCGGAGCTGCCCTCCGTCGAGGGGGCCGGCGCCGACGTTGCCCTCCCTTACGAGGCGGTGGCCGAGCGGGTGGCCCAGGAGTCGGGCTGGCGGGTCCTCGCCGCGATGTTCCGGGGCCTCGGCGGGTCGGCCGGCAGCTTCTCGGCGGCGGGCTGGCTCGACGACGCGACCGCGCTTGTGGACGCCGAGATCGGGGTGCGGGCCGGGCTCCGGGCGGCCGGGTTCGGCCTCGGCGGGGCAGTGGCGCTGGCCCTCGCGGCGCGCGACGAGCGGGTGCGTGGGGTGGCCTGCTTCGCCGTGCCGACCGCGCTGGCCGGGTGGGGGAGCGACCCGGGGGCGCTGGCCGAGCGGTGCCGGTCGGCGGGGGTGATCGAAGCCGGGTTCCCCGCGGACCCGGCGGCCTGGGCGGCCGAGCTCGCCCTCCTCGAGCCGGCGACGTCCGTGTCCCGGCTCTCCGGGCGACCTCTCCTCGTCGTCCAGGGCTCCGAGGACAGCGCGGTGGCGCCGGGCTCGGCCGTGGCGCTCGCCGATGCCGGTGGACCGGGGGCCGAACTGCGCATGGTGCTCGGGGCCGGGCACTGGCTTCGCGCCGACCCGCGGGCCACCGCCACGCTCATCGGCTGGCTCGAACGTCAGTCCTGAGCGACTCCCTCGAGCGATTCGGCGATCGCGTCGGACAGGGCACGGGCCGCCCGCTCCGGATCGGCCGCCTCGGTGAGGAAACGAACGACCACGAAGTGCCGGGCGCCGGCCGAGGCGAGCTCGCCGACGGTGGCCGGTGTCACCCCGCCGGTCACGAACACCGGCCAGGGCGATCGGGCCGCCGCGGTCGTGAGGTAGCCCAGGCCGGTCCCGGCCCGCCCCGGCTTCGTCGGGGTCGGCACGACCGGCCCGGCCGAGAGGTAGTCGACCGGCTCGGCCAGAGCGCGCTCGAGGTCGTCGAGCGAGTGGGTCGAGTGGCCGATGATGGCGTCGTCGCCGAGCAGGCGGCGGGCCAGCGAGCACGGGGCGTCGTCCTGGCCGAGATGCACGCCGTCCGCGCCGACCTCGAGCGCGAGGTCGGGGCGGTCGTTCAGGATGAACGGGACCCCGTGGGCCGAGCACACCTCGCGGGCCAGGCGAGCCCGCTCGAGCAGGGGCCGCGCCTCGAGCTCCTTGTCTCGGAGCTGGACGACGTCAACACCGCCGCGGATGGCGGCCTCGAGGAAGAGCGCGAGATCGGGGCGGTCCGCGGTGCAGAGGTAGAGCCGGCGGCCGGCGATGCCGACGTTCACGTAGCCGACTTGGCGGCCGCCTTCATCTGCTTCTTGAACTCGCGCACCTTCGCCAGGCTCGCCTCGCTCACGATGTCGGCCACCGACCGGAAGGAGCCGGGCTCACCGTACGGGACTGACGCTTCGACCCACCCCTCCGGCCTCACGCGCAGCTGTTTGCCGAGGAGCGCGGCGAAGATGCGGGCCTTCTGGTCCCCGAAGCCCGGAAGCGACTTGAGGCGGGCGACAAGCTCGTGGCCGCTCGTCACCCCCTTCCACACGTTGGCGGCGTCGCCGTCGTACTGTTCGGCAATCTCCGCCGCCAGGGCCTGGACCCGCTTGGCCATCGACGCGGGATAGCGGTGGATCGAAGGCTTGCCGGCGAAGGCAGCGGCCAGCTTCTCGGGGTCCATCGACGCGATGTCGGACGCGTCCAGCGGCCCTCCCAGCCGACGTTCCAGCTCCCGGGGGCCGCGGAAGGCCCACTCGAGCGGGACCTGTTGGTCGAGCACCATTCCGATGAGCAAAGCGAAAGGGCTCTCGGTGAGGAGCCGGTCCGATTCCGGGTCCTGCGCCAGCTGTAGCGCCACTACCTGGGACTTTGCCATGGGCGAGAGTGTACCGGGCCCTCGATCGGCTGCTGCTATCGATGATCGTGATACTGAGCCGTCGATTGAGGTGCTTCGGTCCGGCCGAACGCATCTCACCACGAGGTTCGTCACGGCTTTCGTGCAAGGTCCGGCTGCTTCAGCGCGAACCAATTCTCGTCGGCACCGCTGGCCCATCAGAAACTAAGGCCATCGCCGTGTCGACGATCCAGGCTTCGACCTCGTCGAAGGCCCAGCCGTATTCCCCGCCGAGGGTGCGCCAGGTGGCCGGAAGCGACAAGAAGCTCAGGACGTCCGCGGCGTGAGCGAGGGGCACTGTCGCTTTGACCTTTCCGAGCGACTCGAGCCTCTCGACCACGATTCCACAACCGGCGCGATGGATGACCATCCCCTCCTCCCAGGCCTCGGCGGCAACGGGCTCGAACGGTGCGGCCGACTCGATCGCGAACATCAACTCCCCCGAGGTCTCCAACAGTCGCCTGACCCCAGCAACAAAGCGAGAGATCACTTGTCGTGCATCGCTGATCAGCTCGAAGGGTTCCCGCATATCCTCCGGCACCCCGGCGGCGACGGGGATCATCTTCCGCAGCTCGCCGAGGATCGCCGGCTTCGTGCCGACGCTCACATAGACGGTCGGCAATGCCACGCGTGCTGCGGCAGCGATGTCGGCGACGGTGGTCCGCGCATAGCCGCGCTCTATGAAGAGCGCCCGTGCCGCGTCGAGGATCGCTTGGCGCGTCGCCTCGGCTTGCTCCTGCCTGCGCTCCGAGTGGTACTTGGCCCTTGACACACCTCGATACTACAGTGTTACTATTCATTAGACGATACATCTTACGATTTGGAGGTGCCGATGGCACGCTTCTTGGTGGCGACCTACCCAGGCCCCGGGCACATCGCACCGGCTGCCCCGGTGGTGCGGGAGCTCTCGGGGCGGGGCCATGACGTGCGCTGGTACACCGGGTCTCGTTTCGCCGAGGTGGTTGCCGACGCCGGTGCGCGCTTCTGTCCAATGGCCAAGGGCCTCGACTGGGACTACAACGACTTGAACAGCTCGTTCCCCGGCCGTGCCGACCTAAAGGGGCTCAAGCAGGGGCAGTTCGACCTGATCGAGATGTTCGTGCGCCCCCTCCGTCACCATGTGCCCGCTCTCGCGGCCTTGACCAGAGAGGAACCCGCCGACGTATTCGTCTCGCACACCATCTTCTACGGCGGCGGGTGGCTGCACGAGATGGGGGGGCCGCCGAACGCCATGCTCGGCGACACCTGTCTCACCTACCCGAGCACCGACGTCGCCCCCTGGGGGATGGGATTGCCACCACGGGGCGGCTGGACCGGCCATCTCCGCAATCGAGCGCTTGGTGCCATGAGCCGGGCCGTGTTCTTCGCTCCGGTGGCGAAGGCGGCGCGAGAGGTCCGTGCCGAGCTTGGCCTTCCTCCCGTGCCGGTACGGGACCTCGGTTTCGGCCTCTCCCCGTACCTGCATATCCAGCTCTGTCCCCGCGGCTTTGAGTACCCCCGCTCCGATCTCCCCCCCGAGGTCCACTTCGTCGGCGCCCCTCTGCCGGCGCCGCCAGCAGGGTTCGCGGACAACCAACCGAGCTGGTGGCCGAGGCTCTCCGAAGCAAAGCACGTCGTCCTCGTCACCCAAGGGACGATCGCGACGGACCCCAACGACCTTCTCGCTCCGTGCTTGAAAGGACTCTCCGGCCACGATCTGTTCGTGGTGGCGACCACCGGTGGTGCCGACCCGGCTGTACTCGGGGACCCACCCGCCAACGCCGTCGTCGAGAAGTTCGTTCCCTTCTCCGCTCTCCTGCCCCACGTCGACGTCATGGTTTCGAATGGCGGCTTCGGCTCCGTCCAATTGGCCATCGCCAACGGCATCCCGATGGTGGTGGCCGGCACGAGTGAGGACAAGAGGGAAGTGACCGCACACGTCGGCTGGTCGGGCATCGGGATCAACCTTCGGACGAGTCGTCCCTCACCCGCCGCCATCGCTGACTCCGTGGGGAAGGTGTTGAACGAGCCCAGGTTCCGTGAGCGGACCCGCGCGCTCCAGGCGGAAACGAAGGACACGAGTCCCGCCGGAAGAGCGGCCGACCTTCTCGAAGGTCTCGCCGTCAAGGGGGCCGAGCCGGTTCGCAGTCGCGACACCCGATGAGCCATTAGTCAGACGCGCCTTCTCGCCTGACGCCGCACTCCGGCCCGCGTCCAAGTTGCGCCGACCACCGATTCGGCGCCCGGATCCCAGGCATGGGCTCTCGCTCGTATGCACCGCAGAACAACCATTCCGGCCTCGACCTCGACGGTCGACGAAGGCTGTCCGCCGCGCCAGATCGACGGATTGGTGGCACCTTCCCGGACAACGGGGCAGCCTGCTTCCTATCGCGAACACGGGGAGGGTACGCGCAAAGTGCCGGTTGTCGACGGTGTCGGTTCGTGGCTAGGCAATCGTCCCAAACGTCGGAGCAGCACCCGCTGGCCTCGGACTTGAGCTCGAAGTCGGCGGGAATAGGATCTTCGCCTTGAGTTCAGTGTGTGAGGCCACCGACATACGGTCAGCGAGCCCATACCCGGGCACGGCCCCCTTCGGGCGATGTCTGACGCTTGTACCGACAACCAGAACCCGTCATTCATGGACCCGACTAAGGAGGCAGGCGGCGTGGCGAACATAGAGGCAGGGGCAGTCGCCGAGTTGCAGAGGAACGTCAGCGGCACCGTTACCGAGCCTGGACAGGCGGGCTACGACAGGGCCATCAACATCTGGAACGCAGCTTGTATCCGCCGCCCGGCGGTTGTCGTCAGCTGTACCAGCAGGGAGGACGTGGCCGCGGCGTTGGCCTTCGCCCAGGAGCACAGGCTCGAGGTCTCGGTTCGCGGTGGCGGCCACAACTACGCAGGCTTTGCCCTCTGCGAGGGCGGTCTCATGATCGACCTCACGCCGATGAAGACCTTGACCGTCGATGCAGAGTCCCGTACGGCTCGGTGCGGAGGCGGCACGACATGGGGGGAGTTCGACGCGGCCACCCAGGCCCACGGGCTGGCGACACCGGGCGGTTTCATCAGTCGGACCGGGGTGGCTGGCCTGACCCTGGGTGGTGGTTTCGGCTGGCTGACCCGCCTGGCCGGACTCTCGGCGGACAACCTGATCGGCGCCGAGGTGGTGACCGCCGACGGAAGGTTGCTACATGCGTCGGACACGGACAATCCCGACCTTCTGTGGGCCCTTCGGGGCGGTGGCGGGAACTTCGGAGTGGTGACCGAGTTCGAGTTCCGCCTCCACGCCGTCGGGCCCATGCTGCAGCTGGGACTCTTCTTGTTCAGCGCCGACCAGGGTCGGGAGCTGTTCCAGTTCGCTCGGAGCTACGTCGAGACTCTTCCCGACGAGTGCGGAGTATTCATGGCCGGGTTGAGCGCGCCCCCCGAACCCTTCGTGCCCACGGAGCTCCACTTCAGCCCCGTCTACGGGCTGCTGGTCGTGGGGTTCGGGGACGAGGAGCAACACGCTCGGCTCATCGCGCCCATCAAGGAGGCCTTGACGCCGCTGGTGGAGCTGGTGACACCCATCCCCTATGTCGGCCTCCAGCAGATGTTCGACGGCTCGGCCCCTTGGGGAATGCACAACTACGAGAAGGCCGTGTATCTCGCCGAGTTGAGCGACGGCGCCATCGAGGCCATCCTCGAGCACCAAGCCCGGAAAGTGTCACCGCTGTCGTTCGTGCCGATCTTCGTTCTAGGGGGTGCCTACCGGACGGCGGACGGCGACGCCGGCGCCTTCGGAGGCAGCCGGGAGTTCCGTTACGTCGTCAACGTCTCCGGCACCGCAATGTCACCCGATGACTATGACAGCGAGCGTTCGTGGTCCCGCGAGTACTGGTCAGCGCTGGTCGAGCACGCCGTCGGTGTCGGCAGCTACGTGAACTTCATGAGCGAGTACGAGGAAGAGCGCGTCCGCAATTCCTATGGAGCCAAGTACGAGCGGCTCCAGAGGATCAAGACCACTTACGACCCCAACAACATCTTCCATCTCAACCAGAACATCCCTCCAGCGCGGAGCTAGCCCCCGGCCATAGGAGCTGCCTCGGCGCCGGACACGGCATCGTGAGCGTCCCCTGAAGCGTTCCCCGCGGCGCCCCCGCGAGACGGTTGGATGACTCCCTGGAGACGAGAGAGAGGTCGTTGCGAGCCCCCTGGCTCCCTTCGATCCGTCACCCATCCTCCGTTGCGGCACGCAGGATGTGCGACGACACCGATGCATGACTGGAGCCAGGGTCCCGAAGGGTTCCTAAGAAACCGTCGCCCCCCTCAGCCTCCGACGATTCGAAACCCGGCGGTGACCGCTGAAAGACCCTCCGTGCACCAGAGCAGCGAGCACCGCCGGATTCAGCGACCTCGGACCCAGTCCGACGTCAACCCGTGTGGGAGCGTCGGTCCATCGCTGCGCTTCAATTTCGTCCCAGAGAGCTGGATCAAGAATCGTGGCCCGCTCCTCTGCGGGCAACTCGTAGAACAGAACCCAACGGCCCAGGGCCTCGTCGAAGTAGCACGCCTCCTGCGGTGCCACGTCCCCCTCCAGGGCCCGACCAAACATCTCGAAGTCGTGCCTCAGACAGCACCAAGCCCAGCAATAGGGGTACTCGCTCGCCATGTTGCACCTTCCGCTTTCGACGGTTAAGTGAACAATGAGCCATTTCGCTTGTGACAAAACAGCCGCGCAACCTGTTGAAATGCGTGAGAAATTGCCTCGATACCTGTGTAGAAGGTTGTGGACAACGGGGGAGGGGTGGTTACGTGATCGGCCCGGAGCCGGGGTGGCTGATCGCTGAGCGCCGCTCACTGAGTTCCCCCGGGGGGTCGAACGGCAAAGGCCTTCACGCTGGGACACCGGGGGAGCGGAGGCGCTCACGGCGCAACCCTTGGCGGAGGTAGTCGAGAGAGCGGCCTCGTATCCTCTTTGACATGACCGTGCCGACCGACCCCTTTTCTCTCGTGCGCCCAGTTTGGCCACTGTCGGACCGGGGCCTCGGACAGCGGCTGATCGACCTGGCCCTGCTCCCATTCATCGCCGGGCAGCAGCCCTTTGCCCGCCAGGCGTCGTTCTCCGACTTCGATGCCATCGACCCCTTCATTCCCTCCGACGCCGTCGTCGACTGGGAGTACGACCAGGACGGGGGGGAACATCATCGGCTGGTCCACGGGGATGGATGGCGGGTCCACCTGCTGCTCATCCGGCGCCGGCCAGAGGTGCAGGTCCTGATAACCGCCGAGTCTCCCGAACTGGCCGAAAAGGTGCTCGCGGAGATCCGCGGTGGCATGCCAAGTCCGAGCGAGCCCGGGGAGCAGGCACGAGTGAGCCTGTGGAGTGCTGGAAGTACGGGATCACCCACGCGGTACCGACGTTGGATGGAAACGCCCCGATGGTCGGGCATCGTCCGGAACTATCCGCCCGACGTCGGCCGTGCTTTGACCCGGGTCATGTCGATGGAGCAAGCCGCCGAGCGGGGTGGCAGGCTCATCTTGTGGTACGGGGAACCGGGGACCGGTAAGACGACGGCCGTTCGCGCTCTGGCCCGGGAGTGGATCCGGTGGGCCGACTTCCACTTCGTCCTGGATCCCGAGGAGTTCTTCGCCGGACCCGACTACCTGATGCACGTGGTGACTGCGGAGGACCAGTGGTGGGAGCGGACCACCTCGAGCCCAGACCGCTGGAAGGTCCTTGTCGTGGAGGATGCCGACGAGTTGATCAGAGCCGACGCCCGCCGGTCGGCAGGAGCATCGCTGGGGCGCCTACTCAACCTGACCGATGGCATTCTCGGACACGGCATGCGCGTGCTCCTGCTCCTGACCGCCAACGAGCCTGGACATGGGTTGCATCCAGCGGTCGTGCGCCCGGGCCGTTGCCTGGCCGACGTTCAGTTCGCCCTGTTCACCCGGACCCAGGCCGCCGATTGGTTGGCGGGCGCCGGCAAGCCACCGTCTCGGGACAGCACCCTGGCCGAGCTGTACCGCCTGCGCGGCGATGTCGACACCATCGCTACACCGCGATCCGCGCCCGGTGGATCCGCCTATCTGTGACGTGACCAAACCGCGTCACCCAACCTTTTGGGTTGCCATGAGACCGCCGAATCCACGACAACGCGTCTGGAGAGCTGCCGGCCTGACGGCAGCAACTGTGCCGACTGATGTCGAACGGTCATCATCGCCCGGCTAGGTCAATGGGCCAATACCAGACAGGGGCGGCCGCGACCGGATGAGAACCTGACGTCTCGAGCACTCGGAGCGCTGGACCATGTCGAAACGAGTACGATAGAGAGCGCGAACAGTCCGGTTTTCACGCAGGGCTGTCGTCGTTGCTGGTTGACGCTAGGTCTCCCGCAAATGGTTCGTGCGTGGAGAAACGAGGCAGCAATCATGGCCACAGGCACCGTGAAGTGGTTCAACGCCAGCAAGGGATACGGGTTCATCACCCCTGACGACGGCACTGCCGACGTCTTTGTACACTTCTCGTCCCTCGAGGGCTCGGGCTACCGAGAGCTCACGGAGGGGCAAAAGGTTGACTTCGAGACCGAGCAAGGACCCAAGGGTCTCCAGGCCAAGCGCGTTCGATCGCTCTAGGGGCCACATCTCTGGAGCAACTTGACTTGGTGCTCGTTGCTGCCAGTGATGGACAGTCAGCCCCTTTCCACGCGGGCCAAATGATCGCCCGATGGCCGATCTAGACCCGTTTTCGACCGCCGATGACGGATCGAAGTCATGTTGTGTTGGGCGGTCAGATTTGGGCGTGCGGTTGGAGCCCCACATTGAGATCGACGTATTCGAGGTGCGTGAGGCGCCGGGCCTACGGCTCGGTCACACTCCAGCCCCGACGCCGAAGCTCAACGGCGAGCTGCTCAGCCGGCATAAGGCGTATGGCGTGCTCAACGGCAGACAGCTTTGCCGTTGGTACAGCGACGAGGGGGCTTCCGTCGAACTCGGCTGCCTGTAGTCGGTCGATGAACGAGGACGCCTCGTCCCGAGTGAATTTGCCAGCCGCCTGGCGCTGAGTGAACCCCATTGGGCCCCGGGCCTCGCGGAAGTTGGCGTAGCCGCAGTTCTGCAGGCAGGCCAGCAGCTCCTGGATCTGCCTCGACGAAGCCGGCGGACCCGATTGTTGACCGAATGCCATGACCTCAGTCTTGTCGAAGTGGTCGGCCAATCTCGTCATCCAGGGGTATCCGCGCCGGGTCTTTGACGGCTTGCCGGACCGAAGGATCGTTGCGCTGAGCAATCCAGACGGTTCGTGCAAGTGGTTGAGGTGGAGCGGCTCATCGTCAGCGAGCTTGAACTCCGATCAGGCTCGGGTGCTTTGACCTCGAGCCCGCACTCCTCATTGCGGCTCCTCCGACGCGAGTCCGGCGGCCCCCGTCACTCAAAGGCATCATCGGATTACGATCGGATGTGTTGACGGCTGAAACGGGATCATCATTCGTCAGCATCGTGATTGGGGGTCGAATGATCACCATTCGGCAGTTGTGGCGTTGCATGGTGTCATGCCTCGCTCTCAGCGTCCCGGTGATTGGGCTCGCCTCTGGGGTGTCTCAGGCTGCGACGGGACATCTCACTCAAATCGGCACGGTGACGCCGCCGAACTTCGGGCTGTCCGATATCACGTGGTTCGGTACGCCCTTTGGGAAACCAACCGTCTACGTCGCAGAGGGTGCCATCGACGTGGTGAACGCGAAGACCGGCACCTTCATCGGTGCTATCGGCCAGGGGGATTTCAAATCCTCCACTGCCGCCACTTGCGGAGCTATCGGTGGACACGGCCCGAACGGAGTCCTTTCGCTGACGGTGGGACGCTCCAATCAAGTATGGGTGGGGGACGGCAACAGCACCGTCAACGTGTACACGCTGAGCTCACCGGGTTCGGGAGCACTCGCCGCGACGATCGCTACCGGCGGTCAATGTCGGGCCGATGAACTGTCGTACGATCCGGTCCACCACTTGGTGCTCATTGCCAACCCGGCCGATTCTCCTCCGTATGTCTCGTTCGTTTCGGTCCATCCGAATCCGAGCGAGGATGCCATCGTTGGGAAGATCTCATTTCCGAACGCGGCGGCGGGACTCGAGCAGTCGGTGTACGACCCCAAGACCGGCGAGTTCTACCTCAATGTCGTCCAGAGCTCTGCGATGGACCCTGGTCTTGGAGCGGTGGCGATCATCAATCCCAAGGCCAAGACCGTGGTTGGCTCGTATCCGGTTGCCGGTTGTGGCCCCACCGGTCTGGCCCTCGATCCGGCGATTCAGCAGGCGCTGCTGGGCTGCGGCGCGGGAAACGGGCTCATGGTCATCGACCTGCGTACCGGCGCCATCACCCACACCCTGGCTGGGCTACCCGATGCGGACGAGGTCTGGTTCGATCCGGCCACCGGGGACTTTGTCGCTCCTGGTATCGGCGGACCGATCTCGGTCATCTCGGCCCGCACTGGCAGGGTGGTGAGTCAGGGCTCCATCACAGGCTTCACCCATTCAGGCGCAGCCGGTGCTGGAAAGATCTTCATACCTGTGCTCGCCAAAGGCATAGACATCTTCAGCATGCACTAGGCGGAGGGTTCGACTCGGTCCGCTCCAGCCGCAAGTACCTGACGTCGCCGAACTGTTGGACTCAGCGCTACCCAACTGTTCGGGTATTCCTTCAGTCGGATGACGCCGTGCGCGAGGCCAGGCTCATTACGCTGACGAGTTCGGATCCACTCTTCTTTAGACGGGCCGAAGAGCGGTAGCCAAGATCGACGTCCCGAGCTTGGGATCGAAGCGCGCCCACGGTGGATTGCTCTCGGGGGACATGCGAGAACGGATCAAACGAGAAGACTCGCATGGCGTTCCGATGGGTGATTCTGACGACGTCCTCGTCCGGAAGTCCCTGGAGATGGTTCGCCAAGATCTCGGGAGACTCCGGCCAGGTTGAGTCCGAGTGGGGGAAGTCACACTCCCAGGTGATCATGTCGAGGTTGAGCTTCTCGCGGGACTCAAGGCCGAAGGCGTCCTCGATGAAGCAGGTCAGGATTCGGTCGAGGAAGACCTCGCTGGGCAACTTGTCGCCGAAGTCCTGGTGCGTCCAGGCCCGGTGGTGCCGGTAGACGTTGTCGACACGCTCGAGGAAGTAGGGGATCCACCCGATTCCTCCCTCACTCAAGGCGAATGTGATCTCGGGGAACTTGCGGAGCACCGGCGACCACAGCAAGTCCGCCGCTGCCTGGACGATGTTGATCGGCTGAAGGGTGATGAGGGTATCGATGGGCGCTTCGATCGACGTCACGACTACCTGTGACGACGATCCGATGTGCAAGCAGATCACAGTGTCCTCGTCGCTGCAGGCTGCCCAGAATGGCTCCCAATGGGCGCTGTGGAAGGAGGGATAGCCGAGCTTTTCGGGGTTCTCCGAGAACGTGACCGCGTGGCACCCCTTCTTGCTCATGCGGCGGACCTCATCGGCCATCTCGTCGACGCTCCACATCGGAGGCAGTGACAGGGGGATCATGCGTCCTGGGTATGTTCCGCACCACTCGTCGACGTGCCAGTCGTTGTAGGAGCGCAGCACGGCCAGAGCCAGGTCCTTGTCGTCTGCGCGAGCGAAATACTGACCGCAGAACTGTGGATACGACGCGAAGTTCATCGAGGCCAGCACCCCGTTCGCGTTCATGTCCCTGATGCGCTCGTGAATGTCGAAGCATCCTGGGCGCATCTCGTTGAATCGGGTTGGCTCGAGGCCGTATTCGTCAGGCGGACGCCCGGCCACAGCATTGAGCCCTACGTTGGTCGCCTGCTGGCCCTCGAAAACCCAGGCATCGGTCCCGTCGTCCTTCGTAGTGACCCTGGGCGCCCGTTCCTTGTACTTGGTCGGGATGTGACCCTTGAACATGTCCGGGGGTTCGACCACATGGTCGTCGACAGAGACAAGGATGAGATCATCGATGTGCATGGTCTGCTCCCGTGGTTTGGTCGCCTCGCGGGCGAAGAGTACTAGAAGGGGCATCGAGAGCGTGGCGTAGAGCAGGGGCTCCGCGGGAGACCAATCCTTTCGAACGCTTCGCAATGGTCATGGTCTCACGGACTTCGTTCCTCGCATCGCTACCCAGGGAATCAACGGAAGGCCGGCATCACCTCCTCGGCTATCCAGTGGAGGCTCTCAAGGTGCTCAGCGAGCGATGTCGACGGCGGTGCGGGCACCGATGTCCACGTGACACCCAGATCCTGGAGATGCCCGATGGCATCGATGACGGCCTGTTTGCCGACAGGCATCGGACGCCCAGCGGAGCCGTCCTCGAGCGGGCGGTGGTCCTCGGACACCGCGAGTGTGCTCAGTGGCATCGCCACATCGAACGCCCGTGTCCGGGCCTCGAATTCGGGGAGTGAGCGGATGTACTCCATGCACGCGGGGAGCTGATCGGGGGTGACGAGCCACGGGTACCAGCCGTCGTGGCGTGCAGCCCGGCGCATTGCCGCACGAGAGTTGCCGCCGATCCAGATTGGCGGGTATGGCTGCTGGACGGGCTTGGGTTCGAACGCGACGCGATCGAAGTCCACGAAACGACCGTGGAACGCCGGCTCGTCGCTCGTCCAGAGCTCGATCATGGCGGCAAGATACTCATCGGTGATCTGACCGCGCTCGTGGAACGGGACCCCGAGGACTTCGAACTCCCGCTCTGCGTGTCCGACGCCAATCGAGATGCGGACCCGTCCTCCAGATAACAGGTCCAGCGTCGAGACGGCCTTGGCGAACACGACCGGGTCGTGGTACGGCAGGACGATCACGCTCGAATCAACGATGAGGTGCGACGTGGCTCCAGCGACGAAGGCCATGGCGGTGAACGCATGTGTCCAGAACGATCCCATGAGCTCGACCATCTCCAACGGCATTGCAATGTGTTCTGGGATCGCGATGGAGTCGAAACCGAGTTCATCAGCAGTCCGAGCGACCAGCTGAAAGTCCTCGGTTCGCATGGTCTTTTCCCAGTCGCGGACGATGGGTGGGTAGCGCGTCAGGCCCGGCAAACCGGTTGAGAACTTCATGGTCTGAAGCCTCCTGGCGTCACCATCACGCCGTCAAGGACGGACCCTCAGGAGCCTCGGTCGGACCCACGGCATCGGACCCTTGCGGATCCGAAGCTAAAGACGGCTGATGCTTGAAAAGTCGCTAACCAGCTGCGTTTCGGTAGGCCCTTTCTGGGACCTGGGTTTGCCCAACAGCCGTCGTTAGTGCCTTGGCAATCGGGAAGTAGAGCGACTGCCTCCAGCTCTTGCGATAATCGGCTGCGACGTGCCAGGGAGTGACGTCGGCTCTCACGCTGGCAGTGGGTCGAGTCAAGATCGCGTCATTGCAAAGCCGTGAAGGGGGACCCTTGGAGTACAACCCGTTCGCTCGCGAGACGCAGATGAACCCATATCCGGTCTACCGATGGCTGCGTGACGAGGCCCCCGTCTACCACAACGCCGAGATCGGATTCTACGCGTTGTCTCGCTTCGACGACGTGTTGCAGGCGCACCGAGACGCCGGCACGTTCATTTCCCGTTACGGGCCCCAGATCGAGCGGTGGGACGGCACTGCCGACGTACTTATCGCGACCGACGATCCGGATCACGGATGGCAACGGAAGCTGGTATCACGCCTGTTTACCCCTCGGGCGATCAACGCCCTTGAACCCAAGGTGCAAGCGATCGCAGCCGGCGTGCTGGACGAAGCACGTGAACGCGGTGAACTGGACGTCGTCATCGACTTCTCGGGGTACCTGCCGATGATGGTCATCGCCGAGATGCTCGGGCTCCCCCAAGAGGCTCGTGGTGATCTGCGACGGTTGTCGGACCGAATGCTCGATCGCAGCGACGCGGACGAGACTGGCGAGCCTGCAGCGGAGGCGACGGCCGCGATTCTCGAGGCTCACACGATTCTCGAACAGATTGTCGAAGAGAAGGAAGAGAGCCCGAGCGACGATATAGCGTCGCTCCTCCTCACGGAGACTGTCACCGACGAGGAGGGCGTCGAACGCCGACTCAACCGAGTACAGGTTGTCTACCGTCTGATGGAGCTCATCGCTGCCGGACATGAGACCACGGCGAAGCTGATCGCGAACGGGATCGTCGCGCTGACGTGGTATCGGGACCAGCGAGCCGAGCTCGTCGCCGACCCATCGCTCATTCCCCAGGCGGTCGAGGAGATGCTCCGCTGGGACCCACCGTCGCACTACCAAGGTCGGTGGGTTGAGCGAGACGTGACGCTCCACGGACTGAACATTCCGGCTGATTCCCGCGTCATTCTCGTGACCGGCGCGGCCAATCACGACGAGCGCGTCTTCGAGGAACCAGAGCTCTTCGATATCCACCGCAAGATCGAACGCCATGTCGCGTTCGGATTCGGCATACACCTGTGCATTGGAGCTGCGCTGGCTCGGCTCGAGTCACGAATCGCGTTCGAGGAGTTGCTTCGGCGCTACCCGAACTACGAACTCACGCAGCCGATACGGCGTGCGTACTCGAGCAACGTCCGCGGCCTCTCAAACCTCCCCATTGTGCTCGAGCCAGCCGTTGAGTAGCCCCGTCCGAACGCCGACGCGGCGCTGCGGCGGCCCGTGAGCGCCGGTGGAAACCGATGGCACAGTTGGGCAGACTGGGGAAATGACTACCCTCAAGCACTCCGACGCGATCGTCATCGCTCGCGCTCCGGAGGACCTCTACGACCTCGTGTCCGATATCACTCGAATGGGGGCATGGAGCCCGGTGTGCAAGGCCTGTTGGTGGGACGAAGGGGCCGGACCCGAAGTGGGAGCTTGGTTCACCGGGCGAAATGAGCTGCCCGAGCGGACATGGGAGACGCGATCGGAGGTCGTCGCCGCTGACCGAGGTCGTGAGTTCGCGTTCATCGTCAATGGCACCTGGACTCGATGGGGATATGTGTTTAAGCCCGTCGATGGGGGAACTGAGTTGACCGAGTCGTGGGAGTTCCTCCCCGGTGGCGTGGCGATGTTCGAGGAACGCTTCGGCGCCGACACCGAGGCTCAGATTGCCGCCCGACTCGACCTTGCAAAGACGGGCATCCCAGCGACGCTTGCTGCGATCAAGAAGGACGCGGAAGCACAGTAGGCACCGGGCACTCGGAACTGCAGTTTGCGGGAAGGACAGCCGCCACGTCTGACGCCGTATCAGCCCCTGGTCATCGCCACTTCGGTCCGAGCACCTCATGATCCTAACAACCAGCGCCGACGCGTCGTTGCCTGGTCCCGATGTTGGCCAAGCGCCTAGCCTCCCCGGGATACATGCGCTCACTCGTGAACCGCGACGGCTGACCACCGAGGAGGTGTAACCCCGATGCTCCGAGACATCCAAGAACTGCGCGGTGATCCCGCCGCCTATGCCGCCGAGCTGCAACGACGGTGGGGTGGCCTGTTGAGCTACCGCTACATCGGACGCAAGCACAGCTCGATGGACACCGGGCCGGAAGACAACACCGTCTTGCTGCGCCGCGACATGCGCAATGTCACCGGTGGGTTGCTGGTTTCGCCCTTGTCGATCAGCTCACCGGAGGGATCCGTCGGCTCTGATCGCGAAACGGTCCCGAACCCCGTAATACACTCTTGCCTAATCCTCGACCCCGCCCTTGACGTGGACCGAATAGAGGTGGTGGAGTCGGAAAGCCTGCACCTCGGTGTCCGCATGGGATACAGCCGCTCAAAGATCGTGGACGCCGACAACCCAAACCGCGTGATCGCGTTCACAGAGGGTCAAGGCGCCAAGATAGGCACCGTGCCCGACGGGCTCGAGAAGATGCCCCCGAATCCATTGGAGATCCTCGACTCACCCGATCTGCCACCGCTTTGGCAGGTGTTCGGCGCCTTCCGGCGGGACGACGGCCATTGGGCAATGCCCGAACTGACCGTCGACTTAGCGTCCCCGGACGGCGCTCTGCACATCGGGCCGCAGCACGTTCTGCTCGAAACCGCCGCAATGGATTACGCCGCCGCCCTTATTGGCGCCGATCGGATCCAAATGCAGGCTTGGCACGTCATGTTCCTTGCCCGTGGCAAGGTCGGTCCCTTCCGGGTGGACGGCGAAGCCGTCCACGGTGTTGGCGACAAAGTCGGTGTCCGGCTCACTCTTCATGACGAAGGAAACGACAATCGTAAGGTGACAGCTGCCTCGGCCCTTTTCCAAGTCGTCGGCTGAGCTCTCCGACGCCCCGGCCAACTGGTGGCCCATTGCCGGTGGGCCGCACGAGGTGGCCTGGTACGAGACGCGGAAGCGGCGCTATGGGCTGCAAAGCCTGACCACCCTCTGTCTTTTTTGACAGGACTCGAGCGTCGTCGCGGTCGTCCGCAGCCGTGCAACTCCCGAGACCGTTAGTGCCAGGCTAGGCCTCGAGTGAAGGAGCCGAAAAGGCTGGCACTCGGTCGGGTACCGATCCCAGGGCTACCCTCCAGCACCGAGGTGACGGACGAAGAACGACTCGGCGGAGTCGTTCTCGAAGACCGGGACCTGGACATGACCCCCCGGGTTGACGTGGAGGGTCTTGTCAGTCGAGCCGATGGCGTCGAAGAGGGCGAGACCTGCCTCGCGGGCGATCAACTCGTCGTCCCACTGGAAGAGGAACAGGATCGGGACCCGTAGAGAGCGGGCCGCCGTCTCGAACTCAGCGCCGCCCATACCGGCGCCCAAGCCGGCCAGACCGAGCACGGCGGCCTTGACCCGGGGTTCGGAGGCCACGAATCGGAGACCGATGCCGGTGCCCATCGACAGTCCCCAGTAGCCCAGCCGGTCGTCGATGAAGCCAGACGAAACGAGGTCGTCGACCAAGGTTTTCAGCTCTCCAACGTGGGCGTTCATCCGGTCGGCGAATCCCGCCGCCTGGTTGGCATCGACTACCGCGGGCATGCCGGCACCGGGCCCTTGGTCGATTCGGGACTGGACGGAACGGCGCCTGGCCCGGGCGGCCTCCTTGTCGGTGATGCGCTCGCCGTGCTCGGGTGCGTCGAGGGCGACGGCCGCGTAGCCCCGGTGGCGCACGAGGCGCCGGGCGAGCCCGAGCACCTCACGGGCGCGCTTGTGGACCACACCTCCGTGGCCGAGGATGACCGTCGGTCGAGGCCCGGTGGCGGCCTCCGGCAGCCAGACAATGCCCGGCACGATCTCCCCGCTCTCCACCTTCAGCCCGACCCGTCGCTCGACGACGCCGCGCTCGCAGACTTCCTGGACAATTTCCATGGTCCCGGCCCCTCTGGTCGAAATGGCTCCGAAGCGTACCGCCGGGCCCCTCGCCGGTGGCTTGTCCTTTTCCCAGCACCCGGACGTGTCCCTGGATCGCAGCCAGTCGCCTGACGTGGTTCTCCACCGATGCCCGGGAACCCCCCGATGGCACTCAGCGGTCCGGACGAACCGGAGACATCGACGTAGCGGTTGAGGCGCTCGAGGGGCCACCTAGGGGTGCCGGTGACCGTCCTCGCGCTCGGGTGTCGCCCGATTGACTTCGGGTAGGGAGCCCGGATAGCCGAGGAGTCTCAGGACGAACAGACCGATCCGACTCGGTTTCTTCGCTCGCTCCGCAGCCTTAGCTTCGGCTTCATGTCCACCGGTGACGTGGTAGTTGAACCCGGTGTAGCCCTGCCGATAGGGCCAACGCATCCCAAGAGCCTATTCAGCCATGAGACGGAGCTGCGGCCCGACCGAGATCTCTCTACTGGACCGTAAGTTCGGTTGAAATGTGTCGCTCGCGCACTTTGGCCAATCTTGCCGAGACCAAGAGTCGAGCGAGCCACCAGCCGGGGTCAACCTCTCCCTTGGCTCGGGAAAATCGGGCGGAAGTCGCTGCCGCATGGTGATTGTTGTGCAATCCCTCGCCGGCGACGAGCCACGCCAACCATTGGTTGTTGGTACCCAGATTGTCGTTGGGCCGCCTTCCCCACCAGTGGCCGATGCCGTTGACCGCCCCCCCGCCGAGGAGATAGGTCGCGGCATAAACCCCGGAGACGATCAATCCGGGCTCCCAACCAAGCAGGGCGATCAGCGCAACGATCCCGATCCCCAACCCAAGCAAGGCGTGATCAAAAAACCATCGATCCCATCGATCGGCAGGAAGATCACGCGCGTAGCGGGACACGAACACCGGGTCTCGGGCCACCCTCCGATACAACGCGGCGTTGCCGAACTGCACCATTGCGAACCCGAAGTAGAACGGCGAGTGGGGATCACCCTCGCGGTCGGTGAACGCATGGTGCTTGCGATGGACGGCGACCCACTGTCGAGGGCGCGTGCCCGTACCGACCCAGATCAGTACGCGGCAGACGGCGATCACCGCCGGAGACAGGGTCAGAGCCCGATGGGCAAGCGCTCGGTGGAGGTAGATGGACGTGATGAAGAACGAAAGCTGAGCAAGCGCAAATATGATCACTACGATCGTGATCGCTGTCCACGGCTCACCAAGGCTGCTCAGGCTGTTGGCGGTCATCTTGTCGTCAATCTGGGGTATCCCTGTCGTTCGATGGGCCCGTGTGACCGGGACGCCGGGGGTCAACTTGATTCGGCAGGTCGGATACTAAGACCCAACCGCGGTGGGGTGGGGAGTTCAGGGCTCGCCACGGATTCAGGCCGGTTTCCGCCCCTGGGCTGGCCCGGCGCCGGGCGTTGGACGGTCAGCCGCCCGTCTGGAGTGTCATCAAACGATCACGACCCTCACGCCGGCGCCAGTCGAACCCGAAAAATTGGTCCTCGGCCGGCGGCCGCCCGGCTCCAGCTTGTCCCGACGGGTCCGCCGTCCCTCGGTCTCGGCGTCATGGGGTCGCCCCAGCGAGTCACGTCGTTCGGGTCGCCCGAACGAGCACGCCGCGCTTGGTGAGGCACAACGGGAGCTCGGCCTCCTCGGCTCGCTCGGCCGGGATGTAGTTGTGGCGGCAGTAGGCCCGCACCTGCTCGCGGGTGGAGAGTGCGAAGAACTGGCCGTCCCAGCGCTCGGGCTCGGTCCGTTCGAACACCAGCGCCACGATGGTCGCCGCTTCCTCGGCGTCGAACGTGGACGGCGGATATCCCTCCGGGAGGATCTCGGGGTCGCTGTCCCGAGCCGCGGTCGACGCGTAGTAGCGGCCGGCCGGTCGGAGCACCCGGCGGGCCTCGCGGATCGCTGGCACCGGGTCATCCAGGTGGTAGAGGCACCACAGGTGGACCACCTCGGCGAAGGCGCCGTCGCGGAACGGCAGCGCCCGCATGTCGGCGACCACGAGCGGACGGAACGGGTTCGCCGCGATCTGGGCGGGTGAGGAATCGACACCGACCCAGGCAACGCCCGGCCCGAGCAGGGCGGCGAGACGGCCCTCGCCACAACCGACGTCGAGCACCGGGCCGCACAGCTCGGGGGCGATGTCGTGGTGGACGTCCTGCGGCACCTCGTGGGACCGCCAGCGATCGGGGTCCGAGTCGTAGTCGGGCGGGAGCGCCGACACCGGACCCCTACCCCCGCGCGGCCGCCCAGCGGACGAGCTCGAAGGGCTCGCAGCGCTCGAACGACGCGCCGGCCTGATGGGCCCAGTAGCGCGCCATGGTTTCCAGGTAGTCGTCGGAGAGGTAGTGCCGGTGGGCCTGGGAGCGGTGCTCGCCGAGGGCGCGGCGCTTCCGGACGTGGCTCTCCTCGTCGATCTCCATGTAGGTCTGGGGCGAGAAGTTCCCCGGGGCGAGCGACGGGGACGGATACGCGAACACCGGGCCCTCGAACCGCCGCAACGCGATCAGCGAGGCGCGGCCCACTGCGGCGTGGTCCTGGTGGGTGTCGTGGGGGGAGAGGGTGAAGACCACGTCCGGGGCCACCCGGTCCACGGCCTCCGAGATGGCGTCGATGACCGCGGGGATGGCCAGCTGGGTGTCGGTGTGCTCGAGCACGGTCAGCTCGGCGCCGATCAGGGCCGCCGCCGCCACCGCCTCGGCCGTGCGTGCGTCGTGAGCGCCGCCGGCCTCGCCGGCCGACATGACCACGATGGCCCGCCGGTCGAAGCGCTGCAGGGTGCCGAAGCAACCGAACTCGACGTCATCGGGGTGCGCCCCGATGGCCAACGCGCCGAGCCCCGGACCGAGCGGGATCATCGTTGCTCCTCCGGCCACGGCCGGTAGACGCCGTCGGCGACCTCGTAGCGGAATCGGATCCCGTGCCGGCGGAGCTGGTTGCGGGCCGTCTCGGTGCGCTCGGAGACCGCCCCTTCGATCCGCCGCTCACTGAGGTGGAAGACCGCCTCGTCGAGCCCGAGCGTGCCCTGCTGGTCGTCGACGGCCGGCCGTCGGCCGGTCAGCCCCTCGATCTCGGCGGCCAAGGAGGCCAGCACCTTGCCCCGGGCGGTGGCGTCGAGCTGCCGCCGCGCCTCGCCGCGCACCACGGCCGGGACACCGGCGACGAAGGAGTTCGGCGGCACCTCGCCCACGATGACCGAGCCGGCCGCCGCCACGACGTCGTCGCCAATCACCACCCCGGGGTTCACCTGGGCGTGGGGGAGCCACACCCGCGAACCGATCACGACCGGCGCGAAGGTCACTGGGAATCCGTCCCACTCGGAGAGATAGGCCCCGTGGGTGAAGACCCGGGTGCCGATCCCGATGCCCACCTCGTCGCCCACCGTGACGCCGCGGGCGATGTTCAGCTGGCTGAAGTTGCCCAGGTGCAACCAGTGCCCGGCGTGCAGGTGGGCGTCCGGGTCGAAGGCGCTGCCCCCGCCGACGGTGGCGTGCTCGTCGATCCACCCCTCGCGGCCGATCCGCACCTCGGTTCCGAACACCCGGGCGTGCGCGTTGACCACCGTCCCGGGCCCGGCCTCGAAGGTACCGGCGTCGACCCTCGCCGAACGGTGGACGAAGACCCGGTCGGCCACCTCCTCGAAGTCGGGGCCCGGGCCCTTCACGTGCACCGCCGAGCGCGCCGCAGCAGGGCAGAGGGAGGGTTCACACGGGAAATGCTAGAAGATCGTCCTCCGGCGTTTCCCCACCTCAGGTGCGGAAGGGCTCGACGACGTCGGGATCGATCCCGAAGCGTCCGATCGCGTCGGCCACCTCGTCGGGGCCGGCCTTGCCCTGCTCGCACAGCGCCGACAAGACGGCGACCACCACGTGCCCGGCGTCCACCTCGAAGTAGTGGCGGAGGGCGGGGCGGGCGTCGGAGCGGCCGAAGCCATCGGTGCCGAGCGAGACGAACGGCCGCGGTATCCAGCGCGCGATCTGGTCGGGGACGGCCCGCATGTAGTCGGTGACGGCGACCACCGGCCAGTCGGCCGATCCGAGCTCGGCGGTGACGAACGGCTCGCGGCGCTCGGCGTGGGGGTGGAGCCGATTGGCCCGCTCGACGGCGATCGCCTCGTGCCGCAGCGCCGACCACGAGGTGGCCGACCACGTGTCGCACCCCACGCCCCAGTGCTCGGCGAGCAGCGAACGGGCCTCCTCGGCGGCCTGCCACATCGGGCCCGAGAACACGATGGTGGCCCGCCGCTGGTGCGACTCATCGGCGGCCCGGAATCGGTAGAGGCCGCGCAGCACCCCAGCCTTCACCGCGTCGCCCTCTGTGCCCTCGGGCAGGGCCGGCATCGGGTAGGTCTCGTTGTACAGGGTGATGTAGAAGAACCGGTCTTCGGGGTCGGGCCCGATGATCCGCGACAGTGCCTCGTCGACCACGATCGCGAGCTCGTAGGCGAACGCCGGGTCGTAGACGCGGGCCGCCGGGTTGGTCGAGGCGAGCAAGGGGGATTGGCCGTCGTCGTGCTGGAGGCCCTCACCCTGCAGGGTGGTGCGGCCGGCGGTACACCCGGCCAGGATCCCGCGGCCGCGCATGTCGCCGAGTGCCCAGGCCAGATCGCCCACCCGCTGGAACCCGAACATGGAATAGAAGAGGTAGACCGGGACCATCGGCCGTCCCCAGGTCGAGTAGGAGGTGGCGAGGGCGATGAAGCTCGACATCGCGCCCGCCTCGGTGATGCCCTCCTGGAGCACCTGTCCCTTCGTGCTCTCGGCGTAGCGGAGCGGGAGGTCGGCGTCGACGGGGGTGTAGCGCTGCCCCTCGGGGGCGTAGATCTTCTTCTCGGCGATGATCGCCTCGAGGCCGAAGGTCCGGGCCTCGTCGGCGACGATCGGCGCGATCGCCGGCCCGACCGCGGGGTCCCGGACCAGGTTCCTCAGCAGCCGCGCGAAGGCCATCGTCGTGGACACCGCCTGACCGCCGGACCCGGCCAGCAGGTCGGCGAAGACCTTCGGGTCGGGGACCCTCGGGGGGCTGGGTCGCACCACTCGGGAGGGCACCGGACCGTTCAGGATCTGGCGCCGGGCCATCAGGTACTGGTGCTCCTCGGACCCGTCGGGCGGCCGGTAGTAGGGGGGGAGGTCCGGCTCGAGCAGGGAGTCGGGGATCTCCTCGGCGAGGTAGAGCCGGTCGCGCAGGGCCAGCAGCTGGGCCCGGGACATCTTCTTGATCTGGTGGGTCGCGTTCCGGGCCTCGATCTCGGGCCCGAGGGTCCACCCCTTGATCGTCTTGGCCAGGATGACGGTGGGCGCGCCGCGCTGCTCGGTGGCGAGCTTGTAGGCCGCGTAGAGCTTGTGGTAGTCGTGCCCGCCGCGCGGGAGCGTGCGCAGCTCGTCGTCGCTCAGGTGCTCGACGAGGCGCCGGAGCCGCGGGTCCGGACCGAAGAAGTGGTCCCGGATGTAGGCGCCGGACTCGGTCGCGTACTTCTGGAACTCGCCGTCGACCGTCGTGTTCATCCGGTCGAGCAGGACGCCATCGACGTCTCGGGCGAGCAGCTCGTCCCAACGCGAACCCCAGATCACCTTGATCACGTTCCACCCGGCGCCGCGGAAGACCGCTTCGAGCTCCTGGATGATCTTCCCGTTGCCTCGCACGGGCCCGTCGAGCCGCTGGAGGTTGCAGTTCACGACGAAGACCAGGTTGTCGAGGTGCTCGCGGCCGGCGACCCCGAGAGCGCCGATCGACTCGGGCTCGTCCATCTCGCCGTCGCCCACGAAACACCACACCCGGCTCTCGCTCGTGTCGACCAGCTCGCGCAGGTGCAGGTACCGGTTGATGTGGGCCTGGTAGATGGCCCCGATCGCGCCCAGCCCCATCGACACCGTCGGGAACTCCCAGAAGTCCGGCAGGAGCCGCGGGTGCGGGTAGCTCGGCAGGCCGTTGCCCCCGACCTCGTGGCGGAAGTTGTCCAGCTGTTCCTCGCTCAGGCGGCCCTCGACGTAGGCGCGTGCGTAGATGCCCGGGGAGGCGTGGCCCTGGATGTACACCTGGTCGCCGGCCGCGCCGCTGGCCTTGCCCCGGAAGAAGTGGTTGAACCCGACCTCGTAGAGGGAGGCCGAGCTCGCGTAGGTGGAGAGGTGGCCGCCGATCCCCTCGGTGCGGGCGTTGGCCCGGGTCACCATGACGGCGGCGTTCCAACGGATGAACGCCCGGATCCGGCGCTCCACGTGCTCATCGCCCGGGAACCACGGCTCGTCGGTGGCCGGGATCGTGTTCACGTACGGCGTCGACACCGTGGCCGGGAAGTCGACCTGGAGGCTGCGGGCCCGCTGCAGGAGCTTCATCAGCAGGTAGCGGGCACGGGTCCGGCCGTGGGTGTCCACCACGGCGTCGAAGGAGTCGAGCCATTCGTCGGTCTCGGCCGGGTCGATGTCGGGGACTTGGTGCGAGATCCCGTCGAAGAGCATGTCCCCATGTTCGCGCCCTGCCCGCCGGCGCCGAACACGGAGCGCAGGGCCCGTCCCATCGCCCGGGCCTCGGAGTCCTCCGTAGTAGGCAATGGGCCTGATGCGGGAAAGCGGAGAGCCGACCGTCGTCTACACCGACGGCTCCTGCCTGGGGAACCCCGGGCCGGGCGGGTGGGCCTGGGCCATCCCCGACGGGCGGTTCGACAGCGGGGGCGACCTCCGGACCACCAACCAGCGGATGGAGATCACCGCTGTGCTCGAGGCCCTCGGTGCCCTCGGCCCCCTCCACGAGGTCCCCGAGGTCGTGGTCATGAGCGACTCGACCTATGTCGTCAAGTGCTTCCAGGATCGCTGGTGGGAGGGGTGGCGCCGCCGCGGCTGGCGCAACTCGGCCGGCAAACCGGTGGCGAACCGGGACCTCTGGGAGCCGCTCTTCTCGTTGACCCTCGAGTCCGACCGGCAGATCTCGTTCCGGTGGGTGAAGGGGCACAGCGGCGACCGTTGGAACGACTTCGTCGACGAGCTTGCGGTCGCCGCCGCCACCCAGATGCGGGGCATCGGGTAGGCGGTCCGGCGTGCCGAGTGGAGGGCCACCAGCCTGGCCCGTACGATCCGACGCATGGAACTGACCCACAACTCCGCCCTCGTCACCGGTGGGGCCTCGGGACTGGGGGCGGCGACGGCTCGGGCGCTCGCCGAGCACGGGGCGAGGGTCGTCGTCTTCGACCGCAACGGTGACGGTGCCAAGCAGGTCGCCGGTGAGATCGGTGGCGAGGCCTTCGCCGGCGACGTCACCGACCCCGACGACTGCCAGAAGGCGGTCGACCTGGCCGTCGAGGGGGGAACGCTCCGGGTCGCGGTCAACTGCGCCGGCACAGGCTGGGTGGGCCGCACCATCAACCGCGACGGCACCCCGCACGACCCGACGGCCTTCGAGTTCATCCTCAGGCTCAACGTCATCGGGACGTTCAACGTCATGACGCGGGCCGCCGCCGCGATGGCGAAGACCGAGCCCACCGAGGACGGCGAGCGCGGGGTCATCGTGAACACTGCGTCGGTGGCGGCGTTCGACGGCCAGATCGGTCAGCTCGCCTATTCGGCGTCGAAGGGGGCCGTGGTCGCCATGACGCTGCCGGCCGCCCGCGACCTCTCCGTCGTCGGGATCCGGGTGATGACGATCGCGCCCGGCCTGTTCGACACCCCGCTCCTCGGCACGCTCCCCGAGGAGCATCGCAAGGCCCTCGGTGAGTCGGTGCTCTTCCCCAAGTTGCTCGGCGCCCCGGCCCAGTACGGGCAGCTGGTGGTCGACATCGTCTCCAACCGCTACCTGAACGGCGAGGTCATACGGCTCGACGGCGGCCTCCGGATGCCGCCCAAGTGAGGACCGGCCGATGAGGTACCGGGAGTTGGGCGGGGTCCGCCTCTCGGCGGTCGGCCTCGGCACCTGGCAGTTCGGGTCCCGCGAGTGGGGATACGGGGCTTCGTACGCGACGGTGACCGCACCCGAGATCCTGGGGCGCTCCCTCGACCTCGGCGTGAACCTGATCGACACCGCCGAGATCTACGCGTTCGGCCGCTCCGAGCGGATCGTGGGCGAGGCATTGGGCGATCGCCGGGGCGAGGCGTTCGTTGCCACCAAGCTGTTCCCGATCCTCCCCATCGACCCGGTCGTGACCCGCCGGGCCCGCCTGAGCGCGGGACGGCTCCGGGTCGAATGGATCGACCTCTACCAGGTCCACTGGCCGAACCCGGTGGTGCCGTTGTCGGCGACTATGCCGCCGCTCGGGCGGCTGCAGCGCGAGGGCCTCATCCGCCATGTCGGGGTGTCGAACTTCTCGCTTGGCCAGTGGCAACGGGCCGAGGAGCTCCTCGCGGGGCCGGTCCTCTCCAACCAGGTGCGCTACAACCTCCTGCAACGGCGCATCGAGCGCGACGTCCTCCCCTGGGCAGAGGAGCATGGCCGGGTGGTCATCGCCTACAGCCCGCTGCAGCAGGGCCTGCTTTCGGGCCGCTACGACCCGGACCACCTGCCCAGCGGGATGCGGGCCAACAGCCCGGAGTTCCTGCCGGAGAACCTCCGGCGCCTCGAGCCGTTGCTCGGGGTCCTCAGGCGGGTGGCCGAGGCTCACGGCGCAACCCCGGCCCAAGTCGCGCTCGCCTGGTGCCTGCACCGGCCCAACGTGGTGGTCATCCCCGGGGCGTCCTCGGTCGAACAGGCCGAGTCGAACGCGGCGGCGGGCGACCTCGAGTTGAGCGACGACGAGCAGGCGGAGCTGACCGCGGCGTCGGACGCGTACGAGCCGGTCCCGCGCACAGAAGCGGTCCAGACCATCGCCCGACGGGCGGCCGAGCGGCTCGGCGGCCGCGTGAAGGGCATCGCGGCCGGACTGCGCGCTTAGTCCGCAGGATCCGCCGACCGACCCCGGTAGGGTGGGCGAACGCGGCCGACGCGGTCGCGAGGTGTTTCGGGGTCGAGGTCGAGACCTGAGCTTCGGGACCCCGGACCGGGGAGGGGCGAGGCCGACAGAGGAGCGGGAAGGTGACGACCACGGGGGCACAGTTCGACGTCGTCGTCATCGGAGGCGGCCCGGGCGGCTACGCCACCGCGCTGTATGCGGCCGCCGCCGGGCTCTCGGTGGCGATCGTCGAGCGCGACAAGGTCGGCGGGACCTGCCTGCATCGGGGGTGCGTGCCGGCGAAGGAGTTCCTCGAGACCGCCTCGGTATACCGAAGCGTCAGAGGATCGGCCGAGTTCGGCATCACGGTCGGTGAGCCGACCCTCGAGTTCTCGGTGAGCCAGTCGCGCAAGAACGCGGTCGTCGACCGTCTGTTCCGGGGCCTGGCCGGGCTGTTGAAGGGCCGGAAGGTGACAGTGCTGGCCGGCAACGGGACCCTTCTCCCGGGTCGGCGGGTTCGGGTGACCGAGGGTGTCGACGCAGGAACCGAGATCGTCGGGAGGGCGGTGGTGCTGGCCGCCGGTTCGGTGCCCCGGACGCTGCCCGGTCTGCCCGTTGACGGGCGGAGCGTGGTGACCTCCGACGAGTTCCTCGATCTCGACCGCCTCCCGGAGTCGGTGGCCGTCATCGGCGCCGGGGCGATCGGCTGCGAGTTCGCTTCGCTCCTCTCCGATCTCGGGGCCCGCGTGACGCTGGTCGAGGCCCTCGACGCGATTCTCACCGGCTGCGACGCCGACGTGGCCGCCGTGGTCCACCGGTCGTTCCGCAAGCGGGGCATCGAATTCCGCCTCGGCGCACAGGTGAAGGGGTTCGTTCCGCGCCCGACCGGGCCGGGCGGCGTGCTGCATCTCGCCGAGGGACCCGAGATCGAGACGGACATGGTGGTGGTGTCGGTCGGGCGACGGCCCCGCACCGAGGGCCTGGTCGCCGAGGGGACGGCCGTGGTGATCGACGAGCGCGGGTTCGTCGTGGCCGACCGCTACCAGCGGACCCACGAGCCGAGCGTGTGGGCGGTGGGCGACGTTGTCGGAGGGACCCCCCAGCTGGCCCACGTCGGGTTCGCCGAAGCGATCGTCGCGGTGAAGTGCATGCTCGGCGAGCCCGTGGTGCCGGTCGACTACGACCGGGTGCCGTGGGCCATCTACTGCCATCCCGAGGTCGCATTCGCCGGACTCACCGAGGACCAGGCCAAGGCGCGCGGCCTTGAGGTGGTCGTCAAGAAGGACCCCTTCGGGGGAAACAGCCGGGCCCAGATCCTGGGTGACACCGAGGGCCTCGTGAAGGTCGTCGCCGAGAAGGCGCCCGACGGCGGCGCGGGGCGGATCGTCGGGGTGCACATGGTCGGTCCGTGGGTCACCGAGCAGCTCGGCGCCGGCTACCTGGCCGTCAACTGGGAGGCGACCGCGGCCGAGGTCGCGCAGTTCATCCAGCCGCACCCCTCGCTGTCCGAGACCTTCGGGGAAACGGTGCTCGCTCTCACCGGAAGGGGGCTCCACCTTGGCTGACGTGACGATGCCGCAACTCGGAGAGACCGTGACCGAGGGCACGATCACCCGATGGATGAAGTCCGTCGGCGACCAAGTCGACCGGGACGAGCCCCTCTTCGAAGTCTCGACCGACAAGGTCGACACGGAAGTCCCGTCACCGGCCTCCGGCGTTCTCACCGAGATCGTGGTCGCCGAGGGTGAAACGGTTGACGTCGGCACCCGTCTGGCCGTGATCGGGGACGGCCCGGCCGCCGCCGCCGCTCCGGTCGCGCCGCCGCCGCCGGTCGCTGAAGTCCCGGTCGCGCCGCAGCCGGCAGCCGAAGCCTTCGCGCCCGCACCGGCACCACCTCCGCCGGCAGCCGAAGCCCCACAACCACCACCGCCGGCGCCCCCGGCTACGGCTGCACCGGTGCCCCCGCCGCCGCCCCCGGGCTTTGCCGCCAGCGGGCCCGGCATCCCCGACGGCGCCCCGGCCGACAACGCGATGTTGTTGTCACCGATGGTCCGCCGGCTGCTGGCCGAGAATGGGATCAACGCCGCACAGATCCGGGGGACCGGCCTCGGGGGCCGGATCACCCGTGAGGACGTGCTCGACTACATCGACGCCCAGCACCCAAACGGCGGGCCCGTCGCCGCCCCCCAGGCGGCGACTGCGCCCCCGGCCGCACCGCCCGCCCAGGCGACGCCCAGCCAGCTCCCGGCGAGTGCCGCCCGGACGCCGGTGCCGAGGGCAGGCGACCAGGTCGTCCCGTTCTCCAACGTCCGCCGCCGCACCGCCGAGCACATGGTGCGGTCCAAGGCCACATCGCCACACGCGTTCATCGCGGCCGAGACCGACTTTGAGAATGTCGAGCGGGTCCGCCGTGCCCATGGGGAGCGGTTCCGGGCCGAGGAGGGGTTCTCCCTCACCTATCTCCCGTTCGTGGCCCGCGCCGCCGTGGAGGGGTTGCGCGACTTCCCCAACCTGAACGCCTCGGTCGCCGACGACGCCCTCGTCGTGCACAGCGAGGTCAACCTCGGGATCGCGGTCGACCTCGACTACGAGGGTCTGATCGTCCCGGTGATCCACCGCGCCGAGGAGGTCACGCTGCGCGGGATCGCTCGCCGGGTGCGGGACCTCGCCGACCGGGCCCGAACGCGGCAACTGAGCGCCGACGACATCACCGGCGGCACGTTCTCGATCACCAACGACGGGCCGTTCGGCACCTACTTCACGGTGCCGATCATCAACCAACCCCAAGTGGCGATCCTCGCCACCGACGGGATCAAGCGCCGCCCGGTGGTGGTCACGACCACCGACGAAAGCGAGTCGATCGCCATCCACTCGATCGGCGTGCTCGGCGTGTCGTGGGACCACCGCGCGGTCGACGGGGCCTACGTCTCCTCGTACCTGCGCAAGGTCGGCGAGATCCTCGCCAGCCGCGACTGGGCCGCCGAGCTCTGAGCGTCCCGTGTTGCGGGTCCGCCGGCTCGGCACCGTCCCCTACGAGGAGGCCTACGCACTCCAGCGCGCGTTGGCGATGCGGGCCCGCGACGACTATCTCGTCGTCCTCGAGCATCCGCACGTCTTCACGATGGGCGTGCGGGCCGACCCCGCCCACATCCTGGGCGACCCGGCCGTGCTCGGGGCCTCGGTCGTGTGGACCGACCGCGGGGGCGATGTCACCTACCACGGGCCGGGCCAGCTCGTCGTCTACCCGATCCTGACCGTGCCGGACCGGCCGTCGGCCGGGCCGGACCACGTGCACCGACTCGAGCAGGTGGTGATCGACGCGCTCGGCTCGCTCGGGGTGGGCGACGCCGGGCGACTCCCGGGCTATCCCGGGATCTGGCTCGGTCCGCTCGGGCCGTCCCCGGCCAAGGTCGCCGCGATCGGGGTGCGCACCCTTCGGGGCGTCGCCGGTCGGCGGACCCTGCACGGGGTCGCGCTGAACGTCGCGCCCGACCTCTCGATGTTCGCCCAGATCATCCCGTGCGGGATCAGCGACCGTCCGGTCACCTCGCTCGCCGAGCAGGGCCTCTCGTTCACCATTGACGAAGTCGCCGACGCGGTGGTCGGGAGGGCCGTCGCCGAGTGGGGGCCGGGCGCCGCCGACGACCGAGCCGTGACCCCGCGGCGTCCGACCGCCACCG
>Ga0116217_10000221_pt1 | contig 65680 bp, 46 predicted proteins | sample Sb_taG_6_FD_89697 | JGI IMG/M metagenome (GOLD analysis project Ga0116217, IMG submission 89697) | Peat soil microbial communities from Weissenstadt, Germany - Sb_50d_4_PS metaG | ecosystem: Environmental > Terrestrial > Soil > Wetlands > Peat | place: Germany: Weissenstadt | collected 2010-09-21
AAAATGAGATTGGGAGAGCGCGCCGGACGAATCAGTCGCTTATCGTCGCCTTTGTCGATGTCGACCATCTCAAGGAGATCAATGACTCTCGCGGCCACGCTGCGGGGGATCGGATCCTGATCGAAGTCGCCAGCGCCTTGAGGGCGCATTTGCGAGCGTACGACCTCGTGATTCGCTATGGCGGTGACGAGTTCGTCGTTACCATCTCAGGCCTCACGGTCGCCGAACGGCATCGGCTGATCCGATACCTCCGATGCTCATGATCGACTGCGTAGTGTCCGCTGACGGCCGCACACGGACTAATCGGGCCCCGGGGAGTTAGTCCCCGTCAGGGTCCGGTATGCGGGGGACTCAACGTCGCAGCAGCGCCCGCCGTGTGCGATGCTCGATCACCCCGCCCGAGCTCTTCTTACAGGCTCGACGGGTGTGGAGATGCCGCCTGACTACGTGCGAGATCCACGAGGGAGCGTCTCGGAGGGTTGAAGACATCGATCTCCCGGCACGAATTGCCGTGCGTGCGTGCTCCATGAGGCACCCAGCTGGGAATGACAGCGACGTCACCTGCGTGCATCGTGCGAACGTCGCCATCGATTTCGAACTCGAACTCGCCTGCGATGACGAGGACGATCTGCTCTTCCTCGTGGACGTGCATCGGAGCTTCGGTGTTCGCCTCGAAGGACACGAAGTTGATCATTGTCCGCTCAGCGAGGACCGGTCGAAACGCGAGCCCAGGGAGGAACTCGACTGATTCAATCGAGTCGACGTCGACGTAACGCCTCGGTGCAGTCGGCGTTCCGTCCGCATGCATGGTGAAGTGTTGCTCGGTACCGGTCATTCATGCTCCAGTGAAGGCCGCGGAAGTGTCAGACGTTCGCTGTCGCGAATGTGCACATGCTGTCCCATCACGTGTGAGTGATCCTCCCCGTTTAGTCGCCCAGCAGCGATCGCGAGAGCTGATGCCAATTATCCGCTGCGACGTGTGGCCGATAGTCAGCGTTGGACAATCGAATTGGAGCGCTGATCAAGAAGTGTGACCGCAACTCGTCGCTCGCGCCGAGCAGGTAGCTCGACAGGTTGGCGCGCGAATGCAAAGCTCCGAGCGCCCGGAGTCGGGCCAAGATCAGTGCGAGGTTCTGATCGCCTTGGATCTCGCGCTATTCCACGCTTCCGAAAGCCTTGATCTCCTCAAGTTCCTGCGGCGACAACTCGCGCGGTTGGTCGCCTCTGGCCACCTTCTCCGTCTGGACCTGGTGGCGGATACTCTCCACGATCTCAGGATTCGCCAGCGTGGTCACATCGCCAATATCGGTGAAGTTGGAGATCGACGCGATCACCCGCCGCATGATCTTGCCTGACCTCGTCTTGGGCATGTCGGGAACAATCCAGACATTGTGCGGACGCGCGATCTTACCGATCTCACGGTCGATCGCTTCGACGATCTTCTTCTTGATTTCGTCGCTCGGTTGCACCCCCGGCTTCAGTGCCACATACATTTCCACCGCACGTCCGCGAAGGTCGTCAATGACCGGGACCGCCGCCGCCTCGGCGATCTCATCGACCGTGAGGCATGCCGACTCGAGCTCTTTGGTTCCCAATCGGTGCCCGGCCACGTTGATCACGTCGTCGACACGGCCAAGGATCCGAATGTAGCCATCCGGTGCCTGGACGGCGCCGTCACCCGCGAGGTATGGCCAGTCGCGCCAGTCCTTGCTCTCCGGGTCCCGGTTGTACTTCCTGAAGTAGGTATCCACGAACCGCTCGGGTTGACCCCAGATCGTCTGGAAGATGCCAGGCCAGGGGTTGCGGATGCAGATGTTCCCTGCTCGACCGCTGCCGGGCTCGATGACATTGCGCTCCTCGTCGTAGATCACGGGATAGATACCGAGGACTCCCGGGCCGCAGCTGCCTGGTTTCATCTGGTCGAGTGCGGGGAGCGTGCTGCCTAGGAATCCACCGTTCTCCGTCTGCCACCACGTGTCGACGATGACCGCTTCGCCTTTGCCCACGACCCGGTGATACCAGCGCCACACCTCCGGCTCGATAGGCTCGCCAACCGTTGTCATGTGCTTGAAGTGGTAGTCGTACTTCGCCGGCTCATCCGGACCGAACTTGCGGAGCATTCGGATGGTGGTGGGGGCTGTGTGGAAGATATTCACCCCGAGACGCTCCGCAATCCTCCAGGGACGGCCTGCGTCCGGATAGAGCGGCACCCCCTCATACATCACGCTCGTCGTCCCGAGCGAGAGAGGACCGTAGACGATGTAGGAGTGCCCGGTGATCCATCCAATGTCGGCAAAACACCAGTACGTATCTTCCGGGTGAATGTCCTGGTAGAACTTTGACGTCCCAGTCACGTAAGCGAGATATCCACCCGTGCTGTGGACACACCCCTTCGGACGTCCGGTCGTGCCGCTGGTGTACATCATGAAGAGCGGCGCTTCGGCCGGCATCGACACCGGCTCGACCATCTTGCCGGCATAGTCTTTCAACAGATCGTCGACGAAGAAGTCCCGGCCTTCGACCATCGGGGTCTTGGAACTGTACTGACCCGGATGACGTCGCCACACCAGCACCTTTTCGACCTCGATCCCCTGCTCGCGCGCAGCGGCGATCGCTTCATCGGCTTTGGCCTTATGGTCGATGAGTTCACCGTTGCGGTAATACCCATCCATGGTCACTAGGATGGTGCTCCCGGAGTCGGCCATACGGCCACCACAAGCTGTCCCACTGAACCCGCCGAACACCTGGTTGTGGATCACGCCGAGGCGGGCACAGGCGAGCATCGAAACGGGGAGATCGGGAACCATCGGCATATGAAAGGTGACGCGGTCACCGACCTTCACGCCGCCGAAACCACGCAGGAGCGCAGCAAACTCGTTAACCCGTTTGTAGAGCTCCTGGTAGGTGATCGCCTTGGTCTCCTCGGCTTCGGGCTCTGGGACCCAAACGAGAGCTGCCTTGTTGCGGGATTTCGCAAGGTGGCGATCGACACAGTTGACGCTCGCGTTGAGCCGGCCACCGACGAACCACTTCCAAAACGGCGGATTGCTGGTGTCCAAAGTGGTGTGCCAGTATTTATCCCAGGTGAGCAGGTCCGCGTACTCTTTGAAGCACTCCGGGAAGTTCTCCTCGCGGAACCGCTCGCGGATGCTGGGGTCGCTGGCATTCGCCTGTCCGATGAACGTCGGTGGCGGGGCGAAGTAATCCTCCTCGCGCCAGTGCACCGCGATCTGGGCTTCAGTGACCTGCACTTCCACTGCCATTGGTCGACCTCCGACTTACCGCCTGACCCGCATCTCTCCATCCCAGGGTGAACGCCCCCACTCTAGCCTTCCGATAGCAGCCTTGCAGAGACGGCGAACTCCTTAAGGTCAGCTGCCATCGTCGCTTGAGAGGTCAGTGCCCGGAGGTCACCTCGCGACAGAGAGTCCCGGCAAAGCCCGCGGATCAGGTTGAGGGCGTGCAGGGCTACGTAGGGCAGCGTCTCAAACGGCGCTTTCTCGGTCTCCACCCGCAGCCGGGCGAACTCACATGCAAACTCCTCGTTAGGAGCGACGGCTTCCAGCTGCACTAGCCGAACCGACAACTCCCCGATGATGTATTGCTCGGTCACTGCCAAATCGCCCGGCCGTATGAGCGTCTCCGGCGGCCTGTTCCCGCTCGGTCGCCCCATAGTGCGCCGCCCCGCTGGGATGGTCAAGCTGGCCTTCATCAGGCAGCAGTCCCGCCTCTTCGCCCGTCGCCTCCCTCGACTTGGGCCGCCAAACTTGGCTCCTCGTCCGTTCACCCGAAGCTGAAAGGTTTCGACCCCCCGGAGGTCGTCTCCCCGACGGAGCTACCGCTCGTGACGGCCGCCATAACGGAGGCGCCTATGCAAGGTCGGACTCGGCCACGGTGCCACTCGACGATGGTCCGCCGAGCCTACTATCACGGCTCCTCCTACGGTTGTAGCCGACTCCGAGCTGTCGAGGTACTCGCGCCACGGCGGGGACGATTCCCAGGCTGAAATGCGGGCGAGTGGTGACTTTGCGCCCTAGCCCGACGTCCCGCACCTGCCGGATGATGGCCGAATTCAGCCGCTGAGAGGTCACATCGTGCTCTTGTACGACTACGCGTTCGTGCCTGTTCCCGCGGAGTGGGTGTGTGCGCGCATCAGCGCCGACCACGGTGAGTGGCTCTCTGGACTCGCGGCGGGCGCCGCCAGCGAAGGCGCGTCGCCTCCGGGTGGGCCCGATCGCATCGCTGCCGATGCTCAGCAAGGCCGTCACCCTCCACGCCGCTGAACTCATTGTGCGTGGGGAGTCCACGGTCGTGCCGCTGACGTGGCGGGCCACGGGCCCGCAGGGCATTTTTCCCGTCCTGAGTGCTGATCTCGAGGTCGCTGCCCTGAGTCCGAAGATCACTCATTTGAGCCTGCGCGGCAGCTACGACCCTCCACTCGGAGCGGTCGGCCAGCGACTTGACCGCTTGCTCTTACATCGCGTGGCCGAGGCGACCATTCGCGCCTTCATGCGCCGGCTTGTCGAAAGCCTGGCGGACACCGTCGCTGAGGGATAAGCCTCAGCGGTTGCCGACGGTGGCAGACCTTCGCCGTCCTCGGTGCGAGCGTTTCGCAGAATCGTCGACATCGATTAATACGAAGTCAGCCATTGGATTAGTGAGGTCGAGGGCGATCCCCGGCCGATCTGACGATTGCCGATATCAAGCCGCTTGGCACACTCCTTAGAGGAGACTCACCGGGAGGAGATGCCCACAAACGTCACTCGGAGCGAATCACATTGTCCTTCGCAGCTTCGAACTCGTTATCAGTGAGGACTCCAGCAACCACGCCGTGGTCGTGGTTACCGAAGGCGAGTCGTTCCGCATGAAAGAGGCGAAGTCACGAGGAGGTGGTCGCGCGCCGAAGACCTGACATCCGCACCTTCATAGCCAGGGGTGCGGATTTCTGCTTGGCCACAACTGCGGACTTCCGGATGGCCATTGACAGAAGCTCGTGACGGATTGGAAGCGCCTTGGGTATGGGCGTGCCGCTCCGTTGTGGTGGCGGGTGTCGACCGCGTTGATCCGGTCCGAAATCTGTAGGTCCCGCTCAACCGAGCTCGTCGCCACGACTTTGCGTACCAACCTGAACTCAGATCTTTTGCGTCCATCCCACCAAAAGCGTCACTCCCGCCACACAACCGCAACGCAGCGCACTAGTATTCAGCCTGACGCGAAACACTCGGCTCTCGCGCTGTCAGCCGGTTCGCGGTAGGGGATGGGTCTTCCGTGGTCTCGATCAGACCGGTGACAGCAAGGCGGATCGCTCGGCTGCGGGCTGTGTTGCGGAGGACTGTCTCGTGCGCATAGCCGGCCCGCATAAAGCCATGACGGGCTTCGTGGGAGCCGCAGTTGCGGCGCTGATGATGAGCAGTGCCTCAGCGCAAGCTGCATCGCCCCACTGGACCATTGTGAGCTCACCGAATGCCAGTGTCCCTCAGAACAATGTACTCAACGGTGTGAGCTGCGTCAGCAGCGGCTTCTGCATGGCCGTCGGGCAGTTCTACAACGGCACGAACGAGCAGGGACTCGTCGAGAGCCGGAGTGGGGGCGGCTGGAGCGTCGTCAGCTCCCCCGACACCAGCGAAAGTCAGGACAACATTCTCAAAGGCGTGAGTTGCGTCAGTAACAGCTTTTGCATTGCAGCCGGTGACTACTACAACGGCGCGTACAACCAGACACTCATCGAGACATGGAATGGGAGCGTCTGGAGCCAGGCCAGCTCGGCGAACACCAGCAGCACCCAATGGAACTTCCTCAACGCCGTGAGCTGCAGCAGTGTCGGCTCCTGCATGGCCACCGGTTACTACTCCAACGGCACGAATTGGCAAACGCTGACCGAGATGTGGAACGGGGCTACGTGGAGCCTGATCAGCTCGCCGGACAGCAGCAGCACCGAGAACAACACCTTCAACGGGGTGAGCTGTGTCAGCGTCGGATTCTGCATGGCCGCAGGCTACTACTTCGATGGCACGTACAATGAAGGCGAGACCGCGACCTGGAACGGGAGCGTCTGGACACTAAGCGGTCCAGACTCAGTCGTCGGCGCTGAACTCACTAGCGTCACGTGCAAGACGCTCAGCTTCTGTGTTGCCGCGGGCTACTTCCCAGAGACTGATGGTGGCTCGCATGATCAAACCGTCGTGCAGTCGTGGAGTGGATCCGGCTGGACCATCACCGACGCTGCGAATACCAGTTACACCCAGGACAACTTCCTCAACGGAGTGAGCTGCGTCAGCACCAGCCTCTGCATGGCAGACGGCTATTACACCAACGCCGGAACTGAGCAGACGCTTATCGCCGAGGGATCCAGTTGGGCTCTCGTGAGTTCGCCCGACGCTGCCGGCAGTGTTACCGATGAGCTCAACGGAGTGAGTTGCGCCACCAGCATCTCCTGTATGTCAGTCGGCTACTACGCAGTCGGCTCGAATGAGCAGACTCTCATCGAGAAGTGGAACGGAACCGCTTGGAGCGTCGTCGGGTCGCCGAACATGAACAGCACGCAGGACACCCTGCACGGCATCAGTTGCGTCAGCAGCACGTTCTGCATGAGCGTCGGCGCCTACTTCAACGGGTCCATGAACCAGACCCTTACAGAGAAGTGGCATGGGGGGACGTGGAATGTGATTGCTTCGCCTAATGCCGGTAGTACCGGGTACAGCGAGCTTGACAGCGTGAGCTGCGCGACCATTTCGTTTTGCATGGCCGTCGGTGAGTCTTTCAACGGTACGCTGGCTGAGAAGTGGAACGGGAGTAGTTGGACCCTTATCAGCTCGCCGGACCAAAGCAGCCTCGACGCCCTCAGCGGAGGTGTGAGCTGCGTCAGCAGCACCTTCTGTATGGCCGGCGGCTACTTCTACACCGGCACGACCTATCAAACACTGATCGAAAAATGGAACGGCAGTAGTTGGACGGTCGTCAGTTCGCCCAATAGCAGTGCGAGCCAGTGGAACTTCATCGACGGGATAACTTGCACAAGTGCCAGTTTCTGCATGTCTGCGGGAGATTACAACAACGGTCTCAATGATCAAACCCTCATCGAGAAGTGGAACGGGAACACATGGACCGTCGTGAGCTCACCCGATAGCAGTCCCACCCAGTACAACGACCTCGACGGGATCACCTGTGTGAGCACGACCTTCTGCATGGCCGCCGGTGATTACAGCGGCACGAACGCCCAGACACTCATCGAGAAGTGGAATGGCAGCACCTGGAGCCTAGTGAGCTCGCCGAACAGCAGCAGCACCCAGGACAACTACCTTTACAGTCTCAGTTGCGCCAGCAGCACCTTCTGCATGGCCGTCGGGCAGTTCCCGGGGAGCACGAACTCGCGGACCCTCATCGAGAAATGGAATGGGACCGCCTGGAGCCTGGTCAACTCGCCCAACACGAGCAATGCCCAAGACAACGTCCTCTATGGTGTCAGCTGCGTCAGTAGCGCCTTCTGCATGGCCGGCGGGAACTACTCCGTCACGAACGACGAGCCGTCCACGCTCATCGAGCGGTGGTGAGCCGCCGAGCGGTGCGCCTCTGGATCACACGACAGATTGCCTGATATGAACGCGCGTCGACCCCGCTCGACGGCGTAGCCACCAAGAACTGTAGATAGGGATGGCGAAAGGGGGACACATGAAACGGATCAGAATCGCCCTCGCGGTCGCGACACTGGGGTTTGCGGCTATCGTCGGGAGCTCATCGACGGCGCGAGCCGGCAGCGGCTGTCCCGCACCCGGCGATGGGATGTGCGACTTCAACTGGTCTGGCTATGCCGCCGTTGCCACGTCGAAGTTCACCGCTGTCACCGGAAAGTGGGCAGTCCCGAATGTCACTTGCCTGGGACTCGCGACCGAAGGTGTGATGACCTGGGTGGGCATGGACGGATTCCAGCTCGGTAACAACACCGAGGAGTCCGGCGGAACGTTCGCTCAGTGCAACCAGGGCCAGCCGACCACGTACGAGGCCTACTGGTTCATCGAACCCGGTGGTGTGATCACATCCCTCTATCGGGTCTATCAGGGTGACCAGATGCAAGCAACAGTCGCGTACGTCAGCGGCAAGTTCAAGATCACCGTCGCGGATCTGAACAAAGGGCACAAGCAGACCAAAACCGTCTCCGCGGTGTGCGCGCCCGGTTGTCAGCGCCAATCTGCGGAGTGGATCGCTGAGGTGCCTTTTGACAACATCACTCAGGGCAATCTTCCAGAGTGGAACGCTCCCGGTAACAAGCTGGGGTTCTCCGCGTGCTTCGCGACTGCTGGAGGCAAGAAGCTCGCCATCGGCGGGCTGGTTAACTACCCGATCGCGGTCTGGGACTCGAGTCAGAACGTACTCGCGTTGCCGACTGTTCTTGGGTCAAAGGGTCAGGGATTCACCGACATGTGGGAGGACGAGAACTAAGCAATGAACACAAATCCACAACACAAGATAGTTTTGACAGCGCCTCGCAAGCTGGCGGGTCTCGTCGCGCTCGCAGCACTCATTCCAGCAGCGGCGTCCACACCACCGCCGTGACAACCCCACCAGGACCCTACACGGCGTGTTCGAGCCCGAAAGAGGTGCTCACGGTCGAGGTCAAGGGTAAATGTCCCAGCGGGACGGTCCAGGTAACGATCAATGCCCAGGGCGTCCCCGGTGCAACTGGTGCCCAAGGACCATCTGGACCGCAGGGCCCGCCAGGGCCCACAGGACCCCCGGCGAGTGCGTCAGGGGACGTCGTTGTCACCAGCACTACCCTGAGCGGTGGTTCCGGCGGAAATGGAGTACCGGGTGGCACCTATCAGTGGTCGATCGCGCTGTGTCCAAGTCCGGGCGAAAGTTATGCCGTCGGCGGAGGCTCAAGTCTTGCCAACGTCCCAACCGACGGCAGTGCCGAAGCCGGCTTCACCTTGGAAGAATCACAGCCACACAACATTGGGACATTGGGCGGAACGGACGCCACAGGATGGTATTCGGACTACCAGGCTAATGGCTACCAGTATCCGAATGGCCCCGCCAATTGGACTGTTGTGACCTGGGTTATTTGCTCGTTCTGAGAAGTTAGGAGAACCATGAGTATTCGGCCGTACCTTGCGACCGCGGGCGCGTCCGCGGCCACCGCGCTGTTGGTTGGCTCTGCCATCGCCGGCTTTGCCGCCTCCAATGCGAGCCTACACGGATCATTAAGGGCCAGCACAAACTTCGTCAGCATTCCGGGCGACGGACCCGGGGGGTGCGTGGAGAGTGGTCCGACTGGTGCCGTGGTGACCTGTCATGTGACGCTGTCCAACCCCAAGTCCTCGAACGCGGCGGCAATAACGTGGGCGGTCGTCGGAACCCCGAGCGATACCGACACTGTGACGCCATCAAGTGGCACGCTTGGTGTCGGAAAGTCCGTCAAGGTCACGATGGTCACAGGTTGCTACGCGTGGTCGGCTTTCGACTTCCTCGACACGTCCACGGGCCTCTCCGGTGCACCAGTTATGTTCACCTGCGGCTGAGCGGAACCCTTGAGGGAGAGCGCGTGTGCCCTCCCTCATCGATATGCGTCGCGTCGACCACGGGTACGAAAGCAACGAAGGATAAGTTCGAGCGCTCACGAGGTCGATGGCTAATGCCAAATTACTCGTTCCTGATCGCGCCTTCTGCACTCCTTTCCTGGCTTGCGCAGAACTCCCCAGGGCGCAACGTATTGGACGTCAGTTCTGACGTTGTGAGGTCTTGCTCCTGCCGCAGACAGATGGTTGGCGCGCCTATCGCCGATCGCTGTTTCAGGGTTGAGTTTAGGCGGGGCACCCCATGATTGATGGCGCGCAGTTATCGGGCGCGTTACTCGAGACCGCTGTGGTCTTGACCTTCAAGGTGCTGCCAAACCAAAAGACTGCTCCACCGTTTCCGGCGGCTGCGTTTTGATCGATTTTTCCGGAGCTGAGTGTCAGAGTTGAGCCGAGCGCCCGGTAGCCACCGCCGTCGCCTCCAGCGCCCGTCGCGCCCATCGAAGCGCCAACGCCACCGACGCCTCCGTTGCCAGTATTGTTTCCAACAGCCATCGCATTTGATGCCAGTGCGGCGGAAACGAGCGCTACACCCCCTCCGCTGCCTCCCGCCCCGCCGCTGCCTCCCGGTTGGACATCCATGCTAGCCCCGCCACTGCCTCCTCCGCCCGTACTGTTGCTGGCGATCTGAGCCGCTTGGATACTTCCTTTCGCACTGCCGCTTAAAGCGCCGCTTAGCGCGATTCCTCCACCGCTCCCACCAAAGCCACCGGAGCCGCCCGGTAGTCCGGATCCTCCGCTGCCGCCTGATCCAGTCGTGTTAGAGGAGATGACGCTGCTGTGGACCGTGAGCTGGCCGCTGCTGAAGATGCCTCCCCCCCAACCACCATCTCCTCCAAGTCCGCCTGATGCCGTTAAACTGTAGTCACCATCACCCCCATTCCCGGTGACGTTTCCCGAAACACTCGCATCGACAATCGTCGCGGATCCAGATGCGAAAATGCCGCCTCCGTCACCGCCGAAACCGCCGGAAGCGCCTGTCCCGGAGGAAGCGGACCCCCCCCCACCACTCGCATTCCCAGAGACTACCCCTGACTCGAGTTTGAGCGACCCGGTGTCTAAGATCGCTCCGCCAGGCGACCCATCGGTCGGGGCGGAGGTCGTCGTACCGCTGGCGCCATCTGCGGCATGGCCGCCGGAAAGGTCAACCCCTTCCAACATCAGAGAACCATCCGTGGCAACGTCCATCAAACGAAATTCTGAGGACGCGCGTGCGTCACGCGCCACGAGCGCGTTCTGCGTGTAGCCGTCATCCCCGTCTATCGCGATTTGGGAGGTGATGACAGGCAGGGCATTCCCACCGTCCGAACCGTTGTCCGCCGTAGTGAAGTCGTAATCACAACCACCGATCAAATGAATGAGCGAATGACGCGTTGTATGTCCTGTCCCGTAGGCATTGGCCGCAGCGATGGCGGCTACTAGTCCTGACGATCCCCCGCCGAGTCCCGAGCACGGAACTTTCATTGTCATCGTAGATGACGCCTCCACGCTGGTGGAACCGGCCGAAAGGGCCAAGCCCAACGCCGCTGGAATGACTATGGCCAGCCAGATCGTCCGGCATCGTGTCTTAGGGTTGTTACCCATCTGCGCCTCCCCGAACTCGCGAACGAGACGTGGGCATCCTAGCAACGTATTGGGGGCCCTTTCAACCAACCCCTGATGTGCCGAGCCCCTCAGCTAGGTGTAGTGCCGCGCCAAGGAACGGCTGGACCACGCTGATCTCAGAGTGGTGGCTATTGGGACCTCGAGCTATGCGCAGGTCCGGTGTCCACTGCTGCGGGTAAACTCCCCGCTCGTAGCCACGGGTATCGGCAACTGACACTCGACAGGTGGCATCCCGCCGAGGTAAGCCGAGCGGCGGCCTCCATCTCCAACTCCAAGGCTTGTGTGCTCATGAAGGCGAAAGTCGTCTACTAGCCATGCTGTCGGCGGATCCGGACCGGTTTCCGCTGTGGTTGAGGCCGGTCATCCCCAGCGCTTTGGACGAGACCACGATCACGAACTGCCCCCGCTCGGCTGAGACGGCTATCGATCGGGGAATTCGAACTCGGGAGAAATCCACTCCTTTGCGCAGTAGCCGCCGACAGGGACTCGCATTGACAGGCCTTTGCGGAGCCCAAACAACCTTCGTTGACATTAGAATCGTCCGCCTGCTACCGTCCTGACGCTGGGCGGATAGGTTGTTGTGCCAATGGCGGCGCTTGCGTCCAGGGAGGTGATCCTATGGTGGGCAACCCTCTACGGAAGCGCGTCTCAGTGCCGCTGGTCCTTCTCGCGATCATTTCGGATCTCGCGGCGCTTAGCCCGTTTACATCCTCGTCCGCTGCATCTGGCATCGCTGGGCGAACCAGTGGGGTGAGCACGGCCCTTGCGGCGCCCGCATCGACTACGAATGCTCTGACCACCACCGTTTATTCAGCGTCGTTGCACGGCGGCTACGTCGCGGCCGGCGTGGGAATGCGGGACCGTGGATTTGGGCATGTGACGCTACAAGGTATCCCTCTGGCCTCACGCGTGACTGCGGCATATGTGCTATGGGACGTGCTAGACAACGTCGGAAGCCCTGAAGACGCTATCGGTGCAGTCAACTCGAGCCTGATCCACGGAACGTTGGTGGGCACGGGCGGCTCGCCGTGTTGGCCTACGACCTCAAACTTCGCCTACGACGCAAACGTCACATCGCTCATTACGGGAAATGGGACCTACGCTCTGTCAGGCTTCGCCTCAGGCCTTGTTAATGGCGTTGACCCATGGACAGAATCCGCACCACCTCCTTTTATGGAGGGCGCGTCGTTGATTGTGATCTATACGAACGCGTCGCTTCCCGTTCGTCGCATACTCGTCGTCGCGGGCGCGGCGGAGACGCCGGGCGCGCAGCTCACTACCACCTTGACGGGCATCACAGCTGGAGCGAGTTCACAGGCATCGACGACGTTTATCGTCGGCGACGGTCAGTCTCCCCCTGATGCACCCGCAACATTCGATGGTGTCTCGCTAAGTCCAGGAACCTTCTCGGGTCAGGATCCGCAAGATGGGCCGCCGTTCACATTTGGGGACCTGTGGGATACCGAGACGTATCAGGTGGGATCGTACATCCACCCGGGAGACACCTCTGCGATAGCAACGATCGCCGGTGGCGGCAATGACTGCGTCGTGTGGGTCGGCCAGGCACTCGAGTTCAATTCCAGCGGCTCGGGAACCATCGTGTCTACGCCAGACGTCAAGGTAGCTGCTTGGATTATGCAGTTTGAAGAGTGGGGGGTGAGCGCCGGGGATTGTGCGACTGCTCTTGAGACGCAGGATGGCATCTCAAGCGCAAATGCGCTGGCAGCATGCTCCCTCCTACAGATTACGGCCAACCCAGATCCTCCCTATTCGTTCAAGAACTGTTCCTTCTTAGGCATTCCCTGCTGGGTTGTCTTTGAAGCCTCACAAGAGTATCGCGGATACGTGCATCTTCCAGCGTTGACGCTTTTCTGTCACGGTTCGAAGCCACTCGCTCTAGATGGTCAAATGCTCACAACCAGTGACACAACAGCGGCACCCTTGACAGTGCCCGGTTTCGAGCAAAGCTATGGGTACACACCGCAACGCCCACTTGACTCGGGATACGACTCGGCTGACGTTTACACGGTGCCCGCCACGTTCAACACCTTTTCGCCGATGGTTATCGACCACCGTAACGGAACAGTGCTTGTCTCCTACTTTCAGGCGTCGCGCATCTCGAACACAGACCGGTTTCTCGCATATGAGAACACCGGCTTTGACCCGCCGTTTATCTGGACTGTGGTGCAGGAGAGGATCGCTTGCAGTGGCCAATGGAGCGTCTTTGTCGTAGGTTCGGAGTTCCCAACCCAGCAGCTTTACATCAACGACACCGCCGTGAATGAGGCCGTTCAAGGCTACCTTCCTCAGTTCATCGCAGATGGCACAAAGGGCGTCTACAACGCACCAGGTCAAGGAAACCTAGCTCTCGATCCGACGTGCAACGTCCTTGCCATACTCAAGAGCCCAAGCGCGCCGATTGCAAACGGGCCGCCCGGTGGGTGTTTCAGCGACATCTTGTATGGTCCATCAGGTGGCCCGAGCGGTGGCTACTACTGACTTGTGACGACGAGTTCGACCGGCTGCGAACGGGGTCGCGTAGGGCTGACGTGCTACGTACACAACTGCTCGAGCGCCACAGGCACAGGGCTCTTGGCTTAGGCCTCCTCCAAACTCTCTTCCTGAAGGATCTAACCCGCGATTAGCAGTACTCGGCGCGTGCCCCGCCCGGGCGATAGCGAACTCCGTCGCATCAGCTACCTGCTCATCCCCGATCCTCATGGGTGACTAATCCGCTGTGTCCCGGTCGCGCTCCCCACACTGCAGTCGCTCGCCCGCGCAGGTGCTCATCATCGGGATGGCTTAAGGGCGTCACTGGGGTGCGCCATTTCGGATTTGCTCTTGCACTCGGAGTGTCGTTTCGCAGCAATGCAAAAGGCTACTGGAATCTGAGCCCTAGCTACCCTTTGGAGACCACGATCGCCTAAGTGAAACGGCCTTGGGCGTTGTCCTGAAATGACGGCCCGACGCGCCAAATGCAGGAAACCCGCTCGCCAAGGAGTAGCTCCTCCAAGCCCAGAGCCGTCGTAGGAGTACGTCCCCGCAGTCGTAGGGCTGCTGCAACCGGATCCGCTCCCCGTCTGGATCTTCGTCAGCTGGTTGGCCATGTCGAAGGTATTGCACTTGGCAGAACCACTCGACGGTAGCTCGCTGGTGAGATCTCCCTCGTTGTTATAGCCGAAAGTGGTAGCCCCACTGGGAGCGCTCGAACAGGCATTGCTCGAACTGCCAGCAACACTCCAGCAGAGCTCGTCCGCAGGGTTGTACTGCTGGGTGGCCCCGTTGTTGTCAGTGAGGGTGTCGGCCGAGCTGAACGCGTAGGGGTAGGTGCCAGCGGACGGGAGCAGCTATCGCTCGTCGTCGAACCCGCATAGCAGAGCTGGTTCTTCGCCGTGTACTGGTATGAGGCCCTGGTCAGTGGCCTGCGACGAGTCTGCGGCCAGCTGCTCATCCTCATCTCGGGTGTCGCTGGCGGAAAAGACCGTGGTCAACGAACTGTTGATGTCATCCACGCTCGCCATCTCATCATCGGCGTCGTACGCGTACGTATCCGTCACGCCGTTGGCCAGATCGTCAGCGGTCACATTGGAATCTGCGTCGTATGAGAGGTGGACGTATTGGAGACCCCAGTCCTCAACCGAATCCAATCGCCCATCCGAGTCATAGCCATTGATCACCGTGTGGCTGCCCGGATAGATGATCGTCAGAGGCTCGTTGTCCAGGTTGTAGGTGTACGAGACAGTCTTGCCCAGTAGAAGCTCGGGGTGTTCCAAGCACGAGTTGCGTGTCAGGTACTACAAGGGATCTGTCGTGCCCTATCGGCAAGTGGCGCCTTGCCATTAGCAGGGCGAACGCGCACTCTTCCTATCATCGAGCCAGGGCCATGGGCTGGGCGCGTGCGCGCCAGATCGCAATGAGCGCGGCGATCACGACGGTTACGAGGATGGGGATCGCAACGTTGGCTGCGCCTTGCTCGATGAGCTTGATGGCCGGACGACCCACTGCGTCTCCGAGACCTACGAACGCTGCGACGTAGGCCACATTCGCAGCGAGCAACCCGATGAGGAATGTGCGCCGCGGCATACCACTCACCGCAGCCACCTGGGTGGTGTAGATCCTCAGGCCGGGGATCAGCCGGGACACAAACGCAGCTCGCCAACCGCCATTGTGCAGGAGCTTCGCTGCGCGTTCCAGAACTCCGCCAGCGTGAAACCTACGAGCGATACCGAAGAGCCGATCCCATCCCAATCGCGCGAACAGTTCCCAGCCGACGAGCGCACCCGCGATCATGATGAGAAAAGCGGCGGGAACAAAGACCAGCGGACTGATCTGTCCTGATGCAACGGCGATTCCGCCTACAGCGAGCAGCAGGTCGCCCGAGATGAAGAACAGTGGGACCCCAGCCTCCTCTACGAAGAGGAGGCTGAGGATGACCACAAGTAAGACGTTGCCGCCGAGCCCGAACAGCGGTACTTCGTTCATGGCGACGTGCGAGGTGGCAAGGACGGATCAGCGATGCGCGACGGACGCGGCGCGATCGCACTCTCGCCGTGTCGCCGTGGAAACGCCAGGCGGCGCCGGTGATAGGGATCGCCAGCCTTAGCCTCCGCTGCGTCGCTTTCATCCACACGATTGCGAGCCTGCCGATCCCACGAGATGTCGAGCGCGAGGAGGATCAGGTTTGCGCCGACGGTCGCTCCGATGATTGCAGTGATAAGGGAGAGAAGTCCGCTGGTCGCATTGAACCCCAGCCAGGCGCCGACGAGGCCACCTCCGGCTGCTGCCGCAAATCCGATGGTGTTGGCGTTGGATTGCCGGTCGCGGTTGACCCAGGCGAGGTAGATCCCCAGGCCGATCGGCACACCGATTGAGACGACGGCGAGGAGCTGGTCTTCAATCGGAATCGTCGAGGAAGTCGTGAGAACGATGAGCACACCGAGGAACCAGCCACCGAGGCCGAGGATGATCGGGTACACCGAGCGGAGCACCGCACTCGCCGTGCGCCCGAACCGACCGCGTCTGCGGATGCGCCACCACATCAGGAGCAGCGACACCACCGTGAGGACGGCGAGGCCGAGCATCGTGGCGACAATGTCCTTGGCAATCGTCGTCTGTGTGCTGGCCGGTGTGAAGGAGAGGTGCGGGCTCGTGTACAAGGACTGGTCGACCTGTCCGGTCTCGAGGTAGGTGGTGATCAGGGCGGTGCCGCCGACCGGGTCATAGCTCCAGAAGGAACCTGCGTGCCCGAGCTGGGGCACCACCACCTGGTGCCCGTTCGGGAGGAAGGGCATCAGCTGAGTTGTCGCATTCTGGGGTACGGTCGACATATCGAGCGCCCCGCTGATCACCAGGGTCTGGACATTCGACGTCTGGTCGTGCATGTACTGGTCCGAGTCCGTGACAGCCGGCCAGGCATTCGCCAGCTCGCCGCCGGCGAAGAGGAAATCCGTGCCGGGGCTGCCGATGATCGACGGGTCGGGGTGGGCGAAGTACTGCCTGACAGCAGGGAAGTCAATCGACCCGACGGACGCGAATTCACCCCAGACAAACGACTGTGGGAACGCGATGCTTGCCAGAAACGATTCGAACCAGAGCCCGCTCGGGTCGCCGGCAGCGGCCGACAACCATGCGTCGATCGTCATCGGCGCCGAGTCTGGCGCTGCGTCGTCCGTCGACTCCTGCATGCCAAATGAGGTCGCGGCCAGCACATTGCCCTTGGGGATGGGGAGGAACAAGAAGTGGCCGGGCATGTTGGCCGCCGTGTGCTCGATGGTGGCGATGAGATCGTTGGTGCGCTTGCTGCAGCCGGCGTCCGCGGCGCAGAGGCTCGCGTAGGACTGGAACTCCTGATCGATGGTCGATGTGTCGAACAGGAAGTCGCCGGGCGGGTTCGCCCCGATCATCACCGAGCGAAGGATGCTCGCCGGGTAGCGCCAGGCATAGATCATTGCAAGGCGCGTCCCCGCGCTCTCGCTGACGAGGTCTATCTGCTTGTAGCCCAGCGCGTTGCGCGCCGCTTCGAGGTCATCGACCTGCTCAGGTAGGGTGTAGCCGGCTAGATCGACGCCGTCTGCCGTTAGGCGGGTCGCGCAGGTGCGAAAGCCGTTGGCGTACGCCTGGAAGGACGCCTGTCCGAGCATGTCCGCCGAGTTTTCCAGTGCGGAGGTAACCTCGGGGCAGTCGAGCACGGACGATCCGTCGACGCCCCGGTAACCGACCAGGACGACGTCATGGTTAGCTGTGAAGCGGCTGGCATCCGGGAACACCATGTTCGTGACGCCGGGACCGCCGTTCAGACGGAAAATGGGCTCGGACGGGTGGGCGGATGTGGCTCGAATGACAATGACGGGCAACGCAATCAGTCGCGAGTGCGGGTTCGTCCGATTCTCGGGGACGACCAACGTGCCGCAGTCGGCGCGGGAGTCACCCTTCTCGGTCGTATAGGTGCAAGACGTGAGCTTCAACTGACCGGCATGCGCTCCACTGGGGACAGACAGCGCGCTGGTGCCGCCCGTCAATTGGACGTACACGAGACCAAGCACCCCCAGTGCGATGACGATGAGAGCGATGATGCGTGCAGCAGTGAAGCCGCTTCTCCGTTTGCTTGTTCGACCGCTGACGGCATGCTCCTTTCGTGACCGTTGTTGGGCCCATGGGTCGTCCGTTGTGTGAGTTCTGCCAAACATGTCTGCTCTCCTTATTAGTTCGTCTGTCTACGTCCATCAGCCTGAGTAGTCCCACATCCGCAGACATCAGGGGTGGTACTGGCCGAGCACGTAGAGGCGGCAGTCGCGGCCCGACCACCGGTGCAGCGACACAAGGTCATCCACTCGGCGTATGACGGAGACAAGCTCCGAGAGAAGGTCGACGTGAAAGTGCACATATACGGAGCCGGCGTTACCGGCACTGCTCGCTGTCCGCTTGCATGACGCCGGGCACGACGTCTCACTTCTCTCCCGTGGCGAGCGTCTGGCAGCCCTGCGAGAACACGCGTATTGCTCGCCGAGGAAGACAGCGCGGCAGTCAGGCGAGTGTCGCTTCCCGTGGTCGAGCACCCTACCGGCGGGTACGACCTGATCGCTGTCTTGGTCCGCACCCATCAGGTGGACGCGGTGCTGGAGTCACAGGTCGGCGTCGACGGTGACGTGCTGTTCCTGCTCAACTGGGCGGCTGGCCCGGAGCCGCTTCGCGCAGTCATCGGCCTCGAGCGGATGGTACTCGGCTTCCCCACCGACGGCGGCACGATGGACGGCGACGTGGTCCGCTACCGCGCGAGTAGCTTTGTCACCCGCCGGGTTGCGATGCCGATCAGCGAGGCGGACGGCCGTACCACCCCGCGACTGGAACGGCTCGTGCGGGCATTCCGCACTGCCGGGATCAACGCCACGTTCGAGCCGCAGATGGATGCTTGGCTCAAGGCACACGCCGCATTTGAGGTGCCACTCGGGCAGGCGGTGCACGCGACGGGCGGCCCGGTAGCGCTGGCTGACGATCCAGACGCGATCCGCGATGCTCCGCCTCATGCGGCAGAACCTGGCCGCGATGCCGAACCGGCCGGTCCCGCGCGCATTCGTTGCGTTGCAGGCTCTGCCCGAGGGACTGCTCGTGGCCATCTTGCGGCGCTTCTTGCGGGGCCCGACGGCCGTACATTCAGGGCTCAGCAATGACTCGCCTGCGGCGACCGCCGAACTCGAGCGGCTGGCCGAACAGATGCCTACGCGCGGGTCCCGTAAGCGATAGGCTGGGAGACGTGAAGGAGGCATGGGCGCATGCATGCCTGCTGACCTTGGTTGCTCGGCGCATTCCCTCGACAGCAATCACCCTGGCAACCCCGTCAGCCCGACTAGCTCGGTGCTGACCCGCCAGAGCCGCGCGGTGACGTCCAGGTCGGCTGCTTTATTGGCGGTCTTGGGCTTGCGGTTTGCAAAGAACTCGCCAGTGACCCCGTCCACGCCCGGTGATGAGGCCAGATAGATCGGCGTCAATGCACCTTTTGTTGGCGTCTTCAAGAACGGGCGAACCAAGGGGCTGATAATCCTGAAGAATCCGGCTTGGTCTTCGGAGCCGAAGTTCGTCCGCACCACGCCGGGGTGCACGGAATTCGCAGTCACGCCGGTGCCTTGAAGACGGCGAGCCAACTCGCTAGTAAAAAGAATGTTGGCCAGCTTCGATTGGCTGTACGCGCGCTGCCCCGAGTAACTGCGAGCGCCCTGCAGATCGTCGAAGTCGATCCGGCCCGCAGCCTGTGCCCCGGAGGAGACAGTCACGACCCGTGCCTGCGCGCTCGCCTTGAGCCGATCCAGGAGCAGGTTGGTGAGCAGGAACGGCGCAAGATGATTCAGGGCAAAGGTGTGCTCCAGGCCGTCGGCCGTCGGATGTCGATGCGCCCAGAATCCGCCGACGTTGTTGACCAGCACATCCAGCAGCGGGTAAGCATCGAGAACCGCGGCGGCGAGACGCCGCACCTCGGCCTGGGAGCTCATGTCGGCGGCGAACACGTCGACTGCCGGGTTGCCAGACACGGTACGAATGTCGGCCGCGGCCTGTTCGGCGCGAATCAGGTCGCGACCTGTGATGCCGACGCGCGCTCCCATCGTCGCGAGCCCGATCGCCGTGGCTTTGCCGATTCCGCCGGTAGCGCCGGTGATCAGCACTATCTTGCCGGCCATCGGCCGTGCATCAGACACGGATCACGACCTTACCTCGGGCGTGCCCGGTTCCGACGTAATCCATCGCAGCGGCAGTCTCGCCGAGCGGATAGGTTCGATCGATCACCGGCACGACCTTACCGCCCTCGATCAGCGCAATCAGGGCGAGAAGATCGTCGTGCCGCTGCGCGACCACAAATCGGCCGAGCCGCTGGCTCGCGAAACGGAACGACACCATGGCCTTGATAAGCCGTCCCGCGCTCGAGAACCAACGATGCTGGAACTGACCGCCGTTGGGCACAAGCATCCCCGTCGGGGTGAGCGCGTGCCGCAGATCGGACAGCGATCGGTTCGAGATGTTGTCGAGGAGGAAGTCGTAACGCTCGCCATTCTTGGTGAAGTCGTCCGTGGTGTAATCGATAACGTGATCGGCCCCGATCGATCGGACCATCTCCACATTCGATGTACCGCATACGCCGGTGACCTCGGCTCCCAGCGACTTTGCGATCTGCACCGCGAAGGTGCCGATGCCACCCGAGGCGCCGTTGACCAACAACTTCTGCCCGGCTTGAACCCGGCCGTGATCGCGCAGCGCTTGGAGGGCAACCGACCCGGCCATCGGAATGGCGGCGGCTTGTTCGAAGGTGAGATCGGTCGGCTTGATCGCCAGTCCATCTTCAGACGCGGCCGCATATTCCGCAAACGCACCTCGGCACCAGCCGAAGACCTCGTCGCCCGGGCGAAAGCGCGTCACGGCGGAGCCGACGGCTTCCACCCGACCTGCAACATCGGTGCCTCGAACAGGGTTCTTCGGCGTGCGCAATCCGTACATAGGTGCAGGGCGAGCGATGTATGGCAGGCCGCCCATGATCGCCCAGTCCGCGGGGTTGACCCCAGCGGCCCGAACGCGGATCAATACGGCGTGTTCGCCGATCGTGGGCTTGGCGATGTCTCTGAGCTGCAGGACGTCGACTGATCCGTACGTGTCTTGAACGATCGCCTTCATCGTCGTCACGTCGACGCTTGCCTGGGGCCGATCGGTCGATGTGTCGAAGGTTGCTGTCTGCATGGCTCTCTCCTCGATTGCTGGCTCAATGCCTTGCATCGTCGCTGGCGACGGTGGAGGCAGCCATCGCGGCCAGCACTGAGCCACCACGTAGCCGTCGTGACATGGGCAAAAGCAGCAGCGATAACCGCCCTACGTGGTCGATGGGTGCTGTCACCGATGACTCGCATCGGCACAAGAACCAACCTGGGGTCATGAGAACGAAAGCCACGCCTCTGATGCCGGTTCGCCCTAAACAACGGTGCTACCTGGCTGAGGTGAGGTTGAAAGTGGCAGAGAGCGAGCTGTCGTGGATCGGCAACACTCTGAACACCGCGTGCCTCCGCCTCCGAGTCAGGGGACTTTGGCTGGAGGTGCTGAGCGCGACGTACGTCCCTGACGATGACCGGCTTTCATGCCTCGTCGAAGCTGGCTGTGTCGAGGACGTTCATCGCTTGTTTGGCGTTGCATTGCTCCCTCCGGTCCGCGTCGTCGATGCGATCGTGATCGCGCTGCGAGCGCCGCGACCAGGGGCTCTTTCTAGTTCGGAGCCAACTCGCGCTCGACCCAGCGCGCGACCTCCACCCTCGAGTTGATACCGAGTTTGTTAAGGATGTTCGATGCGTGCGTCTCCACCGTGCGCTCGGAAAGGAAGCACTGGGAGGCAATCTCCTTATTGCTCATCCCGTCTGCGATGTGGCGGGCAATTTCCAGTTCCCGTTTGCTCAGCGGTGTCACCTTCTTCGGCTCAATGGGGCCGTCGCGAGGTGCTGGTTTCTTCTCATCGAGGGCGTAGGCGACTGCTTCGTCCGTCGACATCCGCTTGCCCGCCTGGATCTCCAACTCCAACGCTGGGATTCCGAGCGAGGCGACGATCGTCTCCCGTGCATGTGCCAACACAGGTTCCATATGCGGCATCAGGCGGATCCCCGTCTCGGTCTGCAGGTTCTCCGCGGCACCGATCAGTCGCGCAGACCTCTGCAGCCGGCCGACCATCGCACCATGACTGGCCAGTCCGTCGAGCGCGTAGAGAATCATGTCTCGGTTTTCAAGACGCCGTTCGATTCCCAGGCTTTCCTGCAAGAGCGGCCCAGCCTGGTCCGGTCGGTCGTGCTGCAGGAGCGAGAATCCATACGACGAAAGCAGGTAGCTGAGAGTCTGGAGGTCGCCTCGATCCCGAGCTCGAGGTGACCACTCGGCATAGACGCGGCCAATTGTCTCGACGTCCGCGGCGCCGAGCGCAATGAATCCTTCAGTGAGCGCCAGCATGGCGTCAACACCAGGGTCATCAAAACCTTGAGCAAGCGTCTTCGCCTCCCGAAGTTGCGAGCGTGCGCCCTCGAGTTCACCGCTCATCACGCGGATACCAGCGGAGACCGAGAGGATGCGAGCGAGCAGCGGCGAATCGCCTTCCGCGCGCGCCTTTGCCTCCGCTTCATCAAGCGCGGGCACGGCGGTAGCCGCGTCGCCGAGGACCATTGACACAAACCCGCGCGCAAACAGAGCCCGCGCCATGGCTGCGTCGTCCGTATCGTCCGCCTCGCGCTTCTCCAGGTACAGATCAAGCCAGTACGCGTCTTCACTGGTTGCCCGCGCTGTCCAGTACCACAGCAGCGATGCGACCATCGAAAGGCCCTGTGCGTGGTCAGGGCCGTGCAGGCAGTGAGCCAGGGCGGCGCGCACATTGTCGGCCTCCGCGTCCATGCGCTTGAGCCACTCCACGAGCTCGGGCGACTGTGCAGCTTTCTCTGCTCTCTGGCACATGTCAGCGTAGAAACCGACGAACGCCGTTATTGCTGCGGGCTCCTCCTCTGCCTCGCGCAGCTTGATGAGGGCGTACTCTCGCATCGTCTCGTGGAGCTTGTAGCGTGCGTTTGCGGCTGGGCCCAGTCGGGTCACGAACGATTTCTCTATGAGGCTGGACAGATGCTCGAGCACCGAACTTCGGTCAGTGCCCATCTGCGTTGCCACGGCTTCGACGGCATCAAGTCCCATGTCAGTCGGGAACACAGCGAGCCGGCGCAGCAATACCGACTCCGAACCGCTCAATAAGTCGTGACTCCAGTCGATCGTGGCTCGGAGCGTCTGCTGTCTCGGCAGCGCCACACGGCTGCCCCCGGTGAGGAGCCCGAAGCGGTCACTCAACCGCTCGAGCAGCTGGTCAAGACCGATCGTCCTCAACCTGACGGCTGCCAGTTCGAGTGCCAGGGGCATGCCATCGAGGCGGCGACAAAGGTCGAGCAGCAGTTGACGAGTGGCGGCCGTCTCCTCGAGTTGGACGCCGGCATCTGTAGCCCGAGCCACAAATAGAGCGACCGCCTCGGAGTGGGCAGCGCCCTGGCCTGCGTCGGCGCCCGACTCTCCTTGGAGCGTGAGAGGCAGTACCTGAACGACGCGCTCACCAGAGATTCCCAACGCTTGACGGCTCGTGGCCAGGAGTCGAACTCCAGCCGCTTCCTTCAAGACCACATCTGCCAGAACCGCGACAGCGTCGAGGAGATGCTCGCAGTTGTCGAGGATCAGCATCGCTTCGCGTGAAGCGAGGTGCGAGATCAGGAGTGAGGTTGGCCATTGTCCGGACTGATCGCCCACGCCGAGGCCGCTGATGACCGCCTTGGCAACGAGATGCGGATCTTCAAGACCGGCAAGGTCGATGAACCAGACGCCGTCACGCACTGTCCGCTGGAGGTCGGCACCTGCGCGCAGGGCAAGCCGGGTCTTACCTACGCCGCCCGGTCCCACCAGGGTCAAAAGACGCGTGCTCGCGAATGCCGCTTTGACCTCCGCCAACAACTTCCGCCGGCCTACGAAGCTCGTGGATTCTGCGGGGAGCCTGCCCGCAACCGCTCGATTGGATACGGGCATACCGCCAGTGTAGGCGCGTCTCGAGTCCACCGCCGTCCGGACTAGAGAGAACAGAAAGAGCCCGGCCGGGATTGCACCCGACCGGGCTGGATGAGAGAGCTACGCCGCTAGTGGCGGAGCCGTCCGACGCGCGGCCGGTCCCGCGTACGCCTCGGGCTGAAAGCCCTTGGTGAAGAGCCAGAAGGGCAGGACCAGCTCAAAGAACATGCCGGGGATGGTGAGCACGAGGCCGATGTGGGTCCCGAAGACTTCAGCGATGGCTCCGACCATGAGGATCGGATACCCGATCAGGCCCGAGATCGACAAGAAACGCGGGATCAAGCGCGTCCGGAGGAGCAGCGCACACAGAGCCACGCAGCCCGCTGCGAGTGTCATTTCCCCAAACTGGTAGAACATGGCGTTGGTGTGAACAAGCGCTGACCCGTGGGCGATTGCCGTCGCAGCGTCAAGTCCATGCTGCCCGCTCAGCGGCACGATCCTCAGCAAAGCGATTGCACCGACATCCAGCAGGGTGACCTCGACGATCATGGTTGCCAGATAGGCCCGCGCAGTGTTCCTGCTGTGCCTAGCAAGGATTGGAAAGAACAGGATCCCCTTGCCGAGGTCCACGAACGTGTTCAACAACATCAGCACGGCTCCGATGATGAGAACGGTCGGGTGTGCGGCAATCGCCGCGAGGAAGTGCGGTGCCCCGGTCGCGGATGTGGCCAGCGCGGAGCCAATCCCATAGACGAGGAACCCCGACAAGAAGAGGGTGCCGATCAGTCTCGAGTACATCATGCGAGAACCGCTGACGCTGAATCGACGACGTCCGTCCTCGAACGACTCGGTGACGTCCGACCTGCTGGATGAGATGGCTTGCTGCATGGGATCTCCTTATCGGCTGGCGGCTTGCTTGCGGTCTAGTCGCAGGCTAGGGATGGCGCCGCACCGACAAATCCGTGCGAGTACCTAGCTGGTACGTAGGGGCACCGCTCTTGAGAGGCGCTCGGCCGTCCTGTCACTGGTGGTTTGCGCGCATCGTAGCCTTGTCCTGCGTGGCCGACGAGGGGCAGCCCACCCTAGAGGAACATCGCACTCCCTCAGACGTTCCCGTCGGAAATGGGCATAGGCCGCCCAATGCCCGAATACTGCTGTAGGTGCGACCTGCTGTCCCGGAGGCTGCCGCTATCTACGCGCGGATATCACACGACAAGCGGCGAGCGCCTTGGCGTGAACCGCCAAGAACTGACGGGGAAAGCGTAACCCCTCGACCTCAGAGTGATTCGGTCCCCCTTTCGACCCAAGTTCGGGGAAGACGATCCAATCCCCGAACACCGTTGAGAGCGTTCCGGTTGGCGGGGCCAGAGGATTCCAAGCCCTGATTCGCTAATGCCAAATTATCCGATGCTGCGTTCCGGAGCACCTAGTGTCGCGTTCCTAAAATAGCTTGCATATTGTTCGGGGTGGCAGGATGATGCCCGCATGGCCAATCATCCTGCCCCGCCACTGGACATCACCGACGACGATCGCACCACCCTGACGACCTGGTCGCGGAGCCGCGCGTTGCCGCAGCGATTGGTGCTGCGTGCACGCATCGTGCTGCTGGCGGCCGAGGGCATGCCCAACCGACAGATCGCGGCCAAGACCGCGACCACGCAGCCCACCGTGCAGTTGTGGCGATCGCGCTATGCGAGCGGTGGCATTGCGGCCTTGGAACTCGACCAGCCGGGACGCGGCCGACCGACGCAGCATGGCCAGGAGGTCGCCACCAAGATCATCAGCGTGACCTTGGGCAAACCACCACGGAGCATGACCCATTGGAGTACGCGTCTGGTCGCGGAGCAGGTCGGCGTCGGCTCGACCACGGTGCATCGCGTGTGGCGTGAGCATGGCCTGCAACCGCACCGCACCCGCAGCTTCAAATACAGCACCGATCCCGACCTTGAGGCGAAGGTCACTGACGTCATCGGCCTCTATCTGCATCCACCCGAGAAGGCGCTGGTGCTGTGTGTTGACGAGAAGAGCCAGATCCAGGCGCTCGACAGAACCCAACCCTTGCTACCCATGCGTCCCGGGCAGCCGGAGCGACGCACCCATGACTACGTTCGGCACGGCACGGCCACGCTGTTCGCCGCCTTCGACATCGCCAGTGGCAGCGTGACCGGGCGCACCTACGCACGCCATCGCCATCAGGAGTTTCTCAAGTTTCTGCAGGTGATCGACGACCGCTACCCGGCTGTCGACATCCACCTGGTGCTCGACAACTACCGCACCCACAAACACCCGGTGGTCAAGGAATGGCTCGCCGAGCGACCCCGCTTCCAGCTCCACTTCACGCCTACCAGCGCGAGCTGGATGAACCAAGTGGAGACGTGGTTCTCCATCCTCCATCGCCAGGCAATTCAGCGCGGCGTGTTCCGCAGCGTCCGAGCTTTGATCGCCACCATCGCGCGCTTCCTCGACACCTGGGACGAACACAAGCATCCCTTCTCCTGGGTGAAGACCCCGTCCGAGGTGCTGCGTCGCCCAAATGTGAAAGCTATTTCAGCCGCGGTGCACTAGCGTGATTGTAGGTCGCAAGGTAACGGCGGTGTAATCAAGTGATCTTGGCAAGCTCCTTCACGAATAAGCCTCCGGGTCATCGCTGATGTGTGCTACGTACGTTGTTAGTTCACTGGGGACGTTGAAATTGTCGTAGAAACCGCCGGTCGGGTCCGGAGTGTACCTTTCGCCGGATCCCTCGGTCGGCAAACTCAAACTCGGCGGTTGTGCAGCACCGATGTCCGTCGCACCGCAAGCCCAGTCCAAGGCTTCCCTAAGATCCTATTAGACTTGCGCAACCCCTTCCGTTTGGCGCTACTTCATGGGCGCTTACGACCCGGAGCGTCGTTCACTCTGGCCACGTCTGGCCCGCTCCAGTATCGAGCCGGCCCGCTTCTCGACACTGGCGTTGCAGTTGGCAGCTGCGTCGAGGATGAGCGGAGCCCACTCCTCACTGTGGTTGAAACGACCGACGTATATGGGGACCTTATGACCCGCCTTATCGCTGAGGAAGACCGTGCCCTGGGACCTCCAGCCGCCGGTCATCGTCCAAGACACCCGATCGAGAGCCTTGAGGTCGACAAAGCGCATCCAAGGCCCCACGCTCATGCTGACGCGGTCGGGACCATAGCGAAGCCGCATGCCAAGCGTCCAAACAGCCATCGGAAGCACAATGGGCAGGATCCACACGGTCTCCAAAGCCGCCACGGTTCCGTGCGCGATCAGCACGTACAGCCAGCCGAGAACCCCGGCGCCAGCGGGGACAAGTTCGCCAAATTGGGTTGGCGTCGCTACCAGTTCCGGTTGAGAGCTAGGCGAAGACTGGGGCATGGCCTTCATGGTCGGCGTAAGCCGACTCCAGGTCAACACACGGGCATCGGCGTGAACAGATCTTTACCGAGGTCGGCAAGGCCGCCCACGGCGTCTGATGCGTACCAGCGCAGCGCGTTGATGCCAGGATCCCATACATTACTGATCAGCTTCGGCAAGCGTCCGACGGTGGGGAAGATCTTGCCACCCAGCACACCGCCCGCGGCTCCAAGCGCTGTGTCTGCGAGGAGATCGAGTGGATCGAATTGACCAGTGATGGCTTGATCGACGACGCCGCCGACAAAGCCACCGGCTGCACCACACTGGGCGATCAAGATAATTGTCGTGCCGACGCATGTCCCCGCAATAGCGCCACCAACGAGGCCACCAATCGTCGAGCCTGCGAAAGCTCGCCATGACCACGGCTGTCCAGATACAACGGTTGCAACCGTATAGCTGGCAGCGCCGGCAACGGTTCCGACCACCGCGCCTATTACACCGCCAACCACGCTATCTAGGCCTATCCAACGGCCCGATGGGTCGCTCTCGTTGGTCGGATCATCTACAGCATAGACGTACGGGGTATGTGTGACGCTGAGCGCCGGGTCGACGCTGAGGAACTGCGCGGTCGAGGGATCGTAGTAACGAGCCGTCAGATAGTAGAGGCCGCTCTCACTGTCGTGGTACTGGCCCCCGTAGAGCAGTGAGGTGGTGGTCGTACCGGTACTCGTTGTGAGGTTGCCAAAGGCGTCATAGGCGAAGGCTCCCACGACCGACCCGGTGGTGCTGGTCAGCAACCGCGTTGATCCAAGCTGATCATGATGAAGAAAAACTGTCTGGGTCGACGTCAACTGCTCGATCGGCATCCCGTTTGGGCCGTAGACGTAGCGGATCGTGCTGGCTCCAGAGTCCGCCTCCAGGAGGAGCGGCAGAGGCCCGGCGAGGTTCCAGGTAAAATCGGTGGTCAGGCCACCGCTGGTCTTGGCTACCCTGAGGCCGTCGCCGTTGTAGCCGTATGCGGTACTTGCACTGCCTTGTGCCCAGCTAGTAAGACGGTTGGCCTGATCGTACGCGTAACTGACCGTCGACTTTGCCGGGATGGACTCCGTCACGCGCGCTCCGCCGGGGCTGTAGGTGAATGTCGTCGCATTCGGTGGTGGTGATGCGCATGACGTCCCCAGTGTTGGGGCCGCCCAGCAGAGCTCGCTGGCTGCGTCGAATGCCTGGTATTCCGATGCTGCTCGGGATGGATCTCCGGCGCCGTCGTAGCTATAGACCGCGGCCCCAGAGGGCGGACTCGCGCAGGAACCGGTTGTTGAGGAGCCGGCGAAGCAGACCTGACTGAGCGACGAGTAGCCATAGTCGCGGCGTGTGCTGGGCAGCGAACTGTCGGTAATGACAAGGTTGTCATTATTCCGCGTGTAGTTCGCTGCGAAGATGGTTGTTGTACCCCTCTTGTCCTTGATGTTTGTGAGTCGGTCGGCTGCGTCGAAGGTAAAGGTGTCGACTTCACTCGTACCGGTTGCGGAGGTGATCTTGGTGAGGTTGGAATCGGCATCGTAGGCAAACTTCACAACCTTGCTGTTCCAGTCTTTGACGGCAAGCATGTGATCGTCGGCATCATAAGTGTACGTGGCCTTGACGCTGCCGGGGTAGGTCAGGCCGGTTAGGTTTCCGTTGAGATCATACGCGTAGGAGGTCAATGCTCCACGTGGGTCGAGCACGCTGGTGAGGCGGTGCAAGGCGTCGTAGCTCCACGTCCAGGTGCCGGTCCCGTCGACCATCTGGAGCCGCTCCCCGTCGGCGTTGTACGTGAAGCTCACGCCTGGGGTGACACCATCGCTATAACTGATTGAGGTCTGCTCATCAGCAGCGTCGTACGTGTAGGTCGTGGTCTGGCCGGCTGGGTCAGTGATGGTAAGCGTATTGCCCGCGGCGTCATAGGTTGTTGCAGTCGTGTGCCCGAGCGGGTCGACCGTACTGGTAACTCGACCGAGTGGGTCGTACGCGTCGGTGGTCTTGTGGCCGGCGCCGTCGGTCTGCGATGCCACCGTCCCATCGGCGTTGTACTGGGTCGACTGTGTGGTGCCGTCGGGACGAGTCAGTGTGATCTGCTCGTTGTCGAGGTCGTAGGCGTACCTGGTCGTGTTCCCCATTGCGTCGACGGCCGTGATTAGGTTGTGGTCGGCATCGTAGGTCGATGTCGAGGTGTGGCCGAGGGGATCCTTCACCACTGTGACCAGCCCAAAGAGGTTGTGGGTGTAGGTGGTCGTGTAGAGGCTCGGCTTGGCTCCCTTGACGTTTCCTTTCGGACTGACTTGGGTCAACTGCCAGCCGATAACGTTGTAGGTGCTGGTCGTCCTGTCGCCGAGAGGATCGGTGGTGGTGACCCGATCGCCGTCGGCATCGTAGGCGTAGCTGGTGGTCTTTCCATTTGGGTTGGTGACGCCAGTCAGGTCGCCTGGGTGTGTCGTGTCGCCGTAGTGGTAGGTAGTGACTTGCTTCGTCGTCGAATTGAGTGGGATGCTGGTGCTGAGTAAATTGCCATCAGCGTCATAGGTGTTCGTGGTCACCACTCCGAGCGGGTCGGTGGTGGTGAGAACCTCGTTGAAGCCGTTGTAGGTGTCGCTGGTCGTTCTCCCGAGCGGGTCCGTGGTCGACAATAGGTTGCCGCTGGCATCGAAGGTCGAGGTGGTGATGTGCCCGTTCGGGTCGGTGACGCTGGTGACGCCCAGGCTGGATGGGTCGTACGTGTACGTCGTGGTCGCTGCTGCCGTGGTGCCATAGCCTTTTGTCACGGAGACTCGCTCACCATAGATATAGTGCTCCACAGTCACATGGCCTAGCGCATCGGTGATGGTGGTTGAGCCGCCGGAAGCCGAGGTGTAATCGCCAGCGTACGCGAACGAGGTAGTCCGCCCCGTCGGATCCTCCTGGGAGACGACCCGGCCGCTGCTGTCGTAGGTATTAGTGGTGACGCCGCCTCGGGCGTCAGTTTTGGTCAGCAGGAGGTGACTGCTCGCGTAAGTGAACGAGGTGACTCCACCGCCCACATCAGTGACATTGGCGAGATTGCCCGATCCGTCGTAGCCATAGTTGACAACGCGCCCAAGGGCATCGGTCACGCTGCTGATTTGACTGCCGTTGTATGCGAGCTTCAGCTGCCGCCCGCTGGGATCGCTGACCGTGATTAGCTGGCCGGCAGTGTCGTAAGCGAGGGTCGTCGTATAACCGTTGAGGTCGTGCTCGCTTAGCAACTGGCCGGTGCTGGAAAGCGTGAATGTATCCCTTGCTTGTCGCACGAACGTGAACGTTCCGTCGCCGTTGTGAGTCAGAGTGGCGATTACCCGCGGCGGTGCCGTGTAGCCGCCGGCGCCTGATGGGCTGAAGGTGACCTGGCTCTCGTTCTCTTGATGGATGGTGACGTCGCCGGTACTTGAGTCGACCGACAGCGACATGTTGTAGCCGTCCGTCCACCCGTAGCCGAGCGGACCGTTGTCGGCCGCGAATACTGAGCTGTAAGTGCGCGAGAAGCTCAAGGGTATGCCTCGACCCGGAACAGCGAGGTCGGTGGACGTCTCTGAGAAACTCCCGCTCGCTGAGTCGCATGGATCGCCAGCCGAGCCTTGGCTGGCGCAGTCGTTGGGGGCACTCGGGTTCCCGTCAGCGGGATTCTCGGCGGGACCTACGGGACCTCCGACCGGAGGGACCGTCTCAGGCCTGAGGGTCAGCCCGCCGGCGGCCACGCCACTGGACCATGAGTTGAGGATGTCTCCAGTGGCGATATCGACCTGAGCGACGATGCCGGAGTTTTGATCGGCCGTCCAGAAGGAGGTGCCGTCGGGGTCAAGGTTGAGGGCGAACAACACGCCAGCAGTCCCAGGAATGGTGTAGGTCTGAAGCACCGAGCCCGAGCTCGAGAGTAGAACGACGTACTGGGAGTCGGCGACCAGCACTTGGCCATTGGGCCGTATCTGCAGCTCGTATGCACTGCTTCCAGGCAAACCGGTCGCGAAGTCCGGATTTTGGGTATTGGTGCACACGTTGAAACTCAGCACCGAGCCTCCCTCAGACGTGTACAGTATCGTGCACTGGTCGCTCGCGAGCGCGTCCCAGTCCGTGCCGCGATCCTCGACTGCGGGTGAGAACGCGTTCTTCAGGTTGCCGTTTGAGTCGAACTCCAAAAGCTGCTGGCCGCAATCAGCTTGACCCACATACGCATCGTCGGCGGAGTCGAAGAGAATGGATTCCGGATCACAGTTGTATCCGCTACCGAACGTGCCGACGAGGTTCCCGTTTGGGTCGAACTTGGAGACAGTATCGGAACCGAAGTTAGTGACGTAGAAGTTGCCGGCATGGTCGAAGGCTGAACCCGTGGACTGCCCCTGGCCGCTCGACAGTGCCTGCACAAGAGTGCCGCTGGGGGTGAATTCATACGCGTTGCCCGAATTAGAATCCGAGACCACGACATCTCCAGTGGCGATCGGCGCGTCCGTACGCGGAGCTCGCAACGGTGGCTTGCTTGGAAAGGAATGACGGCCCGGTGAGCGGAGTGGTTGTTTCGACGCGGCTGCGGCGGGTTGACTCAGGTAGGTCGTCCAACCCAAGGAAATCATCAGAGCAAAGAACAGCGACTGTCCCGCTTTGTTCGCCATGGCTCCCTCCTAAGGCCTAGCGAGTGCTGTCTTGGCTGACCGCAACTGCCGGCCTGCCGACGTCTCTCAACTAGGTGGGGCGAGACGGTATCAGGCGCACGCAGGCCTTGTCTAGGGTGGTCATGGTTGGGTAGTGGGTCAGTTTGAAACTGACCCACTACCCATGGTTGTCATGACTCGGACAATTTGACTACCCTGGATGGATCCGTCATATCTACGGGGCAAGCGGTTCCACGGCGGGAATGGGCCGTCACGTGACAGCATGCTCATTTCTCGGCTCGACCAGGCAGCCTGATCGCACCCTGGGCGCCAACAGAGATTTGCTCATCGTGGTGCCGAGGCCGGCAACGTGCCGCGGCGTCCTCCTTCACGGGCGGTCGTGGCATCGGCCATTCCGCCCGGATTCGCACGAGAGCGACACGGCTCTGAGTTATGCGGTTAAGCGAGATTCCGGACTGCGTCTTATGACCTATGAGGTCAAATTCGACTGGCAGCGGCAGGATTGCCAGACCCCGCGAGAGGCGGCCGATTCGGCGATGTCAGGGTAAGCACCGCCTCCAAGGTTATCGCCAGTGTGGTGAAAAGCCCTCCATTAGGGCACCACGGAGATCCTGGCCCGCCGGGCCCCGGGGTGCGCATATGCCCGAACGGGACTCGCAGAGGTCTGCAGATCGGGCCGGTCGACACATGAGGGATATGCTGGGTGATGTAGGGGAGGTCACGCCCACCCCCACACAGACATCGTACGTGACTCGACCTGTCCCATCAAGCCCTTGTCGGCGCCGGCTTTGGGTTCGGTGACCAATCCAATTGCAGTGATGTGTCCTCGTTCTTACAGTGAGACGCTGCGAGGACCGACCATACCGTTGTCACCACGAGGCTCCCCGGTGAGCACAAGGAGAACCAATGCGCGCAAATGCTTCAGCGCCTTCCCGCATGAGGATCCACTTTCCCGGTGGCGAGCCGCTTATCACGGTACGACGTCCACCCAAACAGTTCGGCGAGGTCGTCTACGTCCTGACCGCAAACCGGTTGATCAAGTACGCGCAGGAGCGATCGCACGTCGTCTATGTGGGACGCAGCGATTTCGGACTGCCCCGGCTTTGCGCTTCAGCTGCCATCCGAGGGAGACGAGCCTTTCAGGACGAGCGTGGGATCCGGTCGATCCACGTCTGGCCATTGACATGGGCTACTGGGAGGGATGTGGGTACTGCGAAGATCCTAGAACGTGCCTTCCTGCTCCGCTTCAGGGAATTCCACGGCGAGATACCCATTTTGAACAAGCAAGGGACTAGGATGCGCGAGCGGGACGAATTCGACTTCTTTCGGCGGATAGCGGTCGACCGGGTGATTCGACAATTCGGCACCACTTGGTAGGTGTCGACGAGCTGCGCCACAAGTCTTCCGATCGGGCCTCCGTTTCGCGTTCGTGCGCCGACCACCACTTCTCAGCAAGCAGGTTCGGATTTATAAAGTGCCCGGTCGAGGTTTGCTCGGATGCCATCTTGGATCCGAAGGTATCTACGGGTCGGAACGACGCAGGTTGATCCAGGATTAGGGTGCCTATGCGCATGCCGTTATCGACTGCGAGTCGAATCCGCTTCCATTGGGTGAGTCAGTTCTCACGATGCTGCTCATCGGCTGAGCCTGTCGCCGTGTCGCGTGACATGGCATTTCGATCTAACTGACGTCAACGCACCGACATGAGACTTTGAAGCCGCGGTTCCGGAGCTCTTCCGTTCGGCTGCGGAGGTTGACTTTGCTGAAGAAAGGAAGAGCGGTCGACATCCGCCTCCCGTTCCAGTGGGCGATGATCGCAAACGCAACCTCAAATTGCGAGGCCGCAATTCCACCATCCGGGAAGAAGGCGAAGCGCTGTCCGCCTTTCAACGTTCGAAGAAGAACAGTTGTGGCATGCCTAAATTGTTTATCGGTTTGCAGCAGCTCCGCAGAAACGCACCCTTGCGAGAAGAGGTGACTGAGCGCACTCGACCCGAGATGGCGTTTCACGTGTATGAGCTGTCGTGAATCCGTGAGAATATCGCAGACCTCGACCTGGGTCGTCTGTGAGCTCGAGCGCACTGTCTTTCTGTCGAGGAGCAGACCCTGATTTCCCATACTGCGGGCAGCCAACTCATTGTACTTCCCTTCCTCCATCGGACCGAGCGTGGGCAACGCTACTTCCGTGGTTGCGATCCCATCCACGTAATCGTCGAGCTCACGTAGAAAACTCCGCTCAACTCTGAAGAAATCCCCTTCATCAAGGACGTACACGTCGTCGTTGAAAGCCACTTCCCCGGACAAGCATCTCCAAATCGGCCAGCGACCAAGAGCGACACCGTCGGCGTCCAGGGCGACAATGAACCTGCGCCTGAGCAAATCCGCACTCGCTCTGGCGAGATCGCGCGTGCGCGCTAGGGCGGCGAGTACGTCCTGTAGCCGCAGGTCTGGGTGCCTTTCGCGGCGACGTCCATCTGCGGGCAGCCGAAAGGCTTCGACGCGCGACCAGTCAACGAAATCGGGAGGCGCAATGTCCAAATTGGTGGTGTGACCGTCCCGCAAGGATTCGGCGACAGTGGCGTCCAATTGCTCCCGGGTCGTTGGATCAGCAACTGGTTGGAAGTGATCGAGCCAACCGAAGTGCTCTCTGTAGGCGGTGCTTTCGTGCGCGGACGCGACCCCCCGGCACAGTCCCGCCAGGTCTTCAAAGGGTTCGTCCGAAGCGAAGGCTAAGGCGTCGCCGCCGCTCACCCGTGCACCCCAGGTGTCTCGATCCAGCGGACGGCCAGTGGCGGCCGTCAGGGCGTCACGAAGCCGATCGACTTCGAAGGCCTCCAGCGTCGTCGACCGCGGAGCCTGCTTTCTCATGCGGACTGTGTTGGCTGCGCGTCTCTTCGTGTCGACTGAGACGAGGCGCGCATAAACTTCCGCGGGGTCCAAGCCTATCGGATAGATGAGATTGAGGGCAGCGCGTAAGCCGTATCCGCGGATCCACGAGCCCTCGCGCATGAGATAGCGACCGAGCACACCGAACGTGAACGCATAGCACTCGTCAAAGCCCTCGCTCAAGCGTGCGATGAGAAGCGCACCAACAGCGTCTGTCTCTGGGACGCGCATGGAACCGAACGATGAGCCGAGGAATGCTGCCCAGGACACCGATCCGCGGTGGGGCGGGCTCAGGTAAAGCTTCGCCTCGAAGCCGGGCAGGACCACCGGACCGTACTGCTCTGGCACGTTTCGTTCCAAGTCAACGTAGTCGTCATAACCCATCACCTGAGCCCCATTCACCGTATCGCGGAGGCGGTAGCAAGTGAGAGTTGTCATGGAGTTGACTCAGCTGCTCTGCTATACCCGATCTTGCGGAATACCGGTGATGATCCCCCAGCGCAGCCTGGCGAGATGGTCGGGGTTGTCCCGACGAAAGTCAACCCATGTGAACTCACGCAGGAAAGGTGGAGGTGGCGCCTTCGCGCGCACCGTCACGCCCGGTGGTCGTTGTCCTGCGACCTCCGCAACGGTCTGCTTCTTTCCCATCCGCTGCACCGGAATCCCGTAGTCCTTAGCGATTGCGGTGATGTACGCCACTGATTGATTCGCAGGGATTGTCCTGCTTCTAGCTATCGCGCGACTCGGGCGCGCCATTTGGAGACTTGAGCAACTGATCCAAATCGCCATCCCGCCCCCTGGCGGTACGACCCCCGGGAGTTAACGACTACGGTTCGGAGCCGCGCTACCACAACCTAGGGTATTCGCTCAATCATGGCGGACTCGCCTTGTTTCACGGTGCCCGCCGCGACCATGCAGTTTGGGCGGGATCGCACGGACACCCCACCATCCCGGATTGTGCTTACACTCCCGATCGTGGCCGACGGAAGCTCGATCGAGTGGACCGATGCAACGTGGAATCCAACTACGGGTTGCGATCGCACATCTCCTGGCTGCGATCATTGTTATGCCTTAACGCTCTCCAAACGCCTTAAGGCAATGGGACTCGCTAAGTATCAACGCGACGGCTCATCCAAGTCGAGCGGTCCGGGCTTCGGCCTAACATTGCACGAGCACGCCCTCGGTATACCCCTTAAATGGCGGGCACCGAGACGCGTATTCGTGAACTCGATGAGTGACCTGTTTCACGATGAAGTCCCGCTCTCATTCATCCGTGAGGTGTTCGCAGTTATGCAGCAAACGCCGCAACATCGCTACCAGCTACTTACGAAAAGATCGCGGCGATTTGGCCAAGCTGGCTGATAGCCTCGATTGGCCTACGAATGTCTGGATAGGTGTGAGCGTCGAAGATGACCGATATTCCTTCCGCGCTCGACATCTCCAAGCAGTCCCTGCCGCCGTCCGGTTTATCTCTGCGGAGCCTCTTATCGGACCGCTGCCCTCGCTGCAACTCACTGGCATTCACTGGTTGATCGTCGGAGGAGAGAGCGGGCAACTGCACCGGCCCGTCTCCCTTGAATGGATAAGGGAGCTCCGTGATCGCTGTCATAGCGCTGGCGTCGCATTTTTCTTCAAGCAATGGGGGGGGCAGACTCCCAAGTCCGGCGGTCGGGTACTGGATGGACGCACCTGGGATGAGATGCCTCAAACGACTGTGCTTCAACCAGCTCGCATCCAAAGCTAGAACGGCAGATCCACCTCCACCCCCGTTCCGAGCGGACCCACTGCCTCTCGATATGCATCCCCCATGAGCTTCGGTGCGCGCTCGTGATCTGAGGCATGAATCATGTAGTACATTGTGCGTCGTCCGTGTCGTCGATCAAAGATCGGCCACGACGTTGCAAACCCATAGCCCAGGTCGTCCCGCAGGCGCTTCGCTACAAGACTCGCTCGCGCTGTGCCGTGCATCTTGTCCAGGTCTCTCCAATCATCCCGGCCCCACCACGCGCTGGCTCGCGCCTCACTGACTTTCGACAATGCACGCGGCAACCAGTAATTCGCTAGGAAGTAGAATTGCTCGATCTTGTGCGCTCCCGCCTTGTGATTAGCGAGACTCTCGACCGTTGCCCATTGGCACTCAAACGTGCGCTGGTCGAGGAGCGCAAAGCACGCCTCCTTATCTGTAATCAGACCACTAACCAGAATACCGGCGACCGTCACGTTGAAGTCACCGGGTACCACCCGAATATCGCGGCCGGGTCGGTCATCGCGTAAGCGTTCAAGCGCCTTGATCTGAGCGGGCTTCCGATCACACAGGTAAAAGTGTTGCAGCAATTCAATATCCACGACTCTCTTCGCAGACCACATTGACACGTCATGCTGAGGCCCCGCAAAGCCGTCGATATATGTGCCGTGGTGCGTCACCTGGACAAACCGCAGCAGATAGCCGGCGATGAGTGCCGCTTTGCTCTCGGTCCACAGTGGGAGCGGACCCGCGTGAGCATCTGTCGGTCTCGCCGACGCAATCACTGGGACGTCATAGAGCCCAAGTTGCTCAAATGCGGGTGAGGTCAGCTCGTCCAAACCACTCTCACAAGCAGCGTCTCGTCAGGAAGCGAAAGCGATCGCGAGTTCCGTGAAACCCGAGGCTTGCAGCTTATTGAACTCCATCTGTGGAACCTTGATATACCGCCACGCATTGTCGGTCAGCAGCGACGCGTTCTCACACCATATCCCTGCCGCGCGATCCTTGTGCGCCACATCAAGGTCCTCGCGACCCTTCGTCTCAATCAACCAGTGCGTTCCGTCGTTTCCTATGGCGACGAAGTCCGGTTCGTAATACCGAAGGTTTGTTGCGTTGTCAGTGTATTCGATTGCAAATGGGAGGCGCGACGTCGGAGGCAATTTCGCAAAAGCTCTAATATCGTCGCTGTCTTCCAGGAATCTGGCGAACTCGCGCTCGAACTCATTGTCCGCCGCAACGAGATTGAAAATCGTCTTCTCGGCGGCAAAGGTCGGACGCGAGAAGGGGAACGCTTCGGTTTCGGATAGCCTGCGCCCCTCCGTCTCTAGTGTGGGGGTAAGCTCCTCAACGACCAGACCGCGGAGCGCACCAGCGAAGGTCTTTATGGTCATGTAGCCAGCCACAGGCGTTGAGATCGCCTTGACCATCACAGGAGTGCTCAGGTCGACCTGCTCGCCAAAAGCCCGGGTCTCAAGGAACTCCCGGACCTTCGGCACCAGCGCGGCGAATTGCGATGGGAGCTTCACGTCCTGAGAGATGCGTTTCGCGTAGTACGAGATGACCTCTTCAGCAGTTCTCGGTACCGGAATCGTGTAATCACGCTCGACGATCTTCTCTAGGGTGATGATGTCCTTACCCTCATAGCGAAATGTCTGAGCGGCCTTGTCGTTGGCTTTGCGCGGGAGTGCGGGGCATGTGAACTTACTTATGTCGAGGGCAGCGATCTCTTCGGCGAGCGTCTTCTTTCGCGCCAGAATCGGACTTAGCACTGGAATGACGATGTCACGCTGAAGCTTGGTCGGCTCGGGCTCGATTGTCGTTATTACGAGCGCGTCCTTTAGATCGAAGGTATCAAGAGTGATGTCTTCCTCTCGCTCCAACTGATCTACGAACTTGAGAAACGCGGCGTTGCCAATGATGTCCACGCGCTCTACGTACGGCACTCCCCAACCGCCAAACATCAACCTCAAGCCCCGGCCAATTGTCTGCTCCGGGAGAATGTTTGCCTTCGATGTATACGGTCGCAAGCCGACGATGACCGTCACATTCTGAACGTCCCAGCCTTCACGAAGCATCAAGACGCTAACGATTGCGTTTACCGGGCTGTGCCCTTCGTCGACTTCACGCGCGGTCTTGCGCGCCGCATCAAGATCCCGCTTCGAGATCTCTCCTTGCTTGTCCGTGTGAATGATGAGGAGCTTCTCGGCCGCGAATTCTTCAGGATAGGTGGTGCGTAAATAGGAACCTACGTCTTCCGCGTCCGACGTGCTGTTGAGCATTACAAAGAGGATCGGCTTCTTACGGAGCCCTAGGAGCTGCTCGCGATATTCCCTCCAGCGCTCAACACCTGCCGTTAGATATGCCTGGTATCGAGTGCTAGCGACATCCGATGGTTGTTCCCCGATGCCAGCCGTCATTCCCTTCGTGGGCCGCTTCACGACATTGTCAATAATCGCCTGCTTCAGAGGATAGTCATAGACAGTCCATGTGAACAAGCCTCCCTTGGCGTACCTAGGCGTCGCTGTGAAATCGAATTGACCCGCGACTCCCCCGGCCATGTCAGCATGTAGCCGGCGGATCACCTTGTTCCACTCACTCGACTCGTCGTGAGTATGGTGCCCTTCGTCATTCACGACCAGGCACGGACCGCCGCGCTCAATTAGCCGTCGACCAAAGTCATCCGGCTCCGCATCGGCTGCTGGTGGTTTTGACCCGAGCACCGCCACCATCTCATCAGGTTCCGACGATTCAGTTGCCCCAGCTCCCTCGTAGAATTGCTGAATGTTCGTGAGGTAGAGCGCCCCCTGCGAACTTGCCCTCTCCGGATTACCGCGTACGTAGCACTCAAAGTCCCAATAGATTTCGAGCGCAGGGGGCACAATCGGATCGAACCTAAAGATTCGGCCACCCTCAAAGTCGGTTCTGAGTCGCTCAAAGACGATGACGTTTGGTGCGATCAGTAAAAACGAGCGTGCGTACTCGATGCTCCCTTCGGCGACGGCGTTGAAGTAGTGCCAGGCGACGGCCAGTGCGATCGCTTTTGTCTTTCCGCTCCCTGTCGCCATCTTCACGCAGTATCTGGCGAAATCATCGAACTGAAGCACATGAATGCCAGGGGTATTTGGCGCAAATCGTTCCAGTAGATCGCGGTGTCGCCTGACTCGCGCCACCTCATAAACAAAGATGAGAGTCTCCAGTGCTTCCCGCTGTGCTGGATGGTACGCGAAGGCGTTTCCATCACGGAGTCGATGGTCCGTATGGAACCAATAGTTCAGAAGCTGTTTGCTCGTGTCGGTAGCGCCTTTGTATTTCTCTTCGCGCCATTGCCCGACAGCTTTGCGTAGGGCCGGAACGCATGCCGCGGTCGTAACCCGTGCCTGGAGCAGGCTGAGCTGCTCATCCGAGAAGCCGCTCTTCTTCGGCACGGCTATGAAACCTCTACGGTGAGCGTCTTCGTCGTGTCGTTGCCGAGAATATCGATGACCTTGACCACGACGCGGTACTCGCCAGGTGCGTCGTAATTGTGCGTCGCAGTCTTGAGCAGACGCGGTTCCTTTTTCGTTCGGTAGGTTTGCCACTCATTGTGGAAAGCGTCGCCCTTGTTGTCCCAATCAACTGCCCAATAGTCGATCCACTGCGACCAATCGGAGATGCCTCGCTGAACGTCATCGGGCACGTCGTCTAGCGGAATGATGAAATCAGTCAGAGCCACATCAGCCCGCCGCGTCTTAACGTCCACGTCCACAGCAAGAGCGGCCAATTCATAAAATCTAACATCGCCTTGCTCGACCGCTCGCTTGTCTAGCACTTCGCGTGGTATGCGCCAGAAGCGTATGTCAATTCCTGCTCTGGTCGCTTCTTGCCGTGCCACTTCATTCAACTCAAATGCAAAGTCCCACCCAAGGACGTCCACTGACATGGCAGTGGGGGCGTCGCTGCCGGTGCCCACCGCTCGACGAAAGTCCGCGACGATTTGCTTCACGTCGCCCACCGTCACTGGTGCGTCAACGGTGCCGACGTGCACCATCCGCCCTTGCTTTACCCCGTGCAACCATTTGTATCCATCGATCCGTGAAGCTCGGTATATGTCGAGTACAAAGTTGCGGTAGGAGGCCGTCCTCGTCGCCGCTTCCTGTCCAAATTCAGACGCTTGCCAAAGCTGCCGTTCGTACTTCCCCAGATTTTGAACCACGAAGGGTTGAATCTCGGGAATAGACAGCAAGCGCTTACGCGTAACGTGAACAGCAAAGCGACCGAGATCGGCGACAACCCATCGCCGCCCGAGCTTCTCGGCGGCAGCGGCGGTTGTCCCACTTCCGGTAAAGCAATCCAGAACGAGATCACCTGGATTAGACGATGCGTTGATTATGCGCTCCAGCAGAGCGAGCGGCTTTTGCGTCGGATACTCAATCCACTCGCGACTGCTACCCATTAGCGGTGGGATATCCGTCCAGATATCTTGCATCGGCACCCCGCGCATCGTATCAAGGTAACCTTTGTAGGATGGCGTGCCCGTCTTCGAGTAGACGAGAAGCCCCTCGTCATGCATGCGGTGCATGCGCTCCTTGGTGAACTTCCAGACCTTCGTCACGCCGTTCCACGCGTACCTGAGGTTCGGACGATTCGGATTAGGATTTATGCAAGAGATGAGCCTATATCGACGGCCATCCGGCTCCTCATACTTATAGAAGTCGCGGAGATATTCCTCGCGATGGGGCGCGTATTGCGGATTCCAAGTGAAGTCTTCCCCCTTGCTGTAGCGAAGGAGCGTGTCATGTGAGGCACCGAACTTATAGTCAATGTTTCCGTGCGGAAGCGAGCGCTGCCAAATGATCTCATTGAGGAAGTGATCGCCGCCGAACACTTCGTCCATCACGGCGCGCGCATAGTGCACCACGCGCCAATCGAGGTGAACGTACATGGAGCCCGTTGGCGATAGCAATTCGTGCAGAAGCGTTGCTGTTTCGGCGAACCAGCGCAAATATGCATCGAGCGAAGTGGCGCCTCGCGCCTTGGCCTCTGCGGTAATGCTCCACGTATCTCGGTAAGCCTTCACCTCGATGAGGCTGGGGCGTTTGGTGAACGTTCCAGCGTCGTCTTCTTCACCCTCATCCTCGTCGGAGTTGGGCACGTGTGCGGTAAATGAGAAATCGTCGCCCGTCGCAAACGGGGGGTCAATGTAGATGAGATCGACCTTACCCGCGTACTCGCCAAGCAGCGCGGGCAGGACATACTTCTTGTCCCCCCAAATTAGCCGGTTGCGCCAGTCCGCATCTTTGGCTTGAGCAAACATGTCGAACGAACGCTGGCGCTCTTGAATTGACTCGTTCACCGTCTCGACAGTCTGGAATGGCAGGGAGACGTGCAGCGGCGCAATACGCTTTCCATCGTTGTCGTACTTACCGTCCCAGCGCAGCTCGGTCACAGTGTCACGCTCCCCTCCGTCTTCATTCGCCGAGCCAAACGCCGCCGACCCCCGGGACGCATCCTAGCCACTTCCTCAGGGAGGTTTTGCAGCCGTCGCCGATACGCCGCTTTGCGGCAAGCGGGGCAGCAGAAGCGTGGTGGACGACCGACTATGGGACGCAGCGTCGCCTTACCGCAACTCGCACACGTCCGGGGAAGAACGGGCGACTGCGAGGGAGACATGGCAGCGGACGCTAACAGGTTTCGTCCCGCGCTACAACTCGCTGGGATTCGGTCACAGAACCCAGACAGCTCCCTCGCCCGCGACGCTGACGTCGACTCCGCGAGAGTAGCTTCAGCCGACCGTGACAATCGGTCGGGGTAACGTCACCTACTGTTATGGGGCGAGTAACTCCCTGTGGGTTGGCTGAGCCAGAGTCCTCTCATCTACCTCCAGTGCCGCCCTAACCGGCTTGGTGAACTCCGGAGGGTGGGCTGATCCGACGACCCCGCTCTTGTTCATCGACTGATCCGTGTGACGCGGCCATCAGGGCCGCTCGAGGATGGCCACCGCACGCTGGAATCCGCCGCAGATCACGAGCGGCCGATCGCGTCGCACATGAAGGGGATGCACTACGGCGTACAGCGTTGGAGACTTGTTCCCAGCCCGGTGCGATCGCCAAACGGCGGATTGCCCGGGGCGACGCCTACGAGATGTGGGCAGGGAGCACCCCGAGAGCGCCTACCGCCGGGGCGGATGAGATTCGTGCGGCTTGTGAACGCAGGTGAGAGCAACCACGTCGCTCCCTGCTCCTGGAAGTCGTTATCCCAGCCGACCAGACGATCGTCGGCGAGCCACACCTCAGGCGCGAAATTCCGCACGGTGGAAACCGCGGCCGGGCCTTGCGCCTTGACAGGTATGTACCGAACTGGGTACATTCAGCGCGCGTGGACGCTGTGCTGCACGCCCTGTCGGACGAGAGCCGACGGACGGTAATGGAGGTGTTGCGGAACCATCCGGCCACGGTGGGTGAATTGGCATCGCTGTTGCCGATCGCCCGACCCGGCGTCTCGCGGCACCTCCGAGTGTTACGGGAAGCCGGTCTGGTGGAGGTGCTCCACCAGGCGCAGTGGCGGGTCTACAACCTGCGCCCCGAGCCGCTCGCCGAACTCGACGGTTGGCTCGGTCGGTACCGGGCGCTGTGGGAGCAGCGCATCGATGCCCTCCACACCGAGGTGGCGCGCGGAAAGCTCGCTCGAGGGGATACGCAATGACCACGAGCCCGGAATCAGATGACCGCATTGTGGGAAGCCTTCGACGCCTCGATGACGAGAGGGCAGCGGTCCGTGTCGAAGACATTTACGACACTGACATCGACGACCTGTGGTCGGCGCTGACCGACCCATCGCGGTTGGCACACTGGATCGCCACCGTCGAAGGCGACCTGCGTCCAGGCGGCCGATTCCACGCTCACTTCACCAGCGCCCACGAAGGGCTAGGACGCATCGATGTCTGCGAAGCACCTAGGCGACTGCTCGTCACCTTGGACCCGGGCACGTCAGAGGAGACGGTCATCGAAGCCAGACTCAACGCGATCGGCGATCAGACCCGACTGGTCATCGAGGAACGTAGTCTCCCGATCGGTGAGATCGCGGTCCATGGCGCCGGCTGGCAGGCGCACGTCGAGGACCTAGCTGCGTATCTCTCCGGTCGGCCCGGCGCCTGGCAACGCCGGTGGGCCCAGCTCACGCCTCGCTATGAGGAGATGGCCGAGCGCCTGTAATGGTTCGCCGAGCTGGCGCTGTGAATCACCACAGGATGTCAGCAGTTGCGGTAGTCCCGTGCGGTGATCGCATCTACGGCAGCGCGGTGAGACCTTCGGAAGGCGCCTACCTGAAGCGTTGCCGGGCTGGTCCGTAAGTGACTGTCAGAACCATGTCGAGCACGCTCACCGTCATCCTCTCGACGCTAAACGAACTGCCGCCATCGGAGTCCTCCTTCTGTTTCGAGCCAACCAATTGCAGTGATAGTCAGGACCCATCATCTATCACGGTCATCAGTCTCAGCGACGTGCGTTCTCGTGGGTGCTGTGCTGCTCGTTACCGGTTCGACAACCCCCCGCACCTATCCCAAGGATCGCGTACGTCGTCGTATCCGTGAGTCGTGCACCGGCTCACACGACGAGCATCGCTACGCCGTGATATCGCGGAACCAAAAGCTCGCGCCGGCACCAAGTGACCTCGCTACCGCGTACAGAGCCGCGATCAGCAGTGCGGTGCCGTATCCGACCGTCGTCGAGGACCCGGCACCGAACAGCGACGGCTGGCCGCCACTGAGGACTGCCGCGGACGACGGAATCGGTGAGGAGCGTCGCCCGTGTTGGGCGACGCTCCTCGTGGATCAGGGTAGGTCGACGTCGGTCGGTTGTCTAGGCCCCGTTACTCGACAGGAAGGCTGGCCCGTACCAAACCTGCACAGGCTGATTCGGATTCGGCGCTGCGTCCATGAACGACACGAAATCGTTGTAGCAGTAGGACTCCGAGTTGAAGGTGTAGTGGGTCGTCGGGTTCGATCCGGTGCAATTCCAGGTGTTCGCACCGCCGTCGATCGAACCACTGCCAACGAGGAACTTGTAGAACTGCACCATCGGCGCGCTGCCGGTGTGGGTTGTGCCGTTCACCGCCACGTCAGCGGCCATATTCTTCAACTGCTCAACGGGCGTGTAGACCGTCGCTCCCGTGCTGCTGTAGCAGATCGAGTTGTTTGCTCCACAAGCGACGGTCGAGGCGTCGTCGGGAAGCGTCGAACCGTTCACCGATACCACGCTCGCGAGGTTGTCCATGTAGCCGCCGAACGTGTGCTGGCTGGTTCCGGGGGCAAACCAGTTCACCCACTCTGAGTACGCACGACCGAAGCCGAAGTTGGCCTCAACCGAGCCAGTGCCGCACGTCGACGGAGGCGTCGCACACTGCACCGGATAATCCTGGCCTGCCGTTCCGGTTGAGCCGCTCCCGCTGTTGCAGGTGTCGGTGCCGATGCAGATATAACGGTTGTTCGGGTAGGCGTACATTCCGTTGCAGGGATAGCTCACCGATCCGACCTTCATGTCGTTCTGACAGGTCGTATCCGCGCCAGTCGTTTCGGCTGCTTGACTGGTCTGGAGCGCTCCGTACGATGCCGGGTAGTCCTTCGTCTCGATCGACGGGTAGGTGCCGTACAGAATCCACTCATTCTGCAACTGCGCCCACGTCTCGTAGCGATCGCCGAACTCGCAGGAGTTGGTCGCCGCTGCCGTGGTCCGATCGGTCACAACCTCGGGCGTTCCGTAGAAACCATTGTCCGTGGTCGCGTACATCGCGGATGCCACCTGGTCGGCGGTCACCGTCTGCTGGCCGGTGCCGACCGTGTTCACTAACGGAGCGCAGGTCACGGGGTCGTCCTGGGTCCACTGTGCCCTTCCGAAGAGGACGCTTCCCATCGTCAGGGACTGACCCGTAAGCCCGTTGGCGGCAGTCCCGTATTCGAAGTCCAGTTGAGCGGGCGTGCCACTCGGGAAGCCCCCGGTGGGGAAGGTGCCGGCCGTGCTTCCAGGGGGAAAGAATGTCTTGTTGCCAGCGGCGTCAAGCGCCTCGACCTGGAGGGCGTAACTCCCGTCTACGGGCAGCGACAAGCTGCCGTACAAGGCACCAGGACCGCACTCGAAACTCGTGCTCGCCGTATTCGGATTGCTTAGGAAGCACTTGAAAAAGTAGGCGCTGCTCCCGAACGACGTGCTATTCGACTGCAAGTAACAGAGCGTGTCGATCGGCTTGGCGTTGATCGTGCACGCCCCGCCGTACGTGCCGTGGATGCCGATCTTCACCATGACCTTTGAGATCGTCGACCCGCTCGAAGTCGCCGTCCCTGCGATCCAGGTGTCGGCCTGCGTCCCAGTCAACCCCTGATCTTCCTCGGGCGAGGTCATGGAAAGAACTGGTTGTGATACCGCTCCGACGACCTTCGGGAGCACGGTCCCACTTATCCCTGCGAGCGCCAAGGCCGCGACAGCCGCTCCACCGAGCAATCGCTTGTAAGACACGCGTTCTGCCCTCCTCGAGCAGCCGCAGCGAGGCCAAGGGGGCGCTCGTCGATCCAGCGGCTGACCCGTTAGCCACATTCTCTCTCGTACTCGGTCAGACGTGAAAACGCCGCCGAGCCGCTGGATCGAATCAGATCGAGACCCGGTTGTCGATCCTCATTCGGTGGGCGATCCGGCGCGGTCCCTCCCTCGCGGGCGATTGGACGTTGATCACGCGTCCACTAGCGTGCGCGAAGGCTGGGGAGCGAGGACTCGAGCCGCTGATCGGCTGAGCCAGCGTTATGCGTTCTTGCCGACGACGCTGCTTCGAAAGCAATGGAACGTGTCAAGGTCAGGTAACCCTGAAGGTCTGTGCCTCTTGATCGAGTAATCCTGCGGCGATCCTGTTGGGAGCCTGATGGGCCAACACAACAACATGAGCCTTTGCGACGGCCGGCGCCGGTTCACGAGAGCACGGGCGGTGCCCTTGAGCATGCCAAGCGGCCCGGAGGTTTCAGGTGTCGTGGAAGTCAGGCTCGTATCGACGTCTCTCGGCATCCGCACGGCGGACGGCGTCTATAACGGGCCTCCAATTGCGATCGGGACCGTCGCCGCCTTGCCGGATCCCCTCTCCTGCGTCCAGCCGGAGCCCGTCGAAGAGCCACTCGATGCGCCCCTTCGATATCGGCCAGAGGGCAAACGCCTCGGCATTCCCGGAGAACTTAGTGACTATCGACTCGACCGCGTCGGCGACATGGGCCGCAACGATTGGCAGGATCTTTTCGCGATCGGGATACGGGTAGGCGGGGATCGCGCTCCAGAGCCGAGCCACCGTTGCCCGCGCTCCAGGATCGCCGTTGATCAGGCTTCTGATGGCGTCCACGAGATCCTCCGGAGCGCGCCGCAACTCCTCTTCGAGGGTCTTCGTCTTTACTTGCCAAGACGCCGCCGCACGAACCATCTCGTCCAGCTGCGTCCGCGTGGTCGCGAGCTCGCGGGCCGCCCCTTCGAGCGAGATTGCTCTGATCTGCAACGACGCGTACAGGCTGTTGACGCGATCTAGCTCCGCGCGAGCGGCATCGAGCTCGGCACCCATCTCGACCCCTGCTTCCTCCCGGGCGAGCTCCAGGGCACGGACGGACATCGTGACTCCTTCAAGTATTGCCTGACGGGCGAACTCCGATGGCTTGAGCCCGGCGCGTCCGGCGAGCGCGTCGGCTGCCTGTCGCTCGCTCTCGGTCAGCCGAAAGGCGAGAGTGCGACTGCGAACTTCCTTCACCGATCGTACCGGAGGTGCGTTTGGCGCGTGTTGATCTTGGGAAGTATGCGCCGTTTGCGAAGCGTTTGCTGGTCGTTTGCGCCGAGTCGCCGTGCGCGGATTGACGCGTTCCCCGCGGGCGGGCACGGGCGCGGACGACGCCCGCGCGTGGAAGAGCTCCGCCCCGGAGAGCGGCCGGCTCAGCTCGGATACAGTCGGCGTCTGGCTCAGAAGCGCCAAGACCACCGCGCTCCGAACTCCGCGAGGCCACAGCCAGCGCGACGCTGCTGACAAGGGTCATGGTGCTCAAGGCGGCCGTGTCCGTATGGCAGCGCGCCGACGCGGCCCGTCAACACACGTCGTTGCCCACCCTCTGCCGGTCGTCGGATCGAGATGTCCGAGCTCGAGTCTGCCTCAGAGAACGCTCCGAATTGATCGAACGGCGCGTCTGAACGAAACGACTTTATGGTGCGGTGCGGTGAATCGTTGTGCTGTAAGGAGAAAACGCCCGAATTTTGATACTTCGCCTGTCGAAGTATCCCGACAAAATAAGGGATATCTGACCATGAGCGCACGCCATTTGGGGTAGACTTTGGCGGCGACCGTGTGCATCATCGAGACCATGGTGACCGCACTGCCGACAGACCCACCCCGACCTGCAAACCCGCTGGCCTTCCCGACAGTGGTCCACCCCTGGGGGATCAGCGGACCGGAACGCTTAGGTCGCGAGACCGATCGTCATCTTCCACCGCAGCGTCTCCGAGGAGCCCGAGCGACGTCATCGTCGGCCGGCGTCGCGTTCGGCGCCCACCGGCAGTCCCGGCCTCGCGGTATGCCGAGGCCGCGGTGACACCGACGTTGTTGCGTGAGGCGCGCGCCGTCCTTGCCGAAGTCGACGAGTTGGCGTTGGCAGCTCCGCCACCTTTGCGGATGTCGGCCAAGGGACCCGATGGCCGTGCGAGAGGTGTCGGTGCAGTCCTTGGCGAGGCCCGCCCAGGAGTGCGCCAGTGAGCGTGAAGGTCGACCCCGAGCGCCTGGGCTACGAGCTCGCCGTTCGTGGCCTGAGTGCCACGGACCTCTCCCGGAGGGCACGTTTGAGCCCAGCGACCGTCAGCGCAGCGCTCTCGGGCCGACCTATCTCGGCGACATCGCTCCGCCTCATCGCCAAGGTGCTGGTCGAGACCCCCGTTGACACGGTCATCAGTCAGCTCCTCCCGACCGCTCTGCGGGCTCGAACCCCACTTACAGCGGCGCTAGCCGAGGAGCGAGCTTAGAGCGAGAGTCGCTTGGGCGTCATCGTTGCATTCGTCGCATGAGGGCTCGGATCATCGAGTCGTATGCGTCTTCCTTGGTGAGGTGCGCGTAGCACGCTGCGATTACTTCCGGGGACGCCCCGGCGATGAAGCTGAGCTGCACGGAGTTCATGTCCCTCCGCAGCATCTCCGTCATCCACGAATGGCGGAGCAGATGCGGGAAGACCCGCTTGGTGATTCCCGCCCTCGCCACCGCATGCTTCACGACCTGGTAGACGCCACCCTTGGTGAGCGGCTCATAGTCGCCGAACGGGCCGCGTCGGTGCGCGAGGAATATGGCGTCTGTGCTGCGTTCCTCGGGGCGGGCGGCGATCAGCCGGTCGAGACGGCGCACCAGGTTTGGCGGGACAGGCACATCGCGGCTTCGATCTCGCTTGCCATGCACTCGGAGGTGTGCCTGCCGCCCGCCGCGAATGAGATCTCCAGCGGTGAGGCGGGTGAGCTCCTCAAGTCGTAGTCCGCAATCCGCAAAGACTCGGATGATGACTTTGTCGCGCTCCTTCTGCATTGCCTGCTCGAGTTGGTCAAGCTCGGCACGGCTGAGCACATCGCGGGCGGGTTGTCCCCGGCGCGGCAGCTGAGGCATCGCCTTGACGGCTTCGCCTTCCCGGCTCGCCCAGTGGAGCAGCAAGCGAATCGGCCGGACATACGTGGCCACCGTGTGTCTGGAGAGCAGCTGGCCAGCGCGTGTCGTGCGTCCTAGCAGCTCCGACGTGAAGCGATCGACGGCGCGGCGATCGAGCTGGCCGACCTCGGTGATGCCCTCGCGCTCGCACCACGGGAGCAACACCGAGCGGATTGAGTAGGTGTACTGGTGCTCGCTGCGCGGGGAGAGCCCCCGAGCACGGCAATGGTTGAGGTAGTCGTCGGCAAGGCGGGTCAGGTCGGAGGGGGTGCTGGTCTTGAGCACGCGGAGGGTCATGGTTGGCAGCCCTTTTGGGTGAAATTGCTTTCTCCATCGTCACGGAGTCCACCCGAAAAACCAATGCTGAGCAGTGACTAATCGGGTGACTCGTGGGGGAGTTATCCACAAGTCGAACCAGCCCGAAAAGGCCCGAATTGAATTCAAAATTCGGGTTGGCTGGGGAGGGAGGATTCGAACCTCCGATTGGCTGATCCAGAATCAGCTGCCTTACCACTTGGCCACTCCCCAGCGGAGGGCATCGAGTGTACCGGACGCCCCCCGGGACCCCTGTTTGCCGCCTCCGCACGCGGCATATACTGGGCAGTGATGGATCTCCTCGAACTGCTCCGCTTCCAGGCCCGGCGCTATCGCTGCTCGGCCTGCGGCGAGAACATGGCCGACTGCGGGATCAACGTGCTCGCGCAGCAGGGGAATCGCGCCCTGGTCCGGGTCACCTGCGCGTCCTGCAACGACGAGAACCTGCTGCAGATCATCTTCCAGACCGAGGCCGAGGAGAACAAGGTCCCCACCATCGATGAGGGTGTCCCGGACGTCGCCGACCCCATCACAGGTGACGAGATGCTCGAGCTGCACTCGCTCCTCTCCTCACACGAAGGTGCCCTCACCGAGCTGCTCGTCAAGCGCTGACCGCGATCCCCGCCGGGGGTCGTGCGACACTTGCCCGCCGTATGGCGAGCCTCGACCCCGAGCAAGGCATGGTCTTCGACGCCCTCTACGGACTCGAGTTCGGCGAGACCACTCCGGAGCTGATGACCGCGACGTGCAAGGTCACCCCCAAGGTCCTGCAGCCCTTCGGGATCGTCCACGGCGGGGTCTTCTGCGCCATCGGCGAGACGATCACCTCGGTGGGCACCTACCTCGGCGTGAAGGATGCCGGCAACATCTCCATCGGGCAGTCCAACCACATGAACTTCCTGCGGCCGATCACCACCGGCTCCATCCACGCCGAGGCGAAGCCGCGCCACCGTGGGCGGAGCACCTGGATCTGGGACGTCGAGATCACCAACGACGACGGCGCACTCTGCGCCATCGGCCGGATCACGATCGCGGTTCGGCCCCGGCCTTAGCCTCCTGGCGGTCGACGAGCCGCTTGGCGGCGTAGGCGCCGCCCGCCGACCCGGCGGCGGTGACCCCGCGGAGCACGATCTTCTGCCAGACCGGCGTCTTGTCGCCGCCCTTCTTGACCTCCCTGCGGAGCGCGTGGAGCTCGGCCACGAGGTCGTCGAGCGTCGCCGGAGCCTCCTCCTCGTCGACCTTCTCACCGCGGAGCCGCGAACGGACGAAGACGATCGTCCCGATCAGCAGCACCGTCCCGCCGGCGATCGCCGCATAGCGCGGCCCGTCACGGCGCAGGCGCGCCTTCCAGTCGAGCTCGGCTCGCACCTTCTGCTCCAACCGGCCGGCGCTCTGTTCGAGCGCCTGCTTGGTCAGCTCCCGCTGACGCTGCGCTTCGTCAGTTCCCGGAGCCACTCGGCATCCTCCTTCAACGTTCCTTCGATCGACTTCCGTCCACGTTTGATCGCCTTTCTCGCCTTTGCCTGCCCGAAAAAGACGAGCACGGCTGCCAGGATGAAGAACACTCCGCCGAGCGCCAGCCAGCGCACCCATTCGGCGCCGAGGATGCCGAGCCCCGAGGGCAGGGCGCCCAATGCCTCGATCACTCCAATCAGCAGGAACGTGATCGCCACGACGATCAGGACGGTCGCGATCAGCAGTTGAATGATTGCCCGCTTCAGCTCCGCGCCGATGACGTTGAGCTCGGCCCGGGCCAGCTTGACGGCGTCCTCGACCACCTGACGCGCGAGCGTGATTGGGTCGGTGTTCTCAGGCGCGTCGCCGGCCACGGTACCTCCAGACATCGGATCGGGAGCTCAACGCGACACTGCAGTGCGGCGCGTCGCCCGCAAGCTCACCCAAACTCGCAGGGTTGCATGATACTTGCGCGTACTGCGGGGGGCGTAACCGGACCCCTGCCCACCCCGTTGGACACAGCAGATGGCGGAAATCTCTCCAGTTCGACGACTCCCCCGGACCGGGCCCGACGGCTCTGCCGACCTCGCCGTTCGTCGCCGCTACCTTCGCCGCAGCCGTCGCCTGGCGACCGGTCGCGTGTGGATCACCCTCTGGGTGACGGCGTTCGCGGTCGTGGGTTGGCTCTTCATCGCGGGGTTCGCCGGCTTCAACCACTGACCCGCGGATCCGCCCGGCGCCAGACCTCCTAGTCGATGAGCTCGCGGAGATCCTGGAGCTGGAGCGAGATCCAGCGCGTGATGTCATTGGTCCGCACCATGTCGCGAATCTTCGTCTGGCGCGCCTTCTTCTGCGCCTCGTCCATCATCAGCCCGAGGTAGAGCGCCTCCGCGGTCTCGTCGATGTCGAACGGGTTCACCGTGATCGCCCATTCGCCGAGCTCCTCGTGGGAACCGGCGTTCTCGCTGAGCACCAGGACACCGTCGCGCTGATTGACGAGCGGCCCTTCCTTGGCGACGAGGTTCATGCCGTCGTAGATCGGATTGACGAGGAGCACGTCGAACATGCAATACCCCGCAATGGCTCGCTCCATGTTGTCATCGATCTCGACCCGGATCGGGGTCCACCCGCCGCGACTGTATTCGCGATTGATGCGCGCCGCGACGCTGAGCACGTGCCCGAGGTACGCGCGGTAATCGTCGATGTCCTGCCGGCTGGGCTGCAGGAACGCCCAGAACAGGACGTCGCCGGTGAGCTCCGGATGCGCGGCGAGCAGTCGTTCGTACGCGAGGAATCCGCGCACGATGTTCTTGCTGAGATCCGTGCGGTCGACGCGAAGGATCAGGTGCTTCGGCCGCCACTGCTCGATGCGCTCGATCTCGGTGAGCACCGCCGGCTGTTCCGAGTGCTGGATGAACGTCTTGGGGTCGACACTGATCGGGTAGTTGCGCACCCACACCGCGCGGCCTTCGGAGAAGACCGTCCGCTCGCGGTGGTCGACCGTCAATCCGAGGTTCTGCTCGCAGGTCATCAGGAAGTTGCGCACGTCGCGCGACGTCTGGAAGCCGATGATGTCGGCGCCGAGCAGGCCGTGCACGATCGCATCGCGGATGTGCCGGGGCAGCACCGTCCAGTACTGCGGCGTCGGCCACGGGATGTGCACGAAGTGCTGGATGCGCACGTCCGGCCGCCGCTCCCGGATGAGCCCCGGCACGCAGTACATCTGGTAGTCCTGCACGAAGACGACCGCCGGTTTGTCGGAGCGCTCGACCTCGGCGATCACGCGGTCCGCGACCAGGCGGTTCACGTTCACGTAGCCGTCCCGCCAGGCGCGGTGGATCATCTCGTCGACCACCGGCTCGCGGGCGAGGTCCCAGAGGTAATGCTGGATGAACCAGAGCAGCGGGTTGGCGATCACGTTGTAGTAGAGGTCGTATGCCTCGCTGCTCGGCTGGACGAAGGCGACCTTGATCGTGGTGCCGTCGTCCGTGGTCAGCTCGGCCGGGTCACCCCGCTCGGCGAGGATCCGATCCCCGGCGTCGCGCGCCAGTGCGACCCACACCGCGTCGGTCGCGGAGGCGAGGGAGGTCATGGCGGTGACCAGACCCCCGGCACCCTTGACTAGCCTCTCGGGAGTGCCGCGGTACGGATCGGCTGCGTGCAGGACGAGCGGCGCCCGGTTGGCGACGATGATGGGCTGGACGCTCCCGAGGATCCTGCGCGTGTACGGCTCAATCGCCGACAAAGCTCGTCTCCTTCACAGGCCGAGCGGGGCCTGCCCGCTGACCCATGCTAGCGGGCCGATCGTTTCCGGGGGCGCAGCGGCGACAATTCCCCGGCGTATGCGCCACCCCGTCGCCGAGTACCGCGTCGACACGCCCCGCCTGGCGCTTTCGGTGCGCGATCACGCCGGTGGGGAGCCGGCGATCCTGGCGCTCCACGGACTGGCGAGCAACGCGCGCTGGTGGGACCTGGTCGCCGACCACCTGGCGCCCGCACACCGGGTCATCGCGGTCGATCTCCCCGGTCACGGGAAGAGCGATCGGCCGGATACCGGCTACGACTTCGACATCGTGTCCCGCGACCTCGAGGGCCTGCTCGCGGCGCTCCACCATCCCGAGCCGCTCGTGGTGGTCGGGCACAGCTGGGGGGCGACGGTCGCGCTCGCCTTCGCGGTGGCCCACCCCGCGCTCACCCTCGGCGTCATCTGCATCGACGGCGGCGCCGGCGACCTCAAGGCGTACTTCGGGCCGAGCTGGGAGATGGCCGAGCAGACCATGCGGCCCCCGGCGCTGCACGGCATCACGCCCGCGATGCTGCGGGCGTGGATGGAGTCATCCCCGCTCCGCGACGGGTCCGACCCCGACACCGCCGCCGAGATCCTTGGCGGCAACTTCGAGGATGACGGCATCGGCGAGGGCACGCTCCGCCCGCGGCTGTCGCTCGAGCACCACATGGAGATCGCCCACCACCTCTTCGACGCGAACGGCTACGAGCTGATGGCCGAGGTGCGCAGCCCGATGCTCTTCATCCCAGCAGGCCACCCCGACCACGAGGACACGCCGAAGGTGCGATCGATCGGCCGGGCCCAGGAGGTGGTCGGCGATCGGGCCCGGTTCGTGTGGATCGACGGCGTCCACGACCTCCCCGTCCAGCGGCCGGTGGAGGTCGCGGTAGCGATCGCCGCGTTCGTCGGCGAGCTCGGCGGTCAGCCGAGCAGCACGTCCCAGAAGTAGCGCTCGCTCCGGGGCACGCCCTGGTCGACGTGGATGTGCTTGGTCTGCGTGTACTCGATCAGTCCCTCGCGTCCGTGCTCGCGGCCGATGCCGCTCTGCTTGTAGCCGCCAAACGGCGCGAGCGGATTGAGCAGATGCCAGTCGTTGATCCAGACGGTCCCGGTGCGCAGCTGCTTGGCGATCTCGATCGCGCCGCGCGTGTCGCGCGACCAGACGCCGCCGGCGAGCCCGTAGATGGTGCTGTTGGCGCGGTGGATCACCTCGCCGAGATCGCTCCATCGCTGCACCGCGAGCACGGGTCCGAAGATCTCCTCGGTGCCGGCGTGCGACTCGTGCGAGACGTCGGTGAGCACCGTCGGCTGCACAAAGAAGCCGCGATCCCCGACGTTGGGCGCCCGGCCACCGCCGCAGGCGACCGAGGCCCCCTCGTGCTTGGCGCGCTCGATGGCCGCCAGGATCATGTCGTACTGCGCCCTGTCGATGACCGGACCGACCTGCGTCTCGAAATCGGCGGCATCACCGACACGGAGCGCGGACGCGCCCTCGACCAGCCGGTCGACGAAGGTGTCGTAGATGTCGTCGTGCACGAAGATCCGTGTCCCGGACTCGCACATCTGACCCTGGTGGAAGAAGGTGCCGAAGAGCGCACCGTCGACGGCGATGTCGAGGTCCGCGTCCGGGCACACGATGTTCGCCGACTTGCCGCCGAGCTCGAGCGTCACCTTCTTGATGGTCGGCGCCGCGGCGGCGAGGATCTTCCGGCCGGTTGCGGTGGATCCCGTGAACGCGACCTTGTCGACCTCCGGGTTCTCGACCAGCTCGATGCCGGCATCGACGCTGTCGCCGGTCACGACGTTGAGCACGCCCCTCGGCAATAGGCCGGTCTCGTCGATCGCGCGCACCACCTCGAGCGCTGAGAGCGGCGTCTGCGGGGCTGGCTTGAGGACGATCGAGTTGCCCATGGCCAGCGCCGGCGCGATCTTCCACATGGCGAAGATGAGCGGGTAGTTCCAGGGGATGATCCCGGCGCAGACGCCGATCGGCTCACGCTGCACGAAGTTCCAGGACACGTACGGCGAGTCGATCCAGGGGAGGGGCTCGTACCAGGGGATGCTCAGCGCCTGCTCGGCCAGGCTCCGGAACCACTCGATGGCCAGCGGCACATCGACCACGGCGGTCTTGCGGAGCGCGGCCCCGGCGTTCTGCGACTCGAGCAGGCCCCAGTGCTCGGACACCTCGGCGAGGTGCTCCACGATCTGGAACATGATCTGGGTGCGCTGCAGCTGCGTCTTGTGGCGCCACTCGCCGGCATCGAACGACCGCCGCGCAGCCGCGACGGCCCTGCGCGCGTCGGCGCGAGTGCTCGCCGGTGCCAGGGCCATGACCTCTTCGGTGGACGGGTTGATCACCGGGTAGGTGCGCCCGTCCTCGGCGCCGGTCCACTCGCCGTCGATGTACTGCTGAAACGTCGCCACTTCGGGCTCGACGATCGTTGCCATGACCACCTCCACCGCCCTGGGCCGATATTGACACCCGTGTCGATTATGGCGCGCCGGCGGGGTGGGGCCGGCGTGTTTGTCCGCGAACTGAGACCAGTATACCCCTACGATACTGTCATTCTGCGAGCGCACACAACGGAGTGGCGGGATGGACCAGATCGAGTTCGCCGACGGTTTCGACCGGCCCGACACCCTGGCGTTCGGGCTCGGCGCAGGGCAGCTGGCGGTGGTCATGGCCGGGACACTGGCCGCGTACTCGCTGGTGCGGTCGCCGCTGCCTCCGGCGATCGTGGACCCGCTTGCCGCGCTGATCGCGCTCGGCGCCGCCGGGCTCGGGTGGCTGCGAGTTGCGGGGCGCCCGGCGCTCGACTGGGCCGTGTTCGCCGGGCTCTTCTGGATGCGACCGCGGCGGGGGACGGTTCGCTGGGAGCTCGCCACCGCCGCACCGCCGGACGAGGGCGCCGTGCCGGATCCGGGTGCGGCTCGGTCGGGTTCGATCCTCGAACTCTTCGGCGGGCGCGGCCGTTTGCCGGGCGATCGCTTGACGTCGCCGGCACCGGTTTCGTCTCTGGCGACGCCGGGGCTCCACTCGCAAGCCGGTGGGGAGAGGCCGGGGCTCCGCTCGCAAGCCGGTGCCGACACGCCCGTGCTCCGCCGGGCGAGCCGCGAAGGCGCCCGGCGTGTCACCTTCTTCTCATTGCGCGGCGGCACGGGTCGCAGCACGCTCGCCACCGAGCTCGCGTGCCTCATCGCGGCAGGCCGAGGCGAGCACCAGGACGCGCCGAAGGTCGCCCTGGTCGACCTCGACCTCCGCAGCCCGAGCGTCGCAGTCCGCCTCGGCGCGCCGGACCGCACATTGCTCGACTTCGCGCTCGCGCCGCCCGAGGATCGCAGCGTGATCGACTTCATGGCCACACACCCCTCCGGGGCGCGTGTTCTGCTCGGGCCGCAAAGCTCGGTGAACCCGGAGTGGCCGATCACCCCCGCCGTTCTGCGCGAGGTGCTCCGGGAGCTCGACATGGAGGGATTCGACCTGGTGGTTCTCGACGTCTGTCCGGAACTGAACGCGCTCACCACGAGTGCCCTCTGCGCCTGCGACGACGTCTTCGTCGTCGTCGTACCCACAGCGGGAGGCGTGCACGACGCGTACCGCAGCACCGAGGCGCTGCGCCGTCTCGGGTTGCGCCACCAGCTCCGGTACATCGTCAATCGCTCGCGTCCCGGCACCGACCTGACCGAGCCGATGGCCGACCTCGGTGGTCAGCTCATCGGCGACATCCCCGACGACGACGCGGTGATCGCCGCAGAGAACGCGCATCGTCTGGTCGGACTCGACGAGTCGGGGGCGGCCGCAATCGCGCTGCGGCGTCTGGCACGCCGACTCGGCAACGAAGTGCGTTCGCCTTGGCCGGCCTGATCTTCAGCAGTCTCCGGACTGCCGGTCGCACCCGGGCACCGGTCGATGAACGCGTCAGCATCCACTCGGACCGGTGCGAGCGTGGTGGACAGGTTTCCGCGGTCATCACAACCGGCGACCTCGACGTTGAATCGCTCGACCCGGCGCGCAAAGCCTCCGCGGCAGCCGCGTTCGCGCGCATGTGCCACACGCTCGAACGCCCGATGCAGTTGCTCATCCGCGTGCGGCGGCTGGCCGTCGTCGACACCCCCGCGGCGACCGGAGCGCACGCCGGACTCGACGGTGCAATGCGCGCGTACTGGGCGGAGCAGATGCGGGAAAACGAACGCCACACCCGCGAGGTCCTCGTCGTCCTCTCGGCACCCTCGCCTGGCGCGCTCGATTCGGCATGCGCTCAGACGTGCGATCGCCTTTCTGCCATTGGAGTCAACGCCCGCCGTCTCGACGGCGCCGCGCTCGCCGCGACCGTCACCGACGGGCTCGATTGCGATGCCCCGCTGCGCTGGTCCGAGCATCGCGACCACGTGCGCTACGGAGATCTCGTGCTCCGCGGCCACGCGCTGCAACGGCTCCCGGGCCACCCGGTCGGGCCGGGATGGCTGGCGCCGCTCCTCACCGTGCAGGCCGAGGTCGACATCGCCATCCACCTCGAGCCGGCCCCGCTCGGCGATGCGCTCGGTCGCCTGAATCGGCGCCTCCGGGACTTCTCGGCGCACCGCATGCTCGAGGTGGAACGGGGCGCGCTCGGCGACGTCCACGTCGATATCGGGCTCGACTCGGCGACGGCACTCCGCGACCGGCTCGCCCGCAACCTCGGGCGTCCGCTGCGCCTCTCCGTGATCGCCACGGCGCGTGGACATTCCCTCGATGAGCTGGATGCGCGCAGCGACGTGCTGCGGCTCGGATTCGCCTCCGCGCTGATCGGCGTCGAGGTGACGCACCTCCGCCACGCCGCGGCGCTGATGAGCACGCTGCCCCTGGGGATCGACGCGCTGGGCGCGAGCAAGCTGGTCGATTCGGCGGCCGCGGCAACGTGCATCCCCTGGGTCGAGGCGGGGTGCTCGGATCCAGACGGCTACCGGATCGGGGCCGCGACCCGCTCGGGGCTCCCGGTGCGCGTGGCGCCGTTCGACACCACGCGTCATCCCAACCCGAACATCGCCGTCTTCGCGGCCTCCGGGCATGGCAAGAGCTTCGCCATCGGGACGCTCGTGCTCGAGGCGGCGGTCGCGGGCGTGAACTCCGTGATCATCGACCCGGAGGGCGAGTACCGCGGCCTGGTCACCGCGCTCGGCGGTCGCTATCTCGAGCTCGCGCCCGGCACCGATGCCGCCGTGAACGTGTTCGAAGGGGCCGACGACGATCCCGAGGAGACCGTCGCCGCGGTGGTCGACCTCGTGACCGTGCTCTGCGGGGATCAGCTCGGTGATGTGGAGCGCGCCGTGGTCGACGCGGCGGCACGCGGCGCCCTGCAGCGTTCAGGCACCGAACACCGCACGCCGCTCCTCGAGGATTGCCTGCCCGCTCTCGACGCCGAGGCACGCCCGGTCGCAATGGTGGTGCGGCGCTTCTGCACCGGGGGCCTCGGCGCCCTCTTCAACCGCCCCACCTCGCTCTCCGTCGATTCGGGTGTCTGTGCGATCTCGCTCCGCGACATGCCCCCCGAGCACGTCGCGGCCGCGACGCTCATCGTCGCCCGCTGGTTGTGGGAGCTGGTGCGACGCGACCGCCGGCGCCGTCACATCGTCTTCGATGAAGTTGGTGCGCTCTGCGTACACCGGCCGCTGCGCGAACTGCTCGTCCAGCTCGCCCGCCGATGCCGCAAGTACGGCGCGTCCCTCGTGGTGGCAACGCAGAACGCGCAGGACCTCCTCGGCAGCGACGAGGGCAGCGTGATCGCGACCAACTGCGCGGTGGTCCTGCTCGGCGGCCATCGCGCGGCGGAAACGGTACGAATGGAGCGTGCGTTCGGTCTCACCGAGGCCCAGCGCGCCTTCCTCGAGACCGCATCTCGTGGCGAGTTCCTGCTCCTCGCAGGCGATCGGCGCGTTGCGATGCGCATCGAGGTTCCGGAGCTGCATCGCTCGATTCTCGCGGCCGAAACTGCACCCACCTACCCCCTTGACGCCACGCCCACCGATGCGCAAGATATGGGGGCTCCCGGACGGACGAGCCCCAAGATATGGGATCATTGATGTGATCTCACCCTGCGGGACTGGGGTTCCAGCCCGCCAGGGCGCGCCTGTCTTGCACACGTCTCCGCACAATGAAGCGCCCATCAGCCAGAAGAGGAAAGACCGTGGATCGATCCGCCTCCAAACCCGTTCCAGACGACTCGCACAGCATCTCCATGGAGCCGCCGACGGGTCGTCGTTCCGGTCGCCGCAATGGCGCCGCGGCTGCGCGCGTCAGCACGAAGGTGGAGGTCGAGGGCGGTGGGATTCACGTCGAGCGGCGCTTCACCCATGAGGGCGTGCATCCCTTCGATGAGGTGACCTGGGAGCAGCGCACCGCGGCGATCGGAAACGAGAAGGGCGACACCGTCTTCGAGCAGAAGGACTGCGAGATCCCCATGTTCTGGTCACAGATGGCCACAAATGTCGTGGTCAGCAAGTACTTCCGCGGCAAGCTCGGCACGCCGGGGCGTGAGACGAGCGTCAAGCAGATGATTTCTCGGGTCGCGGAGACGATCGGGAAGTGGGGCAGGGAAGGCGGCTATTTCGCCACCGAGACCGATGCCCAGGCGTTCCAGGACGAGCTGACCCACCTGCTGCTCCATCAGAAGATGAGCTTCAACAGCCCGGTGTGGTTCAACCTCGGCGTCGCCACGAGCAAGCCTCAAATCTCAGCGTGTTTCATCAACAGCGTCGAGGACACGATGGAATCGATCCTCACGCTCGCCAAGACCGAGGGCATGCTCTTCAAGTACGGCAGCGGCACGGGGACCAACCTGTCCACGATCCGCTCGTCGACCGAGTCACTCGCCGGCGGCGGCACCGCCAGCGGACCGGTGTCCTTCATGAAGGGCTTCGACGCCTTCGCCGGTGTCATCAAGAGCGGTGGGACGACCCGTCGCGCCGCCAAGATGGTCATCCTCAACGCCGACCATCCCGACATCGAGGAGTTCATCACCTGCAAGGTGAGTGAGGAGCGCAAGGCGTGGACGCTCATCGAGGGCGGCTACGACAGCGCCTTCACCGGGGAGGCGTACGCGTCGGTCTTCTTCCAGAACAGCAACAACTCGGTCCGCGTGACCGACGAGTTCATGCGCGCCGTGCAGGACGACCGCGACTGGCATCTCCGTGCGGTGACCGACTCCAACCGGATCCTCAGCACCGTCAAGGCTCGCGAGTTGATGCGTCTCATCGCCGAGTCGGCGTGGCAGTGCGGCGATCCCGGCATGCAGTACGACACCACCATCAATGACTGGCACACCTGCGCGGCCACGGGACGCATCAATGCCAGCAATCCCTGCAGCGAGTACATGTTCCTCGACGACACGAGCTGCAACCTGGCATCGATCAACCTGACACGGTTCCTCAACGAGGACGGCTCGATCGACATCGAGGCATACCAGCACGCGATCCACATCACGATCACGGCCCAGGAGATCCTGGTCAGCAACGCCTCGTATCCCACCGAGAAGATCGCCAGGAACAGCGAGGAGTACCGGCCGCTCGGTCTCGGCTACGCGAACCTCGGCGCGCTCCTCATGGCTCGCGGTGTTCCCTACGACTCCCCGCAGGGCCGCGACCTCGCCGCCTGCCTCACCTCGATCCTCACCGGCGAGGCATACGCTCAGTCCGCGCGCATCGCCCGCGAGATCGGCCCGTTCAGTGGCTACGCGGCCAACCGCCAGCCCATGCTGCGCGTGGTCGGCAAGCACCGCGAGGCCGCGTACAACATCCCCACCGACAACATCGAGCCGGATCTCGTCGGCGCGGCGCGTCACGCGTGGGACGAGGCCCATGAGCTCGGCGCCCGCCACGGGTATCGCAACTCGCAGGCCACGGTGCTGGCGCCGACCGGAACGATCAGCTTCATGCTCGACTGCGACACCACCGGCGTCGAGCCGGACATCGCGCTCGTCAAGTACAAGAAGCTCGTCGGCGGCGGCATGCTGAAGATGGTCAACGGCACCGTGCCGGCCGCGCTGCGCCGGCTCGGCTACGGCGAGACCGCGATCGCCGACATCATCGCGTTCATCGACGCCAACGACACCATCGAGGGCGCACCGACGCTGCGCGACGAGGACATCGCGGTCTTCGACTGCGCATTCACACCGCAGAACGGCAAGCGCTCGATCACGTGGCAGGGTCACCTGCGCATGATGGCCGCGGTGCAGCCGTTCATCAGCGGCGCCATCTCCAAGACGGTGAACATGCCCAACGAGGCGACCGTCGAGGACATCGAGCGGGCGTACACCGACGGATGGAAGCTCGGGCTCAAGGCGGTCGCGATCTACCGCGACGGCAGCAAGCGCAGCCAGCCGCTGGCGACGAGCATCGACAAGACCACCGGGCATCGCGTCCAGGTCGTCGAGCGCCCGCTCCGCAAGCGCCTGCCGGCCGAGCGCACCGCGATCACGCACAAGTTCGAGGTCGGTGGCCACGAGGGCTACATCACGGTCGGCCTCTACGAGGACGGCACCCCCGGCGAGATCTTCCTGCGCATGGCCAAGGAGGGCTCCACGGTCAGCGGGCTCATGGACTCGTTTGCCACGGCCGTGTCCCTCGCGCTGCAGTACGGCGTGCCGCTGCCCGCGCTCGTCGACAAGTTCTCGCACACGCGCTTCGACCCGCAGGGATTCACGCGCAACCCGGAGATCCCCATCGCCAAGTCGGTGATGGACTACATCTTCCGCTGGCTCGCGTCCCGCTTCCTGCCCCAGGAGGAGCGCGACCGCCTCGGCATCATCCGCCGCGAGCCCGACGGCAGCGCAACCGAACCGGTGTCGGCTGCTGACGCCGAGATAGAGGCCATGGCACCCGTTTCGGTGACTCCGACGGCGACACCGCGCAAGGCTGCTGCGCCGATTTCCATGACGACCGCGGGCGCATTCATCAACCAGGAAGACGCACCCACCTGCAGCGACTGCGGCAGCCTGATGGTGCGCAACGGCGCCTGCTACAAGTGCCACAACTGCGGCGCGACGAGCGGCTGCAGCTGACGCTCTAGAACCTCCTCCCCTCTCGCCCGGGGCCGCCTTCGATCGCTGGAGGCGGCCCCTCTTCTCATCCGATTGAGTCGGGGTGGAGGACACTCGCGTAGCCGTAACATCGGGGCTGTCGGATTCAACCGGGGCTGTCGGCGATGGGCGATACCCAAGCCAGGTCCCGCACGAGATAGATGGGGTCGGCATGACGACTAGTCCGAGCGTGGTGGTCATCGGAGCCGGGTCCACCGGTGCCGCCACCGCGCACGACCTGGCGCTCAGGGGTTTCCTCGTGACCGTGGTGGAGCGGGGTGAGATTGCCTCAGGTACCAGCGGGCGCAACCACTGTCTGCTGCATTCCGGAGGCCGGTACGCCGTCACCGATCAGGAGTCGGCCCGGGAGTGCATCGCCGAGCTGCGGACCCTGGAAGCGATCATGCCCGACTTGCTGGAACGCAACGGCGGCCTGTTCGTGGCGCTGAACGAGGAGGACCTTGCCTTCAAGGAGAAGTTCCTCGCGGCCTGCGAAGTGTGCGGCATCCCCGCCCGCGAGCTGCCCCTCGACCGGGTCCGGAAGATGGAGCCGTTTCTGAACCCCGATGTCCTGGCTGCCGTGGAGGTGCCCGACGGGGTCTTCGAGCCCTTCCACTTCTGCCTTGCTTTCCTGGCGACCGCAAAGACGAACGGCGCCGAGGTCCGCACGTACAACGAGGTCCTCGAGTTGCGAACCGAGGGAGGTGCGGTGACCGGGCTGAAGGTCAGGGATCATCGCACCGGCGTGACCTCGATGATCGGCGCGGACCTCGTGGTCAACGCCGCAGGACCGTGGGTGGGAGAGATCGCTGCCATGGCTGGACTGAGCGTCCCCGTGACCCCGACGCCCGGGGTGATGGTGACCATGGACGTGCGCCTCAACAACCTGGTGATCAACCGCCTCAACCGACCGGCGGACGGCGACATCGTGGTGCCGCAACGGGCCACCTCCATCATCGGGACCACCTCCTGGGTGGTTGAGGATCCCGACCTCATTTCGGTGCCGCCGGACCATGTCAGCAGGATGCTGGCGTGCGGGCAGCAATTGATCCCGGCGGTCGCGAAGGTGAAGGTCAGGGCCACGGTGGCGGTGGCCAGACCGCTGGTGACCAAGACTGGTGGCGATACACGGAATGTCAGCCGCACGTTCGAGTGCTTCGACCATGCTGCTGAAGGCGTGGAGGGATTGGTGACCATCGCCGGAGGCAAGACGACGAGCTCCAGGGCGATGGCCGAGCGCGTCGCCGACGTGGTGTGCGCCAAGCTGGACAAACAGGTGCCGTGCCGAACCCGCGAAACCGCCCTGGTCTCTTATCGGAATTACTACCGGTGAGCGCTGCCGCTGAAGGCTTCGCTGAGGCCCGCCTCGAGATACTGCGCCAGGGGCCGCGACAGACGCCCCACTTCGAGACCTTCACCGTGAGCGTGCCCGCGGAAGCCAAGGTCCTTGATGCCCTGGACGCCGTCTGGGCCGAGCGCGACCACGGGCTGCTCTTCCGCCGCGCCTGCCATCACTCATCCTGCGGAGCCTGTGCCATGCGGATCAACGGCAGGGAGCGCCTGCCCTGCATCACCCCTTACCGGGAGGCGGCCTCCGAGCGGACGCCGGTGCGGCTCGAGCCGCTCCGCAACATGCCGGTGGTGGCGGACCTCGTGGTCGACGTCTCCGGCTTCTTCGAACGCATGTCCGCGTCCGACCTGGTGATCACTCGCGTTGCCGAGAGCACCCTTCCGCTGAGCGTCGACCCCCTTCCCGCAGGCTTTGAGCCGCGGCAGATCGTCGCGCCGGACGACATCCCCGAGCTGACCCGGTTCGAGACCTGCATCGAGTGCGGCATCTGTGTCAGCGTCTGTCCGTCGATGGCTGCCGATGACGGCTTCCTCGGGCCGGCCGCACTGGCGGGAATCCACCGTACGCGAGAAGCGACCCCGGACCGGGTCGAGGCCGAGCATCTGCTCGACCTGGCGGACAGCGAGGACGGAATATGGCGCTGCCACAGCTCCTTCGAGTGCACGGCTGCCTGTCCGCAGTCGGTCGATCCCGCCGGCCGGATCATGAGTCTCAGGGGTCAGGCAATCCGACGCCGCTGGAAGCGTCTTTGGGGGATGTGAGACGGACACGCCCGCGTCCGCACCGACACGGTCTGCCAGCCGCTGGTACGACGTTCGCGGACGACATCTGGGCGCCTACGCCTACCTGTTCAACCGCCTCACCGGTATCGGGCTGGTGCTGTACCTCTATTTCCATCTGGCCGTTCTGAGCCTCCTGTCCCGGGGCGCGGCGACCTGGAATGGCTTCCTCGCCGGGGCCCAGGGCCCCTTCTTCACCGCCCTCGATGTGTTGGTTCTGGTGGGGGTGCTGTTCCACAGCCTGAACGGGATCCGGCTGGCCGTCACGGGTGTCGGGGTGGCGGTCCGCTGGCAGCGTCAGCTCCTAATGGGGCTGGTAGCGTTGGGGGTCCTCCTCTTCCTGGTGGCGGGCCTGGTCTGGAGCCTGCGCGGATGATGAGATTGGTTCCCTCGAGACAGACGCGGTCGAGCGCAAGCTGGCTCTGGCAGGCGGCGACCGGCGTGCTGCTCGTGCCGCTGCTGGCGCTGCACATCATTGCCCAGCACTTCGTGGTGAAGGGAGGGGAGAGGAACTTTTGGGAGGTGGTCTCGTACCTGAGTCACCCTGCCATCCTGGTCTTGGAGGTGCTCTTCCTGATTGTGGTGACCAGCCACGCCATGCTGGGAATCCGATCGATCGTCTTTGATCTCGGCCTCCCCCGGGGGCTTCGCGCGACGGCCACTCGGGTGCTGACCGGGCTCGGGCTGGTCACCGCCGCGTACGGGGTCTGGTTGACGATCACCATCGTCCGGTGATCGGCGTCAGACGAGTTCACACGCGAGGGCGCATGGCGAAGATCGAGTACGCGGCGATCACACAGCCACTCGCCGAGATCGTTGCACCTATGTCGGTGTAGACCGTGCCGCCGACACTTGATCCAGCACCCGTCGGGGTGATCTGGGCGCCCGGCGACGGCAAGTGGGCCATCCTGAACGAGGATCTCTCGGTGATGCCGGTCGGTGTGTCCTTCAACGTCCTGGTGGTCGAGAAGCCGAGCGCGCAGGTCTTCACGGTCACCGCCACGTCAGCGAACACATCCGCGAACGGGATGACCATCAACTCGAGCGCCATCAACGGCAAGAGCACCTCGTTGCTGCAGGTCACGCAGTCGATGCCCTCCGGCATTGGATCGGTGCCGAACGGCCACCCGATCGGCGTCGTGTACGGCCTGGGGAGTGGCGGGAACCTCTGGGATATCCAGAATGTCGACAACGCGGCGATGCCGATCGGGGCCAAGTTCAACGTGCTGGTCGGCTCCAAGCCCAGCAATGGTAGAAAGGCGACCCTCCTGACGGGGACGTCGTCCAACACACTTGGCAGCAGCACATTCATCAGCAACTCGGAGACCACCGGCAACCCCAATACCGTCGTCTTCGTGACGCAGAATGCCGACCCCGGGCTCAACTTCGGGAGCGGTGATGTCGCGCCGACGGGCGTCATCTATGACACC
>Ga0116217_10000224_pt1 | contig 64834 bp, 53 predicted proteins | sample Sb_taG_6_FD_89697 | JGI IMG/M metagenome (GOLD analysis project Ga0116217, IMG submission 89697) | Peat soil microbial communities from Weissenstadt, Germany - Sb_50d_4_PS metaG | ecosystem: Environmental > Terrestrial > Soil > Wetlands > Peat | place: Germany: Weissenstadt | collected 2010-09-21
GGCGGAGAGCCAGACGGGTTGGAGCGTGCTAGCGCACAATGGGCTAGCCTTGATGCGCGCCGGTCAGAGCAGGGCCCCCATGGGGGAGCCCTGCGATCTCTGGGCCGGATGAAGTGAGAATCTGTCGGCGAAGGCGGCTACGACCGCCTGGCGGCGAACTTGGGAAACAGTCATCTAGCGCCCGCGCCGTAGCAGCGCCCGCCAGCCGCCCGACTCGCCGTAGAGGACGCCTTCCGCCCCGAAGACCTGGGCCGCGAGGGCGATGGCCAGCACGGCATACGCCGCCGTGGCGAGCACCACGACGGCCGCGCTCACCGGGTCGGCGTGTCCCTCCAGGAGGTCGCGCGCCAGCAGCACGATGTTGAGCAGCGGCACCACCGTTAACAGGCCGGACAGGCGCAGCCCCGGCAGCAGTCCGACCACGCCCGGCAGCAGGGCCACCACCATCAGGGGGATCAGGTAGGCCTGCGCCTCCTTGAAGCTGCGCGCGAAGCTGGTCACCACCAGCAGCACCGCCGAGAAGAACGCCGCGAACAGCAGCACCAGGCCGAAGATCTCCAGCAGCGTCCCCACCCGGATGCCCCCCGAGCCAAATACCCGCTCCGCGAAGCCGCCGACCAGCAGCGACACGGTCAGCGAGCCGAGATTCACCAGCGCCGTCAGCACCGCCACCGTCACGACCGCGACGTATTTGCCGAACAGTAGGCTGACGCGCGGCACGGGGGCGGCGATCAGCACTTCGAGGGTGCCACGCTCCCGTTCGCCGGCGATCAGGTCGATGGCCGGGTAGACGGCCCCGGTCATCGTCATCAGGATCAGGACCAGCGGCACGAACACCGCCAGTGACAGACCGTGGCGCTCCTCGACCTCCAGCGGCGCCGCCGCCAGGCGGATCGGGTCCGACCGCTGCCGGACGCCGGCGCTCTTCAGCCGTTGGCTAAGGATGTCGCCGTTGGTCCGGGCGCACAGCCGGTCGAGGTAGGCCACGGCCTCAAGGGCGTCGGGCGAATCCTCGCGGTAGACCAACTCCCAGTCGATCGCGATCTCACCGGGCACCGCGGCGGCTGCGGCAGGCTTGCGGCGGAACGCGACATCGACCACCCCGTCGCGCACGTTCTGGTCGAGGTTGTCCAGCTGGAAAAGAAACAGCCGCGGCTCCCGGTGCGGCAGTGCCGTGAGCGCCTCCGGGTGTGGCCGCTGCTTCTCGAAGTCGAAACGGCTTTCCAGTTCGTTGTAATCCGTCTTCGAGGAGAAGCCCAACCGGTAGACCGGCGCCATCTCGGTCGTCCGGCCGCCGAAGACGAATTGCCCAAACACGACCGTCAAGAGCGGGTAGAGGAGCAGCGGCATCACCAGCAGGGTGACGATGGTACGCCGGTCGCGGAGGATTTCGGTCAGTTCCTTGCGCGCCAGGCGGAACAATCGGGAGGGGTTGAGGGGGTGAAGAGGCGAAGGAGTGAGAGGATCCTGTTTCTCAGACGGCGCCGTACACATGGTTGTCTCCTTCACCCCCGACCGGTCACTCCGCCAGCATCGGCCCGGTGTGCGCCAGCTTCAGGAACATCTCGACGAGGCCGGCGCAGCCGGTGGCCTGGCGCAGCTCCTGCAGCGTGCCGGTCTGGATCAATCGCCCCTGGTGCAACAGGCCGAAGCGGTCGCAGAGGCGCTCCGCCTCGTCCAGCCGGTGCGTCGTGAGGATGACGGCCTTGCCCTCGGTGCGGGCGTGGGCGACGAACTCGGCCACGACCTGGCTGCCGAGCACGTCGAGGCCCAGGGTCGGCTCGTCGAGGAGCAGCACCGGCGGCCGGTGGATCAGCGCCCGCGCCAGGTTCAGACGCTGCCGCTGGCCGGTGCTGAGCGTGCCGCAGCGCCGGCGGAGCAGGTCCTTCAACCCGAACAGGCGCGCCAGGCGGAACGTCTCGTCGGCGGCGGCCGACGGCTCGACCCCGTAGAGGTCGCCGAAGAAGAGCAGGGTTTCGAGGACAGTCAGGTGCGGGTAGACGCCGACGTTGGCCGAGACCAGGCCGACGCGGCGCTTGACCTCGTCGGGGTGGAGGCGCGAGTCGTAGCCGGCGATGGTGGCCCGGCCGGACGTGGGGCGCAGCAGGCCCAGGAGCATGCGCAGTGTGGTGGTCTTGCCGGCGCCGTTGGGCCCGAGCAGGCCGAAGACCTCGCCCGGCCCCGCGGTGAACGACAGGTCGTCTACCGCCAACACCTCGCCGCCGTCGGCCAGCGCAAAGCGGCGCGTCAGCCCCTCCACCTGGATCATGGCGGCTCCCCCCTGGCTTGCGGCTACGGGCCGGACACCCTACAGTGCCGGCATGATTCTCTACGTCTGGCTCGTGCCGCTGCTGCTGTGGCTCTTCCTGCTCGGCGCCGCGGTCGGCAGCTTCCTCAACGTGTGCATCTACCGCATCCCCCTCGGCAAGAGCCTCACCTGGCCCGGGTCGCGCTGCGGCCGCTGCTTCCACGAAGTCCGCCTCAAGGACAACATCCCCCTGGTCAGTTACTGGGCGCTGCGCGGCCGCTGCCGCGACTGCGGCGCCGCCTTCTCGATGCAGTACTTCTGGATCGAGCTGCTCACCGCCGTCACCTTCGTGGCCCTGTATCTTCTCGAAATCGGCCTGAATGTCCAGCACCTGACGGTTTGGCCGCACGGCGGTTTCACGTACCTCGAATGGGGTCGAATCCCGGACTACTCGTGGGGGTTGTTCATCTTCCATGCCGCCCTGGCCTGTTTCCTCATTACCGCGACCGGCTGTCTCCTCGATCGCGGCCGCGTCCCGCCTGCGGTCGTCATCACCGGCACCCTCGCCGGGTTGGCCGGCGCCGTCCTCTTTCCCTGGCCCTTCCCGCACCAGCCCGCCGAGGCGCTGATTGTCCCGTCCGCGCGCCGCCAGCCATATCTCCCGGAGGTTGATGGCGGCACGCCGGCCCACCCCCGGCGCGGGCCGATGCCGCCCGACGAGTCGTGGTCGCGGGTAGAGGTCAGCCCGCGCCCCGGCTTCTATGCGTGGCCCGTCTGGGGGCCGTGGCCCGCCGCCTGGTGGCCCAGGCAGTGGCCGCTCGGTCTGCTGACCGGGCTGGCCGGCGCCCTCTTCGGCGGCTGGGGCCTGCGGCTGGTCGCCCTGGTCGCGCGCGGCTTCCCGCCGGGCGGCGCCGACCTGGCCATGATTTCCGGGGCCTTCCTCGGCTGGCAGCCGCTCCTCGTCGCGGTCGTCCTGGCCTTCGCCGTCGCCGCCCTGGTTTACCCCCTGCGCCGCCGGCCGCCGCCGTTCGGGCTGTGCCTGGCGCTGGGGATCGTCGTCGCCTGGCTCGGCTGGGCGTGGATTGGCCCTGCGGTCCGGCCCATCCTTTTCAGTCCGACGCTGCTGCCGCTGCTCCTGGCCGCGGGGCTGGGGCTGGTCGGTGTCCTGGCCCGCCTGGTGCGGCCGCGCGCCGCCAAACTGTCCGCGCCGGTGCCCCCTGTGGCGTGAACCAGGCCAGGCCGCCTCGGCAGGGGGAGGTCATGGACGTGAAGGAGCGGCGTGCCGGGGGAGCGGCGCTACGGCTCGCGCTGTGGTACACTGTCGGTCCCCTTCGGCTCTTCCTCCAGCCGACGCATCTTCTCGAAAAACTCATTCTTCTGTTCGCGGTCGGCGGCGACGTGGTACTTAACCGCGTGCAGCGCCGCCAGGAAGAAGCACCACATCGCCACGCGGTAGGCCGTGGTCGCCGCGGGCCAGCGCTCCTTGCGCCGCTGATCGGCGCCGATCACCGCCGCCACCAACCCGCAGACCACGAGGAACAAGCCGCTGAGCCCGGCTGCGACCGACTCGGGCAACACTCCCGCTTGCCCGAGCAGGGTCGAGCCGACGACCGCCGCCAGGATGACGGCGGCGGCGACGAGCGCAACCTGCCCCGGGGCCCGGCGATCGGGGGGCGGTTCGGCTCCTTGGTTCAGATCCGCACGAACACCTTCTGACGATACATCCACAGGCACACCACCCAGAGCACGAAGAGAACGGCAACGGCATCGACGATCGGTCCATAAGTCCCCAGGAACGACCCGGGAGGTCCGCTGAAGATGTCCTGGCCGAAGTTCGTCTTCAGCGTGCCGCGCACCCACCCCTTCATGAGCTGGGCCATGCAGTACATCGCGATCGAGTTCATGCCGACGACCACCAGCGGCAGCGACCAGCCGCGCCAGCCGCGGATGTCGATCACCCAGAAGAACGCGGCCAGCATCAGCAGCGTCCAGCCGGTGCTGAAGACGGCCCACGACGGCGTCCAGATGCGCTTGACGCTGGGGCAAACCGTGTGGTCCAGGAGCACGCCGAGGCCGAGGCAGACCACGCCGGCGATCACCAGGCCGCGGAACTTCGCGTGGATCGTGCGCGGGCCGCGCAGCCACTCGCCGGCCATCAGGCCGAAGATCATCGTCGCCATCGACGGCACGAAGTTCAGCGTCTGGTAGCCGCCCTCGTTGAAAACGAACGGCTTCTCGCGCGGCAACAGGTTGAGGAACCACTCGTCGAAGCGGGCGGCGGCGTTGACGTTCATGTTCCAGTGGGCGAAGAACCCCGACATCACGATGCTCCGGTCCTTGACGCCGACCGAAGCCCAGTCGAGGTCGGCGCCGGGCACGGGGTGGACGGCAAACAGCAACCAGTAGGCCCCAAGGAGGCCGGCCGCGGCCGCCAGCTGCACGCGCCAGCCGCGGCCCATCAGCAGATAGACGAAGGCGTAGCCCACGCCGATCTGCGTCAGCACGTTGACGAAGGTGTAATTCGTCTGGTGCGCCCCGTTCGAGGACAGGAACACGCCCAGGATGATGAGCAGGACCGAGCGGAAAGCGACCTGTACGGCGTTGTCCCAGGCCGTCGCGCCCTTGGCGGCGCGGCTGGCGAACGAAAACGGCATCGCGACGCCGACCATGAACATGAACGACGGCTGGATCAGGTCCCAGAAGCCGCAGCCGAGCCAGGCGACGTGATCGGTCTGGTAACGGAGGAACTCCCAGATGGGGTTGTTGGGGAACGAGTCCTTGGCGACCTTCGCCAGGTTGAGCCCGGCCGAGGCCATCGCCAGCATGACGAAGCCGCGGTAGGCGTCGAGCGAGACCAGGCGCTCGGGCTTCTCGGGGGGCGCCGGCGCGGCCGAGGCGCCCGGGGCTCGTGGGGCGGGGACGGGAGTTTCGAGGCGGGCGGGCGGGGTACGGGTGGCGGTGATGGACATGCGACTCTCTCAAATCACGGTGCCGTCGGGCACGACCGTTCCGTTGGGGATGACCACGATGCCGTCGCGGATGACGTACAACTGGGCCTCGGCGTCCTGCACGCCGCCGTCGTTAACAATACGGACGCCGCGGCCGATGCGGCAGTCCTTGTCGATGATGGCGCGGCGGATGACGCTGCCATCGCCGATGCCGAAGTCCGGCAGGCCGCGGCGGCGGTTGCCGGCGCGCTCCTCGTCGTTCTCGAAGCGGTCGGCGCCGTTGAAGACCGTCTCGCGCAGCTCCACGTCGCGGCCGATGCGGCTGCGCACGCCGACCACGCAGCGCTCCAGGTTGGCGCCGGCCTGCACCTGGCAGCCGTCGCTGATGAGGCACTGCTCGACGCGGGCGCCGAGGACATGGGCCGGCGGCAGGTTGCGCATGCGCGTGTAGACGACGCCGTCGGGGCTGTGGAAGTCGAACGGGGGGTCGTCGCCGGCCAGCGCCAGGTGCGCCCGGTGGTATGAGGCGATCGAGCCCAGGTCCTCCCAGTAGCCGTCGAACAGGTGCGCCCACAGGTTCATCGAACCGAGGGAGCGCGGGATGATCTCGCGCACCAGATCGACGGCGGTCGGCTGGGCCGCCAGCAGAGCGTCGAGCGCCCGCCGGCTGAACAGGTAGATGCCCATATTGGCGAGGTAAGCGCGGTCGAGGCTGGGGACGTCGCGGCGCTCGAACCAGTCCGGCGGCGTGCGCAGGCGGGCCAGGTCAGCGTCGGCCTGCGGCTTCTCGACCAGTTCGACGACGTGCTCGTCGGCGTCACAGCGGACCACTCCGAGTTGCCGGGCCTGCTCGCGCGCCACCGGCTTGACGGCGATGGTCAGGTCGGCGCCGCGGGCGCGGTGCGTGTCGATGAGGTGGCGGAAGTCCATGCGGTAGAGTTGGTCTCCCGAAAGGAGCAGGATGTCGCGCGGGTCCTCGTCGCGGACGAAACTGATGTTCTGGCGGACGGCGTCGGCGGTGCCCTGGTACCAATCGGCCGTCTCGTTGGTCTGCTGGGCGGCCAGCACCTCGATGAAGCCGTGGCTGAACGGCGAGAACTTGTACGTGTTGGCGATGTGTCGATGGAGGCTGACGCTGAGGAACTGCGTCAGGACGTAGACGCGCTGCACGCCGCTGTTGATGCAGTTGCTGACGGGGATGTCGATGAGCCGGTACTTGCCGGCCAGCGGCACCGCCGGCTCGCTGCGCGACTTGGTGAGCGGGTAGAGGCGCTCGCCGCGGCCGCCGCCCAGGATCAGCCCGAGAACTTCCTGCATGCTTGGCCTCCCCGCTGTCCCGCTGCTCCCCGACCTTGTGCAGGGGCAGGACGTGTTCGATCGTGACGGTCAACGGGCCTCTCCCGTATCTACCCGAAACGGCCGCCCTCCGCAAGGCGCCGCAGCGCGGGCCGCAGCCGGGCCAGCGCCCGGGCGCGATGGCTGATGGCGTGCTTGGCCCGGGCGCTCAGCTCGCCGAACGTCTTGTGGTACTCGGCGACGAGGAACAGCGGGTCGTAGCCAAAGCCGCCGCCGCCGCGGTACTCCTTGACAATGGTGCCGTGACAGCGGCCCTCGACGACGGCCCGCACTTCGCCGGAGGGGTCGGCCAGCGCCGCCGTGCAGACGTAGTACGCCGCCCGCCGCTCGTCGGGCAGCGGTGCCAGCTCCGCGAGCAGCCTGCGGTTGTTGGCCGCGTCGTCGCCCTGCTGGCCGCCGTAGCGCGCCGAGTACACCCCCGGCCGGCCGCCCAGCGCCGGCACCACCAGCCCGCTGTCCTCGCCCAGCACCCAGTGCTTCAGGTGGCGCGCCAGCTCCGACGCCTTCTTGCGCGCGTTGGCCTCGAAGCTGTCGCCGTCCTCGACCACCTCCGGCGCCCCCGGGAAGCCGGTCAGGTCATGCACCTCGATGGGGAGGTCGTCGAGGATTTCGAGGATCTCTTCGCGCTTCTTCGGGTTGCGCGTGCCGACGACGAGTACGGGCATGGCAAGTTCCTCGGCCGCTTGCGGCTTCGCAGGCCGTGCGAAGCCGCAAGCGGCTCAAATTCTCCTGTCCCGCAGGATTTCTCGGGCGGCGTTGTAGCCGCAGGCTCCCATGACGCCCCCGCCCGGGTGCGTGGCGGCGCCACACAGGTACAGCCCGCGGATCGGCGTCCGGTAGTTGGCGTAGCCGGGCACCGGTCGCAGGAAGAACAACTGGTTGGGCGTCATCGCCCCCTGGAAGATGTTGCCGCCCGTCAGCCCGAACTGACGCTCCAGGTCCAGGGGCGACAGCACCTGCCGATCAATGACGGCCCGCTTGACGTTCGGCGCGTAGCGCTCCAGCACGTCGAAGCAGCGGTCGGCGAACTTCTCCTTGAGGTCGTCCCACGTCCCCTCACGCAGCTGATTCGGGGCGTACTGCACGAACATCGACAGGACGTGCTTGCCGGGCGGCGCCACCGTCTCATCGACGGCGCTGGCGATCGTGCATTCCAGCACCGGTTCCTGGGATGGCCGGCCATATTTGGCGTCGTCGTATGCGCGCTCCAGATAATCCAGGCTCGGCGCGACGTGGATCGTGCCGCGGTGCTGTGGGCCGGGCTCGCCGCCGGCCGGCGTCGGGTAGGCGGTGAAGTTCGGCAATTCGCTCAAGGCCACGTTGATCTTCAGGGACGGGCTGCTGTAGTCGATGTGCCGCACCGCCTCGACGAAGTCGCCGGGCAGCTCCGCCGGGTCGAGCAGGCGCAGGAAAGTGACGTGGGCGTCGGCGTTGGAGGCGACGCGGTCCGCCCCGATCTCGGTGCCGTCTTCCAGGGCGACGCCGCGCACGCGGCCGCCGCCCGTCAGGATGCGCGCCACCGGGGTGTTCGTGCGGACCTCGGCCCCGTGCTGCCGGGCCGCCGCCGCCAGGGCCCGCGAGATGCCGCCCATGCCGCCGCGGACGTAGCCCCACACGCCGCGCGCCCCGTCGCACTCACCCATGACGTGATGGAACAGCACGTAGGCCGTCCCCGGCATCGAGGGGGCGGCGAAGGCGCCGATGATGGCGTCGGTCGCCAGGGTCGCCTTCAGCTCGTCCGACTCGAACCAGCGGTCGAGGATGGTGCGGGCCGACGCGGTCAGGATTTCGACGGCGGCGGCGCCGTCCTTGCCGAGCCGGCGGAAACCCAGTGCCAGCTTCAGCAGGCGCCACAGGTCGCCGACTCGCCCGGACCACGGGTCGGGGGGCGTCTGCGTCAGCGTCGGCTCGATGAAGTCGGCGACGCGCGCCAGCATCCGTTCGTAGCGCGGCAGCGCCTCGGCGTCCTTCGCGGAGAACTTGGCGATCTCGCGGCGGTTGAGGCCGGCGTCGGGGCCGAGGAGGAGATAACGGCCGTCGAGAAAGGGGGTGAAGGACGACGGGTTGCGCGGCAGCAACTCGAAGCCGTGCCGCTTCAGGTCGAGGTCGCGGATGATCTCGGGGCGGAGGAGGCTGTTGACGTAGGCGGCGGTCGAGACCTTGAAGCCGGGCCACAACTCTTCGGTGACGCAGCAGCCGCCGACGAGGTCGCGTCGCTCCAGGACGAGGACGCGCTGGCCGGCCCGGGCCAAATAGGCGGCCGTGACCAGGCCGTTGTGACCGGCGCCGACGATGATCGTGTCGTACCGCTGGGCCATGCCCGCCCCTCGTTGCCGCCGCTTGCAGCTTCGCATGCCCTACGAAGCCGCAAGCGGCCTGCCGGACTGACTCCCTTACTTTTTCTCCTCTTTCTTGTCCTCATTTTTCTCGTCTTTTTTCTCCTCCTTGTGGAGCGGGATCGTGTACAGGTAGACGCCGTAGCTGCGGCCCCTGACATCGACCGACGTCTTCTTGTCGGCCTTGTAGCCGGGGATCGGGTAGTCGTTGGTTACGACGCGTGAGCCCGCCTTCATCTCCTTCAGCTGCAGTACCAACCGCGCGTTGAGTTCGGGGGTTAGGTAGGTCGCGATGACGGTGGCCTTGTCCAGGTCAATCTTGAAGATGTCGTTTTCCTCGATGGTTACGAGGTCTTCGACCTTCTCCTTCTTGGCGCGCTCCTTGGCCTCCTTGACGCGCTCGGGGACGATGTCGTAGCCGACGGCCTTGCAGCCGAATTTCTTCGCGGCCGTGACCACGATAATGCCGTCGCCGCAACCCAGGTCGTAGAGAATGTCCGACTTCTTCACGTCGGCCAGCTTGAGCATCTCATCAACAACCTTCTGATCCGACCCCACGAAGAGCACGTCGAGCGGACGCTTGACCTTGTCCTCCTCGGTCTTGGGCTTGTCCTCAGTTTTGGGCTTTTCGGTCTTGGGCTTGTCCTCAGTCTTGGGCTTGTCCTCGGTCTTGGGCTTGTCCTCGGTCTTGGGCTTTTCGGCCTTGGGTTTGTCTTCAGTCTTGGGCTTGTCCTCGGTCTTGGGCTTCTCTTCGGTCTTGGGCTTCTCTTCGGTCTTGGGCTTGGTCAGATCGACCTCTTTGGTCTGGCCGGGCGTAACCTCGACCGTTTCCTCGACCGTGACCTCCTTGCCGTCCTTGCCCTTGAAGGTGGCCTTGACGGTGTAGGTGTATCTCTTGTTGCTGTTGAGCGGCAGCTGCGGGGAGACGAAGTGGCGCAGTTCCCCGGTCGCCTGTGTGGGGCGGTCGCCGATCAGCAGCTTGGCGTCGGCCGGCACCTTCACGTCCAGGTAGGCGTGATCGGCCGGCCCGTTGTTGTCCTGTGCCACCAGCGCCGGCGCCAGCAGCAGGGCCCCGAGTACCGCCAGGGGGGCGGCGAGAGGAGTTAGCAAACGAGACATCGGTGAACCTCCCACGAAAACACGGTGATACGTTTCATCCGTCAAGCGCCCTTCGACTCGTCCGCCACCGTCCGCCGCGACATCCAGTAGAGCGGCAGGCCGACGGCCAGCGGCACGGCGCCGATGAGCGCGATGTACTTCGCCCAGTCGATGGCCGAGTACAGCATGTAGCCGCAGGTGCCGCAGAAGATCAGCGGCAGCAGCGGGAACAGCGGCACGCGGAAGGGCCGTTCAATGTCCGGATCGCGCTGCCGCAGGGCGAAGAGTGAGAGCCCGCTGAGCAGGAAGAAGCCCCAGAAGACCGGGGCCGTTCCGGCCAGCAGTGTGTCGAAGCCGCCGAAGTATTGATCCCACGGCATCGCGCCCAGCCCGAGTTGCCCCATCACCGAGTCGATGCCATTGCGGCCGAAAGCCGTGCCAACGCCGGCGATCATGGCGAGGGTAATGGCCGCCTGGATCAGGATCGACCACACCGGCGAGCCCAGGCGCGGACTCCAGCGGCCGAGCAGGGCGAAGATGCTGTTCTCCGCCCCCAGCGTCGAGTAGACGCGCGAGCCGGTGAAGATCAGCCCGTTGATCGCCCCGAGGGCGGAAACCATGACGAGAACGCTGATCGCCCGCGCGCCGTTGTCTTGCAGGGTCATCCGGCCCACCTCGGCGGCGACCGCCGTCTCGGGCTTGCGCATCGTCTCGAACCCCAGCACGCGCAGGTAGGCGACGTTCACGGCCAGGTAGATGATCGTTATCAGTCCCGTGCCCAGGATCAGGGCGCGCAGGATGTTGCGGCGGTCGCGCACTTCGGCGGCGACGAACGCGGCGTCGTTCCAGCCCCCGTAGGCGTAAAGCACGAGGATCATGGCTGTTCCGAAGGCCATCGTCCCCGCGGTCGTCGGACCCGCCAGGACGTCCGCTCGCCCGTGCTTGAAGCCGACGACGACGATGGCGCCGAGGCCGATGATCTTCAGCAGGCTGAGGAGGTTCTGCGTCCACTTGCCGAGGACGACGCCGAGGATGTTGGTCAGCGACAGGGCCACGACCGCCGCGGCTGCGAGAAGCGCCGCCCAAAGGTCGGGAGAGCCGATCACCGCCGGCGGGCTCCAGATTTGGGCCGCATACTCGCCGAAGACGAAGGCCAGCATGGCGCAGCTCGCCGTGAGAATTACGGCGAGTTGGGCCCAACCGAAGAGGAACCCGCACCACGGGCCGAACGCCCGCGACAGGTAAACGTAGTCGCCGCCGGATCGTGGGTAGGTACTCGCCAGCTCGGCGTAGCAAAGGGCGCCGATCAGCGACAGGACGCCGCCCAGCGCCCAGGCCCCGAGCCCCCACTCGGGCGAGGGGACCTTGGACATGATGATCTGTGGGGACTTGAAGATCGTCGAGCCGATGACGATGCCGACGATGATGCTGACGGCGTCCCACAGCCCCAGCCGCGCCCGCACCGGTTGCGTCCCCTCGCGAGCCATCTCCATGCGCCCCGCCTCCGCCAAGGATGACGACCGACCCGAGCTTGTTGTAATCGAGCGCCGCCCCGAACGCCAGGGAAGTGTTGTGAGAAGAGGATGAGAGGAGGGGATCGGTAGCCGCTTGCGGCTTCGCAGGGCATGCGAAGCCGCAAGCGGCCAGGTCGTCAATCGTCGCTCAGCTGCGCCAGCACCTCGCGCAGTTCCCGGTCGTCGCGCCGCTTCGTCGCCAGGTTCTCGACCTGCTCGATCTTGCACTCGGCGACGAACGGGTTGCGCATATCGACGAAGGTCTTGCTGGCGGCGTGGTACAGGTAGCGCCAATCGCACAGCCAGCCGTCGGCGGCGCTGGTCTTCACGTACTCGGCGCGGGTCGCGGCCCGGCCGCCCGGCGGCGCTTCGTGCGTGGCCCGCTCCACGTCGTCGCGCGTCAGGACCACCGAGCGCAGTTGCCCGGCCGCCGCCAGCCAGTCGTAAAGGCCGCCGAGTTCGTGGTAATTCAGCTCCAGCGCTTGCAGGCGGACGGCGAAGCGCAGCCGGTCCAGCACGCCGGGCTGGTTCGCCTTCGCCTCCAGCACCGCCGCGGCATGGTGGACCCGCGCCTCGGTCGGCAGCGACCCCGGCGCTTCGGCCAGCAGCGCCCGGATCACGTCCGGCGTGTAGCGCTCGCGCAGCCGGGTCAGCGCCGCCAGCGACCCATGCAGCTCGGCCCAGGTGTGGCCGGCGCGTTGCAGCTCGTGCCCGAAGACGAGCAGCTTGCAGTAGGGGTCAAGCCGGTCCGCCAAGCGCAGCGGGTCGGCGTGCAGCTGGTGCAGTGTCGTGCCCCAGTGACCGATGACCTCGGGCGCCCACTCGGGGAAGCCGCCCGATTGCACCCCGCGCGCGCACTCCTCGAGGTACGCCTCCTGAATCTCCAGCGCCGTCAGCGTGCGGCCGTCCGCGAGCGGCACCCGGGCGCGCAGCCAGGGGTCGCAGGAGATGGTTTGCGCCGCCCGGACCGGGTCGGCAAGCGCCAGCCCCTGGCCGACCCTGCGGCCGGCGTTGACCAGCACGAAGAGCAGTCCCGTCGTGCCGAACGTCAGGTAGGTGCCAAACGGGGCGCGCTGCGAGTCCTTGGCGATCAGGTGCGCCCGGGTCCAATTGCCCGCCCCGTGGTCGGACGCCTTGCGCAGGCGCGTGCAGAAGATGGGCCGGTTGCTCGTCGTGTCGGTGCCGATCACCGTGCGCAGGTGGCGGGCGCGCTGCGACAGCTCGAAGCCCGCGCACCCCGTCCGGCCGGAGAGGCAGCCGGCGCCGGCGTAGATGAGCCGGCTGACGACGTGCGGCACCAGCTGCTCGCCCGCCTTGTCGCCGCGCACCCAGGAGGTGTACGACTCGTGGCAGCCCCACGTCGCCTCGTCGGTGTGGATCGGGCCGACGTTGTTCTTGAGGACGCTGACGGTTAGCCCCGGGCGCTCGCGCTGGACGCGCTCGCGCGCCAGGTCGAAGAGGCGCTCGCCGGCCTTGTCGTAGAGGGCGACTTCGGTGGGGGTACTGCATTCGGGGGTGGCGTGCTCGGGGTGGCCGCCGGAGTCCATGTAAATGCGACCGCCGTGCTCGAAATAGGCCGCCCAGCCGCCGGCCGCGTCCGGCAGCCAGCGCCGCTCCTGGCGCAGCGCCTCGTTGAGGAAGCGGAACGCCTCCTCGGGGCCCATCACGGCGGTGCCGTTGCGGCCCGACACGGCGTATTCCGTTTCCGTCCCCATCAGGAAGGGTTTCATGGCGAAATCCTGCGTTTTGGCCGCTTGCGGCTTAGCGTTCGCCAAGCCGCAAGCGGCGAAATCATTACTGCCCGCCGCGCTGGCGGTTTTGCTGCAGGTAGTCCTCGGCGTTCAGCGGGCGGATCGAGTCGAGGATGCGGTCGGCCGCCGCGAGGATGTTGCGGGCGTTCGCCTGCGCCTCGTCGCTGCCGCCGCCCTCGGGCCCCGGCCCGCCGGAGCCGATCGACTGCTGCGCCTGCATCTCACGTTCCATGATTCTTCTCCTTTCGTTACCACGAGGAAGAACGTCCCCAGCCGCCGGACCAGCCGCCGGGACTCGACGCCCACGAATCGCCGCGCCAGGAGGAGCCGCAGTACGGTTCCGGCTCCGGGTCGGTGCCGACCGCCTCGATCAGTTCCGCGAGCGTCGCACTCTTCGCCAGCAGCGGCTCGCTCTCCTCCCGGCCCAACCGCGACGGGTCGGGCATGCTCAGGACCGTCTCGGCCCACCAGTAGCGGGCCGACTGCACCCGGAAGCGAATGCGGTCCCAGTTGAGCGTCGCCACGTGCTCGCCGAAGCGGCGCAGGGCGTGCGCTCGCAGGTAGGCCCGCGTGTCGTCCGGCGGCTCGGCGACGAAACGCTCGATCGTCTCCGTCGTGAGCATCTCTTCGACCTGTCCCGCCCCCGCCATCTGCCAGAACAGTCCTTCCTGGGGGTCCAGGCTGGAAAAGAGCAAATCGAGGCACTTCATATCCGGTGAAGACCACGACAGCCCCCGGCGGCCGCGGAAGCGATCCAGGAGCAGGTACTTGAGCACCCAGTCGCAGCGCCCTGCCAGGGCGTCGAGGTCGCGCCGCGCCAGCCGGTCGAGCGTCTCGTGCCACACGGTGACGATGCGCCCGGCGTCCGGCACGGCGTCGCCGCACTCGCCGGAGGCGACGAACTCGCCGGCCAGGTCGGCTAGGCGGCGCTGCACCTCGACGGCCGTGTGCTGCCGGCCGCGGCCGACCAGGGGCAGCGGTTGTCGTAGCGTCAGGTCGCGACTGACCTCGGCGAAGGCCGCCAGTGGGTCGTCGAGCTGTGCAGCCGGGTCGGCCCAGCCGGCCTCGGCCATTGCCAGGACCAGCTGCGTGGTGCCGGCCTTGAGGAAGTTGGCGACGGGGCAGAGCACGTTGTCGAAGGCGATGATGTGCATCCGCGCCAGGCCACGGCCGGCGTGCGCCTCGTCGCGCAGGTTCAGCAACGGCCGCTGGTGCGTCGTCTGGTGGCCGAGCAGCTCCTCGAACCAGTCGGCCCGCTGCGACAGCTGGTAGTCGCACGCGGGGCGCTTGTTGCTCGGGCCGACGTGTCCGTGCCCGGCGAACACCGAGGCCGTGGCCAGGTGCGTGCCGAAGAAGCCGATCAGGTGCGGCTTGCGCGTGAACATGTCGTCGAACAACTGCCGGCGGACCATGACGTTCAGGTGATGGCCCCACGACTGATGGCCGTCGCTGACCGCGGCCAGCACGCTGAGGCGGCCGCGCGTGAGCTTGGCCTGGGCCGCGACCTGGGCGGCGCGGGCGATGCGCAGACCGGCGTGCAGCACCGCGGCGTGGTCGGCGGCGCGGCTGTGCTCCGGCAGGTTGATCTCCAGGTGATCGGAGTCGATGTACGCCGAGCCGCCGTTGCCCTCGAGGAAGCGCCGCCCCCATTCGAGGTAGGAGCCGCCCCAGCCGCGCTCGCGCGGGTAGCCGCTGATCTCGTCGAGGAGCAGCTTCGCCGCCTCGCTCACGTGGGCGTCGGCGCGGCCGTTGCGCTCCAACGAGTTCGCCAACTCGAAGTCGCAGCCGATCACTTTCTTGCAGGGTTCCACGATGAATTCTCCTTGGGGCCGCTTGCGGCTTAGCGTTCGCTTCACCCTGGATGGCGCGAACGCTAAGCCGCAAGCGGCAATCATGCCGTTCGCGCGTACGCCGCGGTCCCCGCGCCGCGCGCCAGCGGCTCGACCGCCACCGGATCGACGTCCTGCGGCAGTCGCGGGACGTAGCCGCGGACGTTCCCCGGCGACAGCAGTGCCGCCGCGCCGCGCAGCTCGCGGTCCAGCGCCGCGATCAGGTCGTCCTCGCTGACGCCGCCGTGTCCGGTCTGGGCTTCGCGGTCGGCGGCCTCTTCCGCGGCGGAGCGCACCAGGTTCTCCAGCATCGCCCCGCTGACCAGGTCTCGGCCGCCGACGGTCAGCTTGCGGCCGTCGCGCAGGCCGACCCGCGCCAGCTCACCATACTCCCCGCGCGGGCTGTAAATTCGGCTCAGCAGCCCCTCGACCAGCGACTCGAGATCGCCGGCCAGCGGCAGGCCGTTGCCGAGGTAGCGCCCGAGGATCGCCCGTGCGGCGCCGCGGCTCGGCGGCGGGATGCGCAGGCGCAGGTCGCCCAGCCGGCCCGGCCGAACCAGGCCGGCGTCGAGGATGTCGGCGCGGTTGGTGGCGCCGATGACGATGACGTTGCCGACCGACTGCATGCCGTCGAGCTGCGCCAGGAACGTCGCCAGGATGCGATCGGGGGCGGCGCCGCCCAGGTCGCTCCCACGGCGGCGGCCGATGGCGTCGATCTCGTCGAAGAACATGACCACCGGCACGTCGTTCTGGGTGGCGATCTCGCGCGCCGCCTGGAAGCGGGCGATGATCTTCTGCTCACTCTGGCCAAGCCACATCGAGTAATCGCTGCTGCCGCTGACCGCCATGAAGCGGCACTCGCCCGCCGGCATCAGGTCGGCGATGAAGCGAGCCAGGCAGCGGGCCAGCTTCGTCTTGCCGTTGCCGGGCGGGCCTTCCAGCAGGATGCCGCGCTTGGCCGGCAGCCGATAGCGCGCCGCCAGCTCCGGGTGCTGCAGGCGAAAGCGGATGACCCGCTGGAGTTGAGCGATCTCCTTATCAAGACCGCCCAACTCCTCGAAGCGGTCGGCCGGCGTCTCTTCGATGAACAGGTCCTCCTTGCCGGGCGGCTCGACGCGGCTGTAGGCCAGCCAGGCGCCGTCGCGGTTGAAGCCGACCAGGTCGCCCTTGCGCAGCGTTTCTCCCTCCAGTTCCTCCGCCGGGGTGGCGGCGACGAGTTGTTCCTGGTGGCGGATCAGCAGGCGCCGACCGTCCTCGGTGTAGCCCTCGAAGGTGCCGACCTCGTGCCACTCGGGGCGATCGCCGTCCACCTCGAGCAGACAGTTGCGCCCCTTGGCCAGCAGGCCGCGGGCGCCGACGCGGAGCTGATCCGGATCGACGTCGGGGTGGACCGCGACGCGCAGGCGCTGGCCGGCGCCGTGGACCTCGACGCTCAGATCGCCGTTGCGATGAACGCCGGTGATGACGGCGGGGTAGCGCTCCGGGGCGCAGAGCGACTCGATCTCTTCGCGCAGCGCCTCGTGGTGGGCGCGCAGCTGGTCCACGGCCTCCTGCAGGGCGAACTTCTCGCGCAGGACGGTTTCCGTCACCGGCAGCAGGTTGCGGCCGGCCGCCGACAGGGCGTGGACCCAGACGAGGTACTCGTCCAGCTTCGCCGGCGGGGCGCCGTTGCCGGGCGCCGCTTCGGTCTTCTGATTCTGCGGCATGGGGGCTCCTCGTTCCGAATTTGCTGCCGCTTGCGGCTTCGCATGCCCAGCGAAACCGCGAGCGGCTCACTCGTCGATCACCTCGAACCCGCGCGGCACGATTTCGCCGTCGCGCCAGCCGAACAGCCGCACCGGCGCGTGGCCCAGTGCCGCCTTGAGGCGCGGCTCGCGGGCGCTGAGCAGGCCGACCATGAACGGCCGCGGGAACGACAGCTCCATCAGGAACTCGTCGTCGTCGCTGAAGAACAGCACCTTGGCGACACACTCCGGCGGCGGCTTGACGGGGCACTCCGCACACAGGCCGAACGGGTGGCTGTGGACCCAGCCGACGAAGATTTCGCCCTCGCCGCGCACCGCGATGACCTCGCGGACGCGCGCCCAGGTCGCCGCCGTGAAGGTGACGCTCAGCTCCGTCGCGGTCGTCTCTTCCGCGGGCACCTGGCACGTCACCTCGACGAAGATTTCGCCCGTGTCGCTGTCGCGGCGGAGGTGGCCGAGCAGGGCCCCGCCGACCTCGCGCTCCGGCGCCCGCGCCGCCTCCTCGACGGCCTCTTCGATCACGCGGCGCGGGATCAGCACCGGCATCTCCTCGGACTGCGGGTCGTCCCACGCCTCCCGAGGCCCACAGCCGGCCAGGCTCCCGGGCCGGATGGGCACCTCGACCGACTCCGACTCCAGTACGAAGCGGAGTCCCCGGGAAGCCGGTGCCTCCTCGCTCTCCAGGTACGCGGAGAGCTGATACAGGATCGTACTGTTGTTCGGCACCCGCTTCGCCCGCACCAGGTCGGCGCCGATCCGCAGCGCCCGCCGGCCGAAGAACTCCGCGGGGAATTCGCACAGGTGCTCGCCGCCTCCCGCCAGCGGCAGCACGACGCGGAAGCCGGGGGCGTTGGGCGAGCCTTCTTTGCCCTCGGCAAAGGCCGGCTCGATGCGCGCCCGGGCGAAGGGCGGGCTGTAGTCCGCGAACAGGCCGCGGCGCAGGCCGTCGAAGAACGCCGCCTCGATGGCCCGGTCGAAATCGGCGCGGGCCAGCGGCAAGACGTGAACGCGCTCGCCGCCCCGGACCCTGAAGAACTCCAGGCGGTACTGGTAGAGCGCCGGTCGGACTCGGGTCTGAGGCATTGTGAATCTCCGGTATCAGAAGCGCCGCTTGCGGCTTCGCAGGGCGTGCCAGGCCGCAAGCGGCTAACGGCTTAGCCGGCCGTGACGTTGGGCGCCAGCGTCACCACGTCCTCGGTTTCGAGGACATCGCCGATCCGATCGCTCTCGAGCAGGCCCTCGCCGCGCGCCCGGGCGCTGTAGCTGAGCGGCCTGCCCTGCGAGTCGTTCGCCGGCAGGTGCAGCTCGCGCGTCAGGCCGCCGACGAGGTCGCCGACCGTGGCGTCGCGCGGGATGCCCCGTGCGCGGCGCCGGACCTGGCCGGTGAAGTCCTCGACCGTCAGGTCGAGTGTTTCGGCCATTGCCACCATTGCAATCACCTCCCTTCCGTTTCTCTGGCGTCGTGAAGCTTCCCGCGGCCCGTTGCCGCGGGAATGTCGCTGTGCGTTTGCCCCACTCCTGTCCAGGGCATACGCCGGCAATTCAGGTAAATTTCGGCAACTTCCGGCCGCAGCAGCGCCGCCGCTTCCCGCGTCAGCAGCTCGCAGCCGGCGGCCACGCCGAGCAGGGCGTGCGGTAGGTCGGCGTCGAGCGATGCCGCCGCAGCAAAGGCCATGACGCGCGCGTGGTGCTCGTCAGCGTCACAGCGAGCGAAGCGTAGCCCTGCCTGGGCCGCGACGAGGAACGCGGTCAGCGCTTCGGAGCAGACGGGGGCGATCTCGTCCCACTCGGTCAGGGTCGTCGTCACGCGGGCGCCGCCGGGGGCCGGGCCCACCAGGACCTCGCGCGGCAGTCGCTCCGTCACGGCGACCGCCCAGGACGACGCCCGCCGCGACCAGGGGAAGCCGCTGCCGTCCAGCGCCGCCTCGATGACTTCCTCGTCCGGGGGCTCCGCCTCCGCATTGGCCGTGTCATTGAGCAGGCCGAAGAACAGTTCACCCGCGGTCCCGACCGAGAGGCCGCCGCGGGCCCTGACCTCCTCGATGAGGTACGTTCCGCCGGCATCGGTCGCGTAGCGCACGTTGCCCGGCGACCGTGCCGCCAGGCGCAGCAGCTCGGCGTCCGTCCATCCGCGCAGGGTCGGCGCGCGGCGGCGCAGGGTCAGCCAGCCGCCGCCCTCGGCCGTGAACAGCGCGTCGCCGAGGTCGTTGAGCAAGGTGGTCACGCTTTCTCCTCCACGGGCTCCAGGGCGATGCGGAAGGGCCGGCCGAACAGCGGCCGTGTGTCGATGGGCAGTTCGTCCAGGTGGGCCCGGCCCCAGGCGCAGGCGTCCCGGTTGAGTGCGTCGTTCTCCGCCAGCTGCCGCAGCCGCCAGGAGAACAGCGCGTGCAGCGACTCGCAAATCTCCACGAGCGGCTCGCCCGGCCGCACCTCGACGCAGATGCCCGGCGGCATCAGGTTGGGGTGGAAGGCGTTGCCCGGCTCCAGCAGCGCCAGCATCTCGAAGCGCTCCGCCCGCCGCAGGTAGTCGGGCAGGAAGCGCAGGGCGACGACGTGCTGTTCGGCCGGCACGATCTCGCCGCCGTCGCTCCGCATCAACCCGCGCGTGCGGAAGGTCAGCCGGTACAGCCAGGGGGCGTCGCGACCGAGGCAGGCGTAATCGAGCAGCCCGCCGCGCTCGTGGCGGCTGCGCAGCTCCTCGGCGCAGTTGACTAGGAAGTCGCGCATCACCGGGTCGAAGCTCGGCTCGGCGCCGGCCATCTCCAACGTTCGCTGGTCATGCAGGTCCATACGCTTCAACCCCCTCCGCTTTCCGCCATCACGAAAATGCTCTCGCTGCCGGACCGGACCCGCACGCCGTTGCCGGGAACGATGCTGAGTGCGGATACCGGCTCGGCGGCTTGGTCCCGCAGGGCTTCCACGGGCAGGAATCGCGTCGGCGCGAACCCCCCCGTGGGGCAGGCCGCCGGCCTGCCTCTGCTTGGCAGGCCGGCGGCCTGCCCCACGCCTTCGACATGCGCCGGTCGGGCACCGAACCGCCGTTCGATCAGCGCCACCAGGTCAGCGACCAGCGCCTCGGCGGCGATGTGTACGACTTCCGAAACGACGTGGTCGAAGCGGCAGCGAGCCGAGCGGCGCAGTCGCGATTCGAGGAAGCGATTGTGCCGCAAGTCGAAGGCGATCTCACGACTCTCCGTTGCCGGCTCAGCCGCCAGCATGTTCAGGAAGCGGGCCGCCATGATCCCCGCGACGACGGCGCCGACACAGGCCGGCGCCATCGTGGCCGGCGCACTGGCGGCGGCCCCCGGTTGACACGGATATTCCGCGGCCAGTTGCCGATAATCGGCCTCGCCCCAGGTGCATTCCAGGCAGGCCGACGCAGGGCCGGGAACGAACGTCTGTACGCGGCCGAGCAAGCCCTCGCCAACGCCGCCGTCGATCACCGGCACGCCGAGCGGCCAGCCGCGCTCGGAGACGAGAATTTGGCGCGCCCGCCGCGAGTCGAGCGCGCCGAACAGGACGGTGACGCGGAAGGAGCCCAGGGGCACGTCCTCCAGGTCGGCCACGAACGGCTCGACCCGGAGTTGGGGGAACTGCCCCGCCAGGCGCCGGGCCAGCGCCTCGGCCTTACCGCGACCGACGTCCTGCGGTCCGTAATCCTGCTGGCGCAGGTTCTTTTCCTCGACGATGTCGCGGTCCACGATGCGCAGCCGGCCGACGCCGGCGCGGGCCAGGAGCGGCGCCAGGTGCGACCCGATGTTCCCGGCCCCCGCGACCAGGACCGAAGCGTCTTGCGGGTCAGCGCCCATGTCCTTCCTCCATTTCCGGCCGCCAGCCGGCCTCGCCCCCCAGCGCCGTGGGGTGATTGCAGAAGCGACACGTCGGCGCGTACGTCCAGCAGGGCTTGGCGGGCTTGCCCTCCGCCGCGTCGGTCTGGTGGAACCAGCGGCCGCAGCCGGGGCACTGCACCGCCTGGTCGCCGTCCCGAACCGGGCCGCGGCAGAGGGGGCAGGTGGGCGACCGCACCCCTTCCTCACGGCAAAAGACGACCACGATTGGCGTCGATTCCGCCGAGTAGAAGAGCCGCGACCTGCCAAATATCACTTCGTCCTTGTGTTCCAGGACGCGCAGCCCGGCGAGTACCGGCCGGCCATTCACGCGGGCGGCGACGCCGGGGGGCAGCAGCAGTGCCGCCCCGCGATCATTCCCGGTGCCGAAGCGCAGAAACCGCAACCCGACCACTTCCACGGCCGCGGCCTGCGACAGCAGACCTTCGGGGATCGTCAGCGGTTGCCAGACGCCGCCCACCTCCCGCCACACGCTGCTCATCGTCCTCTCCTTGCGGCCCCACTGCCCCGCCGTCGCACCCTCCAGGAACAGTTACGCTTGACGGCGGCAATTCTTTTCCTGTTTCGGCTGGAGATGACCGTGGATTGGGGACGGGCATGGCTCGATCTCACGCGCCGGAAAGGGCTTCCGGTGAGATTGACTCGGCCGGGGCACGTCGGGTTCGCGGCGGCGCCCGGCACGCCAGCTGATGGTCATCGCCTTGCCGGTGCTGGGCGGCCTGCTGATCGCGGACGAGGTGGTGGAGATGTTCTTGCCGATGGGCTTCGACGGGATGTGCGAGGGCGCTGGCTGAATTTGCAGGAGCAGAAGGCGCAACGACCGCTTGCGGATTCGCAGCGGTCTCAATACAGGGACTTTCTCACGCAGGGGGCACCGCGGCTACCGTCCTGTCATGACCACGTCCAGGTCCACTTCCTGTGCCTTCTGCCACGCCTCGACGTTACCGATCGGTAGCCAGAACTTCGCGGCCACCACACTCACCGGTTGGCGCTCCGCCACCTTCGTGACACACTCGGTGATCTCGTATTCGCCGCGCGGCGACAGCGTCAGCGGAATGTCGAAGACCTCGCGCGGAAACAGGTAGACGCCGGTGTTGGCCAGGCGCCGCCCTTCCAGGGGCGGCTTCTCCACCAGCTTCTCCAGGGTGCCGTCCGGCTTGAGGAAAGCGATACCCCAGTGCGGCGGGTCGTCCACCGGGTAGACCAGCACGCCCGCCGGACACGCGGCCAGCGCCGCCAGGTCGGCGGCGCCGTACAGGTCGTCGCCGTTCATCACCAGGAACCGGTCCGAGCGGACCTGATCGCGGCAGCAGCGCAGGGCATCACCCGTGCCGCGCGGCTCGGCCTGGCGCACCGTCGCCCATTCCTTGAAGTACCTCTGCCGCCGCAGGTACGCCTCGATCTGCTCGGCGAGGTAATTGACCACCACCACGACGCGATCGACCGAACCGGGGAGGGCGCCGAGGGTCCAGTCGAGGATCGGCCGGCCGCGCACCGGCAGCAGCGGCTTGGGCGTCGTCAGGGTGTGCGGCCGCAGGCGGGTGCCGAGGCCGGCGGCCAGGATGATCGCGTCCATCGTGCGGCGTTCCTCGTCCGACCCGGAAATTCCCTCACTCTCGGTAATCTAGGAAAACTTCGCCGGTCGCGCCGAGGTCCGCCCCGGCACAACCCCTTCAGGTGGCACCGGCCGCTCAAGGGGCGGGTCGGTCCCGGTCGAAAACAAGGGAGTAAATCATCCCGCCGTACCTGTGAGCGTCTGTTCCGGAAGCCCCTCGCCCCTTTACTCAGGGGAGAGGGGTTGGGGTTTTGGTCTTCTCCTTTTGCCTTTTGCATTCTGTATTTTGCCTTCTTCGAGGTGACTGAAAAATGCAAAATACAGAATGCAAAAGGCAAAAGGACCATCTTCCCCTCACCCTCAACCCCTCTCCCCTGAGTACAGGGGCGAGGGGAGGCTTCTGGAACAGACTGTGAGCGCCGCCGACCGCACGGCGGACGGAGTTGTTCCCGCATACGAAAGGTAGGCAAATCATGCGCAGGCTGCTCGCCATCGGGTCCGTCGTCGGTCTGCTGTTCGGCGCCCAGGGTTGCAACTGGTCGGAACACCAGTGTATCCACGGGCGCTGTGACTGCGACGGGCCCGCCTACGGCTGCCACTACGACATGTACTCCCACGGGCACGATCACGAACTCGATCACGGCGGCGAGCCCGTACTCGCGCCGGTCCCGGTGGGGTCGCCGGCCGAGGTGATCCCATTCCCGCCCACGGAAGTGACGCCAAAGGACAACGGCAAGTAAGTGCGACGGTTTCCGTTTCGCGCCCGCGGACGAACGCCGGCGCGAAACGGAACGGCGGGGGTCATCCGGTCTGGCGCTTGCGCGGCCGTCGCGGCTGGGTCGCCGGCTCGACGTAGGGGATCGGCGGGGGCGGCACCTCGTTGAGGCGCCGCGTGGCACTTTGGGCTGCGAACTCCAGGAATTTCTCCTGACTGCGGACGCGCGGCGCGTCGGGTGGCGGCGCCAGCCGGCGGTAATTCCCGTCCGGCGTCAGTTCGCGCGCCTTGGTGTTGTCGGCCAGGGTCATGGCCAGCACCTCGCGGATCAGGCGCTGCTTCAGTTCCGGCTGCTCGATCGGCCAGACCACCTCGACGCGGCGGCTCAGGTTGCGGTCCATCCAGTCCGCGGAGCCGATGTACACCAGCGGGTCGCCGCCGTTGCCGAAGTAGAAGATGCGGCTGTGCTCCAGAAAGCGATCCACGATGGAGATGACGCGGATGTTCTCGCTGACCCCCGGCAAACCGGGTCGCAGCGAGCAGATGCCGCGACAGATCAGGTCGATGCGCACGCCCGCCTGGCTGGCCCGGTACAGCGCCTGGACCACGGCGGGCTCCAGGAGGCCGTTGATCTTGGCGATGAGCCGCCCTTCCTTACCCGTCTGCTGGAACTTGGCCTCGGCCTCGATCTTCTCGATCATGAACGCCTGCATCCGGCTCGGGGCGACGATCAGCTTGCGCCACTGCGGCAGCTCGCTGTAGCCGGTCAGGTAGTTGAACAGGGCCGACACGTCCTCGCAGAACTCGGGGCGGCTGGTGAAGTAGCCGAGGTCGGTGTAGATGCGCGCGGTCTGCGGGTTGTAGTTGCCGGTGCCGAGGTGGACGTAGCGGCGAATGCCGTCGTCCTCGCGGCGCACGACCAGCGACACCTTGCAGTGCGTCTTCAGGCCGATGAAGCCGAAGACGACGTGGACGCCGGCCTTCTCCAGTTCGCGTGCCCAGACGATGTTGCGCTCCTCGTCGAGGCGGGCCTTCAGTTCGATGACCGCCGTCACCTGCTTGCCGTTATCCGCGGCGCGCTGCAGGGCGCGGACGATGGGCGACTCGGGACTGGTGCGGTAGAGCGTCTGCTTGATGGCCAGCACCCGGTCGTCGCTCGCCGCTGCCTCGATGAAATCGACGACGTGGCCGAACGACTCGTAGGGGTGGTGGACGAGGATGTCGCGCGCCCGGATGGCCGACCAAATGCTGCTCGCCTGCGCCAATTCCGGCACGACCTGCGGCACGAACTGCGGGTCGCGCAGGTGCGGGTAGCCGGCCAGGCCGTGGATCTGAAAGAGTCCCGTCAGGTCGAGCAGCCCCGGAATGCGGTAGACGTCGAGTGAGTCGAGGTCGAGGGCGCTGGTGAGGAACTGTTCGATCTCGCTGCCGGCGTCACTGTCGATCTCGAGTCGGGCGGCGGCGCCGCGGCGGCGCTTGCGCACCTCCTCCTCGATGGTCTTGAGCAGGTCTTCCACCTCGTCGTCGTCGATCTCGTAATCGCTGTTGCGGGTGACGCGGAAGACGGCCGCGTGAAGGATCTCCATGCCGCCGAACAGGTCCGGCAGGTGGATGCGGATGACCGTCTCCAGCGGCACGAAGACGTGGCCCTTCTCGCCGGGGAGGTGGACGAAGCGCGGCAGCACGGCTGCCACCTGCACCAGGGCAAACAGCTTCTCGCCGTCGTGCGGCCGCTGCAAGAAGACGCACAGGTTGAGCGACTTGTTGAGCAGGTGCGGGAAGGGGTGGACGGGGTCGATGGCCAGCGGGGTCAGCACCGGGAAGACCTCGCTGTGGAACATGTCGCGCAGGTAGCGCAGGTCGGCGTCGCTCAGTTCCTTGAGGCCGCGGATGCGGATGCCCTCGCGCTCCAGGGCCGGGCGCACCTCGCCGGCCAGGCAGTCGTACTGGGCGGCGACGAGTTGGTGGACGACCTCGCTGATGCGCTCCATCTGCACCCGCGGCGCCATGCGGTCGGCCCCGGAGCCGAAGGGGATGCCGGCCTGGACCTTCTGCTGGATGCCGCCGACGCGGACCATGAAGAATTCGTCCAGGTTGGAGCTGAAGATGGCCAGGAACTTGAGGCGCTCCAGCAACGGGACCTGCGGATCCTGGGCCTCCTCCAGGACACGGCGGTTAAACTGTAGCCAGCTCAGCTCCCGGTTGAAGTACAGCACCGGATCGTCCAGAGCGGGCACGGGCTGCGGCGGAACTTGCATGCGAGCCTCCGTCATCGTCCCTCCCGTGGGTCGAAAGAAAGAGTCATTCTACCAGAGCCAGGCCGCTGAGGGACAAGGAAGAAACGAAGTGGTTTAGAATGGATGGGATACGGCCGTTCATATTCGTAGCACAGGCGGCCCGCCTGTGGCGCAGAAAGCCACAGGCGGGACGCCTGTGCTACGAGGCATACCAGTACCATGCCGCCTCGAATTCGCGGCGCAGCAGGTGCGCTGCTGCGATCAGGTGGCCGGCGTCCTCGCCGTGGCGCAGCACCTCCGCCCCGCGCGCCGCCGCCAGCGCCTTGTCGGGTTGGCCGGCCGCCAGGGCCCGATGGGCGGCGGCGAGGGCGGCGTCGCGCCGCGCTTCCAGCGCGAACAGCAGCGATAGGTCGGCCTTGCAGCGGCGGCACTGCGGGCCCGACTCGACGCGTGCCCGACACACCGGACAGGTGATCGCGTCCGCCATTACCCCTCCAGGTAGAAGAGGGCGTCGGCCAGCTCGTTGCTCGCCTGCGTCAGCCGCTCCCACTGGCGGTCGTTCAGGGCCGTGCGCACTTTCTCCATGAGGCGCTCGACGTCGGCGCGGTCCTCGGCCTGCACGCGCTCCAACAAGCGCTCGGCCTTCTCCAACAGCGCCCGCGCCTGCACCGCCTCGCGCTGCCCCTCGCGCGGCCCCGGCACCAGGGCGGGCAATTCCCCCGGCTCGCCACCCGCTTCTTCCCGCTGCTCGGTGCCTTCACCCAGATCCTCCCACAGTTCGCCCAGTCGCCGCCGCGCGTCGTCCAGTTCCTCGCGCTCGTAGCGGGCCAGGGCGTTCTCGATGGTCACCTGCTTTTGCAGGCCGGTGGCGCGCTCGCGCGCCGACACCTTGAGGCGGCCGTCGAGGTTCAGGTCCAGCTGCACCACGATCTGGTTGCCCGCGGCCACCTGGGCCAACCCCTGGACGAGGAAGCGGCCGACGCGGTGGTTATGGCGCACGTCCTCGCTCTCGCCCTGGTAGACGTCGATCTCGACTTCCGCTTGGCGGTCGTAGACGGTGTGGAACAGCTCGCTGCGCGAGGCAGGCAGCGGCGTGTTGCGATGGATGATCGGCGCGAACTGGAAGGGGAACTCGTAGCCGGCCCGCTCGGAGAGGCACTTGATGCCGAGCGAGTGCGGCGTGATGTCCACCAGGACGGCGCCGACGTTCTGGCCGGCGATGATGGCCGCCTGGATGGACGCCCCCATCGCCACGACGAGGTCGGGGTTGACCTCCTGGTGGGGCGGCTGGCCGAGGCGCTCCTCCAGCAGTTGGCCGACCAACGGGGTGCGCGTGCTGCCGCCGACGAGAACGACTTTATCGATCTGGTTGGGGGCCAGATGGGCGTCGTCGAGGGCGCGCTGCAGGCAGTCCATGGTGCGGTCCAGCAGCGGGCGGATCAGCGTCTCGTACAGCTCGCGCGTGATCTCCTCGTTGAGGTGCAACGCCGTGCCGTCCTTCTCGGCGATGAATTCCTCCTCGAGCCGCACCACGGGGTGATAGGAGAGGTTGCGCTTGGCCGCTTCGACGGCGCGCAGGACGCGCGACTTGGCGATGAGATTGGCGCGCAGGTCGAGGCCGTGCTCGGCCTGGAACTTGTCGCAGACGTGCTTGAGGAGCAGGTCGTCGAAGTCGTCGCCGCCGAGTTGCGTGTCGCCGTGACTGGAGAGCACCTCGACGACGCCCTCCTGGGCCTGGACGATGGAGACGTCGAAAGTGCCGCCGCCGAGGTCGTAGACGAGCAGGCGGCGGAGCTGCGTGTGGCTGGGGTCGTAGGTCAGCGAGGCGGCGGTCGGCTCGTTGAGGATGCGCACGACTTCGAGGCCGGCCAACTCACCGGCCTCCTTGGTCGCCTGACGCTGGGCGTCGTTGAAGTAGGCCGGCACGGAGATGACGGCCTTGGTGACCAGCTGGCCGAGAGACTGCTGCGCCCGCTCCTTGAGGGCGCGCAGGATCATCGCGGAGATTTCCTGGGGACGATACTCCTGCTCGCCGAGCTTGACCTTTACGTCCTGGCCCATTTTGCGCTTGATCGACTTGACGGTGCGCTCCGGGGCGAGAACCCATTGATTGCGGGCCGCCTTGCCGACGAGGAGCCGGCCGTCCTCGGACAGGCCGACGAACGACGGCAAAATGGGATCGCCGTCTTCCTCGCAGACGTGCGGTTGGCCGTCGGCGCCGACGACGGCGACCTCGCTGTTGGTGGTGCCGAGGTCGATGCCGACGATGAGGTCGCCGGGGGGGAGGGCCAGGGGGGGCATGAGGGGGACTCCTTCGTAAGCCGCTTGCGGCTTAGCGTTCGCCTCACCCGAGGGGGGCGAACGCTAACCGCCAGGCGGCTAGGACTTGGCCACGCGAACCTGGGCGAAGCGGAACACACGACCGCGCCACAGGTAACCGCGGCGCACCTCGCCGACCACTTCGCCGGACGGCCGGCCGCTGTCGGTTACGACCTCGAGGACTTCCATCCGCTCGGGGTCGAACTGCTCGCCGGCGGCGGGGATCGGCTCGAGTCCGTGCTGTTGCAGGGCGCGCTCGACTCGCTGCCTGCTCATTGTATAGCCGGTCAGGATGGACGCGAGCATCTGCGGCGCCCGGTCGGCGAGCTGCGCGGCCTGTGGCACAGCCGCCGATTGGCGAGCCCGCTCCGCAGCGCTAGTCCGGCGAAACACGGCGACGAAGAGGCGCGCCCAGAGGGAGGGGGTCACGACGGCCGGCGGCGGCGGCGCCGCGGCGGGCTGTTCCAGGAGCGGCAGTAGGGTGTCCTGAGCGCGGCGGACCTCGCGCTCGGCCAGCGTCAGGGCGTCGTACACGTCCACCAGCGCCTTGAGCAGCGGCCGCAGCGCCTCGTCGCGGGCCTGCTCCTCGCCGAGGCGGGCGCTGAGCTGACTCTGCTGCAGCGCGGCGAGGGCCTCGCCGAGTTGGCGCAGCGCCTCGGCCCCCTGTTCCTGCTGGGCGCGGGCGGCGCGCGTTTGCAGGTGGACCTCGTGCCGCAGGCCGGTGAACTGCGCCAGCAGCGTGTGCAGGTCGATCACGTCGGCGTCGGCAGCGGCCGGCGCCGGGACGGCCGCTTCCCGCAACAAGGCGCGGAACTCGTCCAGGACGGCCTCGATCCGCTCCGGCGTCAGGGCTTCAGCACGGCCGACACCATCTCCTTGAGCGACACCCTGCGGCGAGCCCTCCGACATGATACCTCCTCGATGATCGCGTCCACGGTCTCGTGCTTGCCGGCCTCGAACAGGCGGTAGCGCAGGCGAGTGCTCTGGTCGCGCAGCTGCTCGTAGGCGGCGCGGACGGCGGCGAACTTCTCCGGGTGGTGCTCCGGCGAGAACTGGCGCACCAACTCCAGGTAGCGCCGCCGGATCGCCTCGTCGTCCGCCTCCGGCGGCAGGCCCAGTACCTGGTGGGGATCGGTCATGACGTCCTCCCAGCCTCTGGCCGCTTGCGGCTTCGCAGGAACGATTGCGAAGCCGCAAGCGGCCAAGCCGCAAGCGGCGATTACCACCCATCATCGTCGTAATCGTCGTCGTCGTCGGGCCCCCCGAACATCTCCTCGAAGGCGGCGCCGAACGGGCCAAGGTCGATGCCGCCGAACATCGGGTTCAGCGCCGCGACCATCTCCTCGCGGCGGCTCACCAACTCCAGCAGGGCGTCGCGGCGCGAGTCGGGCGGTATCTCCTGGGCCAGGCGGCGCACCTCGCCGAGCAGCTCGCGCACCTGGAAGGCGGGGCAGCGGAACGGGCCCTGCAGGATGTACGATTCCGCCTCGAAGTAGGGGAAATACGGGTTCTTCGGGAAGCGGTGCCGCCCGGCCCAGGCATAGTCCAGGAGCAGTTTGTGGTTCTCCAGGAGGACCAGGGAGGTGCATACGGCCTCCGCCTGCCCCTCGGTCAGCGGCGCGGAGACGGCCTTCTGCAGATAGGCTACGACCTTCTTCTCGTGGGTCTTCTGGCCGTGGTAGGTGACGCCGGCGGCCTTGTGCGAGGCGGCGGTCTCGGCGACGGCGGCCGCCGAGGCGCCGTCGGCGGGCTGCGCCAGCAAGGCGTTAAACTCGTCGTTGAAGCGCTTCTTCAGCTTGGTCAGTTTCAGGCGGATCACCTCGATGAGCATGCTGTAGGCGACGCCCAGGCGGCTGCCGACGTCGGCCACCGCTTGCCCCAGCAACTCCTCGGCGCGGGCCGCGTCGCCGGCCTTGAACTCACACGCCGCCCACTTGCAATACACCGAGCTGTTGTCTCCCTTCTCGGAGAGGGCCAGCCCCGACCGGTATTCGGCGCGGGCCTCGTCGAAGCGCTTGGCCTCGGCGTGGGCGCGGGCGTTGAAGACGTGGGCGGTACTGAGGCGGCGGCGCAGCCCGCGCTCGAGCGGATTGAGGCGCGTGGCCCGTTCGAGCAGGGTGATCCCTTCGGGGTAGTCCTGGGCCTCTATGCGCAGGTTGGCCAGCGTCTCGATGGTCGGCACGTGGTCGGGGAAGCGCTCGAGGAGGCGGCGCGCGGCCTGCTCGGCCTTCTTCGGCTTGCGCTGGCCCTGCTGGTACAAGTCCACGAGCTTCTCGTGCGTCTCCAGCACGTCGGGGGCGAGCTTGAGGCTCTGCTCGAAGCACTGCTCGGCGGACGGCTTGAGCGGTCGGGGGCGGTCGGGGTGGTCGCGCAGGAAGGGCGGCAGCGGCAGGCCGTCGAGGTCGGGCACGGCGGCGGCGTTGGAGCCCATGTGGCTCCAGACGAGGGCGCGGACGCACTGGGCCTGGCCGGCCGGCCAGGCGCCGGGGTGGTCGCCGACCGACTTCTCAAACTTTTGCCACTCCTTGTGGGCCTCCTCCAGGTCGTGGGCGTTCTCCAGGGCCAGGGCGCGCAGCCGCGCGAAGTTCGGATCCTCGGGCGGGGCGCCGAAGACCCGGCCATAGCGCGGCACGTCCTCCGGCTCGCCGTTGCTGATGACCCCCCAGTAGAAGCAGGCGGCCAGGCGGGCGGCCAGCTGCGGGGATCGCTGCCGCAGGGCCGGCACCAGCCCCTCGGCCAGGCGAAAGGCCCCCGCCAGAGAGTTCGGGTTGCTCAGCGCCGCTTGCACGGCCCGCAACGAGTCCACCAGGCCGTCCCCCTGGAGGCGGTCGGCCTGCTTGCGAAGGGCGGCCTGGGCCGGCGGCGCCTGGGCGTCGCGGTAAGCCGGGTCGATGAGGTAGCGGAACGGCGCCGCCAAACGGGCGGGGAGGCGCTCGGGCGTCAGCCGCTGCCAGTTGTCCATGGCGCGGGCGTTGTCGTCCTGGTAATAGGCGCTGAGGCCGCGTAGGAGCACCTTCCATTCGAGGAACGGCGAGCGCAGGCCGATCGCTTGCAGCGTCTCGCGGGCCGGCTCGTCCTGTCCGGCCTGCACCTGGGCGAACGCCTGTAGGATCCGATCGAAGTCGGCGTGCAACTCGGGGACGAGTGCCTGTTTCCCCGCCGCTTGCTGCGACAGGGCGGCATCGACGGCCTGGATCGTCACCTGGGCGCGGGCCGGCGACTCGGCGGGCAGCCGGGCGAGGAGGGCCTGCGCGGCGCGGGCGTCGCCGCAGAGGGCCAATTCCTGGGCCGCCTGTTCGAGCCAGCCCACGTCGCTGCCGTCCACGTTGAGGCCGGCGGTGATGACCGTGACGGCGTCTTTCAGGTAGCCCGTGGTGCGCAGCTGGCGGGCCCGGCCGAGGTAGGTCTTGAGGAGCAGGTCCTTGTGGGCCGGCGTCGGCTCGTACTTGTAGAGCTGCTTGGCCAACTCGAGCGCCTGCTGGAAGCGCCCTTCGTGGACGGCCCGGTCGATGCGCGGCCGCAGGTCACTCGGCCGCGCGGGCGCGTGATGTTTGTGCTTGCCTTTCCTGGACACGAGGCGAGTCTCCCATTGGGTCGCGATCCCTGTACCACTATTCTATCAGGAGCCCCGAAAGAAATCGCGGCCCCGCGAGCCGCCGCCAAACCGGAATGCCTTCTCCCCATGAATCCGCACGAGTTGATCCTCCTCAGTCCCTACCGCGTCCCCGGCCAAAGTTCGCTGATGATCGGCAACGAGGACGTGGGCGCGTTCCTCAACGGCTGCACGGCCCTCTGGCACCCCGCCGTGGCCCTCGGGGCCGCCGCGCCGCCGCGCGTCGGCTCCCCCTACGACTACGAACAGCCGGCCGCCAACCACGTCTACGCCGTGCCGGACAGCCCGCCGCTGTTCCTGCCCGACGACTGGGACCAGCGCGTGCGCGACGCCGGCGCCGTCGCCTTCCGCTGTACCCTCGACCGCGAAGCCACGCTTGCCAACCTGCGCGAGGCCCTGCGCGGCCGCGGCGAGAGCGCCCCGCCGGCGCACCTGATCGACTTGCCGGCCGATCGGGTGGCACCGTTTTTCGGCATCGGCTTCGGTTACCTGCACCTGGAGGCGCTGTTCGAGGCGATGGAGCACGAGAACCTGCTGGCCACGGGCGACCTGTGGTCCGAGGTGCAGCAGGCCATCGCCGCGCTGGTCAACGCGGACGACCCCGAGGCGTGGCGCCGCCATCTGCAGGCGGCGGCGGATCGCCTCCAGGCGGGACGCGAGGTGTTGTATCCCGTCGCCATCCACGTCCTCGACCTGGCCCTGCTCGACGAGCCGCGGGCCGGGGAGCCGCTGCCGGCAGCGTTCGAGTACGAACTGCCGCTGAACCTGATCGCTGGCGGCCGCCTGCTGGAGCAACTCGCGAAGGGGCAGCCAGAGCTGTTCGCCAAGCTCAAGGAGCGCGTCAACGCCGACCGCGCCGAGGTCGTGGGCGGCTGCTACGTCGAGCGCGAGGACACCCTTCTGCCGGTCGAGTCGCAGGTGTGGAACCTGCTCAAGGGGTTGGCCGTGTCGCGCGAACTGCTCGGCCGGGACGTGCGCGTCTTCGGCCGCAAGCGCTTCGGCTTCCACCCGCAGACGCCGCTGCTGCTCAACAGCGCCGGACTCAACCGGGCGCTGCTGCTGGCCTTCGACGACGCGGTGATCCCCAGCCACCGCACGCCGGTCATTTCGTGGCCGTCGCCGGACGGCAAGCAGGTAGAGGCGTTCGCCCGCGCCCCCTACGCCGCCAACAACCCGCAGACGTTCTTCCACGTCGCCCACTACCTGCACAAGACGATCATGCAGGATCAGGCGGCGACGTTGAGCCTGCTGCACGCCGCGGCGCCCGCCGCCGCGTGGTATCGCGACTGGTTGGAGCTGACGCGCTTCGGCCCGGTGCTGGGCAAGTGGACCACCTTCTCGGCCTACTTCGGCGAGACGTACGCCGGCGAGTACACCTCGGCCGTGAACGCCGACGAGTTTCACGGCGACTACCTGAGTGAGCGAACGAATGCGAAGAGCGAGGCCGTGGTCAGCGGCTTCGCGCGGCACGTCCGGCAGCGGCGGCGCATCGACACCGCCTGGACCCTCGCCGCCATCCACCGCGGACTGGCGGGCAAAAACGACAGCTTGCAGATCGACGCCCGGCTGACGGATATCGAGGATCGCATTGAGGCGCAGGGACCGGCCGCGCCGAAGGAGGTTGGCGCCGACGCGGAGTTAGAGGCGGTGGAGAAGGAAGTCGCCGGGGCGCTGGTGGGCCGGCTGCTGTCGCGGGCCACGGCTGACGCCCCGGGCTACGTGGTGCTGAACCCGTGCAGCTTCACGCGCCGCGTGGCCCTGGAACTGGACGACGTCAAGGGGCCTCTGCCGATCACCGGGCCGATCAAGGCGGGGCAGTTCGACGGCAGCCACGCGAAGTTGGTGGTGGAGGTGCCGGCGCTGGGGTTCGCGTGGTTCCCGCGCTCCGGACCGCCGGGCACGCCAGCCCCCCCGTCGCGGATGAAGCTGGCCGACGACAAGGCGGTGCGCAACGAGTTCTTCGAGGCGGAGATCGATCTGCAGACCGGCGGCCTGCGCGGCATCCGCGACCACCGCACCCGCGTCAACCGCCTGGGCCAAGTCCTCACCTACAACCCCGGCAGCACGGCCCGCTGTCGCGCCGTCCGGGTCACTTCGGCCGGCCCGGCGCTGGGGGAGGTCATCACTGAGGGCGTGCTGTTGGACGAACAGGAGCGCGAATTGGCGACGTTCGAGCAGCGCTTCCGGGCGTGGCTGGGGCGGCCGATCCTCGACCTGCGAATCCAGATCACGCCGCAGCACCTGCCGGAAGGCTACCCGTGGCACGCGTATTACGGGGCGCGCTTCGCCTGGGGCGACGAGCGGACGGCGCTGCTGCGCGGCGTGAACGGCACGGGCTACGTCACCAGCCACACGCGCCCGGAGTCGCCGGACTACCTGGAGCTGCGCCTGGCAAAGCAATCGACGGTGATCTTCCCCGGCGGCCTGCCGTTCCACCAGCGGCACGGCGGCCTCATGGCCGACGTGATCCTGCTGCCGGAGGGGGAGACGGCACGGACGTTCGACCTGGCGGTCGGGTTGGACCGCGAGTACCCGACGCAGACGGCGCTGGGGCTGGTGACGCCGGTGCCGCTGGTGACCGTGGCGAAGGGGCCGCCGCACGTCGGAGCGACCGGCTGGCTGTTCCACCTGGACATGCCAAACATCGCGCTGCTGGGGATGCGGCCGGGGGCGGAGGGGGCCGACGCGGTGGTGGCGCGGCTGCTGGAGATCGGCAGTCGGGGGGCGCACGCGGAGTTCCGCTGCGCGCGGAACCCGCAGCGGGCGGTGGTAGTGGACGCGCGGGGGCAGGTGCAGATGGAAGCGAACGTCAGCGGGGACGCGGTGCTGTTCGAGCTGGGGCAGGGCGACTTGACGTATCTGCGGGTGGAGTTCAGCTGATGCTCCAGTATACCATCGATGACCCGATCACCCAACCGCTGACCTATTGTGTTGAGGTCACCATCACTTTCGGCGACGGACGCAAGCGCTGGTGTTTCTTCGCGACCCCGGAAGCGCTCACTGCTTGCGGCGATTGGGTGGAAGGCACCCGTGTCCGGGTGCATCTTGGCGTCCCGCATAGGATCGTCGTCAGCGAGTTGAGCGCCGAGATAATCGACAGAGTGTTGAAGGGTCTGCACGCGACCGGGGAACTGGAGGCGCACACACTACCGTTGAGTGGGGAAGGCGCGTAAACTCGGGGCCTCATCTCGCGCGAGAAGCCGTTCTTACACACTCCGCCCCTTGTACAGCTGCCGTCCCAACGCCGGATCGAACTGCGACATCAACTCCGCGCCTTCGGCTTCCTGACCTTGGCACCAGGCCGCGCCGGGGCTGATTTCTTGCCCGACGGCGATGAGTTCCCGTGAGACTCACCCGGCGAGGTCTGTCGCTTCATCGCCTCTTGCAGAAGGTCCGTCGCGTTCTCCAGCGCCCGTTCGACCTGGGACAGCGTCGTGCTCGCGTCCTGGCCGGTTCGGCACAGGTCGCCGACGGCCCAGGCCAGGTCCTTGCCGAGGGCGTGGGCGTAGCGCCAGAGAGTATCGATGGTTGGGTTGATCTGCTGCCCGGTTTCCAGCCGGCTAAGGGCGGCCTTGTCGATGTCCGAGCGCTCCGCCACGTCCGCGAGGCTCAGGCCCTGTCGCTCCCGCTCCTTGCGCAGCTGGTGCATGAGCCGGCGCAGCTCCAGGTAGGCCCCCTGCGGAATCGGCTCGTTGTACTCGCCGGACGCGACCAACTCTTCCATCGTCGGGCGCTCCCTCTGGAAGCGCTCGCGAATTTCCTTGATGCGGGCCTTCTCTTCCGGGGTCCGCTCGATTTTCAAGTGCAGGCGTTTAACGGCCATGTTTTTTCCCCTTCTTCCCCCGTGGCGGATTCGTTTCGTAAGCCGTGACCGGGCGGATGGTAAGCGGGTCGCTCTCAATATGTTCGTATACCACGATGATGTACTTCCCGGTCACGGTCCAGCCGAAGGCGATGGGTGAGCCACTACTCCGACTGGTTGAGCCTGTACGGTGGTGAGCCGACACGACCTCCTCCACTTCCTCCATCGTCACGCCATGTTCGGCGATGTGCTGCACGTTCCCTTCGGGGTCGTCTTCGATATCCCAGATGAAGAGAACTTCCGCCATGTCCGGCCCTCCGAAGCCCGTGGCAGCCTCGTTGCTTTTTATTACACCGCTGTGCGGCGAGTCAAGCCCTGCCTCACCCGCTCCGCCCCTTGTACAGCTGCCGCCCCAGCACAGGGTCGCGGTCGGTGAAGGACGTCGCCGGCGGTCGTGGGCGGGCGACTGAGCGTCCTCTGGCACCAGTCCTACACGAGATGGAGCGGCGCATACGTCGCAATGATCGCCTTCGCCGACCGCAGCCCATCCACCGCGGCGCTGACGATACCGCCCGCGTAGCCCGCCCCCTCCCCCACCGGGTACAGCCCCTCGATTCCCGGCGTTACGCGAGTTTCCTCGTGCCGAGGGATGCGAACGGGTGCGCTGCCGCGCGACTCCGGCCCCACGAGCGTCGCCTCCGGCAGGAAGCGCCCTTGCCATTTCCGATCCAGGATCGGCAATCCACTCTTCAGGGCCTCGACCACCAACGGCGGCACCACTTCGGCGACCCGTGCGGCGATCGCCCCGCGCGGGTAGCTGTTGGGCGGCACGCCGCGCGTCCGCCGGTCGGCGAGGAAGTCGGCGGCGCGCTGGATGGGGCAGCGGTATTCGCCGCGGCCGATCTCGAATGCCCTCTTCTCGTAGACCTGCTGCAAGCGGACGCCGGCCATCACGTCCGGGGCACCGAACTCCTCCGGGTCGATGGTGACGACCAACCCGCTGTTGGCGAACGGCGAGTCGTGCTTCGACAGGCTCATGCCGTTGGTGCAGAAGTAGCCCGGCTCGGACACGCTCGGCATGATGTAGCCGCCGGCGCACATGCAGAAGCTGAACACGTCGTGCCGGCCGTGGGCCACCAGGGTGTAGTCGGCGGCGCCCAGGCGGTCTTCGAGGCGCGTGGGGCCGTACTTGACGCGGTTGACCGTCTCCTGCGGGTGCTCGACGCGCACGCCGAGCTGGAACGGCTTGGGCACCATCGGCACGCCGCGCCGCAGCAGCATGGCGTAGGTGTCGCGAGCGCTGTGGCCGATGGCCAGGAGGACCACCGACGCCGCGACGTACCCCGACGACGTCATCAGGCCGAACAGCCGGCCGTCGCGCACGTCGAGGTCCTCGACGCGGCAGGAGAAGCGCACCTCCCCGCCCAACTCCTCGACGCGGCGGCGGATGGCCTTGACCACGGCGGGGAGGCGATTACTGCCGAGGTGCGGGCGGGCGTCGTACAGGACGGACGGCTTGCCCTTGCACTCGGCGAACAATTCCAGGACGCGGCGGACGTCGGGCCCGCTGTTGCGGCAAGTGAGCTTGCCGTCGCTGAAGGTGCCGGCACCGCCCTCGCCGAAAAGGTAATTGCTCTCGGGGTCGAAGGGGCCGCCCTCGTCGAAGGCACGGACATCGTGGATGCGGTCGCGCACGGCCCGGCCGCGCTCCAGCACCAGCGGGCGGTAGCCGTGCCGGGCGAGGAAATAGGCCGCCACCAGCCCGCCGGGGCCGGAGCCGACCACGACGGGGCGCTGCTCTAACGGAGCCGCCCCGGGCGGCGGCATGACGAACGGTTCTTCGGCGTGGAGATCGACCTGGATGGGCGGGCGGACGGAGGCCCGGGCGCGCGCCAGCACGCCTGCCTCGTCGTCCGGGAGCGTCACCTCGGCGTTGTAGACGAACTGGAGCGAGTCGCGGGAACGGGCGTCGAGCGATTTGCGCAGGATACGGCAGCGCAGCGATGCACCGGGCGCCAGGCCCAGGATGTGGGCCAGACGCCCCGGCAGCGCCGCCTCGGCTTCGTCGATGGCCAGGCGGACATTGGCCACGCGGATGGGCATATCGACTGACTGCCCCCCTCGCCCCGGTACTCCGGGGAGAGGGGTCGGGTGCGGGGAAGATGGTCATTTTGCCTTTTGCCTTTTGCATTCTGTATTTTGCATTTTTCAGTCACCTCGAAGAAGGCAAAATACAGAATGCAAAAGGCAAAAGGAGAAGACCAAAACCCCCGACCCCTCTCCCCGGAGTACCGGGGCGAGGGGAGAGTGAGGCGCTTACTTCCGGCCGCCGAGCAGGTCCGAGATGCGGACCTTCTCGAGGTGCTTGCGAACCTGGTCGGCCGACTGCTTGCAGATGTTCTCGAGCTTGGTGTTGAGGGTACCGTTGCCCTCGTCGGTCAGGGGGGCCTGGCCGCGGATGGGGCCGTCCACCGCCTCGAGGATCTCGAGCATGGTGATGTCCGATGGCGGTTTGGCCAGGCGGTAGCCGCCGTTCGGACCCTTGATCGACAGCAGCACGCGAGCGGACACGAGCGGCTTGAGTACCTTGAGGAGGAAGCGCTCGGGGATGCCACGCGCCTGGGCGATGTGATGCGAGGCCACCGGCTTGTCTTGCTGCTTCTGGGTGGCCATGTAGGCGACGGCGTGCAGGGCGTAGCTGGTTGCTCGGGTCAATTTCATGGATACGTCTCGGCCGTGTTGTCACCACGGCCATCGCTCCTCTGTACGGGGACACTGGGGGGCCTGTCCGGATCGCGCCGCGCGACGGCCGCAACCCCCGTTCGGGCACCCCGGCCCCTCAGCCACGTCTTTGGGGCGCGCCGCGCTGGGGCCGAGGGGGTTGTTGGATCCGTCATCTTAGCTGATCCGGATTTATCGTGAAGGTTACGACACCATCATTATACAATCTCTTTTCCGCCGGCAACCCTCCTTTCTAGTTTTTACGGGCAATTGGCGCCGGGTCCGAGGGGGCGTCTACGGGTGGGGAGGGGCGAAAGTCAATTGACGGCCTTCTTTACGTCGTCGGCGCTGAACTCGATGCCGACGACGGCCGTGGCTGGGTCGTCGCGATCGACCCCGTTCCGGGTGGTCCACTTCACCAGGCCGCGGCGCAGCTGCACGCGCCAGAGCAGGCGCCCCTGGTAACTGTCTAGCGCCTCGACGGCGTGGTCCTTGGGGTTGGTGCAGACGAAGGTCGTCATTTCCTCGCCGGGCTTCAGCTCGTGGTTGACCGCCTGCTTCTCGACGTACTCGATGAAATGGTCCTTGGCGCGCGCTAGCGGGATCCACTCAAGGGGTCCGCCGTAGAACTTGCGCTCGCCCATCTCCAGGATGGTGTACTGGGGGATGGCGCCAGGGCTCGTGCGGGCGCGGGCGAAAAAGCGGTCCATTGGCTTGAAGGTGACGTCCTGCGAGCGGTTGCGCAGCCGCAAGGTCACCGCCAGCGAATCCTCCGGCGCGGGCGCCGGGTTGTAACCGGGGATGTCGTAGGCGATGCGCTTCCGCTCCACCTTCTCCGGCGTCACCTCGAGGTCGCCGATCGCCAGCGTCCCCCCGAGCGGCACGCGCAGATGCGCCGGCAACGGCTGCTCGGCGTTGGGCCAGCGGGTGTCGATCGAGCCGTGCTTGCCGCCGCGATTGGCGCCGCCCTTGTTATCCCCCTCGATGTCGGGCAGGATCTCCAGCGGGTGCGGCGGCGGCGGCGGGGTGACGAAGTGCAAGTATCTCGTGTCGAGAATGTAGAGGGTGGCCATGAAGCTATAGAAGACCAGCGGGGCGATGATGAGGGGGATCACCCACGGGTTGCTCCGCCTCACCCGGTGCGTCGGCGCGACCGGCAGCGGCAAGCTCTCTTCCTGCGGCGGCGCGGGCGCTTCCTCGGTCGGCGCGACCGGGTCCGGGACGGCGGGGGCAGGCGGGGACGAAACCACCTCGGTCCCCGAAGCGAAGGCGGGGGGCTCCGGCTCGTGGGAAGTGACCGTCGGCTGGTCCCAATCCGGGCTCGGCGGGGGGGCCGGTCCGACCTGGTCCCCCGGCAGCGTCGGCTCGTCGAGCGCCAGGCGCGGGACGGCCGGCTCGGTTGGGATCTCGATGCGCGGCGGCGAATGGCCGCCGAAGAGGTCCTCGCCGGAAACGTCGGGCGGGGTGAAGATGCTCTCCATCTCGTCGTGGTGGGGCACCTCGATGGTCGGCATCTCGGCGGGGGAGGGGGCCGGCGCCGGCGCGAGGACCACCTGCTGGCAGTGCGGGCAGCGCACCTGTTGGCCGAGGAACTCCCGGCCGACGGCCATGAGGTTATGGCAATGCCCGCACTGGAAATTGACGGTCTCCATGCGAATCTTCGCTCCACCGGCGCACCCGGGATGTTATCCGGGATCTCTTCTCGTTTAGCCGCCGCCCTCGATTCATCGGTTCGCGAAACGATGAATCGAGGGCGGGTGCCTCAGGCGTGACACAGACGCCACCAATCGACGGCGGCCAGCGCCGGGACTACCTCCCGGGCGCCGCCGGGGAGGTGCGGCACCACCGCCAGCACCGGAACCCCCAGCCGCCGTAACTCGTCCACGTTCGTCTCGTCGGCCAGGCCCGCGGGCGACGCCGTCTCGGAAACGACCACCCCCGCCACCGCCAGGCCGCGCCCCCGCGCGACCTCCAGGGTGAGCAGGGTATGGTTCAGCGTCCCGAGCGAGCGCCGGGCCACCACCAGCAAGGGCAGGCCCAGCTCGCGCACCAAGTCGGCCACCGTCTCCCCCTCGGTCAGGGGGCAGAGCAGGCCGCCGATCCCCTCGACCAGGAGCGCCGCCCGGGGGCGAACCCGCTCGCGCACCGCCCCGGCGATGGCCGGCAGGGTCAGCGCCACGCCCCGGCGGCGCGCCGCCAGCGGCGGCGCCACCGGGTCGGGGAAGGCCCACGGCGTCACGCGCTCCCACTCGTCGGCCAAGCCGGCGGCGTCGGCGAGTAGCGCCGTGTCGTCGGCCAGCCAGCGGCCGCCGACCGGCCGCGCCCCGGTGGCGACCGGCTTGCACACCACCACGTCGCGGCCCCGGTTCCGCAGCAACCGCGCCACGGCGGCTGTGACCAGCGTCTTGCCCACCCCCGTGTCGGTGCCGCTCACGAACAGGCCGGGCGACGGGGACGACTTTTCAGGCACCTTGACACTCCTCAACGGCTATCACTAACAGGCAATCATAAACCACGTCAAGGAGAAGATCCAACAAAGAATCGCTAACGGCCAGCGGGGGCATAACGACTATAACGTCGCCCAGCGGTCGCAAAAGGACGCCTCGTTCGCGGGCCAGGCGGCAAGTGCGCGCCCCGACCCGTTTTTCCGCGGGGAAAGCCGCCTTCGTCGCCCGGTCGGCGACCAGCTCGATGCCGGCGATCAGCCCGCACTGGCGCACGTCGCCGACACAGGGCAGCCCGGCGATCCGGGCCAGGTGCCGGCGCAGCTGCGCGACCTTGCCGGGCAGGGCGGCCATCACGCCCGCCTCCAGGAGGTCCAGGTTCGCCAGGGCCACGGCGGCTCCCAGGGGGTTGCCGGTGTAGGTGTGGCCGTGGCAGAAGGCGCGGCCGGCGTCCGGCGGCCCGACGAAGGCCCGGAACACCTCCTCGGTGGTCAGCGTGGCGGCGAGCGGCAGGTAGCCGCCGGTCAGCCCCTTGGCCAGGCAGAGAAAGTCCGGCGTCACGCCCTCCTGTTCGCAGGCGAAGAGGGTGCCGGTGCGGCCGAAGCCGGTAGCGACCTCGTCGGCGATGAGCAAGACGCCGTGCTCGCGCGTCACCTCGCGCACCCGCCGCAGGAACCCCGGCGGGGCGGTAATCATGCCCGCCGCCCCCTGCACCAGCGGCTCGACCACGACGGCGGCCAGTTCCCCGGCGTGCTCGCCGACGAGGGACGCCAGTTTTTCTACGCAATCGATCCGGCACGCGGTTCGCTGTAACCCAAGGGGGCAGCGGTAGCAGTAGGGGCTCGGCGCCTTGAGCGTCGGGAACAGCAGCGGACCGAACAGCCGGTGGAAGCGGGCCACGTCGCCGACGCTGACGTCGCCCAGGGTGTCGCCGTGGTAGGCCGACTCCAGGGCGAGGAACTTGGTCTTGCCCGGCCGGGGGCTGGGGCACTGGCGCCAATACTGGAACGCCATCTTCAGCGCGACCTCGACGGCGGTGGCCCCGTCGTCGGAGTAGAAGACGCGCGTCAGGCCCGGCGGGGCCAGCTCGACCAGCCGCCGGGCCAGCCGCGTCGCCGGCACGTTGGCCAGGCCGAGCATCGTGCTGTGGGCGACGCGCTCGAGCTGCTCGCGCAGGGCAGCGTCCAGCTCCGGGACGCGGTGTCCGTGGACGTTGCACCACATCGAGGAGACGCCGTCGAGGTAGCGGTGCCCCTCGGCGTCGATCAGGTAGCAGCCCTCGGCGCGCTCGATGATGGGCGGAGGCTCGCCGCCCCCGTCGGGCACCGCGGTGAACGGGTGCCAGACGTGGTCGCGGTCCCACTGCCGCAGCTCGGCGAGCGTCGCGTTCATTCCCACTCTCGCCTCACTTCGCCCAGCCAATGGTCACGGGCGTCCCCACCTCGGCCCCCAGGCGCCGGGCCGCGTTGCCCTGGGCGACGGCAATCTCCAACAGGCCGTTGCTCGATGTCAGGGCGACCAGTGACCCCGGGCTGGCGTCTGCGTAGGTCCGCACCCAGCGGAAGCTCTCGGTCAGCGTTACGCCGCCCACGAGCAGCACCCCAGGCGCCTGCGCCCAGTCGGCCCGGATGTTGGTAATGATATTACCAAAGTCATCGATAAAGACTACTTCACCTGTCAATCCGTTCATGACGGGTCGCGGCTCGTGCCGCGCCAGCCGGACCCATTCGCGCGCCGGCGGGCCGAGGAGGGTAGGGTCGATGCCCAGGCTGAGGTGGGCGGCGACCGGGGCGAGGATGTCGCGGCCGTGGAAGGTACTGCTGACCGGCTCGCGCCAGAAGCGCCGCTCGGCCAGGCGGATCACCCGAGGCTCGCCGCCGCCCTCGATCAGGGTCCAGCAGCCGTTGTCCGGGGCGAGGAGGCGGCGTCCGCCCACCTCGACGTAAAGCAGGGCGCGGTCGCTGCCGACGCCGGGATCGACCACGACGACGTGGATCGCCTCGCGGGGGAAGCAGGGGACGGCGTTGGCCAGGAAGAAGGCGGCGTGGAACACGTCCTGCGGCGGCACCTGGTGGGTCAGGTCCACCAGGCGCGCGGCGGGGTTGAGGGCCAGGATGACGCCCTTGAGGGCGGCGGCGTAGGGCGCCGCCACGCCGAAGTCCGTCGTCAACGTGATGATCGGGTCCGGCATCGCGTCCCGTCCGGAGGCGAAATGTCCACGGCGCCCGCGGGGTCGGGCCAGGGTCTCGTGCGCCGGACGTCGTGTCGGCGCCAGGGCGTCATGATACGAGGTCCGGCAACAACCCGCCTCCTTGTTGCGCAGATTTCTTTTTCAGCAGCCTTGCACCGCCCAGCCGATGGCGACGGCCAGGGAGACCAGCGCCGTCAGCTTGACCCAGAGCGGGACCTGCGACGGCGCGTCCTCGCGCGAGACGTAGTTCTCGCAGTGGGGGCAGCGCTCGGCGTCCTCGTAGACCGCGGCTCCGCAGTAGGGACACGGCACGGTGTCGTCGCCGTCCTCGTCCAATTCGTCGTCTTCCATGTCAATCCGCCTCCGTGGAGGAGTCGGAATTGTAGAGGGAAGGACGGACGGAGACCAGAGGTGGGCGAGTCAAGAAATGGCAGATGGCAAGCGGTAGCGCGGCGGTCCTGACCCCGACCCATGCCGGCACTGGCCCCGCGTGGACGAAGAACTTCTCGTCGGCAAGGCCGAGGACTCGCAGGCGGCCGAGGAGCCGCTTGCTGGCGGCGAGGGCCGGTTGACGCTCCTTATATTAGTCCGTACATCACGGATTGAACCGCCCGGCCGCCCAACTTCTGCCACCAGCATCCACCAGACAGTCGGCAGACACGAGACCGGCCGCACTGCTCTCAACGACAAGAGGACCGCGCATGGCAACCGCTACCGCAACCCAGGGCAAGCTTCGCCCCGTGCAGCCTCCCGCAGTCAAGGATCAGCCGCTTTTCATCGGCGGCAAATTCGTCAACGGCAGCTCCGGCAAGACCTTCCCCGCCATTAATCCGGCCACGGGCGCGACGATCTGCCAGGTCGCCGAGGCCGACAAGACCGACGTGGACCTGGCGGTCAAGGCGGCTCGCAAGGCTCTGGATTCTGGGCCCTGGGGCCGCCTGGATGCCGCCGACCGCGGCCGGCTCTTGTTCAAGCTCGCGGACCTGGTCGAAGCCCGGGCCGAAGAGTTGGCCGCCCTGGAGTCCCTCAACTGCGGCAAGACCATCACCGACGCCCGCGGCGACCTGCAGGGCGTCGTCAACACCCTGCGCTACTACGCCGGCTGGGCCGACAAGATCGAAGGCAAGACGGTCCCCGTGCGCGGCAACTTCCTGTCGTACACGCTGCGGCAACCGGTGGGCGTCGTCGGCCAGATCATCCCCTGGAACTTCCCACTGCTGATGCTGGCCTGGAAGTGGGGGCCGGCCCTGGCCTGCGGCAACACCGTCGTCATGAAACTCGCCGAGCAGACGCCGTTGACCGGCCTGCGCCTGGCCGAGTTGACGCAGGAGGCCGGCTTCCCGGACGGGGTCGTCAACGTCCTCAACGGCTACGGCGAGACCACGGGCGCCGCCCTGGTCGTTCACCCCGGCGTGGACAAGATCGCCTTCACCGGCCATGTCGAGACGGCCAAGATCATCCAGAAGGCCGCCGCCGATACGCTGAAGCGCACCACCTTCGAGCTGGGCGGCAAGTCGCCGAATGTCATCTTCGCCGACGCCGACATGGAGCAGGCCGTCGCGGGCGCCTTCCACGCCATCTACTTCCACGGTGGTCAGTGCTGTACCGCCGGCAGCCGCCTGTTCGTCGAGGAGAAGGTCCGCCAGGAGTTCGTCGAGCGCCTGGCCGAGAAGGCCAAGCAGCGTAAGGTCGGCGACCCGCTCGACCCGACGACCGAACAGGGGCCGCAGGTGTCGCAGGAACAGATGGACAAGATCCTCGGCTACGTCAAACTCGGGGAAGAGCAGGGCGCCACGCTGCTGACGGGCGGGCAGCGCGTCGGCGACAAGGGGTTTTTCGTCGCGCCGACCATCTTCGACGACGTCAAGGATGACATGGCCATCGCCCGGGACGAGATCTTTGGGCCCGTCGTGAGTGTCCTCCCGTTCCAGGGGGTCGATGAAGTAATCGAGCGGGCCAACGACACGTCCTACGGCCTGGCCGCCGCCGTCTGGACGAAGGACATCGACAAGGCCCACCTGTTCGCCCGCGAGGTCAAGGCCGGCACGGTGTGGGTCAACTGCTACCACGTGGTGGACACGACCACGCCCTTCGGCGGCTTCAAGATGTCCGGCCAGGGCCGCGAGAACGGCGAGGCGGCGCTGGAGCACTACACCGAGACGAAGACGGTGACCGTCAAGTTGGGCTGAGAGGCTGTGAATTAATCCCGAATCGTCGCCGTAAGTCCTTTTTCGATGGTCCGCCGGCCCGCGAATCCGGGATTACTTCACAACCTCTGAGTGCAGATGAGGGGCCGTATCGCGTCGTCGTGCCCGACGATAAGCGCAACATGCGCTGGGTCAAGCAGGTCGCCAGGCTCAGTGTCCGGGGCTCCGCCGCCGCGGCGGGGAAGGACAAACCGGCGCGGGGGGCGGAGAAAGGCCAGGCGGGTATCGAACGGGCCATCGCCGAAATGCGGAAGCGGGGCGGGCGGGTTGAGACGGACGAAAAGACCCTCGGTCAGTCGGTCGTGAAGGTCAACCTGAGCGCGACGAAAGCGACCGACGCCGACCTCGTCGCCATCGGTCAATTTCCACAACTCGAAGACTTGAGTCTGGCCGGCACCCAGATTACCGACTCGGTGGTCGCGGCGCTGGCGGACGCCGCCCGGCCTCCGGCCGTCATTCCCCCCGGTGCCCCGTCCCTACCGGCCGGCGGCGAGCCGGGCGCCTCCGCGGAGGAACGAGAACGCGAGAATCGGGAGACGTCGCGCGAGAAGGGCGAGCTTCTGCCGCGGGCGGCCGCCCCGCTGGTGATGACGCGAATCCTTTGCGGCCTGTAGGGGAACTGGGGCTTGTCGAAGCCCGCGCGGCCATCGGCGGACGAGACGGCCGGGCGCAAGTGCAGAGAGTCACCCGGCGGCGGCTGAGGACGGCGTCGAACCGTCGGTTTCCGGCTTCAGTTGCTGCACGGCCTGGCGGTACTCTTCGAGGCTCAGGCCGTCGAACAACTCCCGGCGCTCCTCGGTATAGTCGCCCAGCCCCAGCTGACTGAAGAACCGTAGCGTCTCCGGGACGCCCAGCTCGCGGCTGAGAATAGCAAACGCCTTCCGGTTCAGCTCAGGGAGGCTCGTCAATTTCACGGTCATGAGACCAACTCCCGGAATAGATCGAGAATAGCCAGCACGCGCAGCTTCGCTGTTACCCGCGCCGCGCGTCTGAGCAGCATGTCGTCACAGGTGGCGAAGACCTCCGCACCGGCAAGTTCGGCAGACGCCAGATGCAGGGCGTCGAGCAGTCCGATGCCCGCATTCTGCCAACGCAGCGCTTGCTGTTCGACGGCGGGGGAATGGGGCAGGTCATGGGCCGCCAGCGCCAGGGAAGCCTGGGCAAACTCCTTCCGCTGAGCGTTAGGGTTGCGGCTATTCTCGAACAGCAGCGCGTCGGAAGTAATCAGTTCGTGTTGCGCTTCCCGGCACAATTGCAAGATCGCCCCGACCGCCAGCGCCTCCAGGTGGATACGGGCGTCGGACTGATCGTCAAAGGGCCGTTTCAGACAACACATGTCGAGGTACAGTTTCATCCCGCCCTTCATCCCCCGGCGTCCTTTACCAGTAATTCGTTCACCGTCTGGGCGAGGGCCGCCGGATCCCTCACCCGGCTCCCCTCCGCGATCAGCGCCTGATCGTACAGCAGCCGGCCGTACTTCTCCAGCCGCGCGTCGTTGGCATCCCGCGCGTGCAGTTTCTGCAGCGCCTCGACCGCCGGGTGCGACGGGTTCAGTTCCAAAACGCGCTGCGCCGGCGGCACCTCGCCGCCGCGCCCCATCCGCTCCATCAGCCGCGCCATCTGCGGCCCCATCGCCCACTCGTCCGCCACCAGGACGGCGGCGCTTTCCTTGAGCCGCGCCGACAAGCGCACTTCCTTCACCTCGTCGCCGAGTTTCCCCTTCAGGAGGTCGAGCAAGGGCTGATAGCGCTTCGTCGTCTCCTCATCGACCGCCGCCCCGGGCAGCTCCCCCTTGTCGATCGCCTTGAGCTTCTTGCCCTTGTACTCCGTCAGCGCCCGCGTCACGAACTCGTCGATCGGCTCGGTGAACAGCACCACCTCGCGGTCCTGGGCCCGGAAGCCTTCCAGGTGCGGCGAGTGCTCCAGCACCGACCGATTCTCACCGACCAGGTAGTAAATCTCCGGCTGGCTCACCGGCATGCGCTCGAGGTACTCGCCAAGGGTCGTCCACTTGCCCGGCTCGGTCTTCGTCGTTTCCAGGAGCAGCAGATCGACGAGCTTCTCGCGGTTGTCGTAGTCCTTCACGACGCCTTCCTTGAGGTACGGCCCCAACTCGCGGTAGAAGGCGGCGTAAGCGTCGGGCTCCTTCTTCTTCCACGTCGCCAGGGTGCGCAGCAGGGTGTGGACGAGGTTGTTCTTGATCTTCTCCAGCGGGGCGCTCTGCTGGAGCATCTCGCGCGACACGTTCAGCGGCAGGTCGGGCGAATCGACCACGCCCTTGACGAAGCGCAGGTACGGCGGCAAGAGCGCCTCGGAGTCGTCCATGATGAAGACGCGGCGGATGTACAGCTGCACCCCCTTGTGCTGGTCGCCGAACATCAGGTCGAAGGGCCGGTGCCGAGGGACGTAGAGCAGGGCCCGGAACTCGACGGCCCCCTCGCCGGTGTAGTGGATCACCTGCCCCGGCGGCTCGGTGTCGTGCGACAGCTGCTTGTAGAACTCGTCGTACTCCTCCCTGGTGATCTCGTTCTTCGCGCGCAGCCAGATCGCCTTGCGCGAGTTGAGCGTCTCCTCGACGGTCTCCTTCTTGCCGCCCTCCTCCTTCTCGACGTCCATGACGATGGGGAACTCGACGAAGTCGGAGTGGCGCTTGACGAGTTCCAAAAGCCGCCAGGGCTCGAGGAACTCGCGAGCCTCGCCCTTCAGATGCAGGATGACGTCGGTGCCGCGCGTCTCCTTCGTCACCGTCTCGACGGTAAATTCGCCCTGTCCGTCCGACTCCCACTTGACGCCGTGCTCCTTCGGCAGGCCGGCGGCCCGCGAAATGACCGTGACCCGGTCGGCCACCATGAACGACGAGTAGAAGCCGACGCCGAACTGGCCGATCAGCTCCGGCCGGTCCTGGGCGTTGGCCTGTTTGAGACTCTCCAGGAGTGCCTTTGTCCCCGACTTGGCGATGGTGCCGAGGTTCTCGACGATCGACTCCGGCGACATGCCGGCGCCGTTGTCGGAGACGGTGAGCGTATCGGTTTTCGGGTCGGGAATGAGCTTGATCTTCCAGTCCTCGTTGCCTTCGAGCAATTCGGGGTGGGTCAGCCCCTGGAAGCGCAGCGTGTGGAGGGCGTCGCTGGCGTTGGAGATCAACTCGCGCAGGAAGATGTCCTTGTGCGAGTAAAGCGAGTGGATGATGATGTCGAGGACTTGTTTCAGCTCGGCCTTGAATTGCAGCGTCTGGGCACTCATGACAAAGGCTCCCGTGCGGCTTGCCGTTTCGCGCTCGCGGGGTGGCGCCGGCGCGAAACGGCAAGCCGCTTACTTCTACTTCTTCTCTTCCAACCGCACACCGTATCCCTTCAGGGCGGGCAATTGCTTGGTCTTCGCCTCGTCGGACAGCGGGTTGCCATCCACGTAGAGGAACAGGTACGGGGCCACGCGCTTCTCGCCGTCGTTATCGGCCTTGAGCCAATCGACCAGCGGCTTGAGGTCGGTGATCTTGTTCTTTTGCAGGAACAGCATTTTGAGGTCGGTCTGCTTCGCCAGCGGACTCAGATCGACGATGGCGTTTTCCTTCAGGTCGAGCGACGACAGCCGCGTGATCCCCGCCAGCGGCTTGAGGTCGCTGACCTTGTTGCCGTCGAGGTACAGCGACGACAGCTTGGTCAGCTTCGCCAGCGGGCCAAGGTCGCTGACCTCGTTCTTCGACAGGTACAGGCTGGAAAGGGCCGTCAGGTCCTTGACGGCGTCGATCTTGGTGACCTTGTTGCCCGCGAGGTGGAGGTACTGCAACTTCGTCAAGCCGGCGAGCGGGGTGATGTCGCTGACCTTGTTGTTCTCCAGGTCGAGCGACTGGAGGTTGGTGAGGTCCTTGAGCGGCTTGAGGTCGTTGATCTCGTTCTTGGTGGCGCGGAGCAGCGCCAGGTTCTTGCACTTTTCCAGGCCGCTCAGGTCCTTGATGCCCTTGCCGACCGCTTCGAGGACGAAGACGTTGACGAGGTTTTCGTCGGTCAGCCCTTCCTTCGGCTCCAGGAGCACCTTCTTGAGGGCGTCTTCGAGGTTCTTGTCGGGCACCTTGACCGGCCCCGCCCGGCCGGTGGTGGCGCAGGTGGCGAGAAGGGCAAGGCCGAGGGAGGCGGCGAGGAACTTCTTCATGGGATGACTCACTCCGAGCAGCGGGGTACAGGGTAGGGCGCGCCACGGTGTGGGGGCGGCCGGTGCGCTGAATAGCAACAGCTGCGCCAATCGCCCGCGCCGGTGGCGCCGATCACAAATCATGCTGTGGTTTCATTTTGTGCGGAATCACGACATCGGCCAGTGCCGGGGCGTCCGGTCGCGCCTGCCAGAATGGCACCCGAGCAGAACCCGATGGCAGTCACGGAGGCGCCCGGCAACCAGCGGAATGCACGGACGGCGGACGCAGCACGAGGAAGGGGCAGGTTGTCACGGACGAGTTGACTGACGAGGGGGCCGTCTATCTGCAGAGGCTCGGTCTCCCCCTTTGTGCTATTATACCGCTGCCGCTGGAGAAGTTCCCGTAGGTCAGGCTTTCGAGCCTGACGGGTCAGGCTCGAAAGCCTGACCTACGGGAAGAACCCCACCAGCTTCGGTATACCCCGGCAAGAAAGGTCCGCACACAAGCCCGACGCGCCAGCGAGGGGAAGCCGACATCCCTCGCTGGCGCGTCGGGCTTGTGTGACCAACTTCCTTGCCGGGGTAATACATCAGTCGCTCCCGACGGGATTGGCCAAGCGACGGAGCGATGCCTTGGCTTCGCGGGTCACGCGAGCCTCCGGTGCCCCGGTGCCGATGTGCTCCAGGGCTTCTTTGGCCTCGGGCGTTGCGGCCTGTTCCAGAACCTCGAGCGCCCGCAGTGTACGCACCTGTGGGGCGGGCGGTGTTCTCGCCTCGGCTTGAATTGCTGCGAGCAAATCCTTAACTCGTTGGCGGACCTCTGCCGACGGCGATTCCTGCAAGGATTTGTGCAACGCCGGCTCAGCACATTCGCTGAGTTCCCGGAGTCCGGTCGAGGCTTTCTCTCGCACGGAGAAGTCATTGCTGTCGAGGTCCGCGAGCCAACGAGCAAGGCGGCGCGGATCAACCGCCGGCACAGGTCGGACACGCTCCCGCAAGAACGGGACGGCTTGCTGGGGCGCGGCAGTCAGAGCGCGGACGGCCCGGTAGGCTTGCGCTGCGTCGTCGGCCGCGAGGTCGGCCCACAGGCCCTCCAGTTCCTTGGCGGCCAGCTTCCCTGGCTCCCGCTGACCTTCAAGAGGGCTCCCGCTCAGGTCCCAAAGCAAGGCCGTCGCGTCCTTGCTGCCCGAGGCCAGCCGCCGGCCGTCACGCGAGAAGGCCAGGGCAAAGACGGGGCCTTGGTGACCGGTCAGGGCTGCGCGCTGTCGGCCGGTGGACACCTCCCACAAGAGGATGGTGCGGTCATCGCCGGCCGTAGCCAGCGTCCGGCTGTCGGGGGAGAAGGCGATGGCCCCAAGCCGCACCTTGTGACCGCGCAGCCGATGCAGCTCTTCCCCGGTCGCGAGGCTCCAGAGTTGCACCCCCGAATAACCATCGCGGTCGTCGGCCCCCGTGGCGAGCCATCGGCCGTCGGGCGAGAAGGCCAGGCGCTCCGGCGCGCTCCTGCTCCCCCGAATCCGGCGGAGTTCCTTGCCCGTCGCGACCTCCCAGAGGCGGATGTCCCCTTCGTAATTCGCCGTGGCCAACGCCTTGCCATCCGGCGAGAAGGCGACAGCATGCCATTGCCCGAACTGGCGCAACTCCTTGCCCGTAGTCACGTCCAGCAGTCGGAGCGGCTGCTCCCAACCGGAGATGGCCACCGTCTTCCGGTCGGGAGAGAACGCGGAGGGGTAACCATTGTCCTTCTTCAACTGTAGGCAGTGGAGGTTTTCGCCGGTAGTCACATTCCACGACCTCACGGCGTCACCGGAGGCAGCAGAGAAGAGCGTCTTGCCGTCCGGCGCGAACGCCAGAGGCCCCACGAACTGCTGGGGGTGCCCCGCCAGGCGGCGAAGGAGCTTTCCCGTGGCCGCGTCGTAGCAATTGATGCTGCCCCAAGCACTACTGACTGCGAGCGTGGTGGCATCCGGGGAGAGGGCCAGGGTGTAAACGGCCGACTGGGAGCCGAGTGAGGCGAGCAGTTCCTTCCCCGTCGCCACGTCCCACAGGCGGACGGTGCTATCATCGCTCCCGGAAACCAGGGTCTTGCCGTCGGAGGAGAAGGCAAGGGATTCAATCAACCCGACCTGCCCCTCGAAGTGCTTTAGCTCCTTCCCCGTGTCCGCCGCGAACAAATGGATCAGGCCGTCCTCTTGTCCCCCGGCCCCGGCAATGATCTTGCCGTCGGGCGAAAGAGCGAGGCACAAGCCCGCCCACGCCTTCTCCTTCTTCATGACGAGGCGCAGCTCTTGGCCCGTCGAGACCTTCCACTGCCGGAGCGTGTTATCGGCGCCGGCCGAAGCCAGGACGGACCCATCCGGTGAAAACGCGAGCGAATGCACCGCCTTGACGTGCCCTGTGATTCGTTGAGTTATTTTACCACTTGAGACATCCCAGAAGCGGATCGTGCCGTCCCAGTCCCCCGACACAAGGGACTTGCCGTCGGGGTTATAAGCGAGGCACTTGATCCTTTTCCACGGTAGATCCTCGAGTTCGTGAAGCTGTTTTCCCGTCTTTATGTCCCACAGCGTCACGGCAACGTCCCCGGTCGCCAGAAGCTTGCCATCGGGAGAGAAGGCCACGCCAAAAGTTGGCCCGCGGCCGACCGTTAACTTATGCAATTCCTTGCCGGTCTTCAGGTCCCAAAGCCGCGCGGTCCCGTCCTCGCTCGTGGTGGCCAGCATCTTCCCGTCCGGGCAAATCGCGAGGCCGCCGAGTCCCCTTTCGTGTCCGACGAAGCGGCGAAGCTCCTTCCCCGTGGCGGCGTCCCACAACCGCAGTGTGCCATCAGCGAAAGGCTCTCCGCTCCCAGACACAACGGCCGTGCAGTCTGGGGTAAAGGCGACGTATGTGACGCGGTCACTGTCTCGGAGTCGCACAGTGCCCATGCGGGCGACGGCGTAGGGGGGAAGGGGGTCGCCGTACAGATCAGCGCGGTCGGCTGCCTCCCCGGGGAGGGGCGCCCCTGGCCCTTGAGGGGGACTCACGGCAAGGGCGACCACGGCCGCCAGCAAGCCGGCGCCTCTCAGGCCAGAACAACATCTCCTAGGCGAAGCACCGAAGATCGCAAGTAGCATGATGGCAACCCTTGCTTTACTATTGAAGAGAGGGAATGGACGGTTAGGGCGGAAACGGTTGCTCCTCACTCCCAGGTCTATCCATGCGGCCATCGAAGAATTCCTTCCGTTTAGCGGCGGGTCGCAGACCCGCGCGGGTCTGCGACCCGCCGCTAAACACCGGACTTATTGATCGATGGCCGGCACGTTACAGCGTGTCGAACAGATCATCCTGTCCCGATAACGGCCCTGCCAAGAGGTCCTTCCTTCCCATTCTACCAGGTCGCCCGGCCAGCATCGCGCCAACAATCAGGGATTTCTTGTAAACAATCAAATGCTGCGATTCGGCCCAGAGCAGCCGCGTTCCGGGTAACACTCACTACTGACCATGCGAAAACGTGCCGTCACATCGTTCATGGCGTCCGGCCGAGTTCCCGTTTGATGGCGGGGCCGTAACAGCCCGGGGAGCCCCGGAGGGACGGCCAGGACGGCCGTCCCTCCGGAATCGGACACAGGAAGCTCATATCCGGAGGTCAATAATCGTGTTACTGGCAATCACCATAGCTGACGTGAGCCATCCACAAAGGGAATGACCCCGCCATGCCAGTCACGTCACCACGTTGGACGTCTCGTTACCGACCCGGACATGGGCACTGGCGCTGTTAACTGTAGGTGAAATCGTCGGCGGAGGAGGTTGCGGAGGTGCCGTAGGCCGTGACCACCGTCACGTCGATCATCCCCGCCGCGTGCGACGGTGACCACGCCGTGACCGACCCGTCCGAGTTCACCACGTAGCCCGACGCCGCCACCGTCCCAAAGTACACCGCCGTCGCGGACGTGAACCCGCTGCCGCTGATCGTCACCGACGTCCCACCGTACATCGACCCCGACGACACGCTCAGCCCTGTCACCGCCGGCGGCGCCATGTAGGTGAAGTGATCGGCGCTGTAGGTCGCCGAGGTGCCGCCCGCCGTCACCACCGTCACGTCCACCGTCCCCGCCGACCCCGCCGGCGCCACCGCGCTGATCTGCGAAGACGAAACCACCGTGAAGCTCGTCGCCGCCACCCCGCCGAAGTAGACCGCCGTCGCGTTGCTCAAGTTCAGGCCGCCGATGGTGGTCGTCGCCCCGCCCGCGGTCGATCCCGACGAGACGCTCAAACCAGCCACCGTCGGCGCCGTCACGTAGGTAAAAACGTCGCTGCCCGACGTCGCGGAGGTCCCGCCCGCCGTCGTCACCGTCACGGCCACGCCCCCGGCCGAGCCGGCCGGTGCGACGGCGGTGATCGTGGTGGACGAGACCAGCGTAAAGCTCGTGGCCGCCGTGCTGCCGAAGGAGACCGACGTAGCGTTGCTCAGGTTCGTCCCCGTGATGGTCACCGTCGTGCCGCCCGCGGTCGGACCAGCCGACGGACTGAGCCCCGTAACTGTCGGCGCCGCCACGTAGGTATAGTGGTCGGCACTGGAGGTCGTAGACGTCCCGCCCCCTGTAACCACCGTGACGTCCACAGTCCCCGCCGACCCCGCCGGCGCCACCGCACTGATCTGCGTGGCCGAGACCACCGTGAAGCTCGTCGCCGCCACCCCCCCGAAGTAGACCGCCGTCGCACCCGTGTATGCGGAACCCGTGATGGTGAGCGATGTCCCGCCGGAAGTTGGTCCGGCGGAGGGGCTGATCCCCGTCACGCTCGGAGAGTAGAGCAGTTGGCCGGAGCCGCCTTGCCCGCCGCCTCCGCTTCCGCTAACCAGGAGGTCATCGCCCGCGGACAGCGAGACCCAGCTGGAGTACGAAGAGGTGGCAGGGGTCCCATCCGGAAAGCTGCCGGTGTTGGTGAGACTGGCGTAGACGACTCCTTGGCCGTCCCCTTCGTAGCCGGTGCCCGAGAAGGTGACGCCCCCGGAGGCTACGAGGATGAACGCTCCACCACCGCCATAACCCGCGGCGGCAACGAAACCCCCGGAGACTCCGCCTGTTGAGCTGCCGGTGCCGCCCGTCCCGGCATCGCCACCCCCGCCCGGTACTGTGGTCGTATTCCCATCCGCACCTCCACCGCCGCCGCCACCACCGCCCTTATCAGTGCCGTTCGCCGCATCGGCACCGCTATCGCCGTATCCACCAATATTGCCTCCCCCCCTGGCGCCGTTTCCGCCAGTTCCAGCGGTGCCAGCCCCTCCGTTCCCCTTCACCCCTGCCTGACCTTTCCCTACGCCGCCAAGGCCACCGCCGCCCCCACCGGCTCCCCCAGGCCCCCCCAGGCCAGCGGCGCCGCCAGGGCCCTTGTTGATCCCACCACCACCACCGCCACCACCACCCGAGGCAACATTTTGTGCCCCAGCGCCTCCCTGTCCCCCTTGCCCACCTGCGATGGAACCCCCACCGGCACCCCCATCGCCACCTCCCACGCCTGCCGTTCCGCCCGCGCCACCTTGGCCACCACTATCAGAACCCGACAGGTATCCCGTGCCAGTTGTGCCCGAGGCACCTCCCCGGACATTCAGCACGCCCGAGAGCGTGAGGGAGCCCCCGCTCGTATCGACGAGTACCGCGCCGCCAGCGCCACCACCGCCCCCACCGCCGCCACCGACATGGCCGTAACCGGCTGCGCCGTTCGCGCCGGCCTGGCCGGAGAAATCCAGGTTGGTGCTAATGCTGATGTTGCCCGTGGCCAGCAGCCCAAGTGCCGTCTCCCCCGATGCAGTAACGGTCACGCCAGACGAGAGGGTGATCGTCGTGAAGTCGAACAGCATCGTGGTCTCTTCGGTGTCGCTGCTGAGCACGCCACCTGTTTGCCAGGACCCACCATCGACCTTGTACTTGCCCAGGGTGGTGTCGAACGCGACGGAACTCGTGGGGTTCAGCGCCCCGAGGCTGCCGGTTGGGGTGACTGGCGCCGGGGTAGTGCGGTCTTCCAGACACTCCACCCTGAGGGGACGGGCGCGTGGGACTTCGCGGGTCGCCGTTTGCCATGCGGACGTGCCCCGGACAGACCTGCGACCAGTTTGCGGCGAAGGAGAGTAAAGAACATCTTTCCGACTCCTTGAAAGGAGAAGCGAAGGAGAGAAGAGGCTACCCGGCTGGAATTACCAGTGACAGTAGCCACAGACACGGCAACGCTTGTAGGGCCCCACCCGCGCTGCGGGATCGCGAGAGTTCAGAATGCAACGAGAAGCTTATCGAGGGTCGAGCCACGTGTCAACTCTTTTTTTAGAATTATTTTAACGATTTCTTGACTTCAAGAAGATTTGAAGTAGGAACAATAACTCATTTTCTACTATACCATATTAGATAGTCAGGAATCCCTATAATTAGTAATGCCCCGCCGGCCGCCTCCTCTCCGTCACTCGTGCGGCAGGCTGGGCAATCGCGTCCCTTGGCTGCACGTCCGGCGTCGGGTTGTCGCTGGCGCCCGGCTGGCGAGGTCGCGGCGCTTGACACGGCTGCTCGGCCGGGTTCCAATAGGTGCGGGGTACCACCTCGCCAACCCGGGTCGCCGTCGAAACCTCCTGGCCGGCGCCCGGGTTGAAGGTCCACCTGTTTCGTCCGATCAACTGACGGTGTCGCCCGGCTTCCCCTCCCGCCGGGGCACCCCCCAAGGATGTCCCGAAATGCGAGCGCGCCTCCTTGCTGCCACTCTCGCCTGCCTGCCCGTCGTGCTGATCCTCACCCCCGAGCCGACCTCCGGACAGGACACGCCTGTCTCCCCCGCCGCCGGGTCGGCGGCGAAGGACGTCTTGCCGTTCGGCCCGGCGCTCCTGTTGCCTGCCGACTCGGGGGTGTCGAAGAAGTTCCAGGCGGTGCGCGACTACGTCGCCTCGAAGGAGTGGGACCAGGCCGCGAGGCTGTTGCAGGGTCTGCTCGACATGCCGGAAGACGTCTTCGTGCCGGTCACGCGCCGCGGCCTCGAGGGCAAGGAGATCACCACGGGTGTCAGCCTGCGGGCCGAAACCGACCGCCTGCTGGCCGCCCTGCCGCGGCCGGGGCTCGAAGCGTATGACGCATTCGTCGGCAAGCGCGCCAGTCAAGCCCTGGCCGACGCCAGGGCACAGCCCGCCGCCCTGGCCGTCATCGTGCAGCGCTACGCGCACACCAAAGCCGGCGCGGACGCCGCCGCACTGCTCGGGGCACACCACCTTGACCGCGGCCACTTCGACCTGGCCGCCGCGCACTTCGGCCACCTCTTGCGTTCGCCCGGTGGCGACAAGGTGCAGCCCCTGACGCTGTTCCAGGCGGCAGTGGCGTTCCGCCGAACCGGCGACCGTGACCGGGCCGAGCAGACGTGGAAGCGCCTCGCCGCCGCCGCGCCGGACGGCATCAAGGCCGGCGACCGCACTATTCCCCTCGACGATCTCGAGAAACAGCTCCACGGTCCCGCCGAGCCGGACGCGGAGAGCGCGGCTCGTGGAATCCTCGCCGAGGAGAGATTCCGGCTCCGAGCCGTGTCCGAAGGTCCGGCCGCGGCGTGGTTGGCGGACGCCGCGCGGCGGCTGGAAGCGAACTCGCAGGCGGTCCTGCCCGCCGGGACGCCGCTGGTCGTCGGTAACAGGGTTTTCTTCCGCGGCGACCGCGGCATTTGCGCCATCGATCTGGCGACGGGGCTGAGCGTCTGGGAATCTCCCTCCGCGCTGGCCCTGGGCAACCTCATCCGCGACCCGGCCGCCCACGCCCACGTCGGCTCCTGGGTAGAATCGTACCTCGCCGACTCCCCCGCGGTACTGCTGGAGAATACCGTCCTCGGCTCGCTCAGCGGCGATGGCCGCCGCGTCTATGCCGTCGAGGACCTGCCGATTCCGCCGCGCCCGGTTAACTACCCCGCCTTCCACAACAACCAGGGCCAAGGGCTGGTCCTCGCCGACGCCCCCGGACTGACGGAAGCCGTTTACCACAGCAAGCTGCTGGCCCTCGACGCCGAGTCGGGGAAGGTCGTCTGGGAACTCGGCGGCCCCGGCCGCCCGGCGCACGATGGCTACTTCCTGGGTCCGCCGCTGCCGCTTGGGGGCAAACTCTACGTCCCGGTGCAGCAGGGCTTCGACCTTCGCCTGTTCTGCCTGGAGCCGCTGACCGGCGAGGTCGTCTGGACACAAACGCTGGCGACGTACAAGTCGCGCCTGCCGGTCGATGGCGGGCGGCGGCTGCACGCCATTCGGCTGGTATACGGGGATGGCCTGCTCGTCTGTCCGACGTACGCGGGCGCCGTCGTGGCCTTCGACGTGGTCCGGCGGAGCTTCGCCTGGGCCCACGCCTACCGTGACGAGCCGTCGCCCCCCGAGCCGCTGCCGTTCGGAGGGCGCCGGCGTCCTCGGTTTCAGTTCGTGACCGCGCCACCCAACATCACCAGCGAATGGAAAGTGTCGGCCCCCGTGATCGCGGCGGGTCGGGTGGTCTTCGCCGCCCCCGATGCGTCGGAATTGCGCTGTCTCGACCTGCACGATGGTTCGCTGGTCTGGCAGGGCAAGCGCAGCGACGGCGACCTCTTCCTGGCCGGCGCCGCCGACGACAAGGTGATCGTGGTGGGCAAGAAAGAGGTCCGGGCCCTCAACCTCGCCGACGGGACGGCGCTCTGGCAGTGCGACACGTCGGCGCCGGGAGGGCGCGGCGCGATCGCCCGTGGCGTCTTCCACCTTCCCGTGCGCTGGGCCAACGGGGTGAAGGAACTGCTGGCCATCGACCTTGCGAAAGGCACCGGGACGTCACGCACCGCGCTGACCGAGACGGAGGCGGTCGAAATGCTGCCCCTCCCCGACGGCCTCGCGGAGGGACCGGGGCCTGGCGACCGCATCGGCCGCCTCGTGGGTCAGCTCGGCAGCGATCACCATGCCGAGCGCGAGGCGGCGACGCAGGCGCTCGACGCCGCCGGCGCCTCGGCCCTCGGCGCCCTGCGGAAAGCCGCCGGCGGGGGGGATCCGGAGGCGAGACGCCGCGCCGCCGCCCTGGTTGCGGCCATCGAGAGGCGTTTGGAGATGACGAAGGTGATGTCGCCGCAGAGGCTCCGCCTGCAATACAAGGACACGCCGCTGGCCGACGCGGCCGCCGATTTCTCGAAGAAGTCGGGCGTGACGCTCAAGTTGGGCCCCGAGTTGGTGAAAGCCGGCGAGCGCAAGATCACCCTCGACACAGGCGCCGTGACGTTCTGGGAGGCGTTCGATCAGTTCTGCGCCCGGGGCGGACTCGTCGAGACCATGCCCCCCGCGTCCGCCTACCAGCCGCGCGGCACTAGCGGCGGGTCATCGATCAGTATCATGGGAGGGCGGGGGACTTCGCAGACTAACATCCTCCGCAGTGCCTCCGACGACAAGCCGCTCGAGTTGACCCTCGGCGACGGCAAGCCGGTGCTGGGGCCGACGAGCGGCAGTGGGGCCCTGCGCGTGCGCCTCGCCCCGGCCGACACGCCCATCCCGCACCACACCAGGGAGGCCGGCGAAGTGCTCTTCGGGCTCGACGTGGCGGCCGACGGAGGACTGCGGTGGCAGAAGGCGGTCGGCCTGCGCATCGACCGGGCACTGGACGAGGACGGGCGCTTGCTGCGACAGTTGCCCACCACGTTCCGGCCGCCGGCCCCCGCCGGCGGGGGCCGCGGGAGCGTCGTCGTCAACGGCACGGCCATCACGGCGCCCCCGGACGAGCCGGACGGTCCCGCCGCGCGGCTGGTAGCCGTCCGCCTGAAGCAACCCGGGGAGAAGCCGGCACGTCACCTGAAGGAGTTGACCGGGACAATCACTGCCCAGGTGCGGACGCCCGAGGAAGCTGTGGTGGTCGTCGAAAAGGTGCTGCACTCCGGGGGTCAAACCGTCAAGGGCAAGCACGGCGGTGAGATTAAGGTGGTCGAGGTGGTCAAGGACGAGGACGGCCGCGTGCGGCTCAAGGTGCAGGTCGAGGCGCTGGGGCGAGGGATCACCGAGGTGCCGGCGAACCCGTTCGGCGGCACCATCATCATCAACGGCAAGCGCGTCGGAGAGGAGGACCTGCTCAGCTCGCTCAACTTCGCGCTGCTGGACGAGAAAGGCAACCCGTTGCGGACCGTCAAGGCGATGAGTACCGGGTTGCGGGCCGGGGCGGCGCACGAGTACGAGTTGGTCTACGAAGCCGATGACGGTCAAACGGAAGCGGCGAAGTTCGTTTACACCGACCGGCGGACGCTGTTCATCGACGTGCCGTTCACACTGCGGGACGTGCCGCTGCCGTAAGGCCGCTTGCGGTTCCGCAAAACTACGGGGGCACGCCGATGTCGGCGTGCCCCCGCTCGTTTCCCTTGCGAAGCCGCGGGCGGTCTTACGCCTCCCCCCAGCCCTTGCGGTATTCGGTCTTGATGAAGCGCTCGGCCTCGGGCCGGTTGGTCACCTTCATGTTCGGGCCGTCCCATTCCAGCTTCTTGCCCTCGCCGCTGCGAATGGCGACGTTGCCCAGCAGGATCGTCTCCGTCAGCATCGCCGAGTAGTCGAAGTTGGACAGGGCGGTTTCCGGCTTGCCGCTGCGGATGGCCTCGGCCCACTCCACCTTCATGCCGTCGTCGTCCTTGCCGTTGCGCGGGAGCGACACCGGCACCTTCTTCACCTCCGCCTCGATGTCCTTGGCGTCCTTGCCCAGGAAGTGGTAGCCGGAGCCGTAGTCGCTCGGCGAGTAGAGGATGCACTTCTCGCCCACCAGCAGCGAGCCGCTCCCGGGGGGAGTCTCTCCGTGGAACAGCGCCGAGTTGGGCAGGTACTTCCTGCGCTCGCCGTCGATCCCCTCGTACCAGGTGAACTTCAGCGGCGGCATCCCGTCGCGCTCCGGGAACTGGAAGACGATGCGCGCCCCGGTCGGCCCGGACTCGTCGTTCAGGTCGTGTACCTTTTCGGCCACGATGCTGGTCGGGTAACCGAGCTTCAGCGCCATGAAGGCCATGTTGGCTGTGTGGCAGGCCATGTCGCCCAGGGCACCGGTGCCAAAGTCCCACCAGCCCCGCCAGGAGAACGGGTGGTAGATCGAGTCGTAGGGGCGCGCCGGGGCCGTGCCGAGGAACTCGTCCCAGTGGACGTGCTTGGGCGCGGAGCGCAATTTCAGCTCGGCCGTCTTGCCGTGCAGGGCGGCCAGGGCCGCCTCGCGGGCGGCGCCGACGCGCAGGATGGCGTCGGCGCCCTGCGGCCAGATGGGGCGGTTGGTCCAGACGTGGACTTCCTTCACCGGGCCGATGACGCCGGCGCGAATGATCTCGACGGCGCGGCGCAGGCCGTCGGCGGCCGTGCCCTGGTTGCCCATTTGGGTGGCGACGTTCATCCTCCTGGCCGTCTCACGCATCCGTCGCGCCTCGGCGACGGTGTGCGTCAGCGGCTTCTGGCAGTAGACGTGCTTGCCCAGGCGCATGGCCATCAGGCTGGCCGGGGCGTGCGTGTGGTCGGGGGTGCTGACGGTGACGGCGTCGATCGACTTGCCCATCTCCTCCAGCATCTTGCGGTAGTCGAAGTAGGTCTGGGGGTTGTGCTTCTGCGCGTTGGGGTCCTTCGGGTTCTGGAGGTCTTTCAGGGCATTGTTCAGGTGGTTCTCGTCGATGTCGCAGATGGCGACGACGTCACCGACCTTGCCGGCCCCAGTGATGTCGCTGTGGCCCTTGCCGCCGACGCCGATGCCGGCGATGCGGATCTTCTCGTTGGCGGCGCGGCTGACGCTCGGGGTGAGGCCGGCCAGGGCGAAGAAGCCGCCGGCGACCGCCGTGGTTTTCAAGAAGTCGCGGCGCGAGTGACGATGAGTCATGATGGTCCCTCTGGTGTGGGGTGGTGGGAGCGAGTCGGAGGCTACGACCGGGGACAGTGTAACCGTGCGCCGCGCGGCCGGCAACTTTTTTCGAGCGCAAGTGGGTAGACTATTCCCCATCGCCCCGCGCCTCCGGAGACCCCCCATGCACCGCTCCCCGTGGCTCGCCGGCCCCGTCTTCCTCGTCGTCTTCGCCACGGGCCTGCTCCTTGGCTGGTCCGGGCTCTTGCCGAACCCATTGAGCGGGCAGCCGGCCCGGGTGCAGCACACCTTCACCCCCTTCTGGGAGGCGTGGCGGTTGGTGGAGGACAACTACGTCGATCGCCAGGCGGTCAAGCCCCGGCCGATGACCGAAGGGGCCATCCGCGGCATGCTCGACTCCCTCGGCGACACCGGCCACACGACCTACCTGACGCCGGAGGAGGCCCGGCGCATGGAGGACGACCTGAAGGGGCACATGGAGGGGATTGGCGTGCGCATCGGCGAGCGCCAGGGCCGGCCGACTGCCCTCGCCGTGCTGCCCGGTACCCCCGCCGAGAAGGGGGGCGTCAAGCCCGGCGACGTGCTGCTCCAGGCGGACGGCAAGGACCTCAAGGGCAAATCGCCGGAGCAGATCGTCGAGATGGTGACCGGCAAGGCGGGCACCGAACTGACGCTGACCGTCAGCCGCGCCGGCGAGTCGCAGCCGCTCACGCTGACCCTGACGCGCGCTCACATCACGGTGCCCGACGTCGGATGGCACATGCTCCAGGGCCGGCCGGTGGCGCACCTCTCCATCCTGTCCTTTGGCGAGAAGGTCGATGAGCAGCTGCGGACGGCGCTGGACGAGGCACGGAAGGCGGGCGCGCGCGGCCTGGTCCTCGACGTGCGCCTCAACCCGGGCGGGCTCAAGGACCAGGCGGTCGCGGTCACCAGCGAGTTCCTCAAGGACGGAAACGTCTTCATCGAGCAGGACGCCCAGGGGAAGCAGACGCCGCTGCCGGTCAAGCCGGGGGGCACGGCGACGGACGTCCCCCTGGTGGTGCTGATCGACGAGGGGACGGCGTCGTCGGCCGAGATCTTCGCGGGGGCGATTCAGGACCATCATCGGGGGAAATTGGTCGGCACGAAGACGTTCGGCACGGGGACGGTGCTGCAACCCTTCGAGCTGAGCGACCACTCGGCGGTCCTGCTGGCGGTGTCGGAATGGCTGACGCCGGACGGCCGGCAGATCTGGCACAAGGGCATCACGCCGGACGTGCCGGTGGCGCTGCCGTCGGGGGCGGCGGTCATCCTGCCGGAAGAGTCGGGCCGGATGAGCCGCGCCGACCTGGATAAGAGCAGCGACAAGCAGCTGCTCAGGGCGCTGGAGGTGCTCGGCGAGCAGATCAAGTGACGTTCAGCCGCGCGGATTCATCGTTTCGCGAATCGATAAATCGAGGGCCGCGCCATGAAAATCACCCGCCTGGAAACCTTCCTCACCAACGCGGGGCTGCGCAACTACCTCTTCGTCCGACTCAGCACCGACGACGGGCGGACCGGCCTGGGTGAGGCGTCGCTGGAGTGGCAAGAGCGGACGGTCGAAACGCTCCTCCACGAATGGGTGGAAGACCGCGTCCTGGGGGCCGATCCGTTCGACGTGGAGCGCGTCATCGGCGGGCTGATCCGCGACCAGTACCAGGGCGGCGCTACCGTGCTGACGGCCATCAGCGGCGTCGAGATCGCCTTCTGGGACCTGGTCGGCAAGGCCTGCGGGCAGCCGGTCTATCGGCTGCTGGGCGGCCGGGCGCGCGAGCGTTTGCCCGCCTACGCCAACGGCTGGTACGGTGCCGCCCGCACCCCGGAGGACTTCGCGGCCAAGGCGCGCGAGGTCGTGGGGCGCGGCTACCGCGGCCTGAAATTCGATCCGTTCGGCACCGCGTGGAAGGAGATGACCGCCGCGGACATGGCTGCGGCGGAGGCCGTCGTTGCCGCGGTGCGCGGGGCGGTTGGCGACGGCGTCGAGATGATGGTCGAGGTCCACGGGCGCCTGTCGGTGGGCTGTGCCGTCGCGATGGGCCGGCGCTTGGCGGCGTACCGGCCGGCGTGGTACGAGGAGCCGGTGGCGCCCGGCAGCCTGGACTTGCTGCGCGAGGTCAAGCAGGCGCTGCCGTTCCCGGTGGCGGCCGGCGAGCGCCTCTACACCCTGGAGGAGTTTCAGCAGCTGATCGGCCCACGCGCCTGCGACGTGGTGCAGCCGGACCTGGCGCACTGCGGTGGGCTGTGGGTCGGCAAGAAGATCGCCGCGCTGGCCCAGGCGCGCGACGTGGGCGTGGCGCCGCACTGCTCGGTCGGGCCGGTCGCCCTGTGCGCCGCCATCCACTTCGGCTGGGCGACGCTGGCCGTCGTCGTGCAGGAGAACTTCGCCGAGTACGACGTGCCGTGGCGCAGGGAGCTGGTGGGCGGCTGGGACCCAGTCCGCCGCGGCGAGTTCGCCCTGCCGGAGGGACCGGGACTGGGGGTGGAGCTGAACGTCGAGGCGTGCGCCCGCCATCCGTATCGCAAGAATAGCTTCCCGTCGCTTTGGGACGACCGGTGGATCGCGGAGTTTACGAAGAGGGAATGATTATCGAGCCGCTTGCGGCTTCGCACGTCTTGCGAAGCCGCAAGCGGCTGGGAGAACCCAGGACGCTGGCGGCCGGCGGCATTGCGGGCTAGGTAGGGCAGACAGCCTGGCGGTCCACGGTGATGTCGGCAAACTGTTCCAGCCGCTCGTACCACTTCATGTTCGGCAGCTTGTCGGCCCGATCCGGGGCGGCCCCGGCGAAGAAAAACAGGCCGAGCCGGCAGCTCGACGGCGGCGTGAGACTCGCGGAGGAGTCGCAAGGTTTCCAGGCCGCACATCCCCGGCATCATGACGTCCAGGAGGACCAGGCGGAACCGGCCGCGGCGGACGGCCAGGCCAGTAAGCAGCACTTTCTCTCACACTTCGACCGCGCCGTGACGACATCGCAAGCCCATTAAATATCAATGACTTGCGACAGCCACGGGCCAGCGGTGGCGGCCTGGTTCAATTCCGAGGGTGACAGGGTAACACGGCCGGGGGTCGGCGGGAAGGGTTTCGGGGTCGGCGTGGCCGTCGTGTGCCGCCGGGCCCGAGTTCTGTGCCACCGCGTGGCACAGAACTATCCCCTTGTCGGCCTTCGGTTTACGGCGAAAAAATGAGGTGTGTGCCACGTGCCACGGGGGTGTGCGGGGGGTGGCACAGAACCCCGCCCAGCGCCGCCCGCGCTGCCCAACCGACCCCATCACTGTTACCTTGGGGTGAACCAGGCCGCGGTGGCTTACAATTCGCGGGGAATGTCGAGTAGCCCCGGCTGGGGCCCTCGCGCGGGAGTTAAACCCACCCTCTGGATCGCCACGGCCAGCTGCTCGGCGGCCGGCATCCGCACCGGTGGCAAGGGCCAGTTCCAGGGCTTGCGAGACGCCGCCGGGGCCCGCGGTAGACAGGGCGGTGCGGATCAGGGCGGCGGTGTCCGGCATCGGCGGGGCTCCTGGCGGCCGGTGGGGTGATTGCGGGCCGGGGATGACGAAATCGCCCCCCTTGCCAGTCTGCTAGACGGGGCGCCGGGCCTGGCGCTACTTCTTCTCCTCGACCTTCTTCAGCAGCTCAGCGACATCCACCCAGAGCTGACGCCACGCCTGGCGCTCATCCGCGGGCAGCTGGTCCAGCGCCGCCTTGTCGCGGACGGAGGCGAGGTCGCTGTCCTGTTGCCAGTGGGTCATTTGCTGCCGCACGAACTGCTTCGCGGCGGGCTCCTCACGCTCCGCCAGCTTGGCGTACAGCGCCAGGTCGGCCCGCAGCCAGGCGAGCGCCTGCCGCCGCAGCATCAGTTGCACCTTGTCGGGCAGGTTCCTGCCGTCCTCGGCCTGTCCGGCGGCGGCGAGGGCGGCGCTGCACGCGGCGTTGTAGCGGATCTGCTGCTGAAGGTCGGCGGCGAGTTGCGGGTTGGCAGCGAAGGCGTCGGTGAGCAGACGAACTGCGGCGGCGTGGAGTCGCTTCGCGGGATGCTGACAGAGCGAGACGAATTCCAGGCGCTCGTTGGCCGTCGCGGGCTCGGCCTCACCTCGGAGGATGCCCGGGAGCTGGCGGTCCAGTTCGACGAGGCGTTCGCACTGGCGCACCCATGCGGCGGATTGGAAAGGCCAGCCGGGAACCTGGGTGCCCAGGGCGTGCCCCCGACGCAGTTCCTCCAGGGCATCGTCGAAACGCCCTTGATCGCGCAAAGCGTGGCCAAGGCCACAGTGCGCCTCGGGGTAGTCGGGTTGGAGTCGGATGGCCTCGCGGTATTCCGCCTCCGCCTCCTGGTACTGGCTCCGGTTGGCCAGGGCGAGGCCGAGGTTGAGGTGCGTCTCGGGGAAGTCGGGTTGGAGTCGGATGGCCTCGCGGTA
>Ga0116217_10000225_pt1 | contig 64792 bp, 57 predicted proteins | sample Sb_taG_6_FD_89697 | JGI IMG/M metagenome (GOLD analysis project Ga0116217, IMG submission 89697) | Peat soil microbial communities from Weissenstadt, Germany - Sb_50d_4_PS metaG | ecosystem: Environmental > Terrestrial > Soil > Wetlands > Peat | place: Germany: Weissenstadt | collected 2010-09-21
CTAGGGTGCCGCCCATGACCGTGAAACTCGTTGTCCTGTATACCCAGCCCGATGACGCTGCCGAATTCGATGCGCACTACCTGGGGGTGCATGGCCCGCTCGTCGAGAAGATCCCGGGCTTGCAACACTGGGAGAGTGCTCTTTTCGTCGCTGCGCCCGACGGTGGCGAGCAGACCTACCATCGCGTCGCCGAGCTGTACTTCAGCGACGGAGCTGCGTTGGAGGGAGCGCTGGCGACTGAACAGGGCCAGGCCACTGCTGCTGACTTTCAAAAGATTGCGCCTCCGGGATCGCGGATGTTCGTCGCCGCCGTCGACTGATACCGCGCGAACGAGTCTCGTCGGAGCCAACGCTTTCAAGGACACGAAGAGTCCACCGTGTTCATTCCCGCCGGCGGATACCTTCTCAACACGGTCGAGTTCGGGACTGCTCCCGACGTGTTCGTCGCCCACGGAGGCTGGGTGGGGAGTTGGGAGTTGTGGCAACAACCGTTTCAGCTGATGCAGGACCGTTGGCGCTGCATCGGCTACGACCATCGCGGCTCGGGAGCGTCCACCGCCCCCTCCCATGCGATTACTCCCCAAGCCCTCGTCGACGATCTCTTCACCGTGCTCGACCACTACGGCGTCGAACGGTGCGTCCTTGCCGGCGAGTCGCTCGGCGCGCTGACCTGTGTTCTGGCTGTCGAGCGTGATCCTTCTCGGTTCTCGGGGCTGATCCTCGTTGACGGTGGTTACAGCATCAGCATGGACAACCCGCTGATCGCCGGGTCTCGAGCCAACTTCGCGGGCACGGTGCACGGCTTCGTGGATCGCTGCATTCCGGAGCCGGATTCGGAGCACATCCGCCGCTGGGGGCGGCAGATCCTGCTCCGAGCCGATCCTGAATCCGCCGCACGGCTCTTCGAATCACACGCCGAGGCGAATCTCGCTCCAGATCTCTCGGCGATCCGAGTCCCCACGCTCATCATTCATGGCGAGCTCGATGCCATCATCCCGCCGGTCGTGGGGGAGATGGCCGCCAGGGCGATCCCGGATTCCAAGTTGGTGCTGATTCCGGGAGCCGGCCATGTCCCGACGATGACTCGACCGGAGGCTTTGGTCACCGTCATCAACGACTGGTGGCATGCAGCCGCTTCAGCGAGTTGATCGGTAGCGCTGGACACCGGCCACGACGGCCACAGTGAGTCGTCACCGACTATCCTTCCGCGAATGCACGCTGTCATCAACACGCTTCGCTTCAAGGATTCCGTCGACCCAGCTCTCTTCGCGCGAGCTGAGCGCGAACTCGCCGACCAGATGCGCGCCCTCGAGGGCTTCCAGGGCTTCCGGGTCGTCCAGGTCGCGGATGATCAAGTTGTGATGGTGATCTTCGCCGACACCGCCGAAATCCTGGACCGCATGGCAAGCGAGCTGGGCAATACGTGGATGGGCGCGAACGTCGCCCCGTTGCTTGCTGGACCACCCGACCGGCGCATCGGCCCGATCATCGCGTCGGTCAGCGGTTAGGTCAGCCTTAATCCCCGCCAACCCCCAGGTGGTTGGGGACCGCCTCGGCGGCAGCGTTTTGCCGTCGGTGTCGTGTTGCACCACGACGCGGGCGGCTGAGTCCGCCCGCACCGCAACCAGTCTGTCGGAGGCTAGGCCTCGACGAGGATCACCAGGGATTCCGGGACGACGCCGTCGTATGCCATGGCGTCACGCATCGCGTCGGTCTCCATCGCCGCCATGACCTTGTCCATGTCCGCCACATCCATGACGATCCCGACGCGGGTGGGATTCTGCGGGTCGATGAACTTGCGTATGTTGGTCACGCCGAGTGGTCCGAAGACCTCCTCACGCTTCGGCGAAGCGAGCCAGTGCTTCTGATCCTTGACATCGTGGTGTGCCAGCACTGTGGGCATGGTGTCTCCTTGGTTCAGGCCCCGCATGGTGGGGCCCGGGCGCGGATCGTACCCCGCACGGCCGGCCCCGCGTGGCCGGCTCGCGGCGGCTGTAGGACTTCGCGGCCATGGCGAGACGATTCGGTCGCCCGGTCACCCGGGTAACCAGTTGGAGGTGGATATGGCGTTCTGCACGGTCGTCGAATGGGATTCAGACGTCACAGAGGCATTGCGCGCTCTGGCGGGGAACGACGCACCGCCCGCCGGGTCGCTCGCTCGCATCGTCGGCGCGTCGGACAAAGGCACGTACGCGATCGAGCTGTGGAGCTCCGGCGAGGATGCACGTCGATTCGCCGAGTCGAGCGCGCCGGCGCTGGCACAATCCACTCTGCCGCCACCAACCCGTGTCGACGGATTCGAGACGTCCTCGTGGTTCCTCCGCGCAGCGGAATCAGGCTGAGACGCGCTCCGCTGCGAGCTCGCCGAGCACGGACATCGCCATCTCGAGCTTTCGTCGGGGTGCGCTGAAGCACAGGCGCAGGTGGGTGGGAACGCCGAACGCGATCCCGGGCGTCAGGAGCACGCGACGCTCGGTCAGCGCATCGATGAGCCGGAGTGTGTCCGTCCACGGACTGCGAAGCCACAGGTAGAGCCCGCCCTGCGGCTCGATCGCCTCGAGTCCGTCCGCGCGGACGCGGTCCATGACCATGTCGCGTCGCTCGCGATACGGGATGGGGTTGATCTCCCAGGAGTCGAGGTGCAGCAGCGCGCGCTGCGCGGTGGCCGGGGCGTTGACGAAGCCGAGCGCGCGCAGCGCTTGCGCAAGGCCGCGATGGCTCTCGGCGCTGACCAGCGAGGGATGAAGGACGAGGTACCCGATCCGCTCTCCTGCGACACCGAGGTCCTTCGAGAAGGATCTCGCAAGCACGGTGTGCTCGTAGTGGCTGAACGGCTCGACGCGCCGGTGCGGGGGATAGGTCAGGCGCCGGTACACCTCGTCGATGATCAACAGCACCTTGCGGTCGTGCCTGTTGTTGTGCGCCTGGAGCACCGCCGCGAGTCCCGACAGCTCGCCGCCGTCGAGGACATGGCCGCTCGGGTTGCACGGTGAGTTGACGATCACCGCCGCCGTGTGCGCGGAGAGCGCCGCGCTGATGCCGTCGAGGTCGAGACGCAGGTCGGGCCCTGTCGGCACCGGCACGAACCGTGCCGACGCGGTCTCGCAGTACAGGCGGAACTCCGGGAAGTACGGAGCGATGCCGATGACGTCATCCCCGGGATCGACGAACGTGCGAATCGCGATGGCGATCGCGGCCGCGGCACCTGGTGTCATCGCGATCGAATCGCTGCTGATGCCCGGAAAGTCGACGTCCTCGGCGGCGCGTTCGCGAACGTCCGTATAGCCGAGATTCGGCATGTACCCGAAGCGCCCGACGAACCGCTCGCGACTCGCTGCCGCGAACGCCTCGACCACCGCCTGCGGCGCCTCCAGCGGCTGACCGATGGACAGATCCGCAACCGCCTCCTCGCCGAACTCGGCTCGCAGGCGCTCGCCCTCCATGAACATGCGCCGGATCCAGCCGCCGTCCTGGAGTTGCGCTCGCGACCACCGGGAGATCGCCATGGTCAGGCGATGCTGGTCGTGCCGGAAACGCCGCCGGTGTGCCAGCTGAACGGGTAGTCCCGGTCGAAGATCTGACGCGCGATCGCCGTGCGGTGCAGCGGCCGGAACGTGTCGACCATCACCGCAAGCTCGTCGGTCTCGCGCGGCCGGTCCAGCGACGCCTCGAGCGCGCCCGGTTGCGGACCGTGCGGGAGACCGCCGACGTGGTGCGTGAACGAGCCCTGGCTGATGCCACGGCGAGCCGCGTAGTTGCCCTCGACGTAGTACAGCACCTCATCGGAGTCGAGGTTGCTGTGGTGATACGGGAGGTGGATCGCCTCGGGATCCCAGTCGAGCTTGCGCGGCACGAACGAGCAGATCACAAGGTTGTGTGCCTGGAAGGTCTGATGGACCGGCGGTGGCACGTGGAATCGTCCCGCGCGCGGTTCGAAGTCGTGGATGTTGAAGGTCACGGGGTAGATCGTCCCGTCCCATCCGATGACATCGAAGGGATGGTGATCGAGCACATAGCGGCTCACGTGGTTCGATCGTTTGAGCCAGATCTCGGCGGGACCCGCCGTGTGCGTCTCGAGCGAGTCGGGACCGTGAAAGTCACGCTCGCTGAACGGCGCGAACTCGGTGAGCTGACCGTTGCGCGCACGGTAGCGGTCCGGCACGTCGACCAGCCCGGTCACCTCGATGCACAGCACGCGAGCGCCGGCAAGGTCGTCGAAGTCGATGCGGTAGATGGTGCCGCGCGGGATGACGATGTAGTCATGCCGCTTGAACGCGAGATGGCCGAACTGGCTGTGCAGCGCACCGCTGCCCTCGTGCACGAAGAGCACCTCGTCGGCGGAGCCGTTGACGTAGAGCACCTGCTGTGCGTGCACGGGCGCGACCAGGCCGATGTGCACGTCGTCGTTGACGAGCAGCCAGCGCCGCCCGGTGATGACATCACCCTGGGGCGGGAGGTCGAACCCCTTGAGGTGCGCGTTGGTATGCATCAGCTCGTGCTCCGGGGTCATGAGGTCCGCGGGGCCCTCGCTGACGTCCTGCGCGCCCTCGGGCATGTTGCGGTGGTAGATGAGCGAGGACGGGCCACTGAAACCCTCACGTCCGAACAGCTCCTCGTACGCCAGCCGCCCGCCCTCCGCGAAGCGCATGTGGCGTTTGCGGGGCACGTCCCCGAGTTGCTTGTACGGTCGCACGCGCAGAGCCTAGCGGTTCAGCCCTGAGGCGGTGCGCCGACGACCTCGAAGATCGCCTCAAGTTCGACCGCGGCGCCCAGCGGCAGCTGCGCCACGCCGATGGCGCTGCGCGCATGCCGGCCGCGCTCCGGGCCGAAGACCGAGACGAGCAGGTCGGACGCGCCGTTGACGACGGCCGGCTGCTCGGTGAACGTGGTCGCGCTCTGCACGAAACCGGTGAGCTTGACGACCGCCACGGTGTCGAGGGTGCCGAGCGCCGCGCGTGCGGTGCCGAGGAGATCGATGGCGGCGCGGCGGGCAAGATCGTAGGCGGTCTCCGTGTCGACGTCATCGCCCACCCTGCCGGCGACCACCGCGCCGTCGCGCTTGCCGAGGTGGCCGGACAGGAAGAGCAGGTCGCCCGTTCGCCGAGCGGTCACGTAGTTTGCGACCGGTGCGGTGGTCTCCGGGATGACGATCCCGAGTTCGGCCAGGCGGTCGTCGACAGCCACCGTCAGTAGTCCTGGAGGTAGTCGCAGTTGTCGGCGAAACGCTCGGCGTCGAATCCGAATGCGACGCGGACCGAGTCGGTCCGCGTGATGTTGTTGCGCCCGAGCATCCGGAGCTGATCCCGGGTCACCGGTGGATGCCGCAGCAGCTTCTCCATGATGAATGCGGGCGGCATCATCATCGGCACGGGGACGTGGACGATCTTGCGGTGCAGGCCCAGCGCCGTCTTGATGGTCCGGACGATGTCCTCGTAGCTCATCTGATCCGGGCCGCCGATCTCGTAGACGCGGGTTGCCGGCCCGCGCTCGAGGGCGAGGACGATGCACCGGGTCACGTCGCCGATCGAGATCGGCTGGAAGAGAGTCCTCCCGTCGCCGGCAATCGGGATGACCGGGTTGATGCGCATCATCCGGGTCAGGAGCGTGAAGAACCCGTCACCGGGCCCGAAGATGAGCCCCGGACGGAGCCCGGTGTAGGGAACACCGCCTGCGCGCACCGCCTGCTCACCCTGCCACTTGCTGAGCAGGTACGGGTACTTCGGATCCGGGTCCGCGCCGAGCGCCCCCTGGTGCACGAGATGACCGACGCCGGCCTGCTTCGCGGCCTCGACGACCCGCTCGGTGCCCTCGCGGTTCACGCGGTCGAAGGTCTGGCGCCCGCGCTCCTGGATGATCGCGACCAGGTGCACGACGGCGTCGCAGCCGGCGAAGGTGTCGGCGAGCTTGGTGGCGCTGGTGAGGTCGGCTTGGACGAATGTGACCCGGTCGCCCTTGGGGCGGCGGGTGGTGCCGCGGGCGACGATGACCACGTCGTGCCCGGCTTCCTTGAGCGCACGAACGGTGTGGATGCCGACGAAGCCGGTACCACCGGTCACCGCAACGCGCACGCAGTTCCTCCTCGCCGGGATCGGACGTTCGTCCGCGAGTTTACGGGCAGGACCGCCGCCCGTGCCCCGCGTTCAGGACCCTCCGGCGAGTGCCGCGATCACGGCGGGTGACCCCTGCAGCGCGGTGCGCTGCATGAAGTGCTTGACGGCACGCATGCCGCCGAGCTCCTCGCCACCACCCGCTCGGCCGGGACCACCGTGGACCAGCTGCGGCATGGGCGTCCCGTGGCCGGTCGACTCGCCGGCGCAATCGCGATCGAGGACGAGCAGGCGGCCGTGATGGGGCGCGGCGCTCGTCACCACCGCTCGCACGAACTCGGGGTCGTAGGAGACGACCGAGCCGACCAGGCTGCCGCTGCCGCGCGCCGCGAGCAGACCGGCTTCCTCGGGCGCTCCGTAGGGGATGATCGTGGTGACCGGACCGAACGCCTCGACCTCGTGCGGCTCCGGGCGCGAGCTGTCCGTGCAGAGCAGCACCACCGGCGCCATGAACGCGCCCCGCGCGGCATCGGCTTCGACGGGATCGATCACCATGGGATCGCCGTGGACGAGCCGCGACGCGCGTTGCAACGCGGAGACGCTCGCGCGGACCTCGTCGCGCTGATGCAGGCTGACCAGCGCACCCATGGTGACGGTCTCATTGCGCGGATTGCCGACGACCACCTTGTCGAGACGGGCTTGCACACCGGCGATGACGTCATCCACCAGCGACTCGGGAACGATTGCACGCCGGATGCACGTGCATCGCTGCCCTGCCTTGGTGGTGATCTCGCGCGCGATCTCCTTGACGTAGAGGTCGAACTCGGGCGTTCCCGTGACCGCGTCCGGTCCGAGGATCGAGCAGTTGAGCGAGTCGGTCTCCGCGTTGAATCGCGCAGCGCGGCGGGTCACGGCATCGTTGCAACGCAACGCCGCCGCAGTGGTCGCGCTTCCCGTGAAGGCGATCACGTCCTCACCACCGAGATGCTCGAGAAGATCGCCGGCGCCGCCACACACGAACTGCACGGCTCCCTCGGGGAGCGCACCCGACGCGATGATGTCGCGCATCACGGCGGCGGTGAGATATGCGGTCTGGGTGGCCGGTTTGACGATGGTCGGCACGCCGGCGAGCACTGCGGGTGCCAGCTTCTCGAGCATGCCCCACACCGGGAAGTTGAAGGCATTGACCTGCAGCGCCACCCCGGGAAGCGGCGTGTACACGTGGCGCCCGACGAACGTTCCGCCTTTGCCGATCGGTTCGACGTCGCCGTCGGTGAGCAGAAACCCATCCGGGAGTTCGCGCCTCGCCCGGCTGCTGAAGGCGAACACGGTGCCGATCCCACCGTCGATGTCGCCGGTCGAGTCGCGACGTGTCGCCCCGGTGGCCAGCGAGAGCTCGTGATACGCGGCCTTGTTGGCGTCCAGGTACGTCGCGAGATCCTTCAGGGCCGCGGCGCGCTCATGGAACGTCAGTCGACGGAGCGACGGACCCCCGACACGTCGCGCGTGGTCGACCATCGCTCGCGTGTCGAGACTCGCGGTGGACACGCGTGCGACGGCATCGCCGGTTGCCGCGTCGACGACGACCACGCCCTCGTCGGGCGCGGTGTACCACCGGCCGGCGACGTAGCTGGCGAGCATCTCAGGCATGCGGTGTGCACCACGTCATGGCTGTCCCCAATCGGATGGTTATCCGAGGTAACCCGCGCGCACGCAATTGCGACACGCGGACAGACGGAATTATCGCTCTGTGTGTTGCGAGACCTGAAGCTCCACCCACCATTCGGGTTGGCTCAGCTCAGACGGGCGTGGTCGAATGGCCGAACAGAACGAAGACAAGGATGATCGCGATGCCAAGAGCAATGCCGATCAGCACCTTGATGATCAGCACCCTCATGGCGATATTCTGCGGCACTTGCGCGGCGAACATCTGTTCGCTACACTGGCGTCCCGCCTCGGCGCTCCTGCTCTCCGTCCCAGTAGGCGGCGGCCTTTTCCAGTGAGGAGCGATGTCCGATTCCCTGTCCGCCGCATTGGCGACACTTCGATCCCGGTACGGTCCCCAGGCGCTTCGCCGTGGCGGAACGCCGGAGCAGGCAGGTGTGTGGTCCACGGCGGTGCCGGTCATCGACGACGTGCTCACTCCGGGTGGGCTTCCTCATGGCCGGGTCACCCTGCTTGCCGCGGCCGGACGCGGCCCCTCGGGCCGGCTGACGCTGCTGCAGTCGCTGGTCGCGCTGGCCAGTCGCTCGCATGACACCGGCTATGTGGATCTTGCGGGCACGCTCGATCCCGGCTTTCTCGCCGATCTCGGAGCGGACCTCGACGCCTGCCTGGTGATCTCGCCCGGCCCGGCGAAGTGGGAGCGAGGGTTGGTCATGGCGCGGGCTCTGGTGGCCGCGGGCATGCCGTGGGTGGGAGTGGCGCTCGGTGAGGAGCAACCCCGGCCGTCGCTCTGGGAGCACGCGCTCGCCGCACTCGCCGAAGCGGTTGCCAAACGTGGCGCTATCTGCGCCGTCGCCACGCCGGCTCCGGTCGCCGCGCCGCTCCGCCACGCCTCGTCGCTCACGCTCGTCTGTGCGGCCGCGGGGTGGCAGCGCGCCAACGGCGACGTGGCCGGACTGCGGGTGCGGGTCACCACCGGCAAGAGCAAGCTCGGTGCGCCCGGCGCCGAGGCCACGGTGCTGCTCCGCTACCCTCGCCCGTACGCCACCGCCGAGGTGGTCGGGCTGCCCAGCGTCGTCGTGCCCCGGTTGCAACCGATCGTCCTGCCGATTCCTGACGTGGCCGGCGTGGCGGCTCGAGCTTGAGATGCGCGTTCTCTGCGCTCGCCATCCGCACCTCGGCCTGCTGGCAGCCCTTCGCCGCTATCCCGAGCTGCGCGGCGAGCCCGTGATCCTGGGTGGCGCTCCCGAGTTGCGCCTGCCGGTCGTCGCCGCGTCGGAGGCGGCGCAGGCGGCCGGGGTCCGGGTGGGGCAACCGCTCCGCCAGGCGCAGCAGTCCTGTCCCGCAGCGGTGTTCGTCCCCGTCGATCCCGCAGGGGTCGCACGCTTGCGAGCTGACGTCTGCGCCGAGCTCCACCGGCTCTCTCCCACGGTGGAGGCCGGCGACGAGGAGGCATTCGGCGATCTCTCCGGCCGTCATGCGGAGTTTCCCGACGAAGCCGCCTGGGCGTCCGCGCTGGCACGCGGATTGCGCGGTGTGCTCGGCGTGGAGATCGCCGTGGGTGTGGCGGGGTCGCGGTTTGTCGCCCGCCTGGCTGCGCGGGCAAGCCATCCCGGGCGGATCCGCCGGGTTCGCTCCGGTGACGAAGCCCTCTTCCTGGCGCCGCTGCCGCTCGACGTCCTTCCCGTCGATCCCGCGGTCACCACCCGCCTCGCCGCATTCGGACTCGACTGTCTCGGTGCGGTGGCGGGTCTGGGACCGGCCGATCTGCAGCGCCAGTTCGGTCACGACGGGCTCCGGCTGTACCGGCTGGCGCGTGGCGAGGACAGCGGGGGGATCCACCCGGTGCCGGTGCAGCGGGCATGGAGTGAGCGGCTCGTCCTCGACGGTGCCACCGGGGATCTCGAGATCCTGCTCGGGGGCGTCCGGCAGTGCGCCACAGCTCTCGGGGGCCGGCTCACCACCGAGGCGCTGGCGGCCGGTGAGGTGAGCGTGGTGTTCGAGATCGAGGAAGCCGATGCGATCTCGGCTTCGGTGGTGCCGGCGGCACCCTCGGGCAACGTCGGGGATCTCTGGACGGCGGCACTCGGCCTCCTCAGCGAGCTCAAGCCGAAAGCCCCGGTTGCCGCCGTCCGGGTCGGCGTGACCCGGCTGACCCCGGCGGCGGGGCGGCAGGCCGACCTCCTGCGTCCCGGCGACGGAGCCCGAGAGGCGGTGGTTGCCACGGCGGACCGCCTCCGGAGCCGATTCGGCGCCGCCACGGTGCGCCGACCCAGGCTCGCGCTCGATCCCGGCGACCTCCCGGAGCGTCGATTCACGTGGGAAGCACCGGTCGTGGCGGGGGCGACCAGGTGACCGAGCTGCTCGAGGGCATCGTCGAAGTTCGCACCGGCACGGACGGACGGCCGGTCGCGGTCCGAAACGGATCGGTGTGGCGACGGGTGGCCGAAGTGGTGAACACCTGGCGAGTGGAAACCGACTGGTGGCGGATCCCGGTGTGCCGCGACTACGTGCGATGCCTCCTCAACGACGGGGACTGCGTCGATCTCTACCGGGACCTCGAGACCGGCGAGTGGCATCGCGAGCGCCGTTATGACTGAACCGTCTGCCGCCCCTTCCCGGTGGCCGCCGGTTGAGGGGAACCGGCGGCCGGGAAAGGGGAGAAGGCCTGGGTTGGGCACCCGCCGGTGCCCGGTGCGGTGGTGGGCTGACCCGACCGATAGTTACACAAACTTGTAGTAGTTGTCAAGCCGCCACATCGCGCTGATGCCCGGGTTTGCCGAACTCGCCGCCCGCTCCCACTACTCCTTCCTGGAAGGTGCCACCTCGCCCAAGCACATGGTCGAGACCGCGGCACGGCTCGGGATCCCGGCACTCGGTCTCTGTGATCGCAACGGTCTCTACGGAGCGGTCGAGCTGATCCAGGCAGCGAAGGCGCAGGGGATCCATCCGATCATCGGGACCGAGCTCGAACTGGCCGGCGGCTCGCGACTCCGCCTCCTCGCGCGCAGCCGTACCGGGTACCGCCAGCTGTGCCGAGCGGTCAGCGCCGCGCAACTCGCCGGTGTCAAGGGTCAGCCCCGCCTCGAGATCGACGGGATCTCGACGAATCCTGGGTCGATCGCGGACCCGTCCGGATCGCGCGCGCGCAGCCCATCCAGGTCGCAGACGCGCAAGCGCCCGACACTGCCGCCCCCGGAGCGCCCGGCGGCACTCCGCCCGACGGCGGGACCGTTCCCCGAAGGCTGGCCCGGGCTGCCGTCGACCACCCTGCTCGTCGAGAGCGATCCCGCTCGCGTCGATCCGGCTGCGCTCGACGACTGCATCGCGATCATCGGCGGACCGCGCAGCGCCGTGATCGACGCCCTGGTCCACGGCAACCGCCGCGAAGCGCTCCACCACGCGCAGCTGGTCAGGGAGTGCTTTGGACGCGACCGCAGCGCATTGCTGGTGAGCAATCACCTGCATCCCGCAGATCGCTGGCTGGTCGCGGAATGCGCGGCGATCGCCCGCGCCGCGGACATCCCGCTGGTGGCGAGCGCGACACCGGACCATGCCACCGCCGGCGACAAGCCACTCCTCGACGTGCTCACCGCGATCCGTCATCGCACCACCCTCGACCAGGCGGCGGCGCACGGCCTGCTCCTGCCCAACAGCGAGCACCGTCTCCACAGCGAGGCGGAGCTTCGCGTGCGGCTTCCCGGCCTTCCCGAGGCCTTCGACAACGCGGCGCGCATCGCCGCCGCCTGCGAGGTGTCGCTCGACTTCAGCGATGTGCGCTTTCCGGGCTATCCGGTCCCCGAAGGGGAGACGCCGTTCTCCGTGCTCTACGGTCTCTGTCAGGAGGCGGTGCAGCGCAAGTACCACCCCATGACTCGCGCCGTCGCCGCACGGCTGCAACGCGAGCTCGACGTCATCGAGAAGACGCATCTGGCCGAGTTCTTCCTGATCACCTGGGACATCATGCGTTTCGCTCGCGAGCACGGCATCCCGGGACAGGGACGTGGCAGTGCGGCGGACTCGATCGTCGCCTACCTGCTCGGCATCACGCGTGTCGATCCCGTCGCGCACGACCTGCTCTTCGAGCGGTTCCTGCACGAGGACCACCAGGGCACGCCCGACATCGACATCGATTTCTCCACCGACCATCGCGAGCAGGTGCTCCAGTACGTGTACGAGAAGTACGGCCCGGACCGAACCGGGATGGTTGCCAACGTGGTCACCTTCCGGCTACGCATGGCGATCCGCCAGGTGGGCGCCGCCATGGGATTCCCCGAAACAGTGATCGACAAGCTCGGCACCCATACCGATACCTGGTATCTGGCGGATGTCGAGTCAACGCTCGTTTCCGCGGGTGTCGGCACAACACACGACGGCACCGTGTCCAACCGCGCATGGGAGCAGTTCATCGACGTCCTTCGTCGGATCGAGGGAACGCCCCGGCACCTGAGCATTCATGTCGGCGGCATGCTCGTCACCGGTGAGCCACTTGTCGATGTGGTGCCGGTGGAACGGGCGACCATGCCGGGGCGGGTCGTCGTGCAATTCGACAAGGACGACGTCGAGGACATGGGGCTCATCAAGATGGATCTGCTCGGGCTGCGCACGCTGTCGGCGATCGCCGAATGCCTCGATCTCATCGAGCAGACGACCGGCAAGCGTCCCGACCTCGACAGGCTGCCCCTGGAAGACCAGCGTGTCTACGACGTGATCTGCAAGGTCGACACCATCGGGCTGTTCCAGATCGAGTCGCGCGCCCAGCAGCAATCGCTCTGGCAGTCACAGCCTCGCTGCTTCAACGACCTGATCGTGCAGGTGGCGATCATCCGCCCCGGTCCGATCCAGGGCGACGCGGTGCATCCCTACCTGCGTCGCCGCCAGGGGCTCGAGCCGGTCACCTACCTGCATCCCAAGTTAGAGCCGATCCTGGCGGAAACATGTGGCGTCGTCCTGTACCAGGAGCAGATCCTGCGCATCGTCATGGAGATCGCCGGGTACACCGCCGGTGAGGCCGATCGATTCCGCCGGGCGATGAACCGGCACCGTTCACGCGTGGAGATGGAGGAGCTGCGCGAGGGCTTCCTCCGCCGCTGCATCGAGCACGGCCTCGACGAGCCGGTGGCGCAGCAGATCTTCAAGAGCGTCGCCGGGTTTGCGGAGTTCGGCTTCTGCAAGTCGCACGCCGCGGCCTTCGCGCGCACCGCATATGAGACCGCGTGGCTGCGCATGACCCACCCGGCGCACTACACGTGCGCGCTGCTCAACGCGCAGCCGATGGGGTTCTACCATCCGTCGGTCCTCGTCGACGACGTCAAACGCCACGGGGTGAAGGTCCTGCCGGTCGACGTCACCCGGAGCCGGGCACGCTGCCTCGTCGAGGCGATCGGATCGTCGGCATTCGCGATACGCCTTGGTTTCGCATACGTGCGCGGACTCGGACCCTCAGCGCGCGCCGCCTGTGATGACGCGGTGGTCGCCGGAGCCAACACCTCGGTCGCCGAGTTCTGGCGGCACACGCTCCTGCCCCGGGTCGCGATGGAGAACCTCATCCGCGTCGGCGCGTTCGACGCCGTGGCCGCGGGCAGATCGCGCCGCCAGCTGCTCTGGACGATGCAGGAGACCGAGGAGTCGCTGCCGCCGCGGAAACGTCCGAGGGCGACCATCGCGCCGGCCGACCAATCCGTCGTCGCCGCCGCGGTGGTGACGGGGCCGCCGCGGGGGAGCGGCGCGATCGCCGGCAACCGCCTCGGCGACGCACCCCACGCGGCGCACGATCCGAGCAGCGACCCGGCGCCGCCGTTGCTGGCGCTCCCGGCGATCCCCCCGTCGCTTCCCGAGATGGGAGAGCGCACCCGGGTGAGCACCGAGTACGCGCTCACCGAGGTGAGCACCGGCCCGCACCTGGTGTCGTTCATGCGCCAGCGCCTCGACGCGCACGGCTGCGTGCCGCTCGGGAAGGTTCGCGACCTCGTGGACGGCACGCGGATCCGCGTCGCCGGTCTGGTCATCACCCGGCAGCAGCCGTCGACCGCGCGCGGCTTCAGGTTCTTCACCCTGGCCGACGAGGATGCGCATCTCGACCTGGTGTTCCGCCCGCCGGTGGTGCAGCGGACGCTCGAGGTGAGCCGCCACCCGCTGCTCATGGTCGACGGACGGCTCCAGGTGGAGCACGGGAGGGTCAATGTGCTCGTCGAGCAGGTGACCGCGCTCACGCCGGACGGCGATCCGATTGCCCACCCCGGCGCTGCGCCCGCAGAGGACGGTTTCCACGGTTCTCACGACTACCGCTGAGCCAAGCCGCATCGCCCACACGCCGTGAGCACGGCGTGACACATCCGTGACACTCCGGCAGCAGTGCCCTGACATCCCCTGTGCTGCACGTGACCGGCGACATAGGCTGCGGGCATCTCGATTGCTACGCCGCGCGCCATGCGGGATGGAAGACGATGACCGATCACACCCCGGAGGGCGGCGGAGCCCCCCTCCCGTTCAACAAGGTCAGGGACCCGGCGCAATTCGAGCGCGCCCCGGCCGGACGCGAACCGGTGCGGGACACGGGCGGCCCCAATCTCGCCTTTGAAGCCACCCCTCGGACCCCGCTCGCTCCGGTCACGGATCCCGATCCTCGAACGCCTCACGCCCCGACGCCCGTGTCACCGGAAGGGTTCGTCGTGCAGTCGCAGCCATGCCACTCAGCGGTGCCATCGAAGCTCCCGGCCTTCGAGGCCGTCCCCGCCTCACCCGCCACCGGGCAGCAGCGCCTCTCGACGCCGACGATCGGGGTCCGCCCCGACCCCATCGACGTGAGTGGTCCGGTCAGCCCGGGCGGCAGCGGATGGAACATCCGGAGCCGTGACGATGCGTTCATGCCGAATCGCGGGCGCGCCGAGACCGAGTCACCCGGCTGGGAGACACGGACCCTGCCGAACGCGAACCGAGACCGCTCCGCATGGACGGTGCCGGCAGCCCCGCCGTCGCGCAGGCCGTCCGGCCGCAAATTCATGGGGATCGCGCTCTCGGTTGTCCTCGTCGCGATCCTCGGTTTCGCGGGGTACGAGTGGCTCAGCGGGCGGGCGCAGCCCGATCACACGATCACCACACCGAAGGCGATCGGCGTCCTCACGGCGATCACCACGCCTGCGACGGCGGCGGTGACTCAGCAGATGCAGAAGGTGATGGAGGACTACGGCGCGACCCGCGTCGTGAGCGGTGTCTACGGCGACGCCGGACGGCCGACGCTGGTGGTGCTCCTCGCGCAGGGGACGAACATCGAGACGAGCACCTCGCAATTCTTCACCGACTTCACGACCGGCCTCAAGAGCCAGGGCGTGACGATGCTGAGCGGCAAGATGCTCAACACGACGACCGGTGGCAGCGATTTCATCTGCGCACCCGCGACCGGTCCGGCTCCGCTCACAGCGGTGTCGATGTGCGGCTGGGATGACGGCGACACCATCGGGCTGGTCATGGACGTGAGCGGCCAGCCCGTGACCGCGACGCTACACGAGGCCGAGGCCGCGCGGGGTGCCGGCGAGCACTGACCACCGCGCAGGCTGCGCGACCCCGCTTTCGGGCCGGCCGACTAGCATGCAGTGATGATCTCCCAGCGCGGCCTGCCCGACCGGCTCGCCGGCATCGCCGATCGCCGCCGGATCGCCGTCCTGCAGATCCGAGGCGCGATCGGTGGCGCGGCGCGCACCGACGACCTCATCCAGACGATCGGCCAGGCGCGCCGGAGTACGCGCATCCGCGCGGTCCTGCTCGAGATCGACTCCCCGGGAGGCACCGCGATCGCCTCCGAGCAGCTCTACGTCGCGGTGCACCGCCTCGCCGCGAGCAAGCCCGTGGTCGCGTGGATCAAGGGCGTGGGCGCCTCGGGCGCGTACTTCCTGGCCTGCGCGGCCACGCGGGTCCTCGCCTTCCCGAGCGCCATCGTCGGATCGATCGGGGTGATCAGCGTCCGTCCTGTGGTTGTGGACGCCCTCCGCCGCGCCGGAGCCCGGATGGTCGTCACCAAGACGGGGCCGTTCAAGGATCTCGGCGCTCCGTGGCGGGAACCCACCGAGGAGGATGAGGCGCACGAGCGCGACCTCGTCGACGCCATCTTCCGGCGCTTCACCGGCGCGGTACGTGCGGCACGCGGCTACGACGACGAGGCCCTTGCGCGGGTGACCACCGGGGACGTGTGGCTCGCCACCCGCGCCGTGGAGCTCGGGCTGGTGGACGGGCTCGCCGATGACGAGGACACGGCGCTCGAGGTGGTGCAGGATCTCGCCTCGCTCCCGCACCACCTGACCATCCGTCTTGGCGGGCGGAGAACGCTCCTGCAGCGGCTCGGCGTCCCCGGCGCCGGCATGGGGCCGCCCGGCGAGCGCTGGCTCATCGAGATGGAGAGCTGGCTCGCCACCCCACGACTTCGCGCCTGAGACAGGTCTGGGACATCGCCTTTCAGCGAGCGGCGCCGCGCCTGCGGTCGAGGCTGAAGAGCACTGCCACGGCGACGATGAGCAGGATCGCGAGTCCCGCGATGATCGCCGCGCCCGGGATGCCACCTCCTGAAGCGGGCGGCGTTGTGCCGCCACCGCCGGGCTTGACCGCGGCAAAATCGCCGAGCTGAGTCGCGGTCACCTCGAAGGTGTTCCCGCACCCTGCGTTGAGGGTGGCGAGCGGTGTCCATGACGTGCCGTTGAATCGGTCGATCGTCGGCGCGGGGGACGAGGTGAGGGCGCGCAGGATGATGAACACGGCGAGCGAGGGCGAGAGCGGCTCGAGCTCCGTGCCGGACGAGTTCACCGCCGAGAAGCGGTAGACGTTGCCCTCGATCGTGCCGCCCGGCGGCTTGACGCCGGGCGGCACAACCGGGGTGATGCTCACCGTGACCGGTGTCGCGTTGTCGAAGGTCCCGGGCTCCATGAGGATCAGCGCCTGGGGCGGGGTCTCGCCGGTGAGCACCTCGGACGCGGGGAAGCTGCTCGCGGCCGGGAACGTCTTGCCGGCGGGCTGCGGCGCCGGACTGGCGCCGAGCACCTCGTAGGGATTCGCGATGCACTGGCCGTCGTAGATCGGTGGCGATCCCGCGGGCAGGAAGCGCCAGACCGCCGTCAGCGCCACCACCGACACGAGGATGACGATCCAGCCCCGGCGCCTGCTCACAGCAGCCAACCGCCGGCGAGGTCGGCGATGACGTGCGCAACGGCCGGGGCGAGCACGCCGCCGCTCACGATCCGCAGTCCGCCGAGGAGCAGCCCGGCGGCGAGATCGAGCGGCAGCGAGCCGATGCCGTACAGCGGCACGTGCAGCGCCGCGAACACCAGCGTGGTAGCGATCAGAGCGCCGCCGTCGCCGCACCAGGTCCGGACCGTGTCGAAGAGGGCGCCCCGCATGGCGATCTCCTCGGCAACGGCGACCAGAGCGACCACCGGCGTCCAGAGCGCGAGCCCGGCGTTCACGGGAGCGACGTGGACGCCCGGCCCGGCGTGCGAGCAGAGCCAGGCGGCCACCAGCACCCCGCCTCCGGCAATCCCGAGCACGGTCGCCGCGACCGTCGGACGCGCCGGCCGCCACCCGGCCGCAATCGCGACGGCGAGGAGCGCCACGGCGAAGACGGCGCCGGCCGGCATCGACGCGGCGGTGTCCGGCGCACCGGCAGCCGCGCGGAGCGACGCGGCAGCGATGATCCCGATGCAGCAGAGCGCCGTGCGCTGCGCTCCACGTCCGCCGATCGCCCCTCGACCCGGCTCGGCCACGAGCGCCCCCGCCGTCGGAACTACCTCGCCGGTCCGGGCGCGGTTCGCGCCGCGGCAACCTCGGATCGCTCCGGCTGCTCGCTCGACGCCGCGGTCAGGAGCGGCTCGATGGCAGCCACCGCACGCGTTGCGGTCTCCAGGGCCGTGGCTTCGAAGCCGCCCGGGGCAAAGCGCTCGCAAACGACCACCGCGACCACCCGGTCATCGCGCACCACGGGGAGGAGCATGCGTGACGCGGTCTCGATGTTGGAGCGTCGCTGCGCGCGGTACGACGCGGCCTCGGTGAGCAGGACCGGCCGACGGCGCGCGATCACGTGGGCGAGCAACCCCTCAGGCAGGCCCGAGGACGCGTCGCCGCGTGCCGGCAGCAGGTAGGCGCGATCCGCCCCGACCTCCTCGGCGAGGCGGGCGAGGCCACCCTGCACGCCGTGGTCGATCGCGACCGAAGCCCACATCGACGGGCTGTGGTGCAGGTGCGCCCGGTTGACGAGGCCGTTGAGGAGCATCGCCACGAGCGCCGCGGCGAGACCGGCGAGGACGCTCGGCGTGCCGATGTCGACGAGCACGGCGAAGACGCAGAACATCACGCACCCGCTCAGGAGCGCGAACTCGAGGTAGTGGCGCGACCCCTGGCCGCCGCGGCGCTGGTCGCCGAACGTGAGGCGCCAGTTCAGCGCCGTGTTCCATGCCGCGCTGAGCCCGAAGGCGGGGATGAACGCGACCAGCGGGTTGAGGCCCGCGATTCCGTACAGGATGGCGAGCACGGGCAGGAAGACGCAGAGCCCGCTGAGCCCGACCAGGCCGAACTTCCACACGCGCGCCGACCCGGGGACGTCGAAGAAGAGCGATCGGAGGTGGCGGAGGTAGAGGAGCCCCTGCCGCGCGGTTGCCTTGCTCACGCCCTCGGCGCGCGCCGCCTGGGTGACCGGGACGTCGACCACCCGGAGGTCGGGCACGCAGACGAGCAGCTCGAGGAGGATCTTGAAACCGACGGGACGGAATTCGATCCCATCGATCAGGGCCCGCCGGCAGAGGAAGTAGCCGGAGAGTGGATCGGAGCTCCGGCGCGCCTCCTTGAACAGCAGGCGCGCCAGCATCGTCGCCTCGCGGCTCACCAGCCGGCGCACCGGCGTGCCGAGACCCTCGTGACTCCCGCCGGGCGCATAGCGGCTCGCGACCACCAGGTCCGCGCCCCGTTCGGCCTCGCCGAGCAGCACGGGAATCAGCTCCGGGGGGTGTTGCAGATCGGCGTCCATGACGCAGACGTACTGGCCGCGAGCCATGCGCAGCCCGCTGACCACGGCGGTGCTCAGCCCGCCGGCGCGGTCGGCTCCCTGGCGCAGCAGGCAGCGGATCGATGGGTTGGACTGTGCGAGGTCGAGCAACAGGTCGGGCGTGCCGTCGTCGCTGTCGTCGACGAAGCAGATCTCGAAGACGGTTCCGGCCAGAGCGGCCGCGACCCGGTCAATCAGGGGCTCGACATTGTCCGCCTCGTTGCGTGTCGGAATGACGAGACTGACGACTGGCGCGCCGCCGCGCGGCCGTTCGGGGGACACGGGCAAAGAATAGGCGCGAACGCCCTGAGCGGTCACCGATCGTCACGCGATCGGCGTCGCGTGGTCACCCGCGGGACACGTGCACCTGCCAGATCAGGAATCCCCCGTCGGCGACTGGTGGTGCCGTGAACACCTTCGCGAAGAGCGCGGCCGTCCCCGGGAGCGCGTTGTTGCCGACGACGACGTCGTCGACGCCCAACGACACCAGCCGGCCGAGGACGTCGAGGCGCGTGCTCTCGGACAGCACCAGCCCTGGTCCCGCTGTGGCGAGTGAGTGGATCAAGTCCTGGAGCGCCGCAACCCCGGGCGCATACGGTCCGACGATGTAGCCCCCGATCAGCCGGAACGCAAACTGCGAGCTCACCTGCCACGCCATCGCGTGTACGTAGTCGTCGCTCGGGAGCGGTTCGAAGAGCACGGTGGCGTCGGGCGCAATCGGTTCGGGTGCGGTCGTCGCGAAGGCGGCCGGAGTGGGGAGTCGCGTCGTCGGCGTCGGCGCCGTGGGCATGAGCGGAATCAGGACGATGACGGCGACCGCGACGTTGAGCAGCGGACTCCGTCGCAGCAGCCAGAGCATCCGCAGGCTGAAAGCGAGGATGACTGCCGCGGCCAGGTCGACATACACCATGAGGCGGTTGGGAAGGATGTCGTCGAGCACGGGGAGGTGCGCGGGGATCCACCACGGGAGCGGCAGCGCCATGAGGGCATGTCGCTGCACGTTGATGTGCGGGCCGAGCGACAGCACCGCGATGATCAGCGCGAGCATCCCCGCCGTTCGGACGGCCGGCACGCGCCAGAACCGCGCTGTCGCGAGCACCAGCACCAAGATGAGCGGTATCCCGAGGTATGCGTCCCATTCGGAGGCGTTGCCGGTGAAGTGCGAGGAGATACCGACCGCCGGCTGGGGTGCGATCAGTTGAGCAACCGTCGGCACGACGAAGTTGGTGGGATCGGTGACGTAGATGTCGGTGCCGTGGATCGCGCCGGCCGTCACGACGTGGCCCGCGCCGAAGAACTGCAGCCAGCTTGGGTACGCGAGCAGCAGTGCCGCCGGCACCAATGCCCAGACGATCGAGCGCGCGACGAACGCGAAGTGCGTGCGGACGGCATCGCGATTCGAGATCGCCAGCACGGCGGCGAGGATGATCGTGGCGATCGCTTCGGTGAGCAGAACTTCCTGGGCGATGAAGAACTGCACGACGGCGAGCAGCGAAGCGAGCAGTCCCAACGTGCTCGCACGGAACCGCTGCCGCACCAGGATCTCGTCGGCGAGCATGAGTGCGAGCGGCACCGTGACCCCCGAGAGCACGAGGTTGTAGTGACCGAGGAGCTGGCCGGTCATGTACGGAGAGAATCCGTACAGCAGACCGCCCGCGGCGGGAGCGAGGACGCCGCCGGGAACCCAGCGCCTGATGACGAGATACGCCAGGAACGACGCCAGCGCCAGGCTCAGCGTCATGACGAGGTTGTAGGTGACCGTCGCGCCGAATGCTGCGGTCACGGGCCAGAGCACCGCGGCAACGAGGGCTGTCGGCGCGTTCCACAGGATGTCGGTGCCGGCGGGTTGATTGAGGAAGTGCGTGTACAGCGGGTCAATGCCGTGGCTGATCGCGTATGGCACCCAGGCGATGCCCCACATCTGCCCGACCGGGTCCGGACCCTGACCGAGATAGGTCGTCGACGGAGCGCTCCAGGCGTTGATGGAGAGAACGACCGCGAGCACGAGATAGCCCGCGCTCACTGCGAGAGGAATCATGCCGCGGCGTTTCCACAGCGCTCTTCCGGGTGGCGAGCCAGTCATTCAGAGGTTGGCCGCGACGAGGAGCGCGATCAGGATGAAGAGGAGGACGGCGTCGGGCAGCATCGCCAGCGCGACGGCCACAAACGGCGACACGTCGAACACCGAATGCACGGCGAGTGCGGTCAGGGCGAGGAACCACGCCAGCAACGGCAGGGTCAGCCACGCGATCACCGACGCGGCGGCGGTGCTCGCTCCCGCGGCGGCCTCGACCACCGGGAGGACGGCGTAAGCGATCCAGGGGATGAACGTGAAGCCGCTGACGCTGAGGTACCGGCGCCACCGACCCGAGCGTGCCGAGAGACCCGCGGCCGCGTCGATGATCAGTGCGGCGGCGCCCCAGTACACGACGAAGAGCAGCGGCAGGAGCAGGGAGGCCACCGTTCCGGGGCTGCCGCCACCGTCGATCTGGTTGGCGATCAGCCCGAGAACCAGGGCGACGATCCCACTCCCCACGACGGCGGCGAATCCGAACGCGAGGCGCGGCGCGGCCGCAAGTGCGGCGAACGTGCTTCTCGGCCGGACCACGACCCCGATCACCGTCACGGCACCACGGTAGACGAAGGAACTGCGCTGTGACCCTGTCCCTGGAAGTTCGGCTCCACCCTGGTATACTTGCTTAGGTCAAATTGACCTAAATCCACAGACCCCTTGAAACGGGCAGGTGGCGGGGATGATCACTGCAGAGCGGGACGTTGCGATAGAAGAGGGCCGGGCCAGGCTTCTGGACCGGATCGACCGGTTGCGGCACGAGCGCAACGCGGTGATCCTGGCCCACAACTACCAGCGCCCCGAGGTCCAGGACATCGCCGACTTCGTCGGGGACTCACTCGGGCTCTCGCAGCAGGCCGCCGCCACGGACGCAGCGGTGATCGTGTTCTGCGGAGTGCACTTCATGGCCGAGACCGCCGCGATCCTGTCCCCATCCAAGACCGTCCTCCTCCCCGATCTCGAGGCCGGCTGCTCGCTCGCCGCGACCATCGACGCGGACCAGCTCCGAGCGTGGCGCGCGCAGCACCCGGGTGCGGTGGTCGTCTCGTACGTCAACACGACCGCCGCCGTCAAGGCGCTCTCGGACTACTGCTGCACCTCCTCGAATGCGGAGGCCGTGATCCGGTCGATCCCGGCCGATCGCGAGATCCTCTTCTGCCCGGACATGTTCCTCGGCGCCTACCTCGAGCGTGTCACCGGCCGGAAGCTGCGCATCTGGATGGGGGAGTGCCACGTGCACGCGGGCATCGTGCCGGAGCGTCTCGATGCCATGAGGCGCGACCACCCGGACGCGGAATTGCTCATCCACCCGGAGTGCGGCTGCACGTCGTCGACGCTCTACCGGCTGTCCTCCGGCGACGTCGCCGGCCCCGCGACCGTGGTCACCTCGACCGAGGGCATGGTGCGGCGCGCTGCGGATTCGCCGGCGTCAACCTTCATCGTCGCCACCGAGGTCGGCATCCTCCATCGGATGCGCGAGCAGTCGCCCAGCAAGCGGTTCCTCGCGGCGTCGGACGCCGCGGTGTGCCCCTACATGAAGAAGATCACCCTCGAGAAGGTCGCCCTGTCGCTCGAACGCATGGCTCCTCGGGTCACAGTCGATGCCGTCCTCGCAGCCCAGGCACGAGGCGCCATCGACCGGATGCTCGCGATCGTCCCGACCGGCGCCCCCCGGGTTCCCGCGACCGTCTGAGCGACTTCACGTCCGCGGGGCTGACGCCTATGTCAGCATCCCTCGCGTGATCGAACCCCTTGGTTCCCGCCACCATCGGAGCGGCCGTCCGTGACCGCCGACGGGAAAAAAAAGACCGGAGGGGGAACCCTCCGGCCTTTCAGGAAGGGAATGAGTTTCAAACGTGGGCAGCCCGCCTGCTGCGGCCTTGACTGTACCCCTCGCCTCTCAGGATAGCAGTAAAGGAACCTTCAATTCTTGTAAATAGATGTCAACTGAAGTATTGACTCCAGAGCCTGCTGAACTCGAGTCGGATGGCGGCGCGCCCCTGGTCCGGGCGGGGCTCCGGGGGTTTCTCGACCTCCGGCGGTTCGACGTCATCGCGGTCATCGTCCTCGTCCTCCTGGCCTTTGTACTGCGATTCGCGAGCCCGATCTTCCCCAATTTCCTGAGCGGCCAGGGGACGATCAGCGCGCTCGGGGTCGGCTATCCGACCACCACCGGCTCCAGCGCCGAGTGCACCACGGTCCCGGTGGGTCCGCCCGGTGTCGTCGACGGGGTGAAGGTGAGCCATACGGACGTGAGCGTCTGCGGCTACGTCTTCGACGAGGTCTACTTCCCGGTCGACGCGGCCAAGGACCTCCGCCAGCCCGCCGAGTCGTACTTCGACCCCGAGCCACCCCTCGCCAAGCTCCTGATGTCTCCGCCGATCGCCGTGTTCGGCTTCAACAGCTGGAGCTGGCGGCTCAGCACGACGATCTTCGGCAGCCTGCTGGTCGGTCTCATGTACCTCGTCGCGCTGCGGCTCCGCCGCGACCGCTTCTTCGCGCTCGTCACCGCGCTGTTCATCTGCTTCGACGGCCTCGCGTTCGTCGAGTCGCGCACCGGTGTCATCGATATCATCGCGATCTTCTTCGCCGCGCTCTTCTACTACGTGTTCCTCCTGCACTGGCAGGCGAGGACGCGAGCGCAGTGGCGCACGACGCTCTACGTCATGGCGGGAGTCGCCGGACTCGCCTTCGCAGCCAAGCTCACCGCGCTCGCCCCACTGGTGGTGGCGGGGGGCCTCATCGTGATCCGCGGCATCTCCCCGTACCTCGCAGGAATCATCCCCTGGCTGCGTCGCATCGCGGGACCCGGCCGCGCCGCGACCATCATGTGGCGGCACGCGGCGGGACCGCGCGCGATCCTCCACTACATCGCCGCGGGCCTGATCGCACTCGCCATCTTCGGCGCGTCGTTCTCGCGCTACGAGACGATCCCGCACCAGGACGTGTACTTCTTCACGAGTTGCAACCCGGCCGTCTCAGGTCTGCCCGGGACGGCCAGGACGCTCAACGTTCCGGTCATGCACGTTGGATCGCTGACGGTGCCGAACCCGGTCGAGGCCATCGACAACATCGTGCAGGTCACCGCGGCCTCGCTTCGCTACCACGCCGAGGAGTGCCACAGCCACCCGTATTCGTCGCTCTGGCTCACGTGGCCGATCATGGAGCACCCGGTGCTCTTCTACGCGACGTCGCAGCCCAACAACGGGCCGGTCGAGCAGATCACCGACATGGGCAACCCGGCGATCTGGTGGCTCGGCATCCTCGCGCTGCTGTTCTGCGTGTGGCGCTTGACACGGGGACCTAACTGGTGGCGATTGCTCGTCGCGCTCATCGGACTCGGGTCGCTGGTTGCGATGATCATCCTGTACCAGGCGGCGGTTCGCTACCACAACCCGAACAACTTCAACACGTCGTACACCGGCGCGCAATTCACGGCGCTGTTCCACATGGAACCGTCGTCGCAGTACGAGATCGCACGCACCTCACCGGGCTTCCCATTCGTGGTCGCGTTCGCCGGCATGGTGATCTTCGCGGCCCTGGTCGCGGTGTCCGCGGTGATCTCGCGCCGGTTCGTGCCCGCGTTCATCATTCTCGGCTACCTCGCGTCGTGGATGATGTGGGTGCCCGGGAATGAGCGGCGGGTCCTGTTCTTCTATCACGCGCTCGGCATCCTGCTCTTCACGGCGCTCGCGCTCGCGTATGCGCTCACGGCCATCCGGGGTGTGCGGTTCCGCTTCGGCGGCAGACAGATGTCGCTTGCCCCGGTCGCGTACGCACTCATCGGCAGCGTGCTCGCGGCGTTCATCTTCTTCTATCCGATGTGGACCGCCATGCCGCAGAGCTCGGCTGACATGCAGATGAGGGTCTGGGTCGACGTCGGGTGACCGCCTTTCTCGTCATCCTCGACGCCGCGCTGACGCTCGCGGCCGGAGCGGCACTGTCCGGGCTCGTTCGCACGCACCTCACCCTGATGGAGCGCGCGGCGATCGGCATCACCAGCGGGCTCCTGATCGGCAGTGGTGCAACCTACGGACTCTCGCTGGTCGCCGGACTCGACACCGCGATCGTCCTGCTCGGCCCGGCGCTGACCCTGGCCGGCGCCCTCGCCGTGTCGTTGCTGACCGTCAACCCGCGCGCCACCTGGCATGCATCCTGGATGGAGGCGAAGGACCGGTGGGCGCGGCACATCCCCTGGTTCTCGATCCTCGCCTTCGCGGGCGGCGGCGCCGCGGTCATCGCCATTTTCGCGCACACCGTCTACTCGGACGCGGGGGGGCTCGAGGCGGGATACCCGACGGTGTGGGCGGACTGGTCGCAGCACCTCACCACGGCGGCGAGCTTCGCCTCCGGCGGCAACATCCCGCCTGTCAATCCGCTCTTCAGCGGCACGACACTGCTCTATCCGTTCCTCCCCGACTTTCACGCGGCGACATTGATCACGCTCGGACTCGCACCCGGGCTGGCACTTGCCATCCCCGGCGGAGTCCTGGTCGTTGCGATCGGCATGCTGGTCGTCGCGCTCGGACGCCGTCTCGGGCTCGGCACCGGGGCGGGCGTGATCGCGGTGCTCATCTGCTTCATCGGCGGGGGGCTCGGATTCATCGGCGCGTTCTCCGACGCGTGCATGAGCCACGGATTCACGGCGACGCAATGCACGCTCCAGTACGTCGTGACCCATCCGGGAACGGGACTCTCCATTGCCGGATGGACGCTGCACGACCTTCCCGGGACCATCGTCGCGCAGCACCGTGCCTATGACGGATTGCCGTCCGACGGCGGCGCGCCGCCCCTGCCCAACATGCAGTGGTACACGCCGCTCATGGCATGGTGGCTGCCGCAACGCACGATCCTGTTCGGATTCGCGGCCGCGATCTCGGTGCTCCTGCTCGTGCTCGCGGGTGCGTCGTCCAGCGGTCCGAGCTGGGAACCGTTCGCGCTCGCCGGGGTCCTGATCGGCCTGCTGCCGATCGTGCACGTCCAGACCCTCATCGCGCTCGCGATCCTGCTGTTCGTGCTGCTCTGGCGCCGGCGACGGCGCGAGTGGTGCGCGCTGCTCGGTGTCGCGGTGCTGCTCGGCGGCATCCGCCTCGCGCAGCTTGCGCTGTCCCAGCACGGTGCGCCGGTGACGCCGTACGGCAGCAACGTCTATCCGTGGCTCGAACCTGGATGGATGGTCAACGCCGGCAGTGCCGCGGATCCGAGCGGGCGGCTGTCACTGTCGATCGGCAACCTGATCGGCGGCGCGATCCAGGCCGTCGGAATGGTCGGCACCGCCCAGTGGTGGGGGTTCTGGCTGGCCAATCTCGGGATTGCGGTCCCGCTCCTCGGCTTCGTCGCCATTGCCACGGCGATCCGTCTCGCCGGGGGGACGGCCGCACGAGCGGTGACGAGGGCGTTTCCCATCCCGCTGCTCGAGCTCACGCTCGGCGCGCTGCTCATCTTCGCGGCGTGCAACGTCGTCGTCTTCCAATCCTGGAACTGGGACAACACCAAGCTGCTCGTGTACTGGTACCTGGTCATCGCGCTGCTCATCGGCGCGCTTGCATCGCACTGGTGGCGGCGCCTGTGGCCGCGCGTGGCGGCCGTCGTGCTGGTGAGCCCGGTGCTCCTGACCGGCACTCTCGTGCTGCTCCGTCTGCTGCCGTGGACGCCGCCGCAGGATGCGGTCACGGGCCCGTACACGATCGCCAACACGCAGGAACTGCAACTTGCGTCGACAATCGACCGCGTGACTCCCCATGGCGCGGTCGTTCTCACCTTCGGCCGTCCCAACGACCCTGTCCTGGCCGTGGCCGGACGCATCGGGGTGATGGGCTACGGCGGATGGCTCTGGAGCTACGGCATCAGCTTCGAGTCGCGGTTCAACGACGTCCAGACGATGTACAGCGGCTGCGCCGCCGACCCGGCCACGTGCCCGGTGTTCGGCCTCCTCCACAAGTACGGCATCAGCTACGTCGAGATCGACGATCGCACCGGGGATCCGGGAGCGATCGATCCGCAGGAGGGGGTTGCGTGGTGGGCTCAGCAAGGGCTTCCCGTGGTCGCGCGCACCGACCACATCACCATCTACGACGTCCGCGGACGAGGCTGACATGACCGAGGTCGTGGCGGCCGCGCGCGTCCATCCGTCGATCAGCGCCGTGCTTCCGGCCTACAACGAGGAGGCGGTGATCGCCGAGACCGTCCGCCGAACCGCGGCGGCGCTCACCGAGCTGGGCGTCGCGGATTTCGAGATCCTCGTCATCGACGACGGCAGCAGCGACGCGACGGCAGCCCGCGCGTCGAGCGTGGCGTCGCAGGGCATGCGGGTTCGCGTGGTCTCGCATCCACGCAACCGCGGATACGGCGCGGCGCTGCGCACCGGCTTCGACGCGGCCGCACGCGATGCGGTGTTTCTCATGGACAGTGACGGTCAGTTCGACCCGGTGGAGATCTCGCGACTCCTGGCCCTCTACGGCCCCGACCGCGTTGTCTGCGGGTACCGGATCCGGCGTCGGGACACCTGGGCGAGGCGCTTCTACCACAGGGCATTCTTCACGCTCGTGCGCGTCGGCTTCGGACCCACCGTGCGCGATGTCAACTGCGCGTTCAAGCTCTTCCCGCGCGCCGTCGGCCGGGGCCTGCACGCCGAGGGGGCGCTGGTGTCCACCGAGCTGCTGGTGCGCGCGCGTCGCAGCGGATACCGGCTCATGGACGTCGGGGTGCACCACTATCCGCGCATCACCGGGCGCGCGACCGGGGCCGACGTTCGCGTCGTGCTGCGTGCATTCCGGGAGCTCTGGCAGCTGCGCAGCGACCCCGCGATGCTCGACGGGCTCGAACCTCCGGCGTGACCCGCCGGCCGGCAGCGTCCTCGTCATGGGGCACGGCCCTCGGGGCGGTCGCCGTCTCGCGGCTCCTGTGGATCGGCGTCTTCATCGCCGTGCTCAACATCGATTTCCCGGGGACGCCGCTGCTGACCGGCATCCACGACCACCTGGTTGCCTGGGATGCGATCAGCTACCTGTCGATCGCGACTCACGGGTACCCGGTGCACCTCGACTATCGCGATGCGTTCCTCCCAGGGTTCCCGCTGGTGGTGCGCGCGCTGATGGTGGTGACCCGCGACGACGTCACCGCCGCCTGGCTGGTGAACGCCGCCGCCGAGACCGTTGCGCTCTGGTACATCGCGCGCCTGGTGCGCGGGGAGCGCGACGAGGACGCGGCGGTGTTCTCGGTGGGGCTGCTCGCGTTCGCGCCCACCGCGCTCTTCCTCATCGCCCCCTTCAGCGAGAGCACGTTCATCGCGTCGGCCGCCGCCAGCCTGTACTACGCACGCGCGGGCCGGTCCGGCCCGGCGATCGTTGCGGCGGCGTTCGCGTGCGCGTTCCGGCTCACCGGGCTCGCGCTGATCCCCGCACTGGCGCTCGAGCAGCTCCGCAGGACGGGATGGCATCCGCGCCCCGAGACGCTCCTGGTACTGCTCGCCGCGCTGCCACTGGCGCTCTACGGCGTGTACATGCAGATCCACATCGGCGACGGTCTGGCGCTGCTGCATGCCGACCGTCTGCCCTCGTTCGGATTGCAGCCGACACCACCATGGACCGGATTCGCGGCGACGTGGCACACGCTGGTCACCGCCGGCAACGGGGAGACGCGCTCGATCTTCGCCCGAGAGGTCGCGTACGGTCTGCTCGGTCTGGCGCTCTGCGCGGGCATGTGGGCGTCGTCGCGGATCCCCCGATCACTCGCTCTGTACTGCACCATCGCCTGGTTGATGACCGCATCGCTGCCGTTCTGGCGTTCGCAGCCCCGCTACAGCCTCGCGCTGTTTCCGGTCGTGCTGCTCGTGGCCGATCTCACCCGGCGCTTCCCCCGCGCCCGCCCGGCGATGCTCGGCGCCAGCGCCGTGCTGATGTGCGCGGGCACCTGGATCTTCGCCCAGGGGCGCTGGCTCGGATGATCATCGACAGCCACGTCCACATCCTGCCGCCCGCGATGCGCGACGCCCGGGACCGCCTCGCCGAGCTCGATCCCTGGTTCGACGTGTGTCATCGCGGTGCCCGCTCGATCCTTACCGCCGAGGAGCTGCTGGCGTCCATGGACGCGTCCGGGATCGACCGCTCGGTGTGCTTCGGCTGGCCGTTCGCGGATCCCGCGCACTGCGCGGAGGTCAACGATCACCTCATCGCCGTCCAGCGGGAGCACTCCGACCGGCTCACCTGCTTCGCGACGGTGAGCGCGGCGCGGCCGGGCGCCGTCGCCGAGCTGCGACGCTGCGCGGGCGAGGGCCTTCGCGGCGGCGGCGAGCTCAACGCGGATGCGCAGGGATTCGATCTCGCCTCGCCGTCGATCGACGCGGTGGCCGCGGCATGCACGGAGCTGGAGATACCGCTGGTGCTGCACTGCAGCGAGCCCGTCGGTCACGACTACCCGGGAAAGGGCACGGCCACCCCCGGGCTCGTCGCGGCGTTTGCCCTGCGGCATCCCACGTTGCAGCTGGTCTGCGCGCACCTCGGCGGTGGCCTGCCCTTCTACGCGCACATGCCCGAGGTCGCCGAGCTCTGCCGCAGGCTCTGGTTCGACACCGCCGCCGGCCCGTTCCTCTTCGCCCCGACCGTGTATCGAGCGGTCGCCGACCTCTGCGGTGCGGACCGGCTGCTCTTCGGCTCCGACCACCCGCTGCTCCCGGCGCGGCGCTACATCGATGCGTTTGCGGCGGCAGAGCTCACCGCGGCGGAACGGGCGCTCGTCATGGGCGGCAACGCGGCGAAGCTGCTCGGTCTGTAGCAACGTGCCCTTCCCGTTACGAATCTGTGTCCCAGCATCCGAGGCTACGTTCGGGCCCTTTGCGACACTTTCTGTGGGCGGAGAAACCGGCGCCCGCCAGCCGGTCCTTCGCCTCTTTTGTGACCAGGATCGGGGGCTTCGGCCCCCGTCCGTGGTCGCCTCCGACGCTCCGATGAGGGATCGGGAGCCCGTCGAAACCGGCACCGCTGTGGGCCGGTTTCGCACACTGTGCGGCGATGTTCACTCCTGAAACGCTCGACATCGTGATGGTGTCCTTCGAAGGACCCGATCAGTACAGCCAGGCGGGCGGCCTCGGCGTTCGCGCCCGGGAGCTCTGCCGGGCCTTCGCGGCGCTCGGCTACCGGACCACGCTCGTCTTCGTGGGCGACCCGGACAAGCCGGGTGTCGAGCTCGATCAGGGCGTGCAACTGGTCCGCTGGTGCCAGCAGATCAGCGACCGGTACCGCACCGGCGTCTACGAGGGCGAGCTCGCCAAGATCCGCGACCTCACCGCGACCCTCCCGGACGCGATCATCGACAGCATCGTCCGCCCGGCGGCGGAGGCGGGACGCACCACCGCGGTGCTGTGCGAGGAGTGGCACACCGCCTGGTTCTGCAGGGAGCTCAGCGACCGCCTGCACACCCTCGGCCTCCGGCGCAACGCGGTGCTGCTCTGGAATGCCAACAACCTCTTCGGGTTCGAGGCCATCGACTGGCCGGTGCTCGACTTCGTCGCCTCGATCACGACCGTGAGCAAGTACATGAAGCACCTCATGTGGCCCTACGGCGTCAACGCCGTGGTGATCCCCAACGGGATACCGGAAGGAGCGCTCGCACCGGTCGACGGCTCCGCGGCGCGGGCGATCCGGGCCGCGGCCGGAACGCCGTGCCTCACCTTCAAGATCGGTCGCTTCAGCCCCGACAAGCGCTGGAACCAGGCGATCGCCGCGATCGCCGCGCTCCGCTCCGAGGGGCTGCCCGCCCGGATGCTCATGCGTGGCGGCATGGAACCCTACGGCGCCACCGTCCTCGCCTTCGCCCGGGAGTGCGGGCTCGCGGTCACGGACTGGCACGAGCCCGTCGAGGATGCCGGCGGCATCGTGCGCGCCCTCACCGAGACCGACGGCGCCCCGATCGTCCATCTCCGCCGTTTTCTCCCCGACGCGGTGATCACCGAGATCAACCTCGGTGCGACCGCGGTCCTCGCCAACTCCGGACACGAGCCGTTCGGCCTCGTCGGCCTCGAGGTCATGGCCGCGGGCGGCGTCGCGATGGTCGGGGCGACCGGCGAGGAGTATGCCCGCCCCTACGGCAACGCCATCGTGGTCGAGACCGACGACCCCGCCGAGATCGCCAGCGCGCTGCGCGGCCTCGTCGAGCAGCCGAAGCTCGGTGACCGGATCCGCGCGGCAGCCCGTCTCGACGCGGCCGACTTCGCCTGGCCGACGGTGATCGACGGGTTGCTCGAGCGGCTCCGCTTCATGTGCGTGCACCAGGGGGTGCTCCTCCCGGCCGGCGGAGCACGACCACGCGAGTAATTCTGGCCACCGCGCCATATGATCTGAGCCAACAGACCGGTGCCGAGGAGGTGGCCGCGTGAAGGCAGTGGTCATGGCGGGAGGTGAAGGGGCGCGACTGCGTCCGCTGACGAGCCGCCTGCCCAAACCGCTCGTCCCGGTCGTGGGCACGCCGGTGCTCGAGCACATCCTTCGACTCCTCAAGGAACACGGCATCACCCAGGTCGTGGTGACGCTCGCCTACCTCGGCGCCGAGATCCGCAATCGCCTCGGCGACGGCGCCGAGCTCGACATGGAGATCGAGTACGTCGTCGAGGACCGGCCGCTCGGGACGGCGGGCAGCGTTCGCAACGCCGCCCATCTCCTCGATGACACCTTTCTCGTCATCAGCGGCGACGCCCTCACCGACATCGATCTCTCCGCGGTGATGCGCGCTCACGAGGAGCGCGGCTCGCACGCGACCATCGTGCTCCACTCGGTCCCCAATCCACTCGAGTACGGCGTGGTCGTCACCGACGACGAGGGCAACATCAAGCGCTTCCTGGAGAAGCCGTCCTGGGGCGAGGTCTTCAGCGACCACGCCAACACCGGCATCTACGTGATCGAGCCGAAGGTCCTCGAGCACATCAAGGACGGCTCGAACGCCGACTGGTCGCAGGACGTCTTCCCGACCATGCTCCGCCGTCACGAACCGCTCCACGGCATCGTCGTCGACGACTACTGGTGCGACATCGGGTCGATCCAGTCGTACATGCAGGCGAATTGGGACGCCCTCGACGGCAAGGTCCGCTGCCACATCCCGGGGCGCCGCGAGGGCAACGTGTGGATGGGCGAAGGCGTCGAGATCGGCATCGGTGTGCAGCTCGACGGCCCGGCCTTCATCGGCGACGAGGTGAAGCTCAAGGCGGGCGCGCACGTCAACGAGCACGGGGTCATCGACCGGTACAGCGTCATCGACGACAACACCAAGGTCAGCAACAGCGTGATCTGGCCGCACTCGTACATCGGCGAGCGCTGCAGGCTGCGTCAGGCGATCGTGTGCCGCAACGTCACGATCAAGAACGACTCACTGCTCGAGGAGAACTCGGTCATCGCCGACGAGTGCGTGCTCGGGCGCGGCTCGCAGATCCGTGCCGGCGTCAAGATCTGGCCGAGCAAGACCGTCGAGCCGGGTTCCACCGTGAACGAGTCGGTGATCTGGGCCGGCGAGTGGCGCAGCGGGCTCTTCTCGTCATACGGCCTCGGCGGTTTGATCAACGTCGAGCTCACCCCCGAGTTCTGCGCGCGCCTCGGTGCGGCCTTCGGCGCAACGCTGGCCAAGGGCGCGTGCGTCGTCGTCGGCCAGGATCACGCGCGCTCGTCGCGCATGATCAAGCGCGCCATCGTCAGCGGGATCGTCAGTGCCGGCGCGAAGGCGCGAGACGTTCGCGAGCTGCCGGTGCCGGTGACCCAGTGGGCGACCCTCGACGCCGATTGCGCGGCCGGCATCCACGTGCTCGTCTCGCCGCTCGATCAGCGCAGCGCGGACATCCGGTTCTTCGACTCCGACGGCCTGCAGATCGACAAGCGCACCGAGCGCAAGCTCGAGAACCTGCTGTTCCGCGAGGACTTCCGCCGTGCGGGGTTCTACGAGATGGGCGACATCGAATACGGCGAGCCCATCGCCGGCTACGTGAGGCATCTCCTGAAGTCGGTGGACGCGGAGCTCATCCGCAACGCCGGCTTCCGCGTGCTCATCGATTACGACTACAGCGATGCGTCAGCCGTCCTTCCCTCGATTCTCAACGACCTCGGCGTCACCACGATCCCGCTCAACGCCGGCATGCGCGAGGGTGAGCACCACCGCACCGTGCCCGATGAGACATCCCTGATCAGCAAGACGGTGCACGCCGACGTCGGATGCATGATGAGCCCGGGCGGTGAGCGCATCACCGTCATCGACGACAAGGGCGTGGTGCTGACCTCGCATGAATGCCTGGCCATCCTGGCCTCCTGGTGGGTGCGCACCAACCCCGGAACGGTGCTCGCCCCGGCTGCGACACCGATGTGGATCAGCGACCTCGTGCGCCAGGAGGGCGGGAGCTTCAACGCGACCCCGGGCGATCCGGCGTCCGTGCTCCGCGCCTCGATGATGTCCGGCGTGAGCATCGCCTCGGACGGCGAGGGCGGATACGCGTGGCCGGGTCACCTCGGCGCCTTCGACGCCATGTACACCCTCGTGAAGCTGCTCGAGCTGCGCGCGCGAGTCGGGATCCCCCTGAGCCAGGCGCGCGGAGCGCTGCCGCAGGTCGCCTACATCACCGCGACCGAGTTCTGCCCGTGGGAGGCGAAGGGCAAGGTGATGCGCATCCTGCTCGATCGCCACCGCATGGACTCGGTGGACCTCGTCGACGGGATCAAGGTGTACGTCGACGACGGCTTCGTGCTCGTGCGTCCGGATCCCGATGAGCCCGCGTACCACGTGGTCGCGAGTGTCGGTGATGCTGAGCGCGGCCGCCAGCTCGTCGCCGAGTATCTCGACCAGGTGCGCGAGGCGCAGGGGACCAACGGCGCGCACGCCGCCGTGGAGGCTGCGACCGGCGCCGAGTAGCACCGGCAGGGGCCCGATCAGCGCGGCAGCGCGACCGTCGCCATGATGAACACGTAGTACACGGCGGTCGCGGCGATGACGAGGATGTGGAACACCTCGTGGTAGCCGAAGACGTTCGGCCAGAGCCGTGGTCGTTTCATCGCGTAGACGGCGGCCCCGGCGCAGTAGAGGGCGCCGCCGATCCCGAGGATGAGGAGGCCGCTTGCGTGAATGCGATCGCCGAGTGCGGGGAGGAAGAAGACGACCGCCCACCCGACGGCGAGGTAGAGCACCACGGTGACCCAGCGAGGGAGCGGAACGCCGGTGGTCGCCACCACGACGCCGCTGCCCGCCAGGACCCAGATGACCACCAGCAGCACGATCGACGGCCAGCCCTGCAGCACGTTGACGACGATCGGCGTGTAGGTGCCAGAGATGGCGAGGAAGATGGTCGCGTGGTCGAGTCGGCCCCAGACTCGGCGGGTCTTCGGCGACCACGGTCCGCGGTGATAGCTGGCGCTGACCGCGAAGAGCAGCACCAGGCAAACGCCATACACCCCCAGGGAAATCTGACGTGCGAGGTTGCCGCCGCCGACCACGACCAGCGTGATCGCGCCCGCGATCGCGAGCGGTATCGTGGCCAGATGGGTCAGCCCGCGCAGCGACGGCCGTGGGGGTGCCGGCGGTGCCGGGGGAACGGCGGTGAAGGTCGTGTCAGGCAGCGGGAGCAATCTCCTGGCGTGGGGGATCCCGGCGACGCAACCACCGGGGTGCCCACCAGTTTGCCGTGCCGAGCAGGCGCATGACCGCGGGCACCACGAGCGCGCGCACCAGGGAGGCGTCGACGATCACCGCGACCGCCATGCCGACGCCGATGGACTTGATGGTGACGATGCTCGCGAGCGCGAACGCGAGGAAGACACACGCCATGATCGCGGCCGCGCCGGTGACCAGGCGGCCGCTGCGCTCGAGGCCGTCCGCGACGGCCGTACGGTTGTCGCCGGTCTTGACCCACGCCTCCTGCATGCGCGTGAGCAGGAAGACCTCGTAGTCCATGGAGAGGCCGAAGATGACGCAGAACAAGAGGACCGGGATGGTCGGATCGAGCGGGCCCGGGGTGAAACCGAGGAACGACGAGAGGTGGCCCTGGTCGAAGATCCAGACCAGCGCTCCGAAGGCCGCACTCAACGACAGCGCGTTCATGAGCACGGCCTTGAACGGCAGCACCAGCGAGCGAAGCAGGATCGTGAGCACGACCAGAGTCGTGATGAGCACGAAGCCGATGGCGAGGGGTGTGTGGTCGATCATGTAATTCACGAGATCGATGTCGAATGCCGTGTCGCCGGTCACCTGCACGGTCGCGCCCGGCACCGAGTCGATGGAGCGGATGTCCCGCACCAGGTTGTGAGCCTGGTCGCTGGTCGCGAAGTACGGGTTCGCGACGTCGAGGACGGCGATGCTCGATCCCGTGAGAGTGGTGAGCAGCGACTGCACTGCGACGGGGAGCGAAGCCTTCGGTTGCGAGTACATCGACTGGTACGAGCTCGCCGTGAACGTGGGATCGACGGAGACGTAGCTGCGCACCCCGGTCACGCCCTTGAGCGTGGAAAGCCGTTGTGCCAGCTGGTATGCCGCCGCGATGTTCGTGGGGCTGGTGGGTCTGCCGTGCTGAAAATCAACCACCACGGCGACGGTGTTCTGACCGACCTGCGGGAACTGAGCCTGGAGAAGGTCGGCACCCCGGCGCGCCTCGGCTGACGTCGGCAGCTGATTCACGTCGCTGTTGGCGAGCTGGAGGTCGAGGAACGGCGATCCGGCGAGCAGCAGGATCGCCACGGTCGGGATCAACACCGTCCAGGGCCGGCGCATCACCCAGTTTGCGAGGCGATGCCAGGCACCCTCGCCGAACGCCTTGGGTTGCAGGATCGGGATCCTGATGCTGTTGATGCGCGGGCCGAGGATCGCCAGCAGCGACGGCAGCAGCGTGACCGCGTAGAGCACCGATACGGCCACGACGATCGCGCCGGCAACGCCCATCGAGACCAGTGCGGTCCCTGTGTAGAAGAGCAGGCCGGAGAGGCCGATTGCGACCGTGAGACCGCTGAACATGATCGCCCGGCCGGCGGTGGCCATGGTCGTGCCGAGCGCGTCCTCGACACTGTTCCCGGATGCGAGTTCCTCGCGGAAACGGGTCACGATGAACAGTGAATAGTCGATGGCGATGCCGAGCCCCACGAGCGTGACCACGTTGACCGCATAGGTCGAGACGTCGATTGCGTGGGCGAGCGCGAGCGCCGCGCCGACGCCGCCGAGCACCGCGAAGACCCCGACGCCGAGGCAGAGCAGCGCGGCGACGCCGGTCGTGAACACGATCACGAGGAGGATGAGCGCGAGGGGCAGTGACACGACCTCGGAACGGCGCAGGTCGCTCGCGAGATAGGTGTCGAAGTCGTAGGCGAGAGGAACGTTGCCGGTTGCCGAGATGCTGAGCGATGACGACCGCACCTCGCCGCGAATGTCGCCGTACTGCGAGCGCGCCTCCGCGAAATCGAGCTTCACTCCCACCTGCACGAGCACGCTGTGCCTGTTGGTGGAAACCATGAGTGGCACCGTCGTGGGGGAGGCGGTGTACGGCGTTGCCAGTGCGCTCACGCGAGAGTCGTGGCGAAGCGGGGCAACCGCCGCGTCGACTGCGGTCTCGAATGCCGGCTGACCGAATGTCGATTGCGCGCTGGTGAGAATCAGCGTGAAGGACGAGCCCGTCGTCGACGGCAGCTGCCGGCCCTCGAGGTTGGCCGCGCGCACCGACTCGACATCGTAGTTGCCGGCATTGATCGGCTGGCCGCCGGTGAGCAACCCGATGATGGAGAGCACGAAACACACAAGTGACGCTGCAAGCACCGCTTTGCGGCGGCGGTAGACGAAGTGCCCCCAGCGCCTCATCGTGATGCTCCTTCGATCACCTCAACCGAGTATATCGACCCGAGGTTTCACCACCGCGTAGACTCACGAGGACCGCGATGGCAACGCATATCCCACCCCCGGTCGGGGAGATCAGCGCGATCTCGCATTTCGCGGCGGTCGCCCGTGAGCCGCAGCGGGGCCGCCAACTCGCTCTGATCCGGCAGGCGGCGCCCGGCTTTCGGGACTGGTTCCGCACCACCGGCATGCCCGACTGGATCGGCACGTTCGATCTCGTGTCGCTGCCCTACCCCACTCGATTCGGCCTTTTTCGAGCGGCAATCAGCCCCGCACCGTATCTTTCCCTCACGCACCGGCTCGTGGTGGTGCGCTGGCGCGAGCCCGACGGCAAGCAGCGAGTGCTGCTCTTCGAGCCCACCGACGTGGAGCTGGCGCGACGGACACCGTACTTCGCGCGCCTTAGTGAGTCGACACCCGCGGCATTCGAGCACGCATTCTCGCGCCCGCTCGGTGACGTGCTGAACCACCTGCGCAGCGTCGGCATCGGCACCGCCGATGTCGACTACATCACGTTCGACCACCTGCACACGCAGGATGTCCGGCGGTGGGTGGGCACCACCGAGCCGGCAAGCGATCTCTCCCCGGCATCCCCCATACCGGCGGCGCTGCCACGCGCGCGGTTGATCGTGCAGCGCGCGGAGCTCGAATCGCTGGAGGCACTGCATCCGTTGCAGGTGCCGTGGTACCAGGCATCGACGTTCAGCTCGCTGCGACCGGACGCGCTCCTTCCCATTGAGGGTGATGTGCTGATCGGACCCGGGGTCGCGTTGCTCTCGACACCCGGACACACGATCGGCAACCACACGCTGGTGGTGAACACCGAGACCGGCATCTGGGCGAGCAGTGAGAACGTGATCGCCGCCGAATGCCTCACCCCGGAACACAGCCGGATACCCGGCGTGCGTCGCTACACGCGCACGTGGGAGCAGGAGGTCGTGCTCAACGCGAACACCCTCGAGGACACGGCGCGGCAGTACAACTCATGCGTGCTCGAGAAATCGATCGTCGACGTCGCGCGCGCCGACCCACGGTTCCTGCAGTTCATGCCGTCGTCGGAGCTGACCAGCACGGTGTTCAGCCCCGGGACGTCGCCGACCTTCACGCACTCCGGGATCTTCCACGGAACGTTGACGCCGACCGGCGCCACTCCGCGCTGACGTCGCAACCGGCACGACCGATACGATGCCGCACGTGACGATGTCCCTGGCGCGCCGCGCGTGGACGCTCTTCGAACCCATCCACGCGATCGTCTACTTCGCACCCGAGGCGGGCGAGCTGTACAAGGCGGCGGGGCTGCGCGGGGGTTGGATGGCCTACTTCGCATCGCGTTCGGCGCCGATGGGGGCGGTGACCCCGGGAGTGGTCACCGCCGTGTTCCACAACTTCCAGCCGGCGATGGTGGCTCGGGCCATTCCCGACGCCTGGCACTTCTCGAGCCCGGAGCGGACGCTGGCGGCCAGGACCGCCCTCGCCGATGCCGCGCTCCGCCGCCTCTGGGGCGATGCCGTGGACTCCGCCGATCTCGCCGATGCGGCCGACGCGGCGATGACGGTCGCCCGGGGCCTCGAGGGTGGGGGCCGGCCGCTGTACACCGCCACCGCCGGGCTCGAGGAGCCCGATGCGCCCCACCTCAAGCTCTGGCATGCGTGCACGCTGCTTCGCGAGCATCGCTTCGACGGCCACGTCGCGGCGCTCACCGTCCACGGGCTCGACGGGCTCGAGTCGCTCGTGACGGCGCTCGCCGCCGGATTCGAGATCGACGCGCCCACCATCCGCCGATTTCGTGGATGGACCGAGGAGCAATGGGAGCAGGGCGTCGAGCGGCTGCGAGCCCGCGGCATCGTCGACACGGCAGGTGCCCTCACCGAGGAGGGACGAGCGCTGCGTGCCGGCGTCGAGGAGGCGACGGACCGCCTTGCCGGCGGCGTCTGGGCGGCCATGGATGAGGCGCGACGGGAGCGCCTCTTCGGCCGGCTGCACCGTCTCTCCGTGCTCCTCGAGAGCCCGGACGGCATCCACTACCCGAATCCGATCGGAGTGAGCCGGCCCGCCTGAGAGCTGCCCGGGGAACCGGTCAGACCGTGACCGGTGCGGTTGCCTGACGCTCGCGCTCGACCACCGCGGCGAGCGCACGGATGAAGGCCGGCTGCGTGTTGGGCAGCGAGATGCGGTGCATGGTGATGCCGGCCTCGGTGGCCTCCTCGCCGGCGGCGATGTCGATGTCGTAGAGGATCTCGAGGTGATCCGCCAGGAACTGCAGCGGCACGACCAGGATCTCGGTGACCCCGGCTGCGCGCAACCCTGGGAAGAGGTCCTTCACGTCGGGTGTGAGCCACTCCTCGGGCGTGTGCCCGGCGCTCTGATAGGCAAAGCTCCACCGGCCGGCGTCGAGCCCGAGACGCCCGGCGATCGCCGTGGCCGTGTCGCGCAGCTGCGTGATGTAGCCGGGATCGCGGTCGACGACCGACCGGGGGAGGCTGTGGGCGGTGAAGATGATCGGAATCCGCGTCCGGACCTCAGCGTCGAGACCGGCAAGCGCCTCTTCGACACGCTCCGAAAGGGCGGCGATCCACTCCGGCAGCAGGTGCCAGGCCCCCGCAACGCGCACCTCGACATCCGGGTGCGCGGAGCGCCACGTGGCGACGGCGCGCTCGTATCCCGCCAGGATGATCGGCGAGTACTGGGGTGCCAGGACGACGACGACGATCCTGCGCGTGCCATCCTCCGCGAGCGCGTCAAATGCGCCAGTCAAGGACGGTTCTGAGTGGAGCATCCCCGTGACGACGCGCGTGTCAGGCGGGTCGCTCGCCGCATCGAGCAGCGCCTGCAGCGCCGCGACCTGCGCCTGCGTGATGTCGATGAGCGGGGACCGGCCGATCAGGTCGTAGCGCCGGCGGAATTCCACGATCAGCTCCTCCGGCACTGCACGCCCGCCGCGCACCGATGCCAGGTAGGCGGGTACGTCGTCGGCGGTCACCGCCGAGCCGAAGGTGGCGAGGACGACACCGAGCTGAGCCATGCCTCAAGGGTAGTGGCTGGCCGCTCCGCCTCGTGGTCAGCTCCGGGCGGTCTCCTCGTGCACCAGGTGCGCGAGTCGCCGGAGGTGGTCGCTCGGGGTCTCGGGGAGCACACCGTGGCCGAGGTTGAAGATGTGCCCAGTCCGCCCGCCCGCAAGCGTGAGGATCTGCCGCGCCTCGCGGGCGATGACATCGAACGGCGCGAGCATCACACCGGGATCGAGGTTGCCCTGGATGGCGCGGTCGCCGATCCGGTCCCATGCCTCATCGAGCGGGAGCCGCCAATCGACGCTGATGACGTCCGAGCCGCAGCGCGCCATCGACTCGAGGAGATGTGACGTCGTGGTCCCGAAGTGAATGGTCGGGACACCCGTCTCTGCCACCGCGTCGAGGATGCGGCGGCTGTACGGCATCACCATCGTCTCGTACGCCGAGACCGACAGGGCCCCGGCCCATGAGTCGAACAGCTGGATCATCTGCGCGCCGGCCTCGACCTGCGCGCGCAGGTAGCTGATCGTCACCTCGGTCAGCGTGTGCATGAGGTGGTGCCACAGGACCGGCTCGCCGTGAAGCATCGCCTTGGTGCGCGAGAACTCCTTGGTGGGCTTGCCCTCGATCATGTACGAGGCCACCGTGAACGGGCCTCCGGCGAAGCCCACCACCGCCGTCCTGCCGTCGAGCTCGTGGCGGACCAGCTTGATGGCAGCGAACAGGTCAGGAGTCGCCTCGCGCGGGTCGACGACGCGCAGGGCCGCCACGTCCGCCTCGGTGCGCACCGGCGCATGGATGATCGGACCGATCCCGGGGTCGATCGAGAACGGGACCCCCATGCCGATCAGGGGCAGCATGATGTCGGCATACATCACCGCGGCGTCGACGCCGAACTCATCGACCGGCATCAGCGTGACCTTGGCGCAGAGCTCCGGCGTCCGCGTGATGGTGAGGATGTCGTACTGCTCGCGAAGCGCGCGGTAGCCGGCGAGACAGCGACCCGCCTGGCGCATGAACCAGATCGGCGTCCGGTCGGCGGGCTGGCGGCGAGCGGTGGCGAGCATGCGTTCGGAGCCGGTCATCGAGCCGGCGTGGATGGTTGCCATTGCTCGAGGGTAGCGAAGCGGCATCGTCGTCGGGATGCTGCACAAGCCGCCTGGGGCCACGTACGATCGCAATGACTGCGGATCCGCCGTCCGGCGTCCGGTCAGCGTCTCAACGCGCAGAGGAGAGTGGAGCAATGAAGTCGACGATGCAGGACGTGCCGCTGAGCATCACCGCCCTCTTTCGGCGTGGCGCCGAGCTGTTCCCGGACAGTGAGGTCATCACCTTCGAGGGCGAGCAGGCCCGGCACACGCGCTACGCGGTTGTGGCGGAGCGCGTCCAGCGTCTCGCCGGCGCCTTGCGGACGCTCGGAATCGCCGAGGGCGATCGGGTTGCCACTCTGTGCTGGAACCACCAGGAGCACCTCGAGGCGTATTTCGCCGTCCCCTGCATGGGAGCGGTGCTGCACACGCTCAATCTCAGGCTCCCACCGGGGCAGCTCGCGCAGATCATCAACCACGCCCAGGACCGAGTCGTCATCGTCGACGATTCGCTGGCGCCGCTGCTGGCGTCGGTCATCGAGCACTGCCCGAGCATCGAGAAGGTGATCGTGGTCGGCTCCGGAGCTGTCACCGGCCTCGCCGACACGCTCGCCTACGAGGACATCATCGCAAGGGAGCCGGCTTCATTCGAGTGGCCCGAGATCGATGAGAAGAGCGCCGCTTCCATGTGCTACACGACGGGAACCACCGGTGATCCCAAGGGCGTCGCCTACAGCCACCGATCCGTGTACCTGCACTCGTTCGCCGTCTGGGCGAGCTTCCGGCTCGACGACACCGTGCGACTGCTGACGATCGTGCCGATGTTCCACGTGAACGCGTGGGGGATGCCGTACGCGGGGTGGATGGTCGGCGGTGATCAGTTGATGCCAGGGCGCTTCCTGCACCCGCAGGGGCTCTGCGACTTCATCCGCCAGGAGCGGCCCACGTTCACCGGCGGGGTGCCGACCATCCTCACCGGGATCCTGAACCACGTGCAGGCAACCGGAGCGGACGTGTCGAGCATCAAGCGGGCCATCTGCGGTGGATCGGCGGTGCCGGCCACGCTCATCACGGCGTACCGCGATCAGCTCGGCATCGAGCTGGTTCAGGCCTGGGGGATGACCGAGACGAGCCCGATCGGCTCCATCGCGCTGCCACCCAGGGGCACCCCGCCCGAGGACGAGATGCTCTACCGAAGCAAGACGGGACGTGCCGTTCCCGGTGTGGAGCTGCGCATCGTCGACGACAACGGTGCCGAGGTGGCCCACGACGGCGAGGCCGTCGGCGAGATCGAGGTGCGCGGTCCCTGGATCACCGCCTCGTACTACAACACTGAGGCGCCCGAGAAATTTCACGACGGTTGGCTGCGGACCGGCGACGTCGGCAATATCGACACCCGCGGCTTCGTGCAGATCACCGACCGGTCCAAGGACGTGATCAAGTCAGGCGGCGAATGGATCTCGTCGGTCGAGCTGGAGACGCTGCTCGTCGGGCATCCGGCGGTGGCCGAGGCCGCGGTGGTCGGCGTCCACGACGACCGATGGGCCGAGCGGCCGCTCGCGCTGGTCGTGCTGAAGCCGGGAATGTCGGCGACACCGGACGAGCTCCGCGAGTTCCTCGCGCCCAACGTGGCCCGGTGGTGGCTTCCCGAGCGCTGGACCTTCGTCGACTAACTCCCGAAGACGAGCGTGGGCAAGCTCGACAAGAAGCTCATACGGTCCGACTACGGACACGAGAAGTACTCGGTGGTCGAGCTGGAGACGAGCTCGCGGTAGCTCGCCAACCGACTCTAGTGCAGGATCGGTCCGGTTTCGACGACCTGGAACGCGCTGCCGGGGACTGACTTCAGCTCGTCGAGATTGTTGTCGTTCCAGCGCGGATCGGTCGCGCCGCTGATGTACCAGCTGCTGCCGTTGTCGGCGACGATCATGCCGTACGTCTTGAGCGCCTTCAGGATCACCAGCGCCTCGCCCGTGAACCCGGCGAGGCTGAACGACGCCTCGAGACGGAGACGGAGTCCCATCGGCGGCAGGTCGGGATTGCTGCTGCTACTTGCGAAGTGCGTTGCGGGGTGGATGAAGCCGTTCTGTGTCTCGGCCACGGTGAAACGCAACGCGTGATTGATGACTCCCGCGGCAACCTCGTTGTACAGGGCGAGCCCTGGGAGGATCGGGAGCCCGGCCGCGTCCGCTGAGGTCCAGCCGTCCGGCCGCAGTGCGTTGCTGCTGAGGTTGAAGACAGCACCCGAGGCGCACACCCAACCACTGCCAACCTGCTGTGCGTCGTACATCTCATACAGGTGGCAGTTGCCGGAGTCGAGTACGAGCACGTGGCGGTCGCTCCCCGACTCGACCGGTGCGTTGAGCGGCACGGGGTACGGCCCCGGATTGCTCTCGTCGCCGTATGCGTTGAAGGTGATCGGCACGAACTTCTGCGACGCCGGCACCACCGTGTACGGGATCCCGTAGGTCGGGTTCGAGCCGAAATCCGGATGCAGGAATTGTTTTGTGGCGTCGATCGCTGCGATGTACGTGGCGGACATCGGGCTCACCGGGAGGTTGGCGACGTTCTCGTTCCACGGGTTGCTCGTCGGGAAGACCTGGCAGCCGCCAAGGATGGTCCGTGGCCCCGACACGGCCGGCGGCGTCGTCGAGGTGGTGTGCGCTGCGGGCTTCTCGCTGGGCCGCGCGGTGGCAGCCGCCGTCGCCGCGGCCCGCGCGGATGCCGGCGCCGTGGGAGGTATGGGCAGGATCGGCAGCGCGCTGGGGGCGACGGCGCCCGAGGGCGTCGGGATTGCTTGCGCGGACGGGCCGCTGCAGGCGGTCACGACAACCAGTGAGCACACCAGCGCCATGCCCAGCCGGAGGCTCGGCGCCTCTGGTCGGAGCCGGATCATGGCCGTATGGTGCCCCGACCGGACGCCTCGATCGTGACGACCCGGTCACGACACGTCGCCCCGTGTCAGCTCGGTGTCGGCGCCGGGGTCCTTCCGTGGCGGGTCGACCCCGAGGCATGCGTGCTCAGTGGTCCCCGCCGGTCCACGATGCCGACGAGCAGCAGTGCCGCGATCGCCGCGACCACCGCCGCGGCAATGAAGACGGAGAATCCAAAATCCAGGTGGACGGGAGGGTTGAGCACTCCCGCCGGCACAAACGGAACGGGACCATGGGGCGTCAATTCCATTGGTGGCCCCTGCGCATCGCCGCCCACCACCCGGCCCCATTCGTCGACCCCATCGAACATGCAAAGGGCCAAGGCGGCCATGGCAGCAGCGAGGCTCGCGCAGGGCGTGAGGCGAGGACGGACCTCAATCAGCGAGGCCGTGGCGACCAGGGCGCGGATCACGACGACGCACAGGGCGATCCAGCCGTCGAGACTCTGGAACAGGCTCACCGGCGGGAAGGCTAAGGGCACCCCGTCAAGCGATGCCGGACATGTGCGGCCGCACCCCTGCGTGGCGAACGGCGCGAAGGTGGCGGCGATCATCACGGCGAAGGAGACGACGATGGCCACCCGCAATGGCCTCACCAGCTTCCTGTCGTCAAGCATCGGTTGGGACAATCTAGCTCCGCGCCAGGAGGTTCACCCCGCGATACGCTGCCCGGCTGGCGCGTCGGTGGACGAACCAGAACCGGCCAAGCGACCGGCCCCGCGTGGCTTAAGATGACCCGACTGATTTCTGACTGACAGCGCATCCATCGAGCGGACCCGCGCCTGGCTGAGATCAGATCCACGCGGGAGTAACTCAACGGCAGAGTGCAACCTTCCCAAGGTTGAAGTTGCGGGTTCGAGCCCCGTCTCCCGCTGGCATGGCCAGTTTCGATCGGCGTCGGATAACCATTGATTGCCGTCGATCCGCCGCTTCGGCGGTCTGGACATCGTCGCCGCCTGGTCCGCGATTTGTCCGCAGTGAGGGCGCGACGACCCGCTTCGATTCGTGTATGTCGCTTCGTCACGGGCAAGCAGCTGGCGGCGGCACTCGTACGTACCACGCCTGGAAGGGCATGCTGAGCCGCTGCAGGAATCCCTCGAGCGCCGATTGGGTGCGCTACGGCGGGCGCGGCATCACCGTTTGCCTTCGCTGGCATCGCTTCGAGGACTTTCTCGCCGACATGGGCCCATGTCCTGACGACCTCACCCTGGATCGGATCAACAACGAAAGCCATTACGAACCGGGCAACTGCCGTTGGACGACCTGGGAGCAGCAGATGGTCAATCGCCGCTCAATCCGCGGCGAGCGCCATCCCAATGCGAAGCTTACAGTCGATGACGTGTCGTCCATCCGGCGCTTGGCGCGCTCCGGCATCACGTACCGAGCCATCGCATCCGTGTTCGGAGTCAGTTCAGCAAACGTGGGGTATATCGTGCGAGGGGAGGCATGGCGCGAGCTCGTCGGAGACCCTAGCCAGGAAAGTAGGGGGCTATAGCTCACGCTCCTGAAGCTAGGAAATTGAGCCGACACGAAGCGCACGGAGCCAAGACCGCGCATCTGCGGCAGAATCCATCGTGATGCGCCTTGCCCCCGAGGTCGAGCGCGACGTTGCGCCGCCGATCCATCAGGCGATCAAGCGTATTGCGGCGCGCTCCAACTACGCCACCACCCTCGACGGCGCGGGCTTCAATACCATGGACGCCGAGTTTGGTCACAGGCTCGCTGAGGGGCACCCGAGCGAGTGGTCGCGGAAGATGCTCTATCAAGCGTGGCGCATCTGCAAGCGGTACCGTGGCCAGCTTGCGAACGAAGGCATCGACTTCGACGCCTTGCCCGCGCCGCCGAACCCCTACGACGGCGTGGTCACCATGGTGATCGACAGCAGCCGGATGGACGACGCGGGCGTCGCTCAGCTTGCACCGCCGCGCTCGTCCACAGCTGACCGGCGCTGCGTGCTCGTGCGCGACCGAGCGGGCATCCCGCTCGAATTTGCCGTCGCCTTCGAGTACAACCCGGCGCTGGTGGAGGCCATCAAGATGCTCCCCCGCGGGGCGTGGAATCAGGTCACGAAACGCTGGACGGTCCCTGCGTCGACTGATCTGCTTTCCGAGCTCAACGACTTCTTGCACAACTACGGCTTCCACGGTGACCACGACACCGTGACCTTCATGCAGGAATGCCTGCTGTCTGCGCGGGAGCAGCGCGAGCAGGCGGAGGCCATGGCCGAGCTGAGCCGCGCGAAGATCAGCGAGTTCGACGTGCCGACGATGTCGAAGGTCGATCAATACGGCCGGCCGCAGTCACTGAAGCCCTGCCAGCGGGCGGGCATCGAGTACGCGGTCAAGGCGAAGCGGACGTTCATCGGGGATCAGCAGGGCATCGGCAAGACCGCGGAGGGCATAGGAACTGTCGAGCACCTGAGCGCATTTCCTTGCCTCATCGTCTGCAAGAACCGGCTCAAACCCAACTGGGCGCGGGAGCTCGCGAAGTGGGTGCCGCACCGCAGCGTCACCGTGCTTGGCGCGAGGCCGGATCTCTTCGCGTCTAGCAGCGATTTCGTCATCATCAACTACGAGGCGCTGAGCAAGTTCAAGGCGTTTTTGCACGGCCGGCAGTGGGCGTCCGTGATGGTCGATGAGAGCCAGAAACTCAAGTCCTCGAGCGCGATTCGGACGACCGCCGTGCGCAAGCTGGTCGAGGCGCAGGACACCGAGGTCCGGCTGCTCCTCACCGGCACGCCGATCATGAATAACCCGGGTGAGTTCGTCGCCCAGATCGTGATTCTCGGCCAAATGGATGCCTTCGGCGGCAGCCCGAAAGCGTACAAGCGCCGCTACGTGAACGGCATGAATCTGCAGGCTCTGAACGACACCCTCCGCAAGACGTGCTACATCCGCCGCACGAAGTCCGAGGTGATGACGGAACTTGAGCCGAAGTTGCTCGCGCCGGTCACGCTCGAGCTGACCAACCGCGAGGAGTACGCTCGCGCTGAGGACGACGTGATCACCTGGATCGAGCGTCACGCGGCGGAGGATGCGGCCTTCGTGCTCACGCTCGACGGTATGAGTACGCTCGCCCGCCAGGAGGCCACCAAGGAACACGCCGCCGACGCGGGGCGGCGAGCAGCGCGGGCCGAGGCGCTGGTCCGGATCAACGCGCTCAAGTACCTCGCCGTCAAGGGCAAACTGGAACCCGCCATCGAATGGATCAAGGACTTCCTCGAGTCCGGCGAGAAGCTCGTCGTTTTCGGGGAGCGCGTCGAGATCCAGCGGGCAATCGCCGACCACTTCCCCGGCTGCGCGCGGCTCGCCGCCACCACCCGGGACGGTGCCCGGCCCACCACGAACGGCGAGTTGTACGCCGAGATGGACCGTTTCCAGACCGACCCGGACTGCCGCCTGATCGTCTGCGGCATCGATGTGGGCGGCGAAGGCTTCACGCTCACGGCGGCGAGCGACGTGGTGCTGATGGAGTTCGGCTGGACGCCGACCGGAATCGACCAGGCCGGGGACCGCTGCCACCGCGAGGGGCAGACGGACAGCGTGACCGTGTGGCATCTGCTGGCGGAGAACACGATCGACGACTGGATCATGGAGCTGATCGACCGCAAGCGTCGGGTGGTCGTCGCAGCCACCGATGGCGAGGAGGTCGAGGAGGTCGAGCTGCTCACCGAGATAATGAAGCGACTCGTCGAGAAGCGGCGGGCAGGCGCAGCGGCATGAGCGACGGTGCGCGCCGTGGACCCGAGCGACTCAGTTACCGCCGGAACTCCGCCGGATAACCCTCCGTCCGGTGCCGTCCTCCTCGTGGAACAGCAGCAGCCCCGGCCGGCCGGAGAGGACGGACGAGCCACGCTGGCGGACGCCCAACAGTGCCTGCAGCCATAACGGCAAGCGCCGTGGCAACTGCGCCGCCCGTGTCTGCGGGATGCGCCTCGTTCTGCCCACGTCGCCCGATATCCTCAGCAGGGCTCGTCGTCGTTGACGACGCCGCCGAGGGTGGCGGTGTCATGTACGTGCCGGGCGGCCGCTCAGATACGGGCCCGCGCCTCGCCGAGCGTCGCCGCGATCCAGGTGAATGGCTGGACGATGCCGCCGGGAGTCACGTGCTCCTCGCGGCTCGACTCAACTACAGCGAATCCCTCGAGGAGCCGCTCGAGGTCTGTGGCGTCATAGCGAGCCACTGGCAGACCAGAGCAGCGTTCGGGCCCGTCAGCCGCGAACGTCGTGATGATCACCGCCCCATAATCGCTGAGCGCCTGCCGCATTATCGTCAGATACTTGGCGCGTTCTGCAGCGCTGGTCAGGAAGTGGAACACCGCGCGATCGTGCCACAGCGCATATCGACGTTCCGGCTTCCAGGTGATGATGTCCTCGTGCAGCCAGCGGACTGGAACCGCGTCATCGAGGCGGCGCCGCGCCATTTCCAGCGCCGTTGACGACACGTCGAGGACAGTGAGATCGGTGTAGCCCCGAGCTACGAGCCTGTCGACCAGGAGGGAAGCGCCACCACCGACGTCGATGACCGGCGCTTCTTTCGCCACGCCGAGGCGGTCGATAAGTGCCAGCGACATCGCGGGTTCGGGCTGATACCAGCTCACGCCAGTCGCTCCGGCACCGGAGTACCGGCGGTCCCAGGGTTGAGGTCCTTCGTTGGCGTCGGCCGACCGTGAGGGCATGACATCCAAAGTTTGCACGGTGGTGGAGGATTCGATATGTTGCGGCGTCCCCGCAGGGGTGCCCTGGCGAGTGCGCCACCGGCGCTCTATCGTTCGCACCGTGAGCGCCCCCGACGCTTCGGATCGATCCGCAGAGCATCTTGTTTCAGGGCAGGCTGGCGTCAGCATTGACGTACTCCTGGCTGATGCTCGGAAGTCCCTGATTCGCCTGGAGCCAACGGAGGCCCACCGCGCGGCGGCATCGGGAGCGATTCTCGTCGACATCCGACCGTTGGAACAGCGCGAGCGCGAAGGCACGATTCCGGGAGCGCTCGTCATCGATCGCAACGTTCTGGAGTGGCGGCTGGATCCCAGGAGCGACTTCGCGGACCCTTCTATCGACAGCCAGCAACAGGTTCTCATCATCTGCAATGAAGGCTATTCATCGAGCCTCGCGGCGGCCACGCTGCGGCTGCTCGGTCGTGATGCCACCGACGTCATCGGTGGCTTCCAGAAGTGGGTCCGGAGTGGTCTTCCGGTGGTGCGCTGAGCCACATCCTCGCCCCCGTCCGGGCTCTCCTGGCATGGTCGCCGAGATCACGGCGAGAAGTCGCAGCGGCCAAGCGGCGTCCTCAGGCTGTCATGCGGCAGACCCGCTCGGCAGGGTCTCAGGTCGCTGCTTGAGCTTGCGGCAGTTTGCGTGCATCTCGTTGCGCGCTTGCCTGCGCACGACGAGTGGCACCAGCAGCCTGCCGATGCCGTGGGCCTCGAAGTCAAGCTCGATCGTCACGCGGGCACCCGCCACGCTGCGCAGGAAGTGCACTTGGCGGGGCGCTCACGCTCGCCCGGCGAACCCGACGACAAACGCGCTGCGCAGCCCACCGTGCGCGTCCGAGGTGACCAGTCGCAGGGTCGCTCAGTCGGCATGCCGGCGTCAGATCGGGCCAAGAAGGCTCTTGGTCGCCGTGTAGACCGAAACGAGCACGAGCAGGCCGGCGAAGATTCGCTCCAGCGCGGACGCCGGCACCCTGGCGGCAAGGCCCCCGCCCACAACCGAACCTGCCATGGCCGCGGCCGTAAATGGAATGACCACTCGCCAGTCGACGGCGGTCACACCGCCGCGGGCCGCGAGCGCGACCACGCTGTTGAGCGCGATGACCAGGAGGCTCGTGCCCACCGCCTCGGGCATGCCGAAACCGAGTGCCAGAACCAGGCCGGGAACCACAACGAATCCGCCGCCGACACCGAAGAAGCCGGTCATGAAGCCCACCACCGTGCCGACGGCGGCGACTCCGACGAGCCGTTTGGCGGTCAGTCCATCTCCTGCCCCCCGGGGGGCGGATGGCTGCTGGGAGCTCGGTTGCGCTGACCGCTGCAGCATGGCTCCTGCGGCCAGGAGCATGAGGCCGGCGAACGCGAGCAACAGAACAGTCGGGTTGACCAACTTGTTGAACTCCGACCCGAGCAGGGATCCGCCGATACCGACGACACCGAATACCAGTCCGGGGCCCCATCGCACGCGTCGCGAGCGGGCATAGCCGATCGTCCCGGTGAGGGCCGTCACACCGACGATTACCAAGGACGCGCTGGTGGCGTTCCGTGGGTTCTCGCCGATCACGTAGACGAGCGCCGGGACAGTCAGGATCGACCCGCCGCCGCCGAGGGCCCCCAGCGAGACACGGATCAGCAACCCGAGAGGCAGGGCGAGGAGGGTGAAAGTCACCAGCCAGCGGTGGCGCAAGAATGGGCTGCAGTCATGCGCCTAGCATACCCTGGGGGGTATTATGTATACTGAAACCATGAACCGTACGTCCTCGGAATCACACGGCATCGACATCGATGACACCACACTCGCTGACCTGCAGCGGCGATTGCGCAGGGTGGAGGGTCAGGTTCGCGGACTGCAGCAGATGCTCTCAGCGCGTCGTGATTGCCGTGACGTGGTGACACAGATCGCCGCGGCGAACAAGGCACTCGAACAGGTCGGGTTCGTCCTCGTTGCAGCTGGGTTGACCTGGTGCCTGGAAGACCCGCGCCGGTCCGCCGCGGCCGGATACGACATCGGCGACGTCCAGAAGATGTTCCTCAAGCTCGCCTGATGCCCGGGCAGCCGGAGGTCACGACCTGAACCGCTATTCGACCCTTCTGTTTGCAACCGGGACCCTTGAGAACTGACAGAGGAGCACTGATGACCACGATCAACCTGACTGCGGAGACCTTCCGATCGACCATCGAGGCAGACGGCATCGTGCTGGTCGATTGGTGGGCATCATGGTGCGGCCCGTGCCGCGCATTTGCGCCGACGTTCGAGGCTGCCGCACAGAAGCATGCAGACGTCGTTTTTGCGAAGGTCGATACCGAGGCAAACCAAGAACTCGCCGGTGGCGCCGGGATCATGTCGATACCGACACTCATGGCCTTTCGGGACGGAATCCTGCTGTTCTCCCAGCCGGGCGCCCTGCCTGCAACAGCACTCGAGGATCTCATCGCTCAGATCCGTGCACTCGACATGGACAACGTGCGCACGTCAGTCGCAAACGGCGTGGCTTGACGGGCGACGCGCGTGTGTAGAGCAGTCACCTGCAAGACTTGTCGGCGACCAACCTGGGCCGGGTGTGGTGCGCATGTCGAACAGGTACTTGGCCATGTTCCTCCTGATCAGCGCTGCCAGTGCGATGTCCGGTCGACTGCCGCGCCGACCTCCCGAGGGACCTCACCATCGTGGTTTAGCCGCCTGCGCGGACGGTAGCGGCAACCCGCTGACCAGGGGGACGTTGGAGGCCCTAACGACCCGATCCGTGCCACGCCATCCGCGCCATCTCGTCGTCGAGTGCTCGGACGCGTCCTGAAACCGGGGCGCTCGCTGTGACGAACGCCCCGTGACGTCAGTGCGCTGCGGCCTGCAAGGTGGCCGCCCGAGCCGCCCTCAACCAGCCGCCGTTGTGACAGAGGTACAGCTTGGGGATGCCGGCGATGCGCGCTGCCGCATATGACGGGCTTCGGGGAAACAACCGGTACAGCTCCCTGACCGAGACCCCCGAAGCCTTGCCCAGGAGGCGTACGGTCGGACCCATCCCTTGTTCGAGGAACTGATTGCGGGTGAAGCGGATCACCTGCCAGTGGCGGTCGCTCAGCTCAGGGATGCCCACTCGCGCGGCGAGGGCTGGAACCATCGCTTCGGTCCACTGCTCGGGGTGGACGAAGAATCCTTCCTCATTGAGCTCCACAGACGCGAGCGCGTCGTCGCGGTGGGTGTCAGCCGTGATCATCCCTTGTCTCCAACTTGTTTGGACGCCTCTCAGCTTCCACCCCGATGACTCGAGTCACAAGAGCCGAAGGACCCGACGGGACTGTGACCTGAGCTCGGGACGTCCTGGCTGCGATGGCGCGCCCCACCGCCGCCCTGAGGGCCGTCCACCCTCGTCTGCCTACCTGTGCCGCCCGAGTGCGGGTTGGGTCGGAGAGAGCGGCGACGCTGCGGGCAGCGTGCTCGAGGCTGAGGTGCCGGCCAACGCCTCGGGTGCGAACTGGAGCGCTCGGTGCAGGAAGACTGTCACTGCCGGGGCGACGGTGAGGAAGTCACCGATTGCGCTGTGACCAGCGCCCGGGATGACCAGGAGATCGGTCCCCGCAGGTGCCGCGGACTGGAGCGCCTCGGCGTCGGCAAGCGGCACAACCGGATCCTCGGCGCCGTGGATCAACAACACCGGGACGCACAGGCGCGCGATCGTGGCGAGAGGGGCGAAGTCCGTGAAACGCTGGCCAAGAGCGCGCTGGATCTCATTGAGCACGAACCGCACGGCGACTCCAGGCACTCCGCGACGGCGCATCGCTCGGCCCATATAGTCAGCAGGATCCGCCATCGACGAGATGCTGACGACCGCTGCAACTCGCGGGTCGCGCGCGGCCACCATCAAGCATGCTCCGGCGCCGACCGAATGGCCCACGAGAACGACGCGGTCCGCGTCGACGCGTGGGTCAGCGCGTAGCCACGCCAGCGCGTGCTCGGCATCGCTGGCGAAGTCAGGCATGGAGCTGAAGCTGTCGTCGTCGCTGCGTCCGTGGCAGCGGGCGTCGAGGAGGAGCACGTGCAGCCCGGCCGCGAGCAGGGGCCCCGCAATGGGCAGCATGAGGCTGGCGCTGCCGGTCCACCCGTGGAGCACGACGGCCGCCGGCTGTGGGCCGCCCGCTGGTGCGGGGACGAACCAGGCGCGCAGCCGCCGTCCGCGTGGTCCGTCGATGGTCACGTCCTCCGCCTGCAGCCCCACCTGGGCCGGCGTGTCGCCGGAGGGAACGTGGGGAACGCGGAAGAAGCGCGCCAGCACCCGAGGGGTTGCAACACGAAGCGCCACCCATAGGAGCAGCAGCGCGGCGGCCCAGGCGGCCACCAGGCGCGAGAGCCGAATGCCGTGCGAGCGGTTGTCTGACGACCCTGGGTCCGCCCTCAGCGGACGGGCGGTCAGGGTCACGGTACGAGGACCATCACGCCGATCAGTCTGCACGTCCGAAGTTCGGGTGTGATCAACCACTGGGACGACATTGGCGTTCTGGTGGCCTCGGCGGGCCGGGCGCATCGCAGCTAAGTACGCTGGGCCCGGGTGGCGCGCTCATCACTCATTTGATCGTAGGGGCCCGGAACCGATGTCCAGGGCACAAAGGGCCGCAGGTTGGGGTCGGAGGGCCTGCGGACCAAGTACCCGCGTCCCTGGCCACCGACCGCAGGTGGGCGGATGATGATGTGGTGGGTGGAGCAAAAGTGGTGAGCCGCATCCCGCCGGGATCGATGCGAGATGCGGCGTCAGACGCACACCCTCACGTCGATCTTGAGATCACGGGGATGACGTGCGCATCCTGCGTACGTCGCGTGGAGCAGGCTCTCGAGAAAGTCGACGGCGTCGTCTCGGCCACCGTCAACCTGGCCACCGAGCTGGCGGGGGTCGATGTGGGAGAGAAGGTTGACGCCGAAAGCCTCACCGCAGCGGTCCGAAATGCCGGCTACGAGGCGCGCATTGTCGCGCCAGAACGCAGCGCCATGGTTCTCGCCGCCGAACGCCGTCTCCGCAGGAGGGCCGACGTTCGCCGGCGTGCACGCCAACTCGGTGTCGGGGTGCTGTTGAGCGGGGTGACGTTGCTGCTCGGCTACGGATTCGGTTCATGGCGTTGGTCGGGGTACCTCCAACTCGCCGTCGCCCTGCCCGTGTGGCTCTGGGTGGGCTGGAAGTTCCATCGCGGCGCGCTGCGGGCCGCACGGCATGGCTCGGCGAACATGGACACCCTGGTCTCACTGGGGTCGAGCGTCGCCTTCATCTACTCGGCCGCCGCGGTGTTCGTGCTCCCCGGCCAGGCAACCTTCTTCGACGTCGCCGCCCTCATCGTCACGCTGATCTCGGTGGGCAAGCTCCTGGAGGTGGTCGCACGTGGTCGAGCGAGTGGCGCCATCGAGGCGTTGGCAGGTCTGCAGCCGCGCAATGCGCAGCTGCTGGCTCGCGCGGCCAGGTCGGCTGACTGGCGGGAAGCGACACCGGTCGACTTCCCTGTCGATGGGCTTCGGGTCGGTGACATCGTGCTCATCCGCCCAGGGGAGCGGGTGCCCACCGATGGGGTGATCATCGACGGCTCGGGTGCGGTGGATGAGTCGATGCTCACCGGCGAGAGCGTGCCGGCGATGAAGCGGCCGGGGAACCTGGCGATCGGTGCCACGGTCAACGGCAACTCGGCGCTGGTGATCCGCGTCACCCGGGTGGGATCGGAGACAACGCTCGCCCACATCCTGGCCATCGTCGAGCGGGCGCAAACGGAGAAGGCGCCCGTGCAGCGACTCGCCGACCAGGTGTCCGCCATCTTCGTTCCCTCGATCCTGTTGATCGCCGCGGCCACCTTCTTGGGCTGGATGCTCACCGGGCACAGCTTCGTGGTGTCGATGATCCCGGGGGTCGCGGTGCTCGTCGTTGCCTGCCCGTGCGCGCTGGGGTTGGCGACGCCCGTGGCCGTGATGGTCGGCACGGGACGCGGTGCTGAGCTGGGGCTGCTGATCCGCGGCGGGGAATCGCTCGAGCGCATTCACGCGCTGCGAGCGATCGTCTTCGACAAGACGGGCACGCTGACGCAGGGTTCGCCCGAGGTCGTGGATGTCATCCCGATCGCTGGGCGCGTGAGCGCTCTCCAGGCCCTGGCGCTCGCCGGCTCGCTCGAGCAGGCTTCGGAGCACCCGCTGGCCAGAGCGATCGTGGCCAGCGCCGCGCGGAATGGCGCACTGGTACAGCCCGCGTCGGTGGAGGCCATCCCTGGAGGTGGCGTCCGCGGGGAGGTCCAAGGAACGCGCGTGCTCGTGGGATCGCTCGCGTGGCTGAAGGGCCAGGGGATCCCCACCGCTGACGCCGAGCATCCTGCGGCAGCCATCGGCGAGCAGGCTCGCACGGCGATCGCCGTGTCGATCGACGGCAGCGTCGCCGCGCTGATCGCGGTGGCGGATCCGATCCGCGCAGACAGCCGGGCGGGCGTCGATCACCTGCGCCAGCTCGGCCTGCATGTCGTCCTCGCCAGCGGCGACCGCGACTCCACCGCGCGGGCGATCGCAGATGAGGTCGGGATCGCCGACGTGCACTCCCAACTCAGCCCTGAGGACAAGGCGAGCCTCATCCGCAGCCTTCGCTCGAGTCTCGGGCCTGTCGCCATGGTGGGCGACGGCATCAACGATGCGCCAGCGCTGGCACTCGCGGACGTCGGCATCGCGCTGGGTACCGGGACCGGCGTGGCCATGGAGACAGCCGACATCACCCTTGTGCACGGCGACATCGAGGCGGTGAGTGTCGCGATTGCGCTCTCGCGGGCGACGCTGCGCATCATCCGCCAGAACCTCGCGTGGGCATTCGGCTACAACCTCGTGCTCGTCCCGCTGGCGATGGTGAGCATCCTGCCGCCGATCCTTGCCGCACTCGCCATGGCGTGCAGTTCGGTGACCGTGGTGCTCAACGCGCTGCGCCTGCGTCACTTCTCTCCGCAGCGCCGCCAGGAATCGATCGGTGCCACCGGTGAAACGCCCAGGATTGCCGAGGCGGCGTGAGTCGTCCGACCGTTCGGGCGTCACAGCTTTGATAGCTCTGCTGGGAGGTTCGTCCGCGCGACCGCGGACGCTGGCTATTTTGCTAATGGAAGGGCCGTTCGCGCGATCGAACAGATGGCACCGGTCGAGTTCGGGTCCTCGATGACCGTCTCGGTGCCTCCTACCCGGCAACCAGCGCAGGAGGGAGGGAGTTGCTCAGCGAGTTTGTCTGCTTACGGTTCGTGCCGTACTGTCCGAGTGGCTCGAACGTCAGCCGTGACCTAACAGCTCGACGCGCCTGAGCGGGCAATCGGTCAGCTCTCGAGTGCTGCGGCCACCCGGCGCAAGCGCTCGGCGGCGTCCGCGGCGATCGGGGCCAGCGCGGGGTTGTCGACGAGGCCGAGGATCGCGACGGGGTCCATGAACGACACGCGCGATCCACCCTCGGCGCGCTCGGCGACGACCACGTTGCAGGGGAGGAGCAGCCCGACGTCCGGATCAGCTTGGAGCGCCCGGTGGGCGAGCGGCGGATTGCAGGCGCCGAGGATCTCGTAGCGGGGAAATGCAACATCGAGCTTCTCCCGCAGCGTCGCGCGCACGTCGATCTCGGTGAGAACGCCGAAGCCCTCGGCCTTGAGCAGCTCGCGAACGCGCGAGTCGGCCTCCTCATACGCGATCGGCACGTCGACACTGAAGCCGAACGCATTTGTGGTGCTCATGCGGCTGTTCTCGGTGCATGGTCGTCGTACGTGGCGCGCCGCTCGGCACGCACCAGGGCGTCGATGGCGTTTCGCTCGCCATCGTCGGTCATGACGGGACGCATAACACGGTCGGCCCGAACCACACGCAGCTCCTCGATGCCGGCGAGGTCACTCGTGATGTCATCGGGGCTGAAGAGGATGGCCGGATCCTGGGGCCCACCGTATCCCTCCTCGATATTGCTGCGATCGTGTCCAATCACGAGGAGCGTGCCGCCCGCCGCGACCGCGTCTGCGGCGCGGCGCACCACGGCACGCCGCTCCTCGCCGGGGAGATGGATGTAGACGAGGACGACCAGGTCGAACGCGCCCCGCGCCGGCGAGTAGCTGCGAAGGTCGGCCTCGGTCCAGTTGACCTCGACCCCGCGCGCCTCCGCCAGACGCCGTGCTTTCTGCAGGCCGATGCCGGAGAAGTCGACAGCGGTGACGCGCCACCCCCGTTCCGCAAGCCAGATCGCGTTGCGACCTTCGCCGGCGCCGAGGTCGAGGGCTCGCCCGGGCGCGAGATCCGCGACCTCTTGGACCAGAAAACGGTTCGCCTCAGCGCTCCAGACCAGTTCGGTATCCGCGTAGCGCTGATTCCATGCCTCACGATCCATGACGGTTCAGTATGCGCAGCCACTCTGTGTCGCCGAGCAGTTCGAGGCGGCGCCAGAGCACCGGGTTGTCGCTCGCCTGGCTGGCGTGGCAGGCGATAGCCTGGCGTTGCGTGAGGCGATCGACCGGCAAGCGGAAGTCGAGCTCGATCGGCGGACGACCGCAGAATGCGGTACCGAACTCGAGGTTGAGGACGGCGGCGACCTCCTGAGGGAGGGCCCACGCGACAACCGGAAGATCTCCATGCGCGGAGGCAATCGCCGCTTCCGTGGCGCGCGTGTGGTCGGGATGACCGGTGATGCCGCCCTCGTCGAAGACAAGGAGCATATCGGGGTGGCTCCGTTTGATCATTCCTTCGACATCCGTGCGAAGGGTGTCAAGGCTCATCACGTCGAGCTTCCCATCGGGGTAGTCGAGCAGGCGCACTTCTTCCACCCCGAGTGTTGCTGCTGCCCGGTTGAGCTCGCTCGTACGCACGCCGTGTAGATCGCCGTCAACGCCGTGCAGGCTTGACGCCTCCCCGTGCGTGAAGCAGAGCAGTGCCGTGTCGCTTCCGAGCCGTCTGAAGGCGACGATCACCGCTCCGAGCCCGAACGACTCGTCGTCGGGATGCGCCACGACGGCAAGCACGCGGGCCCCAAGTCCGAGACTCCCGGGCACTTCGTCAGACCCTGTTCGCACATGCACACGGTGTGGACCACGATGGTGGATGAGCAGCCAGGTCAGAGGCTGGCATGGCGCCGTGACCGCGTGCTGATGTGGAAGAGCGCGTACAGCGGGCAGAAGCCAACTGTCGCGGTGACGAGGAGGATGCCCGCAACGACCAGCAAAACGACGCCGATCACGGTTCCAAAGCCCAGGGACAGCGAGAGGAGCGCGACCGCGAACGCGACCACGACTCGCGCTGCTCGATCAATTGGGCTCATGTTCTGTGTCATGGCGATCTCCGACGGGGAGCCGGCCGGGTCATCAGGACCCGATGGGACCGGCTCGATCCACCACCACGGATGCGCGACCCGGGTGAATGGTGCGCCCGCGTCTCCTACTGGATGGCCGCGACCTCTGCCCTGATGGCGCGCCGCGCTCGGACAAGGAGGGATCGCACCGCGGGTACTGTGGCGTCGAGGCGCCGCGCCACCTCCCTGATGCCCAGGGCTCCACCCTCATGGAGGACGAACGCGACTCGTTGACGCTCGGGTAGCGCAGCCACGGCTGCCAGCACCGCGTTCCCGAGTGCTCGCTGCTCAGCGAGAGCCTCCGGGTCTGCCTCAGCGGCCGCCAACAGCAACAGCTCGGTGTCGCCGGAATCTTCCTCGAGCAAGCTGTCGAGGGACCTTGCCGTCAGGCGCCTGCGCAGCATCCGGCACTCGTTGGTGGTGATCCGGTGCAGCCATGTGCGCACCGTCGCCTCGCCCCGGAACCCCGCGATGTGCTCGGCCGCCTTCACGAGCGACGACTGGGCGACGTCCTCGGCGTCCTCGCGATGGCCGCACAACTGCCGCGAGAGGCGAGCGACATCTTCCGCCTGCGCCCAGACGAGATCCACCTGTCCCGCGGGCTCAGCAACGTCAGCCACGTTCATGCAACGAGCTTTACCCAGTGAAGGTAGCGTGCGCTACGGCCGAATGACCTCCCCAGCAGGACCGATGTCCTGCGAACGGCCCACCTCGACCGATTCGGGTCAGACCCAAACCATCGAGAAGGACGGCTCGTCGTCGCCAACTCGGCTTCGGCTATTTTCGCGCAGACGTGATCCGGTCGCCGAGCACGGATCATCGCGCTGGGTGGGTCCTCCGGCCCGGGCACTCGGGGCCTTAGACCCTGGCCCGAACGCCCGGGGAGCGCGAGGATTGCATCGATGAGCATTGAAGTGATCTCGGTTGAGGCACCGCAGCGGACACCGCCGTCAGCCGCGATGTTGGGGGCGGCGAGTGTGAGCGCTCCGCCGCGGATGCGCTCGCCCAGCGACGTCCAGCCGGCTGCCGCCGATTTCCTGGGGCTGCTGGCGGATGCGAATCGACGCCGGATCTTCCTGTTGATCATGAGAGGGGAGCGTTGCAATTGCGAGCTCGCCGAGGAACTGGGCCTTCCTCAGAACCTCGTCTCCCACCACCTCAGCAAGCTGCGTGAGGCTGGCCTGTTGCGCGAGCACCGCGATCTTCACGATGGGCGCTGGATCCACTTCACGGTGAACCCGGTGGCGCTGAAGACCGCCTGGGACGCCCTCACAGCCGCATTCGGCCCGGACTCGCTTGGGTCGCGCGCCCCCGGCTGCCACCAGCGCGCTGAGCGATCGTCGGCGATGACGCCCGAGGCGACCTCCCGACTGGCCGAGACATCAATGGCGGTTGGCCCACCGTCAACGCGCCAGCTGTGCAAGCGACTGCCGACCCGAGACGGGACGGTGTCGACATCTCGTGCACGGTCACGGACATGAGCCCTCGACCCGGCCCGGCACCGTGAAACCGGAGCCCACTGAGAAAGGAGACTCCATGCGAACCATCCAGGTCTACGAACCGGCGTTGTGCTGCAACACCGGGGTGTGCGGCCCCGATGTCGACCAAGCACTCGTGACCTTCACCGCGGACCTCGAGCATCTCAAGGGCCGGGGCGCGGACATCGCTCGGCACAACCTCGCACACGATCCCTCTAGCTTCGCTGCAAACGACACCGTTCGGGCTTATTTGCAGGTGGCTGGCGCGGAGGGTCTGCCGCTGACACTCGTCGACGGTGTGACCGTGATGGCAGGCTCGTATCCGACCCGAGCGCAGCTACTCGCGTATGCGCAACTGGCCGATGTTGTTGCGGTGCCGGCAGGCGTCACCCGGCTGGAGTTGACCGAGAAGTCTGGTGGGGCATGCGGCCCGACCGGATGCTGCTGAGGGGTGATCGTGTGATGAAGTTCCTCGACAACCCCCCGCGCTTCCTATTCTTCACCGGCAAGGGCGGAGTCGGCAAGACGTCCGTCGCCTGCGCGACGGCCCTCCATCTGGCCCGCGCGGGCAAGTCGGTGCTGCTGGTCAGCACCGATCCGGCCTCCAACGTCGGACAGGTTTTCGGCGTGACCATTGGCAATACCGTGACACCCATGGAGGCGGTGCCCGGGCTCTCCACGCTGGAGATCGACCCTGAACAGGCCGCCGACGCGTACCGAGAGCGGATCATCGGACCCGTGCGGGGGCTGCTGCCGGACAAGGAAATTCTCTCCATCACCGAGCAGCTGTCCGGTTCATGCACGACCGAGATCGCTTCCTTCAACGAGTTCACCAGTCTGCTCGCCGACGAGGGCGTCTTCGGCCACTTCGATCATGTCGTGTTCGACACGGCGCCGACTGGGCACACCCTCCGTCTGCTGCAGTTGCCCGGCTCATGGACAGACTTCCTGCAGGCAGGCATGGGGGATGCCTCCTGTTTGGGCCCACTGGCGGGACTCGAGAAGCACAAGGCGGTCTACGCCCTGGCGGTTTCTGCGTTGAAAGACCCAGCCCAGACGCGAATGGTTCTCGTCAGCCGCCCGCAGCGATCAGCGCTGGCCGAGATGGACCGCACCCACCGCGAACTCATCCAAATCGGAATCACCGGAGCGTTCGTCGTTATCAACGGCGTCCTGCCGCCTGCATCGCGGGACGATGACCTGACCCGGGCGCTGCGCGACCGGGAAACTGCGGCCATCCACTCGATCTCGCCGGCGTTGGCTGCACTTCCCCGCGACGTGCTCGAACTGAAGGCTACGAACATGGTCGGTGTGGCGGCACTCGACACGCTGTTCACTCCGGCGACTTCGGCTGACATCAATCGCCGCATTCCAGCGACGCCGGTAATCCGGGACGCACCCATGGCAGCGCTGGTTGACGAATTGGCACAGGGCGATCATGGGCTGATCATGTGCATGGGCAAGGGGGGTGTGGGCAAGACAACGATCGCTTCGGCCATCGCCATCAACCTTGCCGAGCGCGGCAACGTCGTGCTCCTGACCACAACCGACCCGGCCGCTCATCTCACCGAGACCTTGCAGGGCAACGTGCCTGGTTTGCAGGTCGAGCGGATCGACCCCGTAGCGGCCACGCAGGAATATCGCGACCGGATAATGGCCACGAAGGGCAAGGACCTCGATGCCGCGGGACGAGCCAACCTCGCCGAGGATCTGCTCTCACCGTGCACGGAGGAGGTGGCGGTCTTCGGGAAGTTCTCCAGGGCGGTCAACCAGTCCCGCAGCCAGTTCGTCGTGATCGACACTGCGCCCACCGGCCATACCCTGCTGCTGCTCGACGCCGCCGGGTCCTATCACCGCGAGATCGCACGTCAGATGAAGGGCTTCAACTCATTCACCACACCGCTGATGCATCTCCAGGACCGTGCCCGGACCAAAGTCATCCTCATCACGTTGGCGGAAACAACCCCCGTGCTGGAAGCCGAAGACCTGCAGGAGGACCTGGAGCGCGCTGGGATTCATCCATGGGCGTGGGTCGTCAACAGCTCGATCGCCGCCGCTCACCCCGATTCCGTCTTCCTCCAGCAGCGCGCCGCTGCTGAAGTCGAGCTGATCAACCGAGTTCTCTCAACGGCCGACCGGGCCGCCATCATCCCGCTCCTGACGACGGAGCCCGTCGGCGAGGAGCGCCTGGCTGCCTTGACCAAACTCAGCCTGCAGCCGGTGTGAGAGACGCACCAGGTGTGGACCAAGTTGACGCACGCGCACCAACTCCACCATCTGACGCCTCTCTCGCCATGTCGTCGCGGCGTCAGACTCGCGCGCCTGTCTGATCGCCCTGCTCCGCCTGCATGTCAGACGAGGAGGGTCGGCTCCATCGCTGCAGCCGACCCCTCCCCGCGCCTTACGCAGTGGCCGGGATCAAACCCAGTTGCTGCGCGAACTCCATCTGATCGAAGTAGGTACGGTGCGTTGCGATGCGACCCGCTTCCACCTCGAAGATTTCGCAAAAGCGAAGGGCGAGCGTCCGTCCAGTCGGCGGCACCATGCCTTGCGGGCTGGCGAGTGGTCCGGTATGCGTGCCCTTGTACGTACCCTCGACGACGGCTCGATTGCCCTCCACGGTGATCGCAAGCACCTCGTTGCGGGAGTCGGGGAAAGCCTCAGCGAAGCCCTTTCCGTAGGCGATGAAGTCGTCGATGCCGTGAATGACCTGCCCGCCCGGCTCCACAGTCACCAGGTCGGGGCTGTAGATCTCGGGTGCTCGGTGCCAGGCACGGTCGTTGAACGAGCGGTTGTGTGCTTCGACGAGGTCGAGTGCGTCGGACATGTCGGTCTCCTTGGTGATCGGATCCATTGGGCTCACCGTAGAGGTCACCGACGACGAAACGGACCGGGAGTTCTCCCGGTTTTTCTAGGCGTCCAGAACACCGCTCTGGATGGCAAAGAGCGCCGCGCCGGCCCGTGTGGAGATGCCGGCTTTCGAGTAGATGTTCTGCAGATGAAAGTCCACCGTTTTGGGTGCCAGATGCAGCGCGGTCGCGGCATCCTGCATGGACTGGCCGCTCGCGATGCAGCGCAACACGTCGACCTCGCGATCGGTGAGATCGGCCGGCCACCGTCGCCTCACGCGTGGTCCGGCGTCGCCGGTCGCGCCGAGCACGTCGTTCACCGCGACGGCGTCGAGCTTGTCCTGCTCCGCCATGTGGCGCAGCTCTGACGCCGCGTGCTGCGGATCCAGAGCCGGCCGGTGGGGCCGCTCGCCGAGCATCGCCACGTAAGCATCGGACGCCGCGAGGACGCGCGCGGACCTCGACTGCGCAACCCTCCGATTGCCTCGATGGTAGCCGGAGCCGTCGACTCGCTCATGGTGCATGCCCGCGATCTCAGCGGCGCGCGCCAACGACGCTGCTCGGCCGAGCATCCGCTCCGCGTAATAGGCGTGAAGACGCACCCCTTCCCACTCTGAATCGTTGAGCGGGCCGGGTTTGTCCCAGACCGCCGCGCTCACCGTCACCCGACCGAGATCGTGTGCAAGCGCTGCGAAATGTAGATCCGGGCTCGCCGCAGCCGAATCCGACCTCGCGACAGCGGTGGCGAAGAGTGCTGCGACGCTGGTCGAGTGGCCTGCAAAATAGGTTGACTTGAGGTCACCGAAGTCGGCCATCACGTGCCCGGCCTCGAGGAGTCCGGCGTGATCGAGAACTCGGTCGGGTTCGGGATCGGCGGCGAGGAGGCGATCCCAGACGGCGGGCTCATCGATGACCGCGAGGATGGCCGTGGCGTTGGCAGTGAAGACGTTCACGAGGTCGGGGTCGAACGCCGTTCCTGAACGCTGGTGGGCCATCGCCACGGCGGCGTCGGAACCGTACAGGCGGTGATGGGTCTCGATCTCGTTGCAGAGCGTCATCACGCGCACGCCGAGGGGAACTTCGCTTCCCGCGACCCCGCGAGGGGCCCCGCTGCCGTCGAATCGCTCGAAGACGGAGCCGAGCCCGGCGAGGACGCCACTCGAGGCCCCAAGTCGCGCCGCCAGCATCTGGGCAACCTCGCAGTGACCCGCCAGCGCGGCCCCATGCAGCTCCGGTGAGTAGGAGAAGAGTTTCTCGGTCATCCGCCGGCGCTCGTCCGGATCACGATCGGTCCCAAAGGATTCCTGTGCCCAGCGTCCGAAAACCTCTGGATCACCGTAGTCGAGGTGTTGCGTCTCGCGCCCGAAGGCCACCTCGTCGCCGGTGTACTCAGCGGCTTCTGCCGAGCCCGCGGTGCAGCCCAGCATGCGCAGCAACGTGAGGTAGTACAGGTCTCGGCGCTCGGAGCGTGACATCTGCAGACGGCGGCCCAGCTCCATGCTGAGGAGGCAGGTTCGACTTGCGTGCTCGAGAGGCAGGCCGATACCGAGGTCGGTGGCCATCCCGATGACTCCAACCACTTCGGCGAGGCGAACCCGACCCGGCGATCTCTCTCCCACGTCCGCGCACATAATGGCCAGCTCAACTGGCGGGAGTTACGCACCCGCTGCGTCGGGCTTGTGATCGGCGTGCCCCTGGGGCGGTCGGTCGAAACGCGAACGAAATATTCGTGCCTGACCCTGGTGCCAGTGTCCACAGATGGCTCCCACCGAGCCACGTACCAGGAGGCGCGTATCCATGGCAGACCTTTCCATCAAGCACCTGGGCATCGGGCTGGCGAGCTCGTTGCTTACGGGGGCCATCGCGGTGACCGCGGCGACGGGGGTCGGCGCAAGTGCCGCCGCCCAAGCAGGCCCCGGGAGCTCGTACGTCTACACGGAGAGCAACCAGACGTCGGCCGACGGCGGCAATTCGGTGCTCGCCTTCTGGGTGGCCGGCGGCGGCACCCTCGCTTCGATCGGGAGCTTCCCGACCGGCGGCGACGGGACCGGCTCGGGACTCGGATCGCAGGGGGCGGTGACGATCGCTGACGGGGGACACGCGCTGCTTGTCGTCAACGCCGCATCCAATACGGTTTCGTACTTCCGGATCCTCTCCAACGGGACGCTCTCGCTCGTTGACGCGGCGCCGTCCGGTGGCTCCGACCCGGTGAGTATCGCCGCGTACGGGCGCTGGGTCGTCGTGCTCAACCAGGGCAGCAACACGGTTGGCTCGCTGGTCCTGACCGGCCATGCGCTGGTTCCGTCCTCGCACGCGCCGGTCGCGCTCTCATCGGAGGCGGCCACGCCGGTCCAGATCGGGTTCACTCCTTCGGGAGCGCACGTCATCGTCACCGAGAAGGTGAGCAGCAGCATTGACACCTTCAACGTGAGCTCGAACGGACGGCTGAACGGGCTGCGGCACACCGTCTCGACCGGAACCGCCCCGTACGGCTTCGGGTTCAGTGCAGGCGGCCAGGCAATCGTCTCCGATGCCGGCGGTGGTGCGGGCGGCGCCAGTGCGGCGACCTCCTATCGGGTTGGCGCGGTGGGGGAGTTGCATCCCATCAGCGAGGTTGGTGAATCCCAGGCGGCTGCGTGCTGGCTGGTCGTGAACGGCGCCGGCACGCGCGCCTACCTGGCGAATGCCGGGTCCGGCACGGTCTCCTCGTACAACATCAGCTCCCATGGTCGGCTCACGCTGCGGTCGGACATTGCGGCCACGGTGGGTGTGCATCCGATCGACGAA
>Ga0116217_10000227_pt1 | contig 64682 bp, 68 predicted proteins | sample Sb_taG_6_FD_89697 | JGI IMG/M metagenome (GOLD analysis project Ga0116217, IMG submission 89697) | Peat soil microbial communities from Weissenstadt, Germany - Sb_50d_4_PS metaG | ecosystem: Environmental > Terrestrial > Soil > Wetlands > Peat | place: Germany: Weissenstadt | collected 2010-09-21
GAAGGCCGAGCGACCGGCGTCAACGGCTCGCGGTTCGCATCACCTCGCGCTGATCTGCTCGGACATTGAGCGCACCATCAAGTTCTACACCGAGGTGCTCGGGTTCCCACTCGTCGAGCTGTTCGAGAACCGCGACCTGCCCAGCTCGACGCACTTCTTCTTCGATATCGGCAACGGAAACCTGCTGGCGTTCTTCGACTTTCCCGAGGATCCGATGCCGGCAACCCGCGAGTCCATCGGGGGCATGCACCACATCGCGATCGCCGTGCATCCGGAGTACTTCGACACCATCCGGGCGAAGCTTGACGACCTGCACATCGAGTACTTCGGGCCGGACCGCGTGGCGAACTCGTTGTATTTCCACGATCCCGACGGGGCACTGCTCGAGATCACGCGCGACCCGCTCGACGAGATGGAAGGCAAGCCCCTGAACGTCTGAGGTCGATCACCGGGTTCCGGCGACGTGCCGCGACCAGAACTTCGGGAACGCGAGGCCGGGAGGCGGTGTGACGAAGCGGTCTGCGAGCCGCGTGGCGCGCAGCACCGCGATCGCATCTCCAACCGCGCAGACCGGCCAGGCAGTCCCCCGCGGCCCTGCGACAAGACCCGGATGTCAGGGCCTTGCCGATTCCACAAGGTGGCCAGATCGGCGACATCTCCCCAGACTAATCCCGGACGGAACCAAAGCCACCGCAGCAACCGTCTCCATCGCGAGCCAGGCGACTGCGTTCAGGGGCGTGAGAGCTCCCGGGGCTTCAATCAGCATCGCCGCACCCCAAACGACTGAGCCGGCGAGCACGATCCCGGCGCTCCAGGTGATAGCTCGCGCAAGGGCGCCCGCCGTCCTCGCATCCTCGATGGCGAAGTGGGTTCGACGTGCCGCGCGACGAAGGCCGGCCGCGCTCATTGCAATGCCGAGTACGCACAGAGCCGCCCACACGCCTACGGCGACCTCCCTTGCAACCGTCGTCGTTTCAGCTTGCCGCTGAGCCTGCGCGAGCGAGGCGTAGGAGACTCCGAGGACCGCCTCGGCAACAATCAGCAGCAGCACGCCGACTCCGACCGCAGCAAGCGCGGCCTTGAGACCCTGGGTGTGAGTGCGACGGGCTTCGCGAAGAGCCAAGATGCATACCATCACGGTGCCGCTGAGCGCGAACACCGCGGTCGCTACCACGCCAAGCATCACGACCGCGAGCGAAAGCGCTACCAACGGCTGTCGGCCGGCGGCATCCACGAGCCGAGCAGATTCCGGGACTCGCAAGAACAGGGCCGCGATCGGCGCCAGGGCTGCGGCGGCGCAGAGCGCACTGCCAAGTGCAACGCGCTGACAAGAATCGAGCGATTCGCCGCGATCTCCACCTAGGCGCGCGTCGGCGGCACCCCTCAGAGCGTCGAGGAGGTATCCAGGCCCCGATCCACTCTCGTCGAGAAGTGCCAAGAACTCCTCGCCGTAGCGCGATCTCCACCACTCGGGATACAAGCGGACCACGGCACGCGTCGCCAAGCGCCACACGTCAGCCTGCGGCGAGTCTGGCGCGGCCGATTGCAGCAACGTGCTCCACATGTGCGAGCTGCGCGGTGAGGACGGCGACGCCCTTCTCGGTGAGCTGATATGGGCGGCGGCGTTCCTGCGTGCGGAGCGGCTCCACCACCCCGCGATGTTCGAGACGAACCAACGCTCCGTACAAGGTGCCTGGTCGAAGTACCGGCCCCCCCATAGCCTCGATGTCTTTGATGATCGCATAGCCGTGCTTTGGCCCTTCAGCAAGGCTGGTCATGATCACCAGTGCCGGATCCGCATAGCGTCCGAAGCCACTGAGCGGAGGCGATGGCATCATGGGTTCGATCCTACACCACATAGCGGTATAACGCAATCCGTTATATCTTGAACTGAAAGAGGAGGATGTACTAACGAAGGACGAGGTTGTCGAGGTTGGTCACCCCGCCATGGCTCCAGTGGACGACGTGGTGCCCGTCGGTCCATGCGGGCGGCCGGTCGCACCCCGGGAAGCGGCAGCCGTGGTCGCTGAAACGCAAGGCGGTGCGGAGGTGCGCCGGGATGGTGCGTGTGGCCCGTCCGACCGAGAGCGGCGTGGCAGCGATGCCGGCCGCCGAGGCCGAGGCATCCGCGGACGGCGCAACCGTCACCACCGTCCGCACCGCATCGCAGGCAATGCGACGCGCGGTTTCCGGATGGATCGGACCCACCAGGCTCAACGCGGCCGGTGGCGCAGCGGCGCCGGAGCGCAGCGTGTCCGCGCTCACCGTGAGCGTGAGATGCGGCCGCTGCCCGTGCACATCGCGGTGGTCGCCGCAGCGCAGCTGCATCGCGGCAAGCTCGACGAGCGCGTCGGCACGGCGCTGCGATCTCAAGCGGGTTTCGCCAGGACGCATGCCGTGGCTGAGCGCGTCGATCGCCGTCTTCACCAGTGCCGCCCCCTTTGGCGTCGAGCTCCCCACGCAGGACGAACACGCCGCCATAGGTCTGGTCGCACTCGAACCAGCGGCGCTCGTGGGCGTGGTTGTCCGCGGCGAGCACACCATCGGGATGGACGCGAAGCCGAGTGACCTGGGTGAGGGTGCGCATGGCCCCGGGATCGAGCGTCTCCGCCGCTCCGACCAGGATGCTCTCGAGCGGCGCCACCTGCTCAACCCCGACATCGTTGGCGAGGTGGGCGATCATGGTCACGTTGCCGAGCGAGGCGCGACCGGCGCGGGCGCTGTCGAGCGTGGCCGGCAGCTCGCCGAGCGTCCGGGCCAGGTGCACGCGGTAGGCCGCCGCCTTGGCTGTCATGCCGCAGCGATGTCGCAGCCAGGACACCGTGGTCACCCCGCCGTCGGCCTGGGCTCCGTGCGCCCGATGAAAGCGGTCCAGGCGGCGGATGAACTCGGCTTCGAGCCGGTCGACCGCCCGCCGGATGTCGATCAGATCCGCACCCAGGGCGTGGGTCGCGACCTCGTCGACGGACTCGTCGACGAAGGCATCGACAGCGTCATTGAGACGGTCGCCTGCATGCGGCATCGCGAACGCTTCCATCGCCACAGTGTACCAAACATCTGTTCGCTAAGCACGGGACAATGTGGCCCTGGGGGAGTGTTAGAGCCATGTTCGACAAAAACCTTTCGGGGCGCCGCGTGGCCGTGTCCGTTGACGGCGGCCTCGTGTTCAAACCAGCCGTCGGTACGCCGGCTTCACTCGGGTTCGACCAAGGGGGCCGGTGTCAGCGCTCGAGCACGAGTTCGTACCGGGCTCCCTGCCGGCCGCCGTCGACCTCGGTCGGCCCAACGGCAACGAACCCGGCCTTGGCGAGCACTCGCCGAGAGGCGACGTTCTCGTTGCTGGCCGCCGCCCGCAGGGTCCGCAGTCCGTACTCCTCACGGGCAATCCGGCACAGTGTCAGCAACCCGGAGGTCGCAAGGCCGCGACCTGAGACCTCTTGCGCGACGCGATAACCGACCTCCGCGGTCCCATCGACGAGGTTGGTCAGGTTGAAGCGACCCACGACCGTGTGGTGTTCATCGACGAGGACGTGCGAAATGCGGACCCCGGCGTCCTGCTCCGCCAGGAGCGCGCGATATCGTTCCGCGAAGTTCTCATAGAAATCGTCGCCGCGATCGCTGATCGACTCGGCGAAGTAGGCTCGGTTCACTCGCTCAAAATGGAGGACCGCTGCCTCATGGTCACGGCGGAGACGCTGCAGCTCGAGCACCCGTCAAACCTACCCGGTCTGAGCGCCCTGGTTGCCGCGGGCACGTTCGCTCACTGCGACGTGTATTCGACAGACCAATGGTGGGCGCAACACGGATCGAACCCATGACCTCTGTAGCGATAGACCGCATCGACGTATTCGCGACGGATCGCTTCAAGGCCAGCCTCGAGCACGCTGTTTGCGTGCTGCGATCGGCTGCGATCGGCTTCGGGCTCGGCGAGGTTGACGATCATCGAGGGCTTTAACGGTTGGGACCACCCGAAACGCACAGACTCCCTTCGCCCTTCGGTCGGTCAGCGATTCAACACAAACCGCATGTAGACCTCGTCGCGATACGAGCCGTCGGCCAACCGCAGGTTGTCGGGCATGACTCCGACCTCCTCCCAGTGGAGATGCGCGTAGAACTCGGCGAGCCTGGTACCGCTGCGACAGGTGAGTTAGAGCTGCTCAAGACGCAGAGCCCGCGCGTGTTCGATCGCGGCGTCGTGCAGTTGGCGTCCAACACCGCGACCTTGCAATGCCGGCAGCACCATCAGACGTTTGAGCCACGCCCAATGACGGACCCGTGGCATGGCGTTCATCTCCAACACCACCCAGCCCTGGAGCTCATCTCCTTCCCGCCCGACGAGCAGGTGCTGCGAACCTTTCTCGATGTCTCGGAACATCTGATTGGCGACGGGGCGAACGATGGCGGCGGTAGTCGGTGGGAGAAAGCCGACGGACCCCCCGGCATTCGTCGCGAGCACCCACAACTCGACGATCTCGCGACGCAGGAGCGCCGTCAGCCCGGGATCGACGGTGATGCTGAATCGGTTGCTCCTCATGACTCGTCATGGTGGCTTGGGACGCACCGACGTGCAACCGGAGTGCCGGTCACGTACGGCGCGTTTGTTACCAGAGCGCGATGGCGGTGCTTGAGCCTTGCTCCAGGATGAAGCCATGGCCCGTTCCCGGCGCCGGCTACTCCCAGCACTGCTTGGCGCCGGAGCCGTCGCACTGCTCTCCAATGGCTGTGCGAGCACGCTTGGCTACGCGACACCCTGCTCGGTCTGGGTCTCCATGGACAACGCTGACCAGCAGGGCACCATCATCAACATAGATCACCAGTACAGCCAGGCCTATCCCAGCAGTTACGACGTTTCGCAAGCGCAGCACTTGGCCTCTGACTATTGTGCGGATCCGTTCGCGAATGTCGACACGATCGGTGGCATGCTCGACAGCCGACCGTCGTAACCAGGGCCGTGTACCGATAAGGGGATGCGGCGGAGGGCGGGTCGTCTCGCGCGGGCCGCCGTCGGATCGTGCGGGGGCTAGTCACACGTCCCGGTCGAGGAGGTCCCGCCAACACTCGCCTGCTCAAGCCCGCTCGCGTCGGCCATATCAGCCCGATCGGCGACATGCGTCACCCCACCGCGGCGGTCGACAACGAACACCGATTCGCGGAAGGCCTCATACCCGGGCGAGACAGGCGGAACGCCAAGCAGGAACGCTGAACCTGCCGGCTCCACGTTCACGTCACTTGGAGGCAGTTCAGCGGACCAGACGGTCGCCCCATCGCTGATGGTTCGGACGGATACGGTGGCTGGTAGGTTCGAAGGATTGCCCATTGGTCCGTTGGTGAGCACCGATGTTCCATCCCATGAGAATGCCTTGACGTACGCGCCCTGAAGCTGCGCGACGACACGGCCCCCATGAGCGAGATCTCGGATCACCGTTCCGCCACATGCGGAGTCGTCCTCGGCGATCAAGGTTCCGTCGTGCGTTGCAGCGACGCCAAAGATCGACGACCCGAGTTCGGCCGAGTACAGCAGCTTGCCCGTGGACAACCGATATTCGCCGATCCGCGTGATGAAGACGGTGAACGAGGTCGTGACGATGGCCTCGTCCGAGGTGAGACTGCACGACGCAACGGAGATGTTTCCCTGGTCGCTGAAGTCTCCAACCTGCGCAATCGGCCGCCGATTGTGTCCGGGGAGCGATACGTACAGCCAGGCCGGCGACACCATTCCAAGGGTTGTGTTCGCCGAAACCGGCACCGAGTGTTGACCAGCGGCCCCGCCATTGGGCCCAAGAACCTCACAGAGATGGCGACTGTCGTCGGCCCAGGTTCCGCCGGTGACGTTACTCGCGATCAGCTGGCCATCGGACGAGTACAGCGCGGTGCCTATCTCAACACTTGACCCGTCCGGCGATTGGTCTCCCAGTTCTCGAATCGACGCTGCGAACTCCATCCAGCCAACCGCACGACCCTGCCAATCGCTCGCGATGAGCCGCTTGGGATCGGCTGCGCCCACGGTCCAGACCACGGACACTCCGGCCGGCGGGGCTTGGTGGGCGATCGGACGAGCAGCAGACTGTCCGCCGCTGGTCGACCACGTCAAAAGCGCGCCCGGAGCCGGCGACCATTGAGGCTGGGTTCCGGGTCCCCCACCGCACCCGACCAGGGCTGCAACTGCCACCCATCCAATCGGTGCGCGCATTGCGGAGATGATGCTTCCCCGGTGCCATCCCGCGGGCTTTGCGCGTCTCATCGCCACCAACTCAACACCTCCTCCCAGTATGTCCCACTCCGTCCCACCCCCCAGCGTTTCCGCCAGCGGCCAGGCGCAAGCCAGTGGGTGATGTCGAATCCGATGGGTTGCGCGGTGTGTGCTGCGTGGTGAGCGACGGGGGCGAGACGCGACGGAGGCGGATACAGCGATGGTCATCAGTCTGCTCTTCGCGGGTCAGCGTGCTGGTGCCGCATGACAGGGGATCCGAGGCCAAGCTGCCGTCGAGTCTGTGATGACGCGAGTCGGGTCGCAACACATTTACGCGGGTGCTCGGCATCACGGTCTGCGGTGCGTATCACCCCCCGCTCGACATCGAAACCTGCCACAAGATCTCGCCGTCGAGCTCAATGGTGGTGGGACTGAGGCCGATTCGTCTCGCGACGGCAGCCGAGGCACTGTGATCGGGGTGTATGTGGGCGTTGATCACGGTGACACCTTCAGCACGGAGCCAGCCGACGAGAGCGGTGGCCTCCTCGATGGCGAAACCTCGGCCCTGCCACTCAACGCCGATGACCCATGCGATCTCGGCCGTAGCGTTCGGCTGCTCCGAGATCGTTGCTTGAACGGTTCCAATAGCCGTTCCCGCCGACCGGCTACGCACAATCCAGTTGAGCCAGAGGACGCCCGGATCGTCGGACCCCGCAATGAGCCGGGCGTATCGGGTTCGAAGCTCTTCGAGAGTTCCTGGTTGACCGCCAACAAAGTTGTGCAGTCGGACGTCGTCCAAGCTGCTCAACATCTCGTCTGCGTCCTCGGCGCGCAACGGTGACAGTGTGAGGCGTTCCGTTTGGATGTTCTGTAGGCCGAGCGCCTCGGGCAGCATCAGCTGATTCTGATCGGTCATACACGGACCGTGTCTTTGCGGGCTGTGAGTCGGCGACTCCAGCGGGTAGTTCAGCAGCGGCGCAACAGCGTTGGCGTCAGGGTCAGCCGCCAAGTGACGCCAAGAAGGTGAGCAGGCGCGGCCAGAAATCAGCCACCGCGAGCTGGTTGGCCTCAAGCGTGCCACCCAAGCTTTCGAAGTCAAAGGGACGGTAAGGGACGCCTGCGTTCACCGAGTGACCGGCGTCCTGGTAAGCGAGCAACTCGTGGGTGAACGGGAAGTGTGCCGCGTTCAGCCGGTTCTCAATCGCGAGGCCGAATGGGCACGAAGAAATAAGGGAATCGAGCCCGCCACAGTTGTGAAGGATGGGGCCATCGATCTTCTCGACCTGGATGACTTCGTCAGGGTGCCCGAGCGCTTGTGGGTCATGAAAGTCGTCCGAGTACAGAAGGGGTGCACCGTGCAAGGTCCAGGAGGCACCGTCACATTGCTGGCTGGCATCGAGGCCGCATAGGACGTTGCTGCTGGTCGTTGTCGCAATCACGGCGTGGACTAGGTTTGGGTAGTACACGCCGAGGAGGAGCGCAGCCTCCCCACCACGGGAGGCTCCGTCCACGACCAGATGGTTAGGGTCAACTCCGGGTTGGGCAGCGAGCCATTTCAAAGCCCTCTCGAAATACTCGAGAGGTATGTTCTGTTCCGTGGCGGGGATTCCGGGCTCGCCGAAATAGGCCAGAGCGAGTGCGGGATAACCATGGGAGGCAAGCGCCGCCGCATCATCATGCCCGGACAGGCCTCCTTCCGAACCCCCAAGCACGATGACTCCTGGATGGGGTGCACTCCCTGGAGGTGGCGAGAGGTAATCCCCATAGAAGCCGTCGGTGGACGGACGCAGATCGCGTTCAGATACCCCCGGCGACGACCACAGCCTTCTCAGGACCAAGTGGGCAACGTCGTGGCCGGCGACGACTGCAGTCAGCGTTACGTCGAAGCCACCGTGTGGGATGCAGAACCCGAAGTCGGTTTGACTCCCCGTAGTGGGTCTCATATTCTCGATCAGACCCATTGCGTGGGCACCGGCATAACTGCCGGATGCGGGGACTGCCCTCGCCAGATCGAGACGTCCGTTGCCGTCAGACGTGAACGTGGCTTGCGACACGTAGTGGACGCCATCGCAATCGACCGCGCTCGCGGTGATGGTGGCCCGGGCGTTGGCGGGAAGACCCGACAAAGTGATGGAAAGCGGCACATCAAGGAGCGCAGTAGGATCGTCGACGTGTATCGCGACCAACCCCGCCGCGGGGCTAGAGCACGAGGCGAGAAGCACCGCGGATACGCCGACTAAGAGGCACGCTGCTATGCGTTGCCACGGTGTCTCCACTTCATCCGCTACGAACCCAACGTGACCCGGACCGCGCATCGCTCTCCCCGCGCGCTGAGTCTTCAGCGTGGCGACGCCCAGATGCCGCCTACGTATTCATGGTAGACCGGCTGCTCCTGCGCAAACCGAGTACGGGTGGACTTGCTCGTCACAACCATGTCCCTGGGTGGGTCTCAAGTTCGTCCTGTGTGCGCTCGGTAGTGTCCGTGAACAGCCGCCTCGTATTCAGTGCCGGCACCTGGACAGGGAAAGCGTTCGCTGGAATCCGGGCTCGGACCGCGCAAGAGGGTGTCAACCGCCATCGACGCAGGCGGCTGGTTAGAGATGAGGGGATTGGCTTACCGTCCGTGAGGACAAAAAGCCGGTGGTGGGCGCAATAGGGATCGAACCTATGACCTCTGCGATGTCAATGTGCGGCTCACGGGCCTTGAGATCGGGCTGAGATCGCGGCTCAGGCCGAGTACCTCCATCCTTCCCCAACAGCAGCTCTTTCGGCTCCCTGGAGGCCGTTGTCGGGCCGCTGGAATGCGTTGCATTGCTGGACGAGCTTAGGCGTAGGAACTCCTTTCGCCCGCCCGCCGTTGTTCGCGGAGACTCTTTGCGGGTGTTGGCTATCACTCGGACCAAGTCGGTCCGGCAGGTAACGGGGACGGCGGGACCACTACCGTGGCTCACGATTCGATGTGAGCTGTAGCGTCGTTAATCAAGAGCCTTTGTGTCCTGAGACACTAGTGTCCGTCGGCGAGCATCCCACGGCAAGGGTCCTTGATTACAACTCCCTTCGGTTTTCACCTCGGGCGGTGCTACAGTCGTGTGCTATGTGGCGTCACGATCGGTCGGTTCTGAGTAGCGGCTTCAGCAAGGCTCGGACCCGGAGCCGACGACTGGCGGTCGTCGCACTGATGGCGATCGTTGTGTAAGCCTTGCAACATCTCATTCCCAACACCGCTTTGGCGGCCGGAGGTGGCGATGGATGCAATCCCGGACGGCCGAGCTACCTCGCCCGGAATGATGATGGCGAATACCGCAACCTTGGCGTGGGAGTACCCGACGGAGTTATGGCAAGTGAGAAAAACTACTCCCCGTGGGTTGATCCATCACTACCAAAGGTGTTCGGCGCCGCATGGGTGATGCTGGCGGATAGCACCAGTACGCTGTATGCGCAATTGGGATGGATCGAGTATGCCGGTGGTGTTCGGCGCCTTTTCTCAGAGGCAGGAAACGCTACTACGGGCAACTTCAACATTCAATACTACAATCCGACTCCAGCAATCAATTCGGTGACTACCGTCGAGGTTTCGTATCAACCCAACAACAACGATCGCTACGACTACTATGTCAATGGAACAATATACGGTGCACAGCGGCCCTCTCGCGAGCTTCACACCCGCGTTGGCTGAGATCGCCGGTGAGACTACGTCCTTCGATACTCAAATGCCCGGTGGGTATAAGACTGACAATACAACGTATCAATCGTGGACCAGCGAGCGTGTTTGGTATCCGGTGACGGGTGGAAACTGGCACTACTTCAACGAGAACTGGAATACAGCTCATGTCGTAAACACGAATACCTCCATATATGGCTACTCGAACTACCCGAATGCATATCTAGACTCGCAGTACATTTGGGATTGGGCATGCCCGTACTAATTCGGACGCGCGTTGCCGTTCGGGGATCACTGGCTTTGCTGTGCCTCATTACGATCATTGGCGTGACCTCTTGTCGAGCGCTGGGCGGACCAGCCGCTGCGAACCCCACCGCCTCGCCGTCGCTTCAGAGTCCGCCGCCTATTCCGATCGCCGTGCTGGCCGCCCACGGCATCGTGGTGTCCATCGCGCCGCCGGGCACCCAAACGACGGTTTCGCAAGCTGAGGCGGCAACTCTCGCGCTCGAGCAGTTCGCGCCGGGTAGCACCCTTCTTAACGGGGCACTAATGAGCGTTACGAAGGACAACACGCCCGAGGGTTTCTGCTGGGTCTTCTCGATCAATCCCATTGGCGTCATTGGTTCGGCCCCTTTGCCGACGGGAACTCAGACTGCACCGCCACCTCGTTCGGCAAATTACGCGGTCGTTGCCATCGATGCTTCAACCGGCGCAGTCGTTCTGGCTGACGCTGGTCGCGATCCCAGTCTGCCGGACTTGCCGACACTCACTCCCCCTTCGCCGACTGGACAGTTGTCTCCGACTCCGAGGTAAGCCGCCCCCTTTCGTATCGATCACCGGTTACCAGGATTGTCTCGGCAAGAACCAGGGAGGGGTTCCAACTAGATTTGCTCAACAAGTGGGGGTCAACCGAGCGCTGCGCGCTCGATTGTGGCCGGCGGTGCGGATCCAGGGGTTTTGACCAACGCACGGGACACATCGCCTGGTGCTACTGGGACGAACGGGTCGACCTGGTAGGGGTTTGACCTTGGGGTCTGACTCCGCCGATCCTGCGGCGATCGCGGGTATGCAAACTCGTAGGCAAAGCTAGCTTCGCTGCCACCGACCTTCACGTACCCTCGAAACGGGGCACGGATCCGGTTCCGTGGGCGGCTCCCCGGCGGTCACGCCACGCGCGTGCCTCTGCAAACGATTAGACGGCGCCGACGTTCATCGCCATTTCGTGACGCAAGAAGGTCGGGCGCACCAGTAGGTGCAAGTGTGTGTGATGTGAAGGCGCGATGTCGGGAGAGAAGTGCGATGGATGCGGAGGAAAGATGTGGGGAGAGGAGGCGGCTTTAGGCGCGGGAGGATGTGAATGAGGGCGTTGGGTGCGGAGGCTGGCTTGGGTAGCTGGCTCGGCAGGGGTGTGTGTGGTTTCGGAGCGGGGCTGTTCACCCCGGCCGGCGCGTCGCGGTTATCGAGCCATCCCGGGGTGGGGGGACCAACCCAGCCGCTTGGCCCGCTTCCGCTCCTCTCGCTGCCGGCGCCTGTGCTCCGCGCGGGTCAGGTGCGGGGACGTCAGCAGAACCACCGCGCGCTGGGCGCTTTCCTGCACCGGCGTCCACGGACCGCCCGGCGCCTGCGCTCGAGCGCACTCCTCGGCTGCAGCGGCGATCTGGCGCCATGCGGCAACGGCCGCGGGCGTTGGGGCGGGCGCCCCACGGAGCACGTGGAGTCTCTCTGCGGCTGCGAAGGCGCTGTCCCAGCGGCGCAGAGCCCGGCGCACAGCGGCCTGGCGGGCGCGTTCCTCGCGCGCGGTGGCACGAACGCCCGCCGGCGCGTCCCGGCGCGTCTCCCAGAAGTCCGCTCCGGAGAGACGTAACTGCCCTCTGGGGTGTGGCCATCGCGGCAGCGACTCGGGTTGGCCCTGGCGTCGACGCCGGTAGGCAGCGGCCCGACACGCTGGACCGCAGAGGCGCGCCGGTCGCCCGCGCGTAGTTCCGAGACGCAATGGCTCGCCGCACGCGGCGCACAACCCGTGCGAGTTGTCAGGCATGCAATGGCCTCAACGCGTCTGGCCGCTCTGGCCGAAATGCTACATCGCACGTCGAAAATGTAAGCGCTGCGTGAGCGCTTTCCCATTACGCTGAATGCGCCGTCCTTCCCATGCACGAAACTCAACTGTCCCTTGACATGCAGCGTCCGCTGTCGTCGACGACGTCCTCCCCCACCGTCGCGGCGGTTCCCGACTCACGTCGCGAGTGGATCTGGGACGGGGAGCGTCAGGCGTTCGTCGCGGGCACCCTGCGAGAGGCAATGCTCGTCCGCGGTTTCACGCCTCACTCTTTGGCTGTATCCGCACGAGTGGCGGAGAGCACCATGTACAACGCCCTGGCGGGCCGGCCCACGCGTCTGCGCACCGCCCGTCGGGTGCTCGAGACGCTTGCCGGCGTTGAACCCAAGTTCGAGCTCAGCCGGCTCGCCCGAGCGGCTACGTCCTGAATCGGGCGAGCGCGGCTACCGCTTCCAGGTCGGAGGCGGTGTAGTAGCGGCGGACCATCTCGACCGACTCCCAGCCGCCCAGGAGCTGGAGGTGGAACATCGGAATGCCGGCGTCGGCGCACCGAGTCGCCCAGGTGTGGCGGAGTCGGTGTGGATTGCAGCGCACCCCGGCGGTCTTGCCGATCCGCTGCATGAGCTGTTCGACACCCCAGGTGGTGAGCGCATGGTCAGCGTCCGACAGGAACACGTCGCGCAGGTGGCTCGCCGGCCGCTCCTTGATCGCCCACTCGAGCAGGTCGCGGGGCAGGTTCCGGTAGGTGTCTCGGAAGCCGACGATCCGATCCCGTCGCCCCTTGGTGAGCGTGCGGTTGTGGATGTTGCCGACGATCGTCAGCTTTGCGGGGCGGCCCTTGAGGCCCTCCAGGTGGTCCGTGGTGAGGGCGCACAGCTCACCGACGCGGAGTCCGGTGGCGAGCAGCGTCATGGTGATCAGGCGGTCACGGCCAGGTTTGGCGGCTGCGACCACCCGAGCCTCGTCGTCCGGGCTCAGCGCCATCGGCAGCTTGCGCTTCGGAATCCGTGGCTTGGGCAGGTCTCGCCCGTCGCTCAGGAGCGGCGCCTCGAACCCGGGCCGTTCCTTGCAGAACTTGGCGAGAGACCGCGCATAGCAGCGGAACTTCATCAGGGTGGCGGGCTTGAGCACGTCCGCGTGGACGGTCATGTACTCCCGGAAGCTCTCGGTGCTGAGCTGGTCGACGTACACGAAACCGTCGGTCGCTCACCCGGCTGGCCCCTCCGCGGAGCCTTCTCCACGGCGAGCTGGCCGCCCGTCGCGGTGTCGTAGTAGTCGCGGCGCTGGGTCTTAGGCGCCGGCACGAAGGCTGTGGCCATCGACAGCAGTTTATTACAAGGACACAGACTCGCTCGGGGACAGCAACATCTTACGTTTTTCTGGAGGCAGTCGGCGGACCGCTGGAACCGGCTGGGCTGTATTCAAAAAGCCGATGGTGGGCGCAATAGGGATCGAACCTATGACCTCTGCGATGTCAACGCAGCGCTCGTACCAACTGAGCTATGCGCCCCTGGCTCGCAATCGGCAAGCGTGAGCGCCGTCGATGATACCAGTGCCTCCGCCCCGCTCACGGATGGGTCAGTTCAGACCCAGGCGACCGGCTGGGTCTTCCGGCCCGTGGCGTGCTGGGCGGCCTGCAGATCGTTCACGGTCACCTCGACCCGAAGCACACCTTCGCAGCTGTGGCAGATGAGGTTGAAGGACTCGGGGCGGACGATCTGACGGGCAATGGCCTGCCGGTGCCCGCAGCACTCACACGTGACGACAGCTCGCATGACTCCTCCGCCAGGGCCGGCCAATCCGGCCCGCAAGGCCTCCGAGCTTCGCACCGGGATTCGATCGGGCCGCCCAATCCACCGCTCCGCGACACCGTCGTTGCAGATTTGCGATCAGACGTGGTCGGCGCTCGCGGCTGGACCCGGCAATGGGTCCGGCTCGAGAACATGGAGGCGCTCCCATCCGAACCAGCGGACCGCGACCGCGACGAGGATCAGGATCGCGCCAAGAGCGGCGACCACGCGAGCCACACCGATCAGGTCGGAAATGACCCCGGCGAGGAGCAGCGGGATCGCGACCGCCGCGTTGATCACGGTGAAGATGCCGCCAAAGATCCTTCCGCGGCTCTCGGTGTCCGTCCGTTCCTGGAGGACGGTGAACCCGGGGATGAGCATCGCGCCGAGCGCGCAGCCGAACAGCACCGCGACCACCACGGCCAGCGGGACCATCAGTCCGGAGAGCCCATGGCTGCGGAACACGTCCGGCACGATCCCCATGATGAGCAGCGACAGGCCTGCGGCGCTGATCGCCCCGACGAGGGTTCTGGGCCGCGGGAAATTCGGGCGCTGACCGAGCACCGCGGCAGTCGCGATGAGTCCGAACATCGCGGGCACGAGCACGATGTAGGTCTCGTTGTCGGACCGGTTGAGCACCTCCACGAGATAGACCGGACCGAGCGCGAAGATGGTGAAGACGACCACGATCGCGAGCGCGAGCTGGTACAGACCCAAGCGCAGCGGCGGGCTGTTGCGCAGGATGTCCATGCCGTCGCGCAGCTCGCGCAGGATGTTCGGCGACGGCCCGGTGCTCACCTTCTCAGCACGCAGGCTGACGCTCACCTTCCACACCGACAGCGCGGCAAGGCCGAACAGGCCGGTGGCGATGTAGAAGGGCGCCTGGTTGCCGAAGAAACCGATCGCGATCGTCGCGGCGGGGACGCCGAGGACGAGCGTGAGGATGACCGTTGTCATGAACAGCGATGTCGCCTCGGTGATCTGCTGCCGGTTCACCAGCGACGGGATGCTCGCCGCCTCGGCGGGTGCGAAGATCTGTCCGGCCGAGCTGAAGAACAGGGTGATGACGATGAGCGGCCACGCCTGCCCTCGCAATGCGGGGATCAGCTGCGCGAGCGGGATCAGCAGGATCAGCGCGCCGCGAACGACGTTGGTGCCGACCATGAGCAGGCGCTTGTCGTGCCGGTCCGCGTAGACACCGGCCGGAGCGCTGAGCAGGACGCTCGGCAGCGTGTAGGCGATCATGAGCACCGACTGCAGCGACGCCCGGCCGGTGAGCGTGTACATGAAGACGAGCAGTGTGAACATGAGGAACTTGTCGGCCAGCTGCGAGGCGAGCTGCGCACCCCAGAGGTAGCGGAAGTCGCGGCGGCGCAGCACCGCGGCGAACCCCTGGCGCTGCTCCGGCGCGGCAGAGGTCGCGGGGCGCGCAGCGTGGAGCGGCGCGACCGCGGTGTCGTCGTCGGACGGGGCGGTGGCGCGGGTGATGGGCTGCCTCATCGCGTGACCAGCCTCACCTCCGCGACAGCGCGAGCGAGGAGCTCCCACTCATCGAGGCGAAGCGTACCCGGCCGGCGGCCCGGATCGATGCCGGCGCCGGCAAGTGCGATGCCGGCGCCCTCGAGGTCGCCCCCGAGCGCACGCGAGACGCCGTTGCGCAGTGTCTTGCGGCGCGACTGGAACAGCGGCTTGGCGAGCGCCAGCATCGACGCCCGGATCGCGGGATCGGCCTTTGGCGACGGCACGATCCGGATGATCGACGAGTGGACCGCGGGTGGCGGATCGAAGGCGTCCGGCGGCACGTCGAGGATGCGCTCCACCTCGGCGAGCGACCGGATGGCGACGGTCGCGAGGCTCCAGTCTCCCGGCCCGGCGGCGAGCCGGGCCGCAACCTCGCGCTGGACGAGCACCACCGCACGCGCGGGTGGCTGCTCCGCCTCGACGAGGCGCATGAGCACGAGCCCGGTCAGCTGGTAGGGCAGGTTGCCGGTCGCGAGCCACCCGGCGGTGAACCCCAGCGCGGCAGGATCAAGAACGCGCGCGTCCACCTCGAGCACGGTGACGTTGCCGTTCCCCCGCTGGGTGATCCGCGCGCCCGCGACGCACGCGGGGTCGATATCGATGGCGACCACCCGGCGTGCGCGCACCGCGAGCGCGCCGGTGAGCGTTCCGAGACCGCACCCGATCTCGAGCACCTCGCTGTCGGGACCGGGGTCGAGCGCCTCGACGATGGCATCGAGCACGTCGCGATCGACGAGGAAATGCTGGCCGAGGCTGGTGTCGCGGTGGAGCCCGACCCGTCGCGCCACCGCCGTCAGGGTCGGGGGATCGGTGAGGTCGAGCGGGTGGCGGGCGCGGTCCGCGCGCGCTCCGTCAGGCACGCGCCGCAGCCGTTCTGGCGGTGGTGATCCCGAGCACGCGGTGGGCGGTGCGAGTGGTCGCCGAGCACACCTCCTCCACCGTCGCGCCGCGGATGCGCGCCACCGCCGCCGCCGTGATCGCGACTCGCTCCGGAAGGTTCGGCTTGCCGCGTTCCGGTGCCGGGCTCAGGAAGGGTGAGTCGGTCTCCACGACGAAGCCGTCACCCGCGACGGAGCGGGCGGCATCCTGAATGCCCTCAGAACGCGGAAACGTGACGATGCCGGAGAACGAGGCGATGAATCCGAGGTCGGCACATCGCCGCGCGAAGGCGGCGTCGCCGCTGAAGCAGTGCATGATCCCGCGGCTCCCGGGCACCGCCGCGACGGCGGCGAGCACCTCATCGTGCGCGTCGCGGTCGTGGATGAGCACCGGCTTGCCGGCGTCCCGGGCGAGCTCGAGCATGGCGCGAAACGACCGCTGCTGGATGTCGAGCGGCACCTCGTGGTAGCCGGGACGGAAGAACAGGTCGAGTCCGACCTCCCCCACCGCGACAGCCTTCGGGTGGTGCAGCAGCGCCGCGAGCGCGTCCAGCTGCCGGGCGTCCGGGGCACGCCTCTCGTGCGGGTGCCATCCGCAGGTGAAGTACACCCCCGGGTGCGCCTCAGCGATCCGGCGGTTGCGGTCCGTGTCCTCCAGGTTGAGGCCGACCGAGATGATCTCGTCGACTCCGGCCGCCGCCGCGCCCTCGAGTGCCTGGGTGAGCAGGCCGCGCTCCTCGAGGAGGACGAGGTGACAGTGAGTGTCGAAGAGTGGCGGCAGGCCCTCGCTCACCGACGGGCTCCGACCACCACCGTGCACTCGCCGCGCGGCGGTCGCGCGGTGAACTCCTCCACCAGCGTCGCCGCGGTACCGCGGTGCAGTGTCTCGTGGAGCTTGGTCAGCTCGCGCGCCACCACGACCGGACGCTCACCGAGCACCGGCATCGCGAGCCGGAGCGTCTTGGTGATCCGCATCGGCGATTCGAAGAACGCGATGGTTCGATCCTCGCGCATCGCATCCTCGAGGACGCGGATGAGCTTCCCGGCGGTGCGTGGGAGGAAGCCGAGAAAGCAGAACGCGCTTGCGGGAAACCCGCTGGCAGCGAGTGCGGCGGTGAGCGCCGATGCGCCTGGGATGGGTGTCACGCGATGCCCGCCGTCCAGCGCCGCGCGCACCAGGATGGCGCCCGGGTCGCTCAGCGCCGGTGTCCCCGCATCGGTGCAGAGTGCAAGGGTCTCGCCGCGCTCGAGCCGTTCGATCAGCTGGGGCACGCGCCGGCGCTCATCGAAGGCGGGCAGGGACAGCACCGGCTTGCGCACGCCGTGCGCCGTGAGCAGCGCCCTGGTGCGCCGTGAATCCTCGGCGATCACCGCGTCGCATTCCCGCAGCACGCGCAGCGCCCGCAGCGTGATGTCTTCGAGATTGCCGATCGGCGTCGCCACAACCGCGAGCGTGCCGGTCAGATCGCTCATCGACCCCAGTCCCGCGGGTAGCGGAACTCCCGGTCGATGGTGCGGTTGCTCAACTTCGCAATGACAGGTGGCCGTCGCTTGTACTGGCTCCCGCGTACGCGCGCGACGATCTGGTCGACCTCGGACGGATCGAACCCGAGCGCGATGACCTCGGCTCGGCTCCGCCGCTCGTCGACGAGCAGATGGAGCACCTGGTCGACCACCGCGTAGCGCATGCCGAGCTCGTCCTCGTCGGACTGCCCGACCCACAGGTCCGCGCTCGGCGGCTTGGTGAGCACGGAGTTCGGCAGGCCGAGGGCGCGAGCGAGCGCGTACACCTGGGTCTTGTAGAGGTCGCCGATGGGGTTCAGCGCGCTCGCCATGTCACCGAAGAGCGTTCCGTAGCCGAGCAGCAACTCGGTCTTGTTGGAGGTGCCGAGCACGAGCGCCCGCTCCGCCATGGAGTGGTCGTAGAGGATCGACATGCGTTCGCGCGCCATCTTGTTGCCCCTGCGCGTGCGGTCCGCGTCCGGGAAGCGGTCGAAGTAGGCGTCCACCTGCGGCGTGATGTCGACGACCTTGGCGACGATGCCGAGGCTGTCGCAGACCGCGAACGCATCGATCTGCGACTGCGGATCGCTGCTCCGGTAGGGCATGAAGATCGCGACGATGTTGTCGGTGCCCAGCGACGACACCGCGAGCGCCGTCACGAGCGCGGAGTCGACGCCTCCCGAGAGCCCCACGATGGCGCGCTCGAATCCCACCTTGCGCACCCCGTCGGCGATGAACCCTCGGAGTCGCTCGATGACGAAAGCGGCGTCAACCGCGAGCGCGTCGGCGTCGGAGTCGATCGGTCTCGGCGTCGTTGACATCGTTTCGTTCGTCGCGCAGGAGTGGATAGGCCACGCGCGCGCGCCGGATCGCGCTGCGCTCGAGGCTGTGGAAGAGCACGGATTCCTGCGCGCCCTGCACCTCGGCGACAACCGCCCCGACCGGGTCGACGACGCGCGAGCCGCCCCAGAAGCCCACGCCGTCCTCAAATCCGGACCGATTGCAGTACAGGACATAGGTGGTGAAGAGCTGCGCGTAGGTCCGGGTCATGACGTCGTAGCTGCTCGCCGTGCCCACGCTCTCACCCTGCAGGAGGCCGCGTCCGGGAGATGCGGACGGGCAGATGATGAGGTCCACGCCCTGCCGGGCCAGCAGGACCGCGGCTGAGGGGTGCCAGAGGTCCTCGCAGATGAGGATGCCGGCACGCCAGTGATGCTCCGGGTGACCTCCGAGCGGCACGTCGAAGGCGCGGAATCGATCCCCCGCCGCGAGGTAGCGCTGCTCGTCGAAGAGCCCGTAGGTCGGGAGATACACCTTGCGGTGCACGTGGATGACCTCGCCACCGCTGAGATAGAGCGACGCGTTGTGGAACTGATGCCGCTCGCTCTCCAGGATCAGCCCGGCGACGATGTCGATGCCGCTCTCGCGGGATGCGTCGCGGAGCGCGCCGACCTCGGCCGAGTCGAGCGACAGCGCCACCTCGGGGACCTGGTCCTTGAGGAAATACCCGGTGAGCGACAGTTCGGGGAACACGACCAGCCCCGCGCCGGCGGCCGCGGCGCCGCCGATGATCGTCAGATGCGCCGCGAGGTTCGCGCCGACGTCACCGAGCCGCGGGTAGTACTGAGCGAGTGCGACGATCACGGCCCCGGCAGGGTTGGCGGTCGCCTCAGGTTCCGGTGCTTGCGCAGGAGCAGGCGCATCCGGGGTCGCGTCAGCGACCTCCGGGCCCGTGGGAGTCACGCCGGCTCGAGATCGTTCCAGGACCATTCGCCTGATTCTCCCACGGTCTCGGGCAATGTCCCCGAGTTCACGAAAGCGTCGACCATCGCCGGCACCCGGTCGAAGGCGGTCACCGCCATCGGCGCCGGGGGCAGAGCGCGGAGGAAACCGAGCCCGTACTGCCGGGTTCGCAGTCGCGGGTCGCAGAGCACCACCGCCCCGCGATCGGAGGCGCTTCTGATCAGGCGGCCGAATCCCTGCCGGAGCCGGATGATCGCCACCGGAAGGATGTACTCGCCGAACGGGTCACGCAGCTGCTCGGACCGGGCGCGGACCAGTGGATCGGTGGGAACGGGGAACGGCAGCTTGTCGATCACCACGCATCGGAGGCGATCACCGGGGATGTCGACGCCCTCCCAGAAGCTGCTGGTCGCGAGGAGCACCGTGCGCGGGTCGGCGAGGAAGCTCTGCAGGATCTGACGCCGCGTGCCGTCGAGCCCCTGCGCAAGGCTCGCGATGCCGCGCGCGTCGAGACGCTCCTGGAGGAGCGCCCACACCCGTTTGAGCGGTCCGTAGCTCGTGAACAGCACGAGCGTGTGTCCGTCGAGCCGCCCCGCGATGCCGTCGATGAGCGCCGTCATCTGCAGGTCGTGCACCGGATCGTCGTATGCGGTCGCGTCCTCCGGGAGGATGCAGACGGCCTGACGGAGGTAGTCGAACGGCGACGGCAGCATGAGCTCGTCCGCCGCCGGTCCGATCCCGACGCGGTTGCGGATGAAATCGAAGCCACCGCCGACCGAGAGCGTCGCCGACGTCAGCACGACGGACTCGATGGGATCGAACACGGACTCGGCGAGCGGCACCGAGACGTCGACCGGCGCCTCGTGCAGCTCCGCCTGCTCGCCGCGCATCTCGATCCAGGTGACCATGCCCACTCGAGGGCGGACGATCACGTGGTCGATGGCGGCGGCGAGGCCCTCGAGGGCGATCGCGGCGTGCTCGAGCTCATCCTCCGCGCGATCCGGCTGCGGCAGCAGATCCGTCTGGATGCCATGGATGGCTCCAGCCGCGAGCACGCCGGCGATGCGCTGGAAGACGCCCGCGGCGTGCACGGCGGAGCGCTCCACGAACCCGAATCCGGGGTCGCCCCGGATCGCTTCGGAGAGACCGACCCTCCCGTTGGTCGCGTGCTCGCCGCCGAGCTTCGCGGACATGAACCCCTTGGCATCGCCGAAGAGACGCTGTCCCGCCTCACGGCAACGGTCGAGGTCGGCGCCGAGCGCGGTGCCGGGCTGGGTCGGGAGGCGATCGAGGATGAGCGTCAGATCCGAGATGCGCACGGTCGCACCGAGCTGCTCGGTCGCGACCGACTCGAGGTGGTGCGCCTCGTCGATGACCAACGCATCGTACGGACCGAGCACCTGCCCCTGACGCTCGTTGCCGGCGAGCAACAGCGCGTGGTTTGTGACAACAATGGCTGCATCAGCAGCGTTGCGGCGCGCCGCCACCATGTGGCAGCGCGCGTTCTGCCAGTTGGCGCAGGCGGGACCGAGGCAATCGGTGACGTCGGATGCGACGCGGCGCCAGAGCTGCTCCTCGTCGCCCGCCAGCGCGAGCTCCGAGCGGTCACCGGATCGCGTGGTGGCGAGCCACGCGAGGATCTTCAGCTTGAAACGGATCGACACGACGTCTGGCTCGCGCCCGCCGGCATCCGGAGCGGCGAGGAACCGCCGCCAGCGTCGCAGGCTCAGGTAGTGATTCCGACCCTTGAGCACCGCGACCGCCACCGGCTCGTCGAGCATCCCTGCGACGGCCGGCAGGTCACGGTCGGCGAGCTGCTCCTGAAGGTTGATCGTGTGGGTCGCAACCACGGCGCGCTTGCCGGTTCGTGCCGACCAGAGCGCCAGCGGGGTCAGGTAGGCGAGCGACTTGCCGACCCCGGTCCCGGCTTCGACCATGAGCCGCCGCTTGCGCTCGAGTGTCTGGCCGATCGCCATCGCCATCTGGAGCTGGGCCTCGCGATACTCGTATCCTTCGCGGGCGGACAGCGGGCCGTCGGGCCCGAGGAGCGTCGCCGCCGCCTCTCCCACGCTGCCGCTGCGCGACGTCATCGGCGATGGAGCCGTGTGCCGCACCGCCTTCGGTGGTGCCGAAGCCTTGCTGTGGTCGACCGGAGGCGGGGCGTCGACCCCGGCACGCAGGATGACGTCGCTGAGGAAGGCGTCGAGCGCACCGGGAGCCTGAGCGGCGACGCGGCGCATCTCGGTCACGGTCGCCTCGGGGAGGGCCCGGCCGGCGCCGACGAGGACCCGGAACAGGTCGCCGGTGGCTCTGGCGTCGCTGAGCGCCCGGTGCGGGCGCTCGTGCGCGATCCCGAGCCGGCGGCTCAGGAGCGGGAGGCTGTGGCTCTCGTAGGTCGGCAGCAGGATGCGCGCGAGGTCGAGCGTGTCGTAGATCAATCGCGATCCGAACGACTCGGAAAGGAGCGCCCGGAGGAAGAGCAGGTCGAAGGTTCCCCCGTGGGCGATCAGCGCGGCGTCGCCGCAGAACCCGGCAAGGCGCGCGGCCGCCTCGGCGGGCGGTGGGGCGCCGAGGACGTCCTCGTCGCTCAGGCCGACCAGGCGCTGGATCGCCAGCGGGATGGGCATCTGCGGATCGACGATGACCTGGAGCTCGTCGATCTGATGCAGGCAGGCGTCGTAGCGCACGGCGCCGACCTCGAGGAGCCGGTCGCTGCGGGGCGAGAGCCCGGTGGTCTCGAGATCGAACGCGACCAGGTGGTCAGGGTGCGACTCGCCCCCGGTCACGCGGCGGGAGAGCTCCCGCCGAGGGTGAGCGCGTCCGCTCCCACGGGCCGACGCTCCCTGGGGAGCAGTGCGATCACGCGCTCCATCATGATCGCGGCGGCTTGTTTGCTGGAGAGCCGCCGGCCGTCGGGTCCGAGCGGCGGGAGGTGGAATGGCTCGCCAATGCGGATCTCGACATCCGCCGGCCGGGGCATCCAGGCGCCGCGCGGTATGACCCGCTCCGCTCCCCAGCTCGCGACCGGGACGACGAGCGCACCGGAGTGACGCGCGATGAACCCGGCGCCGGCCTGGATCTCGCCCATCACGTGCTCGTCCCACGATCGTGTCCCCTCGGGATAGATCAGCAGCACGTGTCCGCCCGCGAGAACGGAGAGCGCCGTCCGGAGCGCGCCACGGTCCGCCGTGTGGCGCACCACGGGGAAGACGTGATTCCGGCGAAACAGCCATCCGAGGAGCGGATTTCGGAAGAGCTCGCTCTTCGCCATGTAGAAGACGTCATAGCGCGGGATGAAGACGCCGGTGAGGGCGGGCTCGACGGTGCCCACATGGTTGCCGATGACGAGCACGGCGCCGCGTCGCGGCATGCGCTCCATGCCGTCGATGTGCATGCGCCGTCCGAGGATCAGCCACGCGAGCACGCGGATGCCGGTGCGGAAGACGACGTAGATCACGTCGACGCGGCCGCCGCCGCACGCCAGAGATCGAGCGCCGTCTGCACCACCTCGTCGATCCCGAGCACGCCGGTGTCGAGGACGTGCGCGTCGGCCGCCGGGCGCATGGGTGCGGCGCTCCGCGAGGCGTCGAGACGATCCCTGGCGCCCACCTCGCCGTGCATGAGGGCGCTGTCCGCGTTCGCGCCGCTCCCGTGCAACTGGGACGCGCGCCGCTCCGCGCGCACCGCCTCAGACGCATCGAGATAGAGCTTGAGCTGCGCCTCCGGAAAGACGACGGTGCCGCAATCGCGACCGACCGCGATGGCGCCGCCGCTCGCGAGACCCCGCTGGGCATCGAGCAGCACTTCCCGAACCTCGGGGATGCTGCTCATCGACGCCAGCAGCGGGGCATTCGCGGGATCACGGAGTGCCGGCCCGGCTTCGACACCATCGACGCTCGCGCCGCCGTCGGCGTCGTCGTGGGTGGGGTCGGTGTCGATGATCACGCTGGTCCGGCGTGCGCAGTCGATGAGCGCCGCGCGGTCGCCGGGGTCGATCCCGGCGCGTGCCGCGGCGACCATGACGCCGCGATAGAAGAGGCCGGTGTCCACGAGCGGGAGCCCGAGGGTCGTCGCCAGACGCCGGCCGAGTGTCGTCTTGCCACTCCCCGCGGGGCCGTCGATGGTGATGACCGGCGCCTTCACCGCGACCGCCGGGTTGGGCTGCGGACCGGTGCGGACATGCCCGCCGCGGTCCGCAGTGACGTGATCTCGGCGGGCCGGAGCGCCCGGGCCTCGCCCTCCGGCAGGCCGCCGAGCTCGACGGGGCCGACCGCGATCCTGACGAGGTCGCGGACCTCGAGTCCGAGTGCCGCAAACAGGCGGCGCACCTCCCGCTTGCGCCCTTCGGACATCACCACCTCGACCACCGAATCGGAACCGGACCGTCTGGCGGAGAGGGCTCGCGCGGGGCCGTCCTCGAGCTCGACTCCCTCCGTGAGCTGCTCGAGCTGCGCGGCCGAGATCGGGCGGTCGAGGGTCGCGAGATAGCGTTTGGTCACGCCGTGGCGCGGATGGGACACCGCGTGCGCGAGGTCGCCGTCGGTGGTGAGCACGAGGAGCCCACGGCTGTCCGCGTCGAGCCGCCCCACCGGCACGAGCCCGGGAACCGGTTCGATCAGGTCCATCACCGTCCGGCGCTGATACGGGTCGTGGCGCGTGGTCACGACACCGGCCGGCTTGTTGAGGACGATCGTGACGGAAACTGCGCGGGCGGGAATCCGGTGTCCGTCGACGCTCACGCGATCCACCGAGGGGTTCACGACGGCGCCGAGGTGGCTTGTGGCGCCGTTGACGGTGACCCGACCGCCGGCGATGAGCTCGTCGGCGCCGCGCCGTGACGCGACTCCGCGACGGGCGAGGAATCGATTGAGCCGCTCGGGCGGATGCGCGCTCACTCGAAGTTGGGGAGCACCACGCTCTCGGCCACCGGAGGCAGGTCGTCGATCCGCTCGAGGCCCACCAGCTGCAGAAAGCGGAGCGTCGTCCCGAAGAGACGCGGGAGCCCGGGGGTCTCCTGGCGAGCCACCTCCTGAATGAGCCGCCGCGCTGTCAGGTGTTCGAGCACCGCTTCGCAGTCCACGCCGCGGATCGACTCGATCACCGCCTTGGTCACCGGCTGGCGGTAGGCGATGATCGCGAGCGTCTCCATCGCCGCCCGGCTGAGACGCGACGGGCGCTCCGGGTGCAGCGCTCGCTGGACCGCCCACGCCATCTCCGGTCTCGTGACCAGCTGGATCGCCTCGTCGGACCGCTGGAGCATCAGCCCGCGTCCGCGGAGATCCATGGCGAGCACCCCTGCCGCACGGGCGACCGCCGAAGGGCTCCGCTCGAGAATCGCAGCGGCCTCTGCGATGCTCACCTCCCGTCCGAGCGCGAAGCAGAGCGCCTCGAGCGCGGGCGCCAGGTCCTCAGGCTCGGCCTCGGCCGTCCCCTCGGGCACGGCCGCGCGCCCGAAGACGTCGAGGACGAGGACATCATCCACGTCCGGTCACCGTGATCGGCCCGAACGCGTCGCGCTGTTCGACGGTTGCCTCGCCGCGTTTGAGCATTTCGAGCAGCGCCAGGAAGCAAGCCACCGCCTCGAGGCGGGTGGCGACACCGGCGAAGAGCTCCTCGAATTCGAGCGGCCCGAGGAGCAGGCGGTCGCGAAGCAGACGGACCTTGTCCTCCACTGAGAAGGTGATCGCGACGGGAAGGGGTTCGGTGTCGCTCAGCCGCTCCAGCACCGCCCGGAACGCCGCCGCCAGCCGTTCCGGCGCGATGCGCAGGCGTTCGACCGGGATGACCTCTGTGGAGACGAGACCGAGGAAGCTCCGGGCACCTTCGGTCGCCGCCTCCGCCAGCAACGCCTCGGCGGCCGCCTTGAAGAGGCGGTACTCGGCGAGCCGCCTCCCGGCGTCGGTGGACTCGTCGTCCTCCGGCTCGATGACGGACGTGTCCTGGTCGGGCAGCACCGCAGCAGCCTTGAGCGCGACCAGCCGGGCCAGCAGGGTCAGCGCGTCGGCGACGGCCCGCAGATTGCCCTGGCGTTCCGGGCTCTCGAGTGCGCTGCGCGCCTCGTCGACGACCGCGCTCACCGACAGCTCGTTCAGATCCAGATCACCGCGGTTCGCCCGGGCGACAAGCTCCTCGAGGCTGCCGTGGAACCCGGGCGCGTCGATGGTGATCGAGGCGGTGCCCGCTTCCTCCCGCTGCATCGCTACATGGTACGAACGCCGGGGGTCCCCCGATCGGCGCTCGCACCCTCCTCGAGGAGTTCGGCCGCCCGCGTGAGCGCGGCCTCGGTCGTCCTGCCCGACATCAACCGCGCGATCTCGCGAATCCGATCGGGCCCGGTGACCGGCGCCGTGGTCGCCTCGGGGCCACCGGGGCGGTCGAGCTTGGTGATGGTCAGATGGGAGGCCGCGCGAGCCGCGATCTCCGGGCGGTGCGTGATCGCGATCACCTGGCGCGCGCGCCCGATCCGGGCAAGCACGTCACCGACCCGCGCGGCCGTCTCGCCCCCGATGCCGGTGTCCACCTCGTCGAGCACGAGCACGGGGGCGTCCTCCTCGCTCACCACCGCGCTCAGCGCCAGCGCCAGCCGCCCGAGCTCGCCGCCGGACGGCCCCTCGTCGAGTGGCATCGGTACCGAGTCGCGATTGGGCGCCAGGCGGAAGTCGACCTCGTCGACGCCCAGGGGGCCGCAGCGCACCGGCGTGCCGTCGCCGGTGTCGACGCCGTCGACCTCGAGGCTCCGCGTCAGCACCACGCGGAATCGCGCGTGCGGGAGCTCGAGCGACCGGAGCTCGGTGGTGATCGCGCGCTCGAGGCGTCGCGCGGCTGATGCCCGCACCGCACTCAGCGCTGCCGCCGCGGCCCCGGCGTCGGAGCGGCGTGCATCAGCCGCCGCCTCGAGGCTGCCGATCGAGTTCGCCTCGTTGTCGACGCTCGTGACCAGGGCCGTGGCGCGGTCGAGCTCGACGAGCGCGCTCTCGATCGAGCCATGGCGACGGATGACCCTCGTCAGCAGGTCGAGCCGCTCCTCGATTGCCGTGAGGCGCGCCTCGTCGACGGTGATGGCATCCGCGTGGCGGCGTGCATCGAGCGCCAGCTCGCGGAGCCGGTCGACGATGGCATCCGCGTCCTCGAGGAGCGTGGCCAGCCCGGGGTCGACCGCGGCGAGATCGGCCCCCCCGCCGATCGCCGCCGCGAGCCGGTCGGCTGCGCATTGCTCGTCGCCCCCGCTCGCCTCGGCGAGCGACAGGGCGCAGCCGGCGATTCTGCTGGCGTGCCGGAGCCGGAGCCGCTCGGCCTGGAGGTCGGTATCCTCGCCCGCTCGGATCCCGACCGGTCCGAGGTCCTCGACAAGGTCGCGTGCCCGCTGCAGCTCGGCGGCGCCGGTGCTCGCCGCCCGGCGTACCGCTGTCACGGCTTCCGCAGCGGTCCGCCATGCCTGGACGGCGGCGGCGGTGGCGGCGCGCGCTGTGGCGCATTCCTGCCCGCCGAACGAGTCGAGCACCTCGCGCTGCCAGTTGCGCCGGAGCATGCGGTGGCTCGTCCCCTGCGCCGTGACGTCGACGCAGAGATCGCCGAATTCGCGAAGCACCGCCTGCGAGACGAGCGCGCCGTCGATGCGGCAGGTCGCGCGACCCGACGCGGGCACCTCGCGGGACAGCGTGATCAGGTCGTCGTCGGGAATGCCGAGCTCGGCTCGGCGCGCGCGCAGCCGCGGACCCGGATTGTCGAAGACGGCCGCGACACGAGCGACCGCCGCGCCCGCGCGCACCGCCTCGGGTTCGAGCCGGCCGCCGAGAGCGGCGCGCAACGCGTTGACACACATCGACTTGCCCGAGCCGGTCTCGCCGGTCAGCACGGTGAAACCTTCGTCGAAGGGCAGGCGAGCCTCCTCGATGACGGCGAGGTTGCTGACCCGCAGCTCACGAAGTGCCATGGCCACCTCCGCGCGCCCGGGGCACGTCGTCGTCGAGCGGCTCGAGCACCAGGTCCTTGTGAGGGATGCCGTAGCGGAATTTCTGTCGAAGCCGGGTGTTGAAGGACGGCGAGTCGGCGAAGCGGACGACCTCGAGCTCGGGGCCGGGTCTGATGACCACACTGCCCCCGTCGGCAAGCCATGCCACCGAACGGCCGTCCGCGGCGACGAAGACGCGGCCACGCTCGACCGTCACCCGGACGTCGACTTGCTCGGGGATGACCACCGGGCGGCTGATGACCGCGTGAGCGGCCAGCGGAACGACGACGACGGCACGAACTCGCGGATCCACCGGGGGGCCGCCCGCGCTGAGCGCATAGGCCGTCGACCCGGTCGCGGTGGCGACGACGACCCCATCGGCGTCGAACGCGCCGAGTAGGTCGTCGTCGACATCGACTCGCAGCCGCACGACGTTGACGTCACGTGCCCGCACGACGATCTCGTTGATCGCGAGCACGGGTTCGGCCGCGTCGTCGACGTCGATTTCGAGCAGGGCCCGGCGCTGGGTCGTGTAGTCGCCCGCGGCGAAGCGGCTGATCGCACCCGGCAGCGCGTCGATCTCGACGTCGTTGAGGAACCCGAGGCGCCCGCGATTGACCCCGACGACCGGGATCCCGAGCGGCGCCGCGAGGCGTGCTCCGTAGAGAAAGGTCCCGTCGCCGCCCAGGGTGACGAGCAGCGCGGTGCTCGACCCGTGCTCGGCCATCGCAGCTTCGGGGTCCTCGAGCGCGGTCCAGGCGGCGAATCCACACGACTCGGCGCGTTTGATAGCGGATTGCACCGCGGCGCGTTCTCCGGGGTGGAGCAGGAATCCGATGCTCGGTTCGGTGCTCATGGCTCGCTCGGTCGCGGAGATTCCACGCGCGCCAGCCGCGCGGCAACCAGCCACTCGAGGTTGCCCTTGGTCCCGCGGATGGGCGCCGGCATCGGCGCGCGCGCAACCGCACCGAACGCGGACTCGAGCCATGCCGCGAAGTCACCCGCGGCCCGTTCCGCTGCCTCGGGGTCACGGACGATGCCGCCCTTGCCGATCGCATCGCGTCCCAGCTCGAACTGGGGCTTGAAGAGTGCGACGAGATCCGCGCCGCCGGGGGCGATGAGACTGACCACCGAGGGGATCACCAGGCGCAGCGAGATGAACGACAGATCGAGGGTCACCAGGTCGGGCGCCGGACCGGGCAGCCCTGAGAGGGAACGCAGGTTGGTCCGATCCATGACGCGAACCCGAGGATCGGTAGCCAGGCGCGGGTCGAGCTGCCCGCGACCGACGTCGACGGCGTAGACGAACGACGCTCCGCGGCTGAGGAGCACGTCGGTGAAGCCCCCCGTCGACGCGCCCGCGTCGAGGCAGACCCGGCCGCCGCATTCGATGCCGAAGGCATCCAGTGCAGGAGCCAGCTTCAGCCCTCCCCGGCTCGCCCAGGGGTGATCACGTCCGACCAGGCGGATCGCGGACGTGGCGGCGACGCGCTGATCGACGCTCGTGGCCCGCGAGCCGTCGACCTCGACCATCCCGGCGGCGACGAGTGCCTGGGCGCGCTCGCGGCTCGGCGCGAGGCCGCGGGCCACGAGCTCGAGATCGACCCGCGTGAGCTGCGGCACGGCTGTCATGGCCCCCATCTATACCACATCTGTGTGTATTCGCGCCGTCAGAAAGGCACGTCGTCGGGATCGATTCGTGGCAGCGTCGTGCGCACGGGAGCCACGGCGACCGGTGGGGCCTGGCTCTCGGGGGGCGGCGTGCCGCCGGCGTCCAGGGGGCGCTCGCCGATCGCGCCGCCGGCGCTGACCACGAGCTGATTCACCCGCGCCTCGGTGCGCGCGAGCAGGTCCGCGCAGTGCTGCGCGAGCACCGCTCCCCGCTCGTAGGCGCCGATCGCCTCCTCGAGGGCGATGCTGCCGCCTTCGAGCTTGGTGATCAGTGTGTCGAGCTCGGCAAGGGCCGCTTCATAGGTCAAGGCCGTGATGCCTTCCTCCGCTGGGCTGGTCATCGGTCCACTGATTTCGGAATGGCATCGTACATCTGTTCGTCGTTCGATGTGGCGCCGGCGTCGATCCGCTCGACGGTGCTCTCGAGGCTGCCGTGCCGGAGCACGGTGCGCAGGCGCGCTCCCGGCGCGACCGTCGAAGCGTCGGTGAGGACTTGCCCATCGGCATCGGAGGTGATCGAGTAGCCGCGCTCGAGGGTGCGCCTCGGTGAGAGCGCCGCGAGGCGCGCCGTCCGGGTGGTGAGCGCCGCGCGCCGGGCCACGGTCACACGGACGGTTGCCTCCTGAAGACGTTCGGTTGCCCGGTTCAGGCGGAGCCGTTCGATCTCGACGCGGCGCGACGGATGGGCGACGGCGAAGCGCGATGCCTGCCGGTCGAGGGCTCGCCGTTTCAACGATGCCTCCTGCATCAGCGCCTGGCGCAGGCGCAGCGACGCGATGTGGACGCGATCATGACCGACGCTGACGAGCGCGGTGATGGCCATCCCGAGGCGTGCCCTGCGTGCGGCGACGTCGTCCTTGAGCAGGACGACGCTCGGCGCAACCAGCTCCGCGGCCGCCGAGGGCGTCGCCGCGCGACGGTCCGCGGCAAGGTCGGCAACCGTGGTGTCGGTCTCGTGACCGACGCCCGTGACGACGGGGAGTCGCGTGGACCGGATCGCGCGCGCCAGCGTCTCGCTGTTGAACGCGATCAGGTCCTCCAGCGAACCTCCACCACGCACGAGCAGGATCACATCGGCGTCGGGCACCCGGTCGGCACGTTGCAGCGCGCGGATGAGCGTCTCCACCGCGCCGTCACCCTGCACCGTCGCCGGTGAGAGCACGACGCCGATGCACGGCGCGCGGCGAGCGATGACCGTGCACACATCTCGCAACGCGGCGCCGCTGCGCGATGTGACCACCACCACTCGGCGGGGCAGCAGCGGCAGGCGGCGCTTGCGCCGCTCGTCGAAGAGCCCCTCGGCGCTGAGCCGTTTCTTCAGTTGCTCGATGCCAAGCGCGAGCGCTCCGACGCCGCTCGGTTCCAGCCGGTCGACATACAGCTGATAGCGACCCTGCTGCCCGTACACCTGCACCGATCCGTGCGCGACCACGGTCATGCCGTTGTCGGGCCGGAACGGAATCTGCATCGCATGGGTGCGAAAGCAGACGCACGAGACCGCCGCGTGCGCGTCCTTCAGCGTGAAGTACAGGTGGCCGGAGACGTGCGCCTTGAGGTTGCTCACCTCCCCTTCGACCAGCACGTCCTCGAGCTCGGGACGCGCAGCGAGCGCGTCGCGCACCAGCACGGTGAGGTCACTGACCGAGCAGGCCGTGCCGGTCACACCCGCTCCTGCGCGACATGGCCGAGCACACCGTTGATGAACAGCGCGGCCTCGTCGCCGGCATACGCGCGTGCCAGCTCGATGGACTCGTCGATGACCACGGGAACCGGCGTCGTCTGCATGTAGAGCAACTCGAAGGTTCCGAGGCGAAGCACCGCGCGCTCCACCTTGCCGAGGTCGACGAGCGACCAGTGCTCCATCGCGGCGGCGAGCGCCGTATCGATGGCGTCGAGATGGTCGACGCACCCGACGACGATCGTGCGCGCGAACGCTCGCACGTCCGCGGTGGCGCGAAGGTCTTCACCCTGGTACCGCAACGCGAAGTCGGGATCCTTGGCCGTGCCCTCGATCTCGAAGAGCACGCGGAGCGCGAGCTCACGACCACGCCGCCGGCGCCCCGTGCCTGACACGGCAGGGGTCACGCGAAGGCGACCTCGCTGACGAAGACGTTGACCTCCTCGACGCGGAGCGCGAGCATGCGGTCGATCGCGTCGGCGACGCGCCGCTGCACCTCGGCGCCGACCACCGGCACGTTGCCACCCGACTCCATCACCACATAGAGGCTCAGGTGCAGGGCGTCGTCCCGCAACTCGACCCGCACCCCGCGATGGGCGTGCGACCGGCGTACGATCCGATCGAACTGCTGGCTCCCCGGCGTGTACATCGCGTGGATTCCGGGCACCTGGAGCGCCGCGAACGCAGCGATCGATGCCACCACCTCGTTGGCAACGCGAGTCGTCCCGAGCTGGCGCCGGCCGTTCACGGTCGGGCGCAGCTGGAGCTGGTCGGGATCCTCGCCGTCGGTCACGCGCGCTCCACGTAGCGGCCCGTGCGCGTGTCGACCCGGATCAGATCGCCCTGGTTCACGAACAGTGGCACGTCGACCGCGAGTCCCGTTTCCACGACGGCCGGTTTGAACGACGCGTTGGCGGTGTCGCCCTTGAAGCCGGGCTCGCTCTCGGTGACCTCGAGCACCACGGATGTCGGCAGGTCGACGCCGAGGACGCGGTCGTCGAAGCGAAGCAGGAACAGCGTGTCGTTCTCCTTGAGATAGTGCACGCCGTCGCCGAGCTGCTCGGGGCTCAGCGTGATCTGGTCGAACGTCGTGTTGTCCATGACCACGTAATTCTCGCCGTCCTTGTAGAGCAACTGAGCCTCGGTCCGCTCGATGCGCACGCGGCCGAACTTCTCCTCAGGGCGGAAGGTCTCGTCCGTGACCGCTCCGGTGGTGACGTTGCGCAGCTTGGCTCGAACCACGGCGGTACCGCGACCCTGCTTCATGTGCGAGAAGTCGATGACCTCGAAGAGGTCGCCGTCGCGCTCGACTGTCGCGCCCGGGCGCAGGTCGGAGGCGGTGATCATGCGGTGCTCCCAGTGGTCGGCCGGTCGTCGAGCAGCTTAGCCAGTCCCTCGACTGCGAGGACGTAGCCGTGCAGCCCGAGGCCCGAGATCACGGCCACCGCCGCCTCCGCGGAGAGCGAGACGCGGCGAAACGGCTCGCGAGCGAGGATGTTCGACAGGTGCACCTCGATCACGGGGCCGCTGAAGCCGCGCACGGCGTCGGCCAGGACCACGCTCGTGTGGGTCAGTCCACCCGGGTTGACGATGCAACCGGCGCTGCGCCCGCGTTCCGACTCGAGGATGTCGACCATCGCCCCCTCGTGGTTGGTCTGCTCGCAGCGAACCTCGAGGCCGAGCCCGGCAGCGCGCTCGCGGACCGCCGACTCGATCTCGGCGAGGGTCACCGTGCCATACACGTCGGGCTCCCGCTCGCCGAGGCTGCCGAGGTTGGGTCCGTTGAGGAGCAGGATCCTGGTCACCGCGTTCGCACCGCGTCGAGCGCGGCACGCACCTCGGCGTCGGGGACATGCTGTCCCGTGCGGGGGTGACCCCTCGCCTCGAGGAGCACCCAGCCGAGGCGGTCGCCCACGTTCTTCTTGTCCGCGCTCATGTGGCCGAGCACGCGCTCGGGGTCAAACGCCGCCGTCATCGCGAGCCCGCACCGCACGATCATCTCATCCTGCCAGGCGATATCCCCGGCCGGGCAGCCGAGCGTGGCGATGCTGAGCTGACCGGCGGCGCGCATTCCGACCGCCACCGCCTCGCCGTGGAGCAGCCTGGCGCCGAAGCCGGCTGCCGCCTCGAGCGCGTGACCGACGGTATGACCGTAGTTGAGGATCGCCCGGCCACCCCCCTCGCGCTCATCGCTCGAGACGATGCGAGCCTTGATGGCGCAGCACTCGCGGATCGTCTTCGTCAGCGCGCCGGTATCGCGACCGAGGATGCGCTCGAGCTGCGTATCGAGATCGGTCGCGAGCGTGGTCTCGGCGATCATCGCGTACTTGATGATCTCGGCGAACGCGGAGCGGAAGGAGCGATCGTCCTGGCTCGCCAGCACGTCCGGGTCGCATATCACCGCGCGCGGTTGCCAGATGGCCCCGGCGAGGTTCTTGCCGCGGGGCAGGTTGACGCCCGTCTTGCCGCCGATCGCGCTGTCGACCATGGCGAGCAGCGTGGTGGGGACGTTCACCCAGGCGATCCCGCGCAGGTAGGTGGCGGCCACGAACCCGGCGAGGTCCCCCACCGTCCCGCCGCCGAGCGCGATGACGCAGTCGTTGCGCTGCAGGCCGGCGCTTCCCAGCTGAGCGAGCATGCGACCCGCCGTGGCCCAGGTCTTGAGCCCTTCGCCCCCTGCCACCTCGAGCACGGTGGTCGCGATTCCGGCGCTCCGCAGGCCCGCGACGAGGCGGTCGCGGGCCGGATGCACGGCTCGATCGGCCAACAGCGCCACCCGTGTGGCGGCCGCCGGGATGTGGAGGACGACATCATTGAGCGCCCCGGCGCGCACCTCCACGTGATAGGCGCGTTCCGCGAGATTCACGCGAACGGCGCCCTCCAGGGCGGAGATCACGCGGGAGGCGACAGCCTCCGGCTGGTCGTCGGTGCTGATCCGGACGTGCGCCGTCTGGTGGGCGCGGCTCCGGCTCGCCCGAAGCCGTGGGACGCCCGCGACCGGGGATCCACCGAGGATGGGCCGACCGGCGCCGTCACCGACTCTGTCGATGAGCACCTCGTCGGGCGCGTCGAGCCACACCACCGTGCAGAGCTCGGTGAGCAGGCGTCGAGCCGCCGGTTGCGCGATCAAGCCGCCACCGCAGGCGATGACCGCCGGGCCGGGTAGCCGGAGCGCCTGCTCCAGAGCGCCGAGCTCGAGGTCGCGAAAGTGCCGCTCGCCGTCCGAGGCGATGATCGCGGCGGGCGAGCGACCCGACGACGACGCGATCTCGTCGTCGAGGTCGACGGCGGTCCAGCCGAGACGCTCCGCGACCAGCTGGGCGATGGTGCTCTTGCCCGCTCCGGGCAGGCCCACCAGGGCGATGCGACGAACGGCGGTCATCGCAGCCGGGTGATCGCGCGGCGATGGGCGGCCGCGGCGCGCCGCAACTCGCCGGCGGTGTCGCCGCCGAACTTCTCGATCGCCGCGGCGGCGAGCACCCAGGCGAGCATCGCCTCGGCGACCACCGCGCCCGCCGGGACCACGCAGATGTCGCTGCGCTCGTAGTGGGCGTTGATCTCGGCACCGGTGTGGATGTCGACGCTGCGCAGCGGGTGCAGGAGCGTGGAGATCGGCTTGAAATGCACGAGCGCCCAGACCGGTTCACCGTCCGACACGCCGCCGGCGAGACCACCCTGGCGGTTGGTGAGGTGGTGGAAGCCGCGGTTCGCATCCCAGCGCGGCTCGTCGTGGACCTCCGATCCCGGAGACCGCGCCGCGAGTGCCGCCGCGCCGAGCTCCACGCCCTTGACAGAAGGAATGCTGCACATCGCCTGCGCGATGAGCCCGTCGAGTCGGCGGTCCCAGTGCACGTAACTGCCAAGTCCGGCCGGAACATTCGAAGCCACGACATACGCGGTGCCGCCGAGCGTGTCGCCGCGTTCGCGTGCCGCGTCGATGGCCGCCACCATCCGCGTCGAGGCGGCCTCATCCAGGCATCGCACCGGTGAGCGCTCGACGGCATCCCAGCGCACGTCCGCGTCGGGGGCATCGACGTGCACGTCGCCGATCCTGACCACGCACGAGTGGACCTCAACTCCGATCGCCGCGAGGAGCGTCCGGCCCACGGCACCGGCGGCCACTCTCGCGGCGGTCTCGCGAGCGCTGGCCCGCTCGAGGACGTCGCGCGCATCGCCAAATCCGTATTTCAGGACTCCGGCCAGGTCGGCGTGGCCGGGCCGGACGCGCGTCACATGCTTTGACTTGAAGCCCCGCGCCTCCACCTGCATCGGTCCCCGCCAGTTCTCCGAGTCGCGGTTCTCGATCACGAGCGTGATCGGTGACCCGAGGGTCTTGCCGCCGCGCACGCCGCTGACGATGCGAGCGGCATCGTGCTCGATCTGCTGGCGCTTTCCGCGTCCGTGTCCGCCCTGACGCCGGCGCAGGTCGGGATCGATGTCACGGCGGGCATCGAGCGAAATGCCTGCCGGGACACCCTCGACGATGACGGTCAGCTGCGGGCCGTGCGACTCGCCGGCCGTGAGAAAACGAAGCATCTGCAACGGATTGTATTGGTGGGCGCCCGATTGCCCCTCCCCGCGGTTCAATCCCGATCGCGTTTGTCCGTGTCAGGTCCCGCGTCCACCCCGACACTGCAGGACGTGAGCGACACGGTCCGCGTTCGGCGCAGTGCCCTGGAGCATCTGCGGATCGCCCGGCTCCTCGACGCCAACGGCGACGTCATCGCGGCGATCTGCGCGTACCGCGAGGCCATGCGCGAGGAACCCGATGCCGCAGCCGTCGAGGCGCTGCGCCGGATCAGCGCCCTCGCTTCGCGGGTCTGACCTCTTCCTGATCGCCCGCTACAGGCCGGCCGGGCGGGCCGGCGTCCCGCCCGACGCGGGCGCGTTCATGCTGGTGAGGAGCTCGTTGTAGAACGCCTGCGCCTTCGGAATGCGATGCAGCACCTCGACGCCGTCGCGCCCGGCTGACTCGATCTCGATGTCGCCCGCGCCGATGAGGCGATCGCCGAGAGGCCGGTGGATGACCGTGTTCTGGATACGGTCCAGCGGGATCGTCTCCGCCGTTCTCGAGAGGATCCCGCCCTCCATGATGATCCGGCGGTCGGTGAGGTGATAGGTGGAGAAGCGCCAGCGCAGGATGCGGAGGGCGGCCCAGAGCACCGACCCGATCACGAGCACGAGCAGGAAGACCGTCTTCACCGTCGTGATGGACGTCGACCCGATCTTCACGGGCAGCTTGGCGTTCAGGACGATCGCCACGACGATGACAACGATCGCCCCGAGCACGTGACCTGCCAGCACGGACCAGTGCTGGCGCACCAGTGCGATCGATCGCTCACCCGGCATCAGCTGCGTCGGCATGGCCTCACCTCATCGAACCCCAGGCCTCGTGCGGGTCACGGACCGAGGTACAGGATGAGCGCCGCGCCCGCACACAGGAACGGACCATAGGGTATCGGGTCCTTGAGCCCGCGGACGCGAGTCACGAGCAGGACGGCCGCGGTCGCGCCGGCGATGAACACGGCGGCGATCACCGCATAGACCGCTCCGAGGTGTGTCGCGGTCGGCCCGATGCCGGTCACCGCGCCGACGAGCGCACCGAGCTTGGCATCGCCCAGGCCGATGCTCCCGCGCGAGACGAGGTTCTGGATGAAGAAGAAGGCGGCCACACCGACGGCGCCGATGAGCGCGCTGGTCAACGTCAGCCGCGGGGACCATCCACTGAGCACCAGGGCGGCGACGACGCTCGGGTAGGTGATGACGTCGAGGATGAGCCGGTGCTTGAGATCGAAGTCGACCACGTGGACGAAGATCGCGATCCAGAGGAGGTGGATGAGCAGCCCCGAGCCGAAGGCCTCGTGTGCCGCAAATGTGCCGAAGCCGATCGCTCCGAGCGCCGGCGAGAGCCAGCGCTCGAGCCACGTCCACCCATACGGCTCTCCCGCCCAGGGGCGCGTCACCGCGGGGTCCTCCCCGGCCGCGGCCGCCCGGCTCAGCTCCTCGGCGGTGTCCCGCTCGTACTCGAGGCGCTCCTGATGCTCCTCCTCCTCGAGCTTCTCGAACTTCTCGATCGCGACCGCGAGCCACCCGGATCCGAGGCCGACGACGCCCCCCGCGACCGTGAGGCCGGCGATCGCCAGGGGGGCGTTCATCCCTCCACGGCCCGGAGCAGCGCGCTGCGCACCGCTGCGGCCGGCGCCGCCCTGCCCGTCCAGATCTCGAAGCTCAGCAACCCCTGCTGGAGCAGCATCTCGAGCCCGTCGCTGGCGCGATGCCCGGAGTCGATCGCCGCGGAGACCACGTCGACGGGGCGCGGGCCGTATCGGAGGTCGACGACACAGCATGCGGCGGGAACCGCGCGCGGGTCGAAGGGCAGGGTCTCCAGACCTGTGGGGGTCGCGTTGACGACGATTGCCGAGTGCGCCGCGGTTGCGGCGATGGCGCCTCGATCCCACGGGACGGTCGCGATGTCGCCGGAGCCGTGCAGACGGCGCGCGAGGTCCGCGGCGGCCGTCTCGCGACGCGCCGCAATGCGGAGACGGAGCAGCGGAACACGCGTGAGCGCCAGCGCCACCGCGGCGGCGGCGCCGCCCGCACCGAGCACCAGCGCGGTGGCACCCTGCCGCGGCCACATCGACGCGCGGCTCAGGGCAAGCTCGAAGCCGTCGGCATCGGTGGTTGCGCCGACCAGGCGTCCGCCGTGCACCGTGATGGTGTTGACGACTCCGAGATCCTCGGCGGCACCCTCGAGGCGATCGCACCGCTCCGCCAGCAGCGCCTTGTAGGGAATGGTGACGTTGCACCCGTGGTAGCGCCCGTCGCGCAGCTCGGCGACGAAGCCGTCGATCTCCGCTGGCGTCAGGTCGCGGACGACGTACGTCCCCTCGATGCCCGAGGCCTGCATGGCGGCCTGGTGGATCACCGGGCTCGGCGAGTGGGAGATGTTCGCACCCACGAGGCAGAGCCGCAGCGGCGTGGCGGTCACGGTGTCGCGAGCGCCGCGGCGATCCGGCGCGAGTCAAGCCAGCTCTGGAGCAGCACGGCCGCCGCCACCGAGTCGATCACCTCACGCCGGCGCTTTCGCCGGACGCCGCTCTCGATGAGCGATCGCTCAGCGATCGTCGTGGTGAAGCGTTCGTCCCAGAGCTCGATGCTGATCGCCATCCGGCGCGCGAGCTCGGCCGCGAACGCTCGCGCATGCCCGGCGGCGTCGCCCTCGCTGCCGTCGAGGAGGCGAGGCAACCCGATCACAACCCGGTCCACCCGGCGATCTTCCATCTCACGCCCAATCCGCGCCCACAGCGTGCGCGGATCATTCGGGATGGTCGCGAGTGGCGATGCGAGCGTGCACGTCTCGTCGGAGATGGCGAGGCCGATACGCACCGACCCGACGTCGATGCCAAGGACGCGCGTGCGACCGGTGCCTTCCCCGGTCGCGGTCATGGTGACTTGGTGGCGGGGGCGACGAAGTTCTCGATGATCGAGATCTGTGATGCGCGGAGCGGCAGGTAGAAGAGCTTGAACGGCCATTCCGAGACGGTCACGCCCTGGACCTTGGCGATGTTGCTCTCGACGATCTTCTCCGCGTTCCCCGGGTTGCGCCCGGTGAGTTGCGCCTTCAGCGCATTGAGGTTCACGGTGGGCTGGCTGAAGTCGGTCGCCGAGCATGCGAGCACGATGGTCCCGTTGACATTCGCCTGGGTCACCGCGCACGGCGGTGTGTTCAGCCGGCCGGGCGCCAGTTCGTCGCCCGGCTTGACGAGCTTGTCGAGATCGGCGATGACGTCGTTGCGGACCGCGACCGGGTCGTAGATGACCGCCTGCCCGGTGGCGTTGATCACGATGGTGGTCGCGGTGAACGGCGCGCCGGCCGCGGGGAGCGCCGGTTTCGGCGGGCTGAACGAGATCGTGTATCCGTTGCCGGTGGGATCCTTGGCGAACGTCTTGCCGGCCGCCTTCGCCGTCAGGTCAGTCTGGATCTGCGTCGAGAGCCCACTCTCGATCTGAGTCACCTGCGCAGTCCAGTTGGCAACGTCGGTCGCGCTCGCCGCGGTCGTCTGGGTAGGGTCGGTCCCTCCGGTGGCCGCGCTGTTGTTGGTGACCGTGATGTGTGTCCCCGGGCATGTCAGGGGATCGGGACACGGATCTCCTTGCCACGATGTCAATGCATTCGCCGCGACGTTCCCGCCGGCGCCGGAAGCTTGATCGGTGTACGGAGCGGTCGCGTTGAACGAATGCCCGGCACAGGCTCCGGACGGCGCCGGATTCACGGGCCCGATGCAGATGAACGTACTCCGGCTGGGTGCAAACGTGGTCGATTGATCGGCCGTCTGTATGTACGAGCTGGTGTTGTTCGTCTGCAGCTGGAACCCGATGTCGGTCCGGCTGTCCGTCGCGAACGTGAGCGTCACCTTGGCCGCCACCGCCGGAATCGTCGTGGTTCCGGTCGGAGTTGCCACAAACTGCGACTGTGCCTGATCGGATATCAGACCGGTGAGGACGTGGTCGGGCTGGGTGGCCACGGTCGGGCTGGTACCCCCCTGGATCGTCGGGCTGACCGACAGTGGCGTCGCGGCGATCGTGATCGTCACCTTTGCCGACGGCGCGAGCGTCACGAACAGCAGGATCCCGATGACCGCCACCGCCACACCCGCGACGTAGAGAAAGCGGCGGCGGTCCCAGCCGCGCTTCGGTCGCGCCGGAGGAATCTGCGTGAGCACGCGGCGCGGTTCGAGCCGGGCGGTTGCCGGGAGATATGCGGGCGGACTGACGGAAGGCGGTGGTGGTGGCGGCGCCGGCGGGGGTTCGAGCACCGCGGCTGCGGCTCCACCCGCTCCCAGGGCGACGCCTCGGGCCAGTGCGCTCCCGCCGACGCGCGGGCCGGCGAGCTCGATGCCCCGCTCGAACGCGGGGACGGAGCCGTACACCTGCAGGCCGTTCGCGCGGGCGAGTTGCTGGAGGCGAGGGTCCTCGGTCACGACCGAGGTGCGACGGCCCGATTGATTGCTGAGCTGGGCGAGCAGGCGCACGTTGAGCGGCGTCTGCAAGGCACGGCTCGAACTCGGCACGACGAGCCCCACATCGGGATCCGGGGACGAGCGAACCCGCTCGATGAGATCCGCGATCTCGTCGTCAGCCCTGGCAATGACCACAGTCGGCATCGGCGCCTATACCTTCATCGTCTTCAAAACGCGGCGCATGAGCCCGCCGAGGGGCTCGTCCGCGTCATCTTCCAGCGTCACGGCGTGACGCGCAAGCCCCATCGGGGTCACATCCTGGCTCCCGACCAGCAGGCCGGTGGTGTCGTACACGCCGGTCACGTCTCCCGGCCCGAGCACCTTGACGGTCGGGGGCCGGGTGAACGGCACCGTGTCCGACCAGTCCAGGATCCGCAGCTGCTCGGCGACCTCGGGGAGGGCCGCGCCGCCCCCGGCGAGGAGGATCGATCCCGGCAGCGGATCGGGTCCCGCGAGCTCCTCGAGTGTCAGGGCGACGCCCTGGGCAAGTACCTCGGCGGTCGGGGTCAGCGCCCGGCGGGCCATCGCGCTCTGCTCGGCCGCGAGGTGCCCCTCCGAGTGCGCGACCTTGAAGCGCTCGGCCTCATCGAGGTCCATGGACAGGTCGGTGGCCAGCCGCTTGGTGAAGGATCGTCCCCCGAGCGCGAACATCCGCGTGGCCTCGATGCCTCCGCGGCGGACCACCGCGATGTCTGTGGTCCCGCCACCCACGTCCACGAAGATGGCGCCGAGCTCGTGCGACTCGGGCGACGAGCAGCCTCGAGCCAGCGCGAAGGGCTCGGCGACCGTGGCCACGAGCTCGAGGTCCAGCTCCTGCGCGATCGCCTGGAGCGCGCCGATGTGGGTGAGCGGCGCGAACGTGTTGAACACGGTGATCTCGACGACGTGTCCCTGGAAGTCGACCGGGTTGGCCACCGCGTAGCCGTCGATGCGTATCGACGTGATCGTGCTGTGGACCAGCTTGACGTTGACCTCCTGGACGCCGAGGTCATGCGACATCTGGCGCACCGCCTCGCGCAGCGCCCGTCGCTGCACGGCCTGGAGCGCCGTGGCGAGATCCGCCTGGGTGATGCGCGCCTGCGGCTGCGGGCGCGGCATGGTCATGGTGGTGCTGAAGCCGCGCACCTGCTCGCCCGCGATGCCGATGACCGCCTGGCCGGGGATGGTCTCGCACATGTCCTCGGCTTCGGTGAGGGCGCGGTCACAGTTGTCGATGACCGCCTGGAGATCGGCGACTGCGCCGGCCTGCATGTGGGTCAGCGCCTGGCGCACCTTGCCGACGCCGAGGACGATCCCCTTGTCGCCTTCACGCTTGACGATCAGCGCCTTGACGAACTCCGTGCCGATGTCGAGGACGGTGTAGTGGCTCTGGAACTCCTCGCGGCGTTTCAGCAGAGCGAACTTTCGCTTGCCCATCAGGCCGCGTTCCTCGCCGTCTCGGCGATCGTGTCGCGAAGCAGGGAGACCGCCGCCGCGCGCTTGGCGGGATCGCCGACCTTGCCGCGACCGAGATCGGGCCGTCCCCCACCCTTGCCACCCGTGACCGCCGCCGCGCTGGTCACCAGCGTCCCGGCGTGAATGCCGGCTTCCAGCGCGTGGCCGCCGACCTTGACCACGAGCGATCCCGGGCCGAGCACCACTGCCACGCCGTCGCCCTGAAGGCGTTCGGCGAGCAGACGATCGCCGGCCTGGGAGACGCCGTCGGCGTCCACGTCGCCCTCGAGGAGGAGGTGCGCGAACGGCACGCCCCCGGCATCCTCGACGACGGCGGCGTCGGTGGCGACGCTGGACGGCGCGTTCTGGCGTGCATGGGTGACCTCACGGCTCAGCTTCCGCACCTGATCCTGGAGGGCGGCCACCCGTTCGGGGACCTCCTCCGGACGCGTTTTCAGCGCTCGCGCGGTCGTCTGCAGGGCGTGGCCGACGAGCCGCCAACGCTCTTCCGCGCTCTCCCCGGAAACCATCTCGATACGGCGGATGCCCTGGCCGATGCTGCTCTCGGAGACGAGGATCGCCGCGCCGAGATCGCCGCTTCGGGTCACGTGCGTGCCGCCGCACAGCTCGCGCGACCAGCCCCCGAAGTCGACCACGCGGACGTCGGGCGAGTACGCCTCGTCGATCAATGCGATCGCACCGCTGGCGCGGGCATCCGCGAGCGGCATGAGCGCGACGCTGCGTTCGAGGTTGCGCCGGATGCCGTCATTGACGCGATGTTCGATGTCGGCGAGCTCCTCCGCGGTGAGTGCCCGCGGGAAGGAGAAGTCGAAGGTCGTGTGATCGGGGCCGACGAACGAGCCGCGTTGCACGACACCGTCGCCGAGCACCTCGCGAAGGGCCCGGTTCAGCAGGTGCGTCGCGCTGTGATGGCGCGCGATCCTGCCGCGCCGATCGGCGTCCACCTGCGCGTGGACGGACTGCCCGGAGCGGAGGTCGCCCGCCTGCACGAGGACGTCGTGGGATCGGGCGTCGCTGCCGGCGATCGGCTGCGTGTCGCGCACGACGGCACTCCCGCCGGCCCACGTCAGGGTGCCGGTGTCGCCGACCTGGCCGCCCGCCTCGGCGTAGAACGGGGAGACGTCGAGCAGCACGGGCCCGCCCTCCCCTGCCGCGAGCAGCTCGACCTCGCGATCGAGCCCCATGCGCAGCACGGTGGCGTCAGCTTCGAGCGACTCGTAGCCGATGAACCGGGTCGGGGGCAGGGCGTCGGCTCCCGCGAATCCCACTCGGCGCGCGGACGCCTGACCACGCTCGCGCTGCTCCTGCATGGCGGCCTCGAATCCCTCGAGATCGACCGTCGCCCCTCGCTCCGCTGCCATCTCGCTGGTTAACTCGATTGGGAGCCCGAAGGTGTCATAGAGACGGAAGGCGTCGGCGCCGTCGATTCGGGACGGGCTGCGCTCGAGCAGCGCTGCGAGGCGCTCGGTCCCGGCGTCGAGGGTCCGCGCGAACGCCTCCTCCTCGCTTCCGAGCGTCTCCTCGATGAGCGTTCGGAACTCGATCAGCTCCGGGTATACGGGCCCCATCACGTCCACCAGGTCGCCGGTGCCTCCGGCGAGACCGCCCCGAAGCGAGACCCGTCGCGCGTGGACCGCGGCCCGCCGGATGAGCCGGCGGAGCACGTACCCACGCCCCTCGTTGGCGGGGAGTACCCCCGCGGCGATGACGAACCCCGCGCCCCGGAGATGGTCGGCGAGGACATACAGGGACCGGACCAGCGCCGGATCCGAGTTCGGGACGGTGGCGCGACTGCGGAATCCCTCGACGATCGGGGCGAAGTGATCGGTGCCGTACCCGGTGCGGTCGCCCTGCACGATCGCCACGATCCGATCGAAACCGAGCCCGGTGTCCACCGTCGGGTTGGGCAGGAGCGGTCGCGATCCGTCCGGCTGCTGGTCGAACTCCATGAAGACGAGGTTCCAGAACTCCTCGAAGCGGTCGCCGCCGCATTCGTCCTGCGGCGTGCAGTCGGTCCTCCCGCACGAGCAGGGGCCGCCCCAGTCGAAATAGAGCTCGCTGTCGTACCCGCAGGGGCCGGTCGGCCCCGCGGCCCACCAGTTCTCGGCGAGACGGGAGATGCGCTCCCTCGGCACCCCGATCTTCTCGACCCAGAGACGCTCGGACTCGGCGTCGTCCGGGTAGATGCTCGGCCAGAGCCGTTCGGGATCGAGGCCGAGGACCTCGGTGGAGAACTCCCACGCGTAATCGATCGCGCCCTCTTTGAAGTAATGCCCGATCGACCAGTTGCCGAGCATCTCGAAGAAGGTGTGATGCGTCGGGTCACCGACTGACGCGATGTCGTCGTACTTGAGTCCCGCGCCGCGAAAGCATTTCTGACATGAGACCAGGTCGCGCGAGGGTGGCGTGCGCTGGCCCGTGATCCACGGCTTGAGCGGCACCATTCCGGCCACGGTGAAGAGAAGCGACGGATCGTCGTGGGGAATGAGCGGAAAGCTCGCGAGCCTGTAGTGCCCGCGCTCTTCGAAGAAGCGAAGAAATCGCTCCCGGATCTCAGAGCTGAGCACGTGCAAAAGAATTCGACAGCAAGTTGTCGAATTCTACACGGGCGCCTCCGCTCCGAACTCCTTGCGCAGGTGCTCGACTGCCGCGCGCTGCAATCGCGAGACGTGCATTTGCGAAATCCCGAGCCGTTTTGCGACCTCGGTCTGCGGCAGCTGTTCGACGAAGCGCAATGCGAGGATCTTGCGTTCGCGCGGCGTCAGGTGCGCCATGACCTGCTCGAGGACGTCCTGCATCTCGACGCGGTCGAGGTTGTCGTCCGAGAGCCCAAGCCGGTCGCCGAGGGTGAGCGGCTCCTCGCCACCGCCGATGGGGCCGTCGAGCGAGACGGTGTGCTGGGCGGGCGCAACCTCCATCGCGGCGAGGACCTGGTCGGGGTCGAGCCCCACCCGGGCGCCGATCTCGGCGACGGACGGAGACCTGCCCAGCTCGTTCTGGAGCTGCTGGGTCGCCGCGTTGACCTTCGCCAGGTTCTCCTGAAGCCGGCGCGGGACCCGCACCGCCCAGGAACGGTCGCGGAAGTGACGCCGGATCTCTCCGGCAATCGTCGGCGTGGCGAAGGTGCTGAACTCGTTCTCGAGCGACGGGTCGAATCGTTCGATCGCCTGAATCAGGCCGAGAAAGCCAACCTGCTCGATGTCCTCGAGGGGTTCGCCGCGATTGGCAAAGCGCCGGGCGATGTAGTGCACGAGATCGCTGTTGAGCTCGACGAGGCGTTCACGGATGAGCGGATCACGCGTCTTGCGGAACTCGCGGAGCAAGCGGCGCATCTCGGTCCGCTCGGCCGTATCCGCGGGCTTCGCAATGGTTCGCTCGCGGGTCGCCACACCGTCGCCGCGACCCGGCGAGGGGGTCACGACGCCTTGTATTTGGTCAGCCGAACGCGCAGGCTCCCAGTTCGCTCGTCGACTCGATACTTGCTGTCGTCGACGAAGAGGCCCATGAGCCGGAGCGCAAGGTCGGTCGCCGCAACGAGCTCTCCCTCATGCTCGAGGCCGGCCTGCTCGGCTCGAGCCCTGAGCTCGGCTTCGCGGTTCACCGAGCTGCGGACCGTGACCTCCAGGCCGGTGTCGCTCATCTTGAAGACGATGCGAACCTGGCCGGCGATCGATCCCGAGTGCTCGAGGCAGCGGATCGCGTTCTCGCACGCCTGGGCAATCGCGATGGTGAGGTCGTCGATTGCGTCCATGTCGAACCCGGCGAGCGATCCGAACGCGCCTGCGGCCCGCTTCGCCACGAGAATGTGCTCGCGGTCGGCGGGGAGGCGAAGCTCGGAGACGGTTCCCATGGCGCTCTTCACATACCCCACCGTGCGAACGCCGAAACCGAGTCCCGAAGGCTCAGATGCTGGAAGGCTCGGAGGAGGGAGTCGACGGTGCTGCCGCGGTCGCGGCACGGCCCTCGTCGACCGCTCCAGCGATCTCGGCCTCCCATTCGCGTGCCTCTGCCTCTTCGCGACGGCGTGCACGGACGCGCCAGAAGAACACAGCACCGGTCACGGCTGCGCCCGCAGCCACAAGCCCTTTCTTACCAAACGGTACGCGCATTTCCACGTGCCTCCCGAATTGCCGACCCGCTGATTATGGCCCTCGGCGCCGGGCCGGCGCGAGCACCGCACCGGTGACCTCGAAGAGCACGACGCCGACGGCGTCCGCGACCGGGTGCAGCGCCCCGAGCTGCGGGCCGCCGACCCGGGTTGCGATGGCGACCAGCTCGCCGGCGACCACGCCGGCCGCGGCGAGGAACAGCGTCAGCAGAAACGTCCCGCGGCGCGGCATCACCAGAGCCGACACCGTGGTACCGATGAGCACGAAGAGGATTGCGAGGCCGAGCCCCGGGCTCACGGCGTGCGGGTGGTCGGGAGAATCCCAATGCCCAGGTCGCGGAGCTGGGCGGGGTCGACGGGTGCGGGTGCGTCGGTCATCGGCTCCTGCGCCTGCTGGTTCTTGGGGAATGCGATCACGTCGCGGATGTTGTCGGTCCCGAGCCCTTCCATGAGCATGCGATCGATGCCGCCGGCCCAACCGCCGTGGGGCGGGACGCCGTATTCGAACGCCTCGAGCAGGAAGCCGAACTTCCGGCGCGCTTCGCCGGCGTCGATGCCGAGGGCGGCGAGCACACGCTGCTGGATCGACGGATCCGTGATGCGAATGCTGCCACTGCCGATCTCGCGACCGTTGACCACGAGGTCATAGGCGCGCGATCGCACGGCGAGCGGATCGGACTCGAGCAGGTCGAGGTCGTCCGCGTGGATCATCGTGAAGGGATGGTGTGCGGCACCGATCTCGCCGGTCTCATCGCTGCGTTCGAACATCGGAAACTCGGTCACCCAGAGCATATCGATGCGCGCGTCGTCGTACAGATGGCGGACACGGCCGAGGTGATTGCGCAGCGCGCCGAGCGCGGCGTTGACCACGCTCGCGCGGTCCGCAACCATGAGGACGCAGTCCCCGGTCTCGGCGCCGGTGGCGGCTCCGATCGCCTCGAGCTCATCGGGAGTGAAGAATTTCGCGATCCCTCCCTGCCAGCCGTCCGCGCGGTTCCAGAGGTACGCAAGGCCGCGTGCCCGAGCGCCACGCGCAACCTCGGTCAGGTGGCCTTCGATGTCGCTGCGCGTCAGATCGTCGCCACCTTTGACGCAGATGCCCTTGACGATGCCGCCCGCGGCGACGGCATCCGCGAACACCCGGAACCCACAGCCCTGGACGATGCCGGTGAGATCGTGGAGCAGCAAGGCGAAACGAGTGTCGGGCTTGTCGACGCCGTACGAGTCCATCGCCTCCCGCCATGTCATGCGCGGGAAGGGCACGCTCAGGCGGCCGCCACGGAAGTCACACGCTTCCCAGGCGCTCGGAATCGCGTGCTCGAGGGCGGCAAAGACGTCGTCCTCGTCGACGAAGGACATCTCGACGTCGAGCTGGGTGAACTCGGGCTGGCGGTCGGCACGCAGATCCTCGTCGCGCATGCAGTGGGCGAGCTGGAAATACCGGTCGAAGCCGGCGACCATGGAGAGCTGCTTGTAGAGCTGCGGTGATTGCGGGAGCGCGTAGAAGCTGCCTGGAGACAGGCGGCTCGGGACCAGGTAGTCACGCGCGCCCTCGGGCGTGGCCCGGATCATCATCGGTGTCTCGATCTCGAGAAACCCGATCTCGCTCATGGCGCGCCGGAGTTCGGTGCAGAAGCGTGCGCGAGCGCGCAGGTTGCGTTGCAGGCGAACCCGGCGCAGATCGAGGTAGCGATGGCGCAGGCGCAGCTGCTCATCCACCTCGGAGTCCTCGTTGACCGGGAACGGCGGTGTCTTGGCGACGGCGAGCACGGTGCAGGCGCTCGCGCGCAACTCGACGTCGCCGGTCTCCCGTTTGGGATTCACGTTCTCGGGCGCGCGCATTCGCAGCTCGCCCTCGAAGCGGAGCACCCACTCGAGCCGGGCCTCGCGTGCGGCGCGGTGTGCCTCCGGCGCGTCATTGGGATCGATGACCACCTGGAGGATGCCGGTGTGGTCACGGAGGTCGATGAAGATGAGACCGCCGTGGTCGCGTCGCCGGTCGACCCAGCCGAACACGGTCGCCTGCGCACCCGAGTCGGCAGCTCGCGGCGTCCCGCAGTAGGTACGGACAGTGCTCACGAGTGTCCTCCGAGAATGCGGGTCACGGTCGAGGCCGACTCTGCGACCGGGACGGTCTGCTGGCTGCGGCCGTCGAGGTCTCGGACCACGACACTGTCCGCGGCCACTTCGTTCTCGCCAATGATGACGGCAACGCGTGCGCCGATGCGGCCGGCGGCGCGCAGTTTCCGGTCGAGCCTTCGATCCGCGACGTCGAGGACGGTGCGCGCCCCGGCATTCCGGAGGAGTCGCGCCATCGCGCCGGCAGCCTCCGCCTGGCCGGACTCCACCGAGCAGACCAGCACCTCGGCGGCGGCGCCGGCGTCCGGAACCGTGCCGAGCGCCCGTGCGACCATCAGGGTTCGCTCGACGCCGAGCGCATAACCGGTGGCCGCCGCCGCCGGGAATCCGAGCAACCCGGCAAGACCGTCGTATCGGCCTCCCCCACCCAGCGAGCTCTGCGCGCCCTGCAGCGCGTCGTGCCAGAACTCGAAGACCGTGTCGCTGTAGTAGTCGAGCCCGCGAACGAGACGGTCGTTGCGTGTCGCGTCGATGCCCGCCGCCTCGAGGTCGCGCATCACGGCGGTGAAGTGGTCGCGGCTCGCGGGGTCGAGTGAGTCCCACAGCACGGGGGCGCCCTGGACGAGTGCCGCGTCGCGCTTGCAATCGAGCAGGCGGAGCGGGTTGGTGTGCAGGCGGCGTCGGCAGTCGTCGCAGAGCGCCGCCTGCAGCGGCGTGTAGTAGCCGACCAGCGCCGCGCGATATCGGGCCCGGTCCTCTGGACTCCCGAGGGAGTTCACCTGGAGGTGGATTCCGGTGATCCCGAGCGCGGCGTAGAAGCGCCATGCGATCTCGATGATCTCGGTGTCGAGTGCCGGTGAGCCCTCCCCGATGCACTCGATGCCCACCTGCGTGAACTGATGCTGGCGACCCGCCTGAGGGCGCTCGGCGCGGAAGAACGGGCCCGCGTAGTGCACCCGCACCGGCCGGATCTCCTGGTCGAGATGCGCTCCGAGCACCGCCCGGAGGGCTCCGGCGGTGCCCTCCGGCCGGAGCGTGAGCGACCGACCGCCGCGATCCTCGAACGTGAACATCTGCTTCTCGACGATGTCCGTCTCGGTGCCGACGCCCCGGCTGAACAGCTCCGTCGCCTCGATGATCGGCGTCTCGATGGCGCGGTAGCCGAACGATTCCGCGACCGCCCGATGGGCGTCGAGCAGCCACCGCCGGGCGGCAAACTCGTCCGGCAGGATGTCGTGGGTGCCTTTTGGCGCGGCGATCTCGGGCATTGGCGTCCGAGTGTACGGGCTCGCGGCGACAGCGCCCTGTGGAGGCGGCCTTCAGCGGGGCTATCCGTAGAACCGCCTGGCGTTGGCTGGGTCTCCAAAGGAGAGGGTGGGTACGAAGTCGGCCGGGAGGCCGTTCACGGCTCTGAGAGTGTGTTCGCAGCCCTCTGCGAGCGCTCGCGGTCCGGACCGTCCATCGGGGCGCAGCGAGGCAATCGCCATGAGCATCGAGGCTCGGCGGCCAACGGCGATCAGGACGCTGCATCCCAGCGCGGTGACCACGAGTGGGTCGTATTCGGCTCCCTTGACTGCGATCGACAGCGACCCGTTCGTCTCGGACTCAAGCAACTCCGATGCAGCGTGTTCCAGGAGACGGATGCGTGCGCGCCGGTCCATGAGCGCACGGTGCTCCGGGGATGCGACAGACGGCTGTCGCGGGAGGAACGCGCTGCGCCGTGGCGCGCACCTGATGTCCATGACCGCCATACGTCCACGACCGAGGACGGCTGTCGTCTTGATGGTCGAGCGTCCGCGAACGCTGTCCGGCACCGAATGCAACGAACATATGTTCTATACTACAGGAATGTGTAATGCCGGGATCGCAGCCACCCCGCTCGAGTCCCTGCTCGAGGCGATCCGCGGCTTCCTCGAGGTGCCGGCGCCGGCGCTGACCCCGGCAGCGCTCGGGGAACACCTCATCCGGCTCCGGCACGGCATCGATCTGCTCGAGCTCGGCTTTGCGTCGGATGCCGCGTCCTTCGCGGGGACCGACGAGTACGACGCCCAGGGCTCGGTCTCGCCGATCGATTGGATCCGGCATCACTGCCACATGACCGGGCATGCCGCCGCGACGGCGGTTGCATCGGGTGCGCAGCTGGGCCGGTTGCCGGCGAGCGTCGCCGCCCTGGACTCTGGGGACATCGGCTTCGCCCACTTCGCGCTCCTGGCCCGGACCGCGCGCGCCCTGAGCGCGACGCTGGGCGCGGCTCCGGTCGATGTTCCCCTTTCCGGCGACGCCTCGGGGGTTGCCGCCCGGCTGATCCGTCCGGTCTCGCCATGCCGGCCAGCCCCAGCCCCTTCGACGAGCGCCCCCTCCTGGAGCTGGCGCGCGAACACTCGGTTGGGCGCTTCAGCCACGACTGCACCCATGCCCGCCACGCCGCTGACGCCGCCGCGGTCCTCGCCGAGCAGGTGAGCGCCGCCGAGCGCAACCGCTGGGAGCTCATTCCCTGCGAGGGCGGCTTCCTGGCGCTGCGTGGCTACTTCGACCCCATCGCCGCGGCCACCCTCAAGACCGCCGTGCTCCCCCTGGCCCGCCCGGCGGGGTCGGCGACGATCGGCCGCTGCCACGGCGCATCGCCGACGCGCTCGTCGAGATCGCCCACCATGCCCTCGACCTCGGGGCGATCCCCAGCACCGGTGGGGCGAGCACCCACCTCCAGCTCACCGCCTCGGTGGAGACTGTGATGGGTCTGGAGGGCGCATCCGGGGCGATCTCGAGTTCGGCGGCCCGGTGCCCGCCGCCACCGTGCAGCGTCTCGCCTGTGATGCCCGGGTGCGGCGTGTCCTCCTCGGCCCCAGCTCGGCCGTGATCGACGTCGGCCGGGCGCTCCGCCTACCGAGTTCGGCGGCGCGGGCGGCGCTGCGGGCTCGGTCGGGGGGCTGTCAGTGGCCGGGCTGCGATCGTCCGGTGGCGTTCACCAACGCCCACCATCTGGTGCACTGGGCTCACGGTGGCGGCACCGACCTGGAGAACCTCGTCCATCGCTGATACGACCCCTTCGAGAGTCGCCGAGCGGCTTAGTCGGCGTTGACCGCCCGCGCTTAGAGTTCAGGCCGCGCGCCGGCGGACCAACCACACGGCGGCGGCGATGAGGATCAGGGAGAGCGCGAGCAGCCAGCAGCCTTCGATCCACTGAAACGGCCAGAACCGACTTGCGGGTTGTAAAGTCGTCAATTGCGTATAGCCGTGCTGGATGAGGTACTCCACGGGGTCGAAGTTGACTGGAGTCGAGGGCCCGGGTGAGAACACTTCGGGCGTCACCGCCTGTACGTCGACCCGACCGAGGGTCTGGTTGATCATGTCGAGGCTCGCCGGATTGCCGCCCCGGAACCACCCCTGGTTGATCACCCATGCGCCGGCAGGAATGGTGGGGTTGCTGTCGACCACCGGCGCGTTGTAGTGCGAGCGCAGGAATAGTCCGGTCACGAAGGCAAGCCCGGCCCACACGGCGAGGGTGGCGAATATTGCGGGGATGACTCGGCGGATGAGAACGCCGGCCAGGACGCCAATCGCGAAGGCGGCCAGCGTCCAAGCGGCGAGCGCAACCCCGAGTAAGTCGAACTGGGTGGGATACAGCGGGCCGTTGTTGTCGCCCGCCCCGAAGATCGGCTGCATGTACCAAGAGACGAGCACGCTGAACGCTCCGGCCGCGACCGTCACCGCGATCGCGAGCGGTACCAGCTTGGCGACGGTCCAGCGCGCCCGCCCGAAGCCCTGAGTCCACGCATAGCGGAAGGTGCCAGTCTCGAGTTCCCTGGCGAGCACCGGTGCGCCGGCGAACGCCCCGATGAGCGCCGGAATCACCTGCAACAGGCCGGCGGTGACCCCCACGCCGGGCGCGTAGGCACCCAAGAAATTATTGGCTACCTGCTGGCAGACATCTGAACCGGCCGGACGGCAGGCAGTCACGGCGGCGTAGGCCTGATGCATCTGAAACCCAGTGATCAGCAGGTACACGGCCGCCACGCCGAAGACGGCGACGACACCGGCCACCGTCAGCCGGTGCTGCCGCCAGGTGACCCAGGCCATCCTCCGCCACGGCAGAGGCCGCAGGCTCGCGTCGCGTCCCGCCCGCGTGGGCATGGTCACCGCGCTCAATTCCTCACCTCCAAGGGTTGAACGACCGCGCGCGCGGGGCCAGGCAACGCCGCCGCAGCGGGGTCGCGCATATAAGCTAGGGTCAGTTCTTCGAGGCTCACCGGGTGGGCCTCCCAGCCCGACGGAACCGGCTCGGTCGTTCCGTTGGTCCTGACAAGCAGATGGGCCTGGGCCTCACCACGCCGAACGTGCACGACGTTCAGTCGCTTGATGTACTCGCCGGCTTCGGCGGCGGGGCCAGTGAGCACGCGGTGACAGGCGAGCAGGTCGTCGACCTCGCCCGCAATCTGGACGCTGCCGCCCGATAGCAGGACGAGGTAATCGGCCACCCGCTCCAGTTCGGCCAGCACGTGCGAGGACAGCAGCACCGACACACCGTCGTCGGCAATCGCGGTCATGACGGTGGCCATGAAGTCGTGTCGAGCGAGCGGGTCGAGCATGGCCATCGGCTCGTCCAGCACAAGCAGCTGGGGCCGTCTGGCGAGCGCCAACGTCAGGGCGAGCTGCGCCTGCTGCCCGCCGGACATCTTACCGGCCCTGCGTTCCAGCGGGATGTCCAGATCGCCGAGCCGAGCCTTGGCGTACCGCTCGTCGAAACGGCGGTTCAGGTTACGGGTCATGTGCAGCAGGTCTGCAGCGGAGATGTTCTTGTACAGCGGTGTGTCCTGGGCGACAAAGGCGATGCCGTCCAGCGCAGCCGGCGATCCGGCGGGCATCCCGCCGAGGACGGTGACGACGCCCGTGGTCCGAGTTGCCAGGCCGACAGTGAGGTTCAGCAGCGTGGTCTTGCCGGCACCGTTCGGTCCGACGAGGGCAGCCACGTGCCCGGCTGGGATCGCGAGGGTGCAGTCGCGTAGCGCCCAGGTGTTTCCGTAGCGCTTGCCGAGGCCGTTGGATTCGACGACGTTCATGCGACGCCCTCCGAATCGCGGCTTGCGGCGCCGCGCTGATTCCGAAAATCTCGCAGGGCGCTCGTGAACAGAGCGACGATCCCATCCTCGTCCAGTCCCGCTGTGTCGGCGGTGGCGAGCCAGGTGAGCAGTGAGCTGCGAAGACGGGTCAACTCGGGCAGCGTGGCTTGGCTGAGCGTGGCCTTCACGAACGTCCCCTGACCGGGATGTCCGGCCGCCAGGCCCTTGATCTCGAGCTCGCGGTAGGCCTTGAGCACCGTGTTCGGGTTGATGGCCAGTAAGGCGACGACGTCCCGGACCTTGGGTAGCTGGTCGCCGGTATTCAGATACCCGATCCTCAGCGCGTGCTCGACCTGTTGGACTAACTGAAGATAGGTCGGGATGCCGGACGCGTGGTCGAGGCGGAATTCGATCGGTGACGCCGCTCCGGACGAGTCCGCAGCGCTGGATCCTTTACCTACTGTCATAGGACAACGATACAGCAAGGCGGCGCCCGTATCAACCCGAACGTTCTTGCGCGCTCACGCACTGGATATCGTGTAGACCACCCTGGGCAACCTCGTCCATCGCTGATACATCCCCCTGGTCACGGCGCAGTGAGCGGAGCCTCCGCCTGAAACAGCGGCGCAATTCGGCGCTTCGCGAAATGGAGGGAGCCCGGCCGGGGAACCCCGACCGGGCTGGTCCCGCACGCCGGTGACCGTTTCCGGGCCACCCGCGGCGTGTCGTGTGCCGGCTAACTCGCCATTTGGGCGGCGAGGATTCGTCTCGCGGGCTTACGGCCTTCACGCCGATCACGAGCAGAGAGACGACCATCCAGGGCTCAGCGATTGCAGGCACGACGCTGGTGAAGGTGTGAATCTGCTTGTCAAGGCCGGGGATCAAGAAGGCCGCGAGCATGTCGACCATGTAGGGACGCTGGCCACTACCAGCACGATGCCCAGCGCCTTGGGGAACCACCCTGATACCGGCAGGCGAGAACAGCGTTCTTGCTGACCATGATGGTGGAAGTCAAACGCGCCACGGGGGAGAACGTCGTCGCTCCCCACGGCCGCATAGTTGTGACCACCGGCTCTACCGCGCCATACAGGCAAGACCTACGCTCGATGAAGAGATGCTACCCGTCGCTATCTCCGTTGACGGCCTGCGGAAGTCATATGTCGGCGTAGACGCTCTGCGCGGCATCAGCTTCACCGTTGCCAGCGGAGCGATCTTCGCGTTGCTCGGGCCAAACGGGGCCGGCAAGACCACCACTGTCGAGATACTCGAGGGCCACCGCAGGCGCAACGCCGGCAATGTCTCGGTACTCGGCTTGGATCCTGAGCATGGAGGCAGAGACCTTCGGGGACGCATCGGCATTGTTCTGCAGTCGGCCGGATTTGATCGCGAACTGACGGTGAGCGAGATCCTCCGCCTGTATGGAGACTTCTATGCACAGCCGCGCCCTGTTGATGAGGTCATCGATATCGTGGGCTTGGACGAGAAGCGTTCGGCTCGCACCAAGACACTCTCGGGCGGCCAGCGCCGCCGGCTCGATCTCGCGCTTGCCCTGATCGGCGACCCCGATCTCATCTTCCTCGACGAGCCCACAACGGGGTTCGACCCGAACGCGCGGAGGCGCTCGTGGGAGGCGATCGAGCGCCTCAAGGCGTTGGGCAAGACCATCGTGCTGACGAGCCACTACCTCGACGAGGTTCAGCGGCTCGCTGGCTGGGTCGTGGTGATCGCCGACGGAGAGGTCGTCGCCGAAGGACCACCGTCCTCGCTTGGCGGTCGAGATGTCTCTGACGCGGAGGTCGTCTTCCGCCTCTCGGACAGATTGTGCTGGAGCGACATCCCCGAGGCGGTACGGCACCTCGCGTCCGAAAAAGATGGAGCCGTGGTCATCCACACGACCACGCCGACGCAAGTGCTCTACGACCTGACCGCGTGGGCGGTCTCCCGCGGCTGCGAGTTGCCCGCGCTTCGCGTGGTGCGACCGTCACTCGAGGATGTCTACCTCGAACTCACAAAGGACGCCGCTGAACAGCCATGAGCACCGCAACCGCGACACCCCCACAGCGCCGTCCTTCATACGCGCGCCTTGTTGTCGGTCAGGTCGGATACCAAACCCTGTTGCTTGTCAGATCTCCCGCCGGCGCATTCTTCGCGCTCGTCATGCCGGTCATGATCCTCGTGGCCCTCGAATTCCTGAACGGTCAGCAATCGCTCACCGGTGTGAGCGCTGCCCAGTTCTTCACCGCGGCGATGATCGCCTTCGCCGTGATGAATGCCGGGTATATCACGACCATCACGGGGACAGTGATCGCACGTGACGATGGGATCCTCAAGCGCCTGCGCGGCACGCCCCTTCCTCCATCCGCGTACTTCGCCGGAAGGGTCGGTGCTGCCGCCCTCACGACAGCGGTCTCAGTGGTTGTCGTTATGCTGGTCGGCCTGGCTTTCTACAGGATCGACGTCGACGCAAACCTGATTGGTGTGACGTCCCTCACGGTCCTTGTCGGCGTGCTCTGCTTCAGCTCGGTGGGGTTGGCGGCGACCGTGCTGGTGGGGAGCACTGACGTGGCGCTCCCCATGGCCTACGGTTCGCTGCTTCCGTTGTGCTTCGTTTCGGACGTCTTCCTTCCGGCCGGAGGCGCTCTCGGATGGCTGTCGACCGCCGCGTCGGTCTTCCCGGTCAAACATCTTGCTGACGCGCTCGAGAACGCCTTCGTCGCGACGCATGGGCACGCGTCGCTGACTGGAACCGATCTACTTGTGATGGTCGGCTGGGCAACCGGGGCGTTGGTTGTCACTTTCCTCTTCTTCCAGTGGGAGCCCCGCCCCTCCGGGCCTGGCATCCGGGGTCGCCTGGGTAAGCTGCTCAACGACGTTGCAGGCCGGCTGGCGAACATACAACGGGCATCGGATCACCGACGTTGACGAGCCTTCCAGGGGTTCGTCAGGGGAAGAACATGACCGGTACGATCATCGTCAACGGAGCCGCTCAAGAGAGCGGGGCCACGGCCGATCTCCGACCGCTCGACTGGCTGCGCGACACGCTCGGATTGACCGGTGCGAAGTACGGCTGCGGCGAAGCCGCATGACCGGTTCCCGGCCCCGACAGCTGCGCCTGACCCTGCTCGGCGTGGGCGCGATGAACTCACCGCGCTACGCCCCGGCCGGTCTCCTGCTCGAATACGGTGATGCGCGCGTGATGTTCGACGGCGGACCGGGCGCCGAACCGGGCGCGCCTCTCGAAGCATGGCTGGTCACCGATGCGCGAGCCGAATTACGAGCCGCCATCCGCCGCAGTGGGCGGGCACGAGGGGTCGAACCGGGGGTGCGGACGCTCGTGACGGACGGAGTACGCGTCGAGCCATATCCAGTGGTGCACACCTCACACCCGACGTACGGATACCTCATCGAGGGATGCGGTCGTCGTGCCGCCTGGGCGCCCGAGTTCCTCACGTTTCCCGATTGGGCAGCCGGCGTCGACCTCCTGTTCGCCGACGCCGCGGGATGGAGGACGCCAATCCGCTTTGCGCGGGGTACCGGCGGGCATGCAGCAGCACTGGATGTGTCCGCAGAGGCGCGACGGCTCGGAGTGCAGCGACTGGTCTTCGCCCATCTGGGGCGGCCGACGCTGCGCGCCATCGACGCGGGGCTCACCCCACCCTTCGGCGAATTCGGCCGTGAGGGAGGGGTGTTCCTGCTGCGCCAGGCGCGAGCCGCCGCGACGCCGCACGCGCGGACGCCGGGTCATGGCATGCTGCCGCACACCGCAGACCTCATCATCGAAGCCTGGGGTCCCTCGCGCAACAAATGCATCGAGCAAGCAGCGCTTGGATTGGTCGAATCCTTCATCGATATGCACTCGGCGGTCGCTGCCGAATCCGTCATCACCGACATTCCCGCGATGGACAATGTTGAGTTGCTGATCACCGTTCTCGAGGAGGTGATCTATGTGGTTGACGCCAAGGGGATGGTCCCGATTGCAGCGTCCCTGCGAGAGAACCGCACGGGTGGATTCCGCGCCGTCTTCGCTGTCATCCCACTTGATGACGTCACGAGCATCGGGCCGGTGCCCAAGGCGATTACCCGACATGCCATGCATTTCGGTGAGGACGACGGCGGCTGGTCGTGCCACGTCCTCGTCGACGTGTAGCAGGTCGCGCCGGCTATCCCTTCACCACCCCGATGGGCACCAGCCGCGCGACCCGCTGCGCGAGGCCGGCGCGCTCGCACGTGAGCACCACCTCATCGATGTCCTTGTAGGCGAAGGGCGCCTCCTCCGCCAACCCTCGCAGCGAGCCGGCGCGCACGGTGACCCCGGCGGTCTCCAGCTCGCGCCGAAGCGCCGCTCCGCTGATGCGGCGGAGGGCTTCGTGGCGGCTCATGGCGCGCCCGGCGCCGTGGCATGTCGAGTTGAACGCACCTCCATGGGCGACTCCGCGCAGCACGTACGATGCGGTGCCCATCGATCCCGGCACCAGCACCGGCTGACCAGTTGCGGCAAGGTCCCGAGGCAGAGCGGGATGGCCGGGGGGGAGCGCGAGGGTTGCTCCCTTGCGATGCACACAGAGCGCACGTTCCGTGCCGTCGACCACGTGATGCTCCAGTTTCGCGAGGTTGTGGGAAACGTCGTAGAGAAGCTGGATATCCGGCGAGCCGGCGATGCGCTGAAAGGCGCGGCGAACCGCGACACTCAGCAACTGGCGGTTGGCCCTACCGAAGTTGGCCGCCGCCGCCATCGCGCCCAGGTACGCCTCCCCCTCCGGGCTCCGCACCGGGACACACGCGAGCTGCTCGTCGGGAACCGCGATCCCGTAGCGGCGCATCGCCGGGCCCATGAAGCGAACGTGGTCGCTGCAGACCTGATGGCCGAGCCCACGAGAGCCGCAATGGATCATCACGCACACCTGTCCCGGGGTCAGGCCGAACGCAGCGGCCGCAGTGGTGTCATAGATCGCGTCGACCGCCTGCACCTCGAGGAAGTGGTTGCCCGAGCCCAGGCTGCCAACCTGAACTCTGCCGCGCTCTTTGGCGCGGACACTGACGGCTTCGGGGTCGGCGCCTTCGAGCCGACCGTGGTCCTCGCAGCGGTCGAGATCGCGCGGTACGCCGAAGCCGCGCTCGACCGCGTACTCAGAGCCACCCGTGAGCACGGCATCGAGTTCCTTGACGGTGTTGACGTGCCAGACGCCCCCCGGGCCGACACCGTGAGGGACGTCGCCCATCAGCCGATCCATCAGACGGGGCAGGACCCGGGTGATCTCCACACGTTGCAGCGTGGTGGCGAGGAGGCGGACCCCGCAGGAAATGTCGAAGCCCACGCCACCTGGGGAGATGACTCCCCCGGCGGCGACGTCAGTCGCGGCGACCCCGCCTATGGGAAAACCGTATCCCCAGTGGACGTCGGGCATTGCATAGCTCGCTTCCACGATGCCCGGAAGGGTCGCCACATTGACGACCTGGTCGAGGCAGCGGTCAGTGCCGAGGTCCGGAAGCAGCGCGCGTGACACGTAGATGATGCCGGGCACCCGCATGCCGTTTCTCGGCTCGATGCGCCAGCGCTCCGGCGTCTCCTCGACGAGTTCGACGGTGGCCGTCCTCGACGCGATCACCGAGGCGGTGTCTCAGTTGTCGTCGGCCGGACGATCGTGAAAGGCCAGTGCGTACGCAGGCGCGACGAGCTTGACTCTTCGGTGGTCTCCGTCGTGGACGACGATGAAGTCTCGCGCGTCAGCGGCCGGGCTGCCGAATCGAACCAGCACGTTGGCGCCCGTCGCAGCCATGTCCACCGTTCCTGAGCCATCCGGGGCGATGAGGACTGCGTCGCGCGCTGGCACCTCGATCTTCTGGATGCCGGGGCGGTCACGGGAGGTAATTGTCAATGTCGTCATGTATGGCCTCCAGTTACAGCGAGCGGTGGTTTCTGCACTATGGCCCATTCTGCGACGGCATCCGGGAAGACATCAGAGGCGAAGGTCACAACCGCAGGAGCTCAAGGCATCCTGCCTCTTACTATCCAAACCTTCGGGGCGTGGCTTGCACGTTCCGCTCCGTTGGGCCGGGTGTCAGTGCTCACCAACCGGCGGATAGGGCGAAGGTCGGCGGAGGTGCAGGCCAAAAGCCTCTGGAGAGCCCTCCTCAGGCGCTTAAGACTGGATTCGTCGCCCGCAAACGCTCGCGGGCGAACGGCCGGATTCAAGACCGGAGGTTGACGATGAGCGGACAGAGTGACAAGGTTGCCGGCAAGGTCAAGGAGCTCAGCGGCAAGGTCACCGGTGACAAGGACCTCGAAGCGGAGGGTAAGGCCCAGCGTCTCGTGGGCAAGGTCGAACAGGCTGGCGAAGATGCCCGGGGACTCGGTCCGCGGCGCGGCCCGCGCCCTCAAGAGAACAGCCCGCGCCGTCAAGACGAATGAACCAGCAGTGAGGCCCGACGGCGCCCTGTGGTTCACGAACTCTGACAGCCAAATCACGGCCAGATACTCGATCGGGCGGATCACCACGGCCGGAGCGGTCACCAGCTACACCGCCAACGGCATCACCAATCCGATCGGGATCACGACTGGATCCAACGGGGCTTTGTGGTTCACCAACAGCGGCAACTCGATTGGGCAGGTCACTACCCCCGTCACCCCAAGGATCATCAGCGTCAACCCGAAGTCGGGCGCGGTGGGAAGTACGGTGACCATCACCGGCCGGAATCTGGCCGGTGCCACCCAAGTCGCCTTCAATGGCGCCCCCGCCACAATCGTGTCTGACACCGGCACAAAGATCGTCGTCACTGTGCCGGCCGGTGCCACCAAAGGCCACGTCACGGTCATGACCCGAGCAGGAACGGCGACCAGCAACGGTAGGTTCAGGGTGACGTAGTTGGCCTCAGCCGAGTCGCTGAGGGCGCCCCATCCGGAGGGCGCATAGCGCAACTCCTCCCGCGCGTCGCAACGCAGTCGAGCGAGAAGAACTCCCATCTCAACCCGCATTCATGGATTGAACGGGCACCACCTGGTGCACTGCGGCCACGGCAGCGGGCCGATGTGGACAACCTCATCCATCGCTGATATATCTCGTGGCGGGGCCAGAATCGCATGGACACTGACCTCGACGGGGAAACCGGCGCTCCGCTATCCAGCGGTTACTGATGGTATTAGTGACCGGCCCTCGTGCTTCGCCTTCGAGCGGTGATTGGGATCCGAAGGCAGTGACGGGGACCACCTGGTGCCTTGGGACCACGGAGGCAGCACCGACGTGGACAATCTCGTCCGTCGTTAATACAACCCCATCCGCAGGACTGCACCCCGTCGCACCGCACCGAGAAACGCCTCAGCGTCGGTGTGCTCGGCGTGCTGCCGGGCGACCCTCAGGCAGCTGCGCGTGCGAGCCCATCCGCGATGCGTTCGGAGAGGCGCAGAGCCGAACTCATCATGCTCCGCGAATTGTGGCCTCGCTCCTCGTTATCCGGACTGCCCAATGACCGCATACGGCGGTGTCCTTCGGCACTGTGCGCGCGACTCGTCGGCTCCTACCGTGGAATCCGTAACGAACTAGGGGGCGCCATGGGGCGTGAGGTGACGAGATGTCGGTTTCAATGCGCGCAAGCGGGACGTCGGGGCGGATGGACATGGGCAGGCTACGCGGACGGCACCGTGTGATGGGGAGCGAGGCCCGACCCGTCGAGGGACGGGATCCGGCGGTGAGGCGCCGCCCGCTGATTCGACGTCTGGCGGGATTGACCGCTGTCCTGGTGGGAGTGCCCGTCCTGACCCTTGGCTTGACTGGCGCCACCGCGTCTGCCTCGGGGGCTGGTCAGGTGACGATCTACGCGGGCATCAGCGCCCCGTACGGGATCACGGCCGGACCCGACGGAGCTCTGTGGTTCACGAACTCTGGCAACGACTCGATCGGGCGGATCACCACCACCGGATCGATCACCACCTACACGGGCGCCGGCATCAGCTATCCGTATGGGATCACCGCCGGTCCCGATGGGGCCCTGTGGTTCACCAACAGTGGCAACAACTCGATCGGACGGATCACCATCACCGGATCGGTCACCAACTACACCGGCGGCGGCATGAGTTACCCGTACGGGATCACCGCCGGGCCCGACGGGGCCCTTTGGTTCACGAACTATGGGAATGCCTCGATCGGGCGGATCACCACCGCAGGCGCGGTCACCAACTACACCGGCACCGCCATCAGCGACCCGGAAGGGATCACGACCGGGTCTGACGGGGCCTTGTGGTTCACCAATAAAGATCCGAGCTCGATCGGGCGGATCACCACCGCAGGCGCGGTGACCACCTACACCGGCGTTGGCGTCAACTTCTCGTACGGGATCACGGCCGGGCCTGACGGGGCCCTGTGGTTCGTCAACGGCGGCAACGACTCGATCGGGCGGATCACCACCGCAGGCGCGGTTACCAACTACTCCGGTACCGGCATCGGCGAGCCGGAGGGGATCACGACCGGGCCCGACGGCGCCTTGTGGTTCACCAACCATGGCGGTAATTCGATTGGGCGGATCAGCACCGCCGGGAAGGCGACGAGCTACACGGGCACCGGCATCAACGACCCGCTGGGGATCGCACCCGGCCCCGACCGTGCTCTGTGGTTCACGAACGACACCGGCAACTCGATCGGCCGGATCACCACGGCGGGGGCGGTCACCAACTACACCAGCGCGAGCATCAGCCGCCCGGACGGAATCACGGCCGGGCCCGACGGGGCCCTGTGGTTCACCAACTCCGGTAACGCTTCTATCGGGCGTATCACCACTGGCGGTGTGGTCACCTCGTTCACTGGCACGGGCATCAGCGGCCCGGTTGGGATCGCAGCCGGGCCCGACGGAGCCCTGTGGTTCACCAACCAAGGCAACAACTCGATCGGGAGGATCACGACCGCCGGAATGGTCACCACCTACACCGGCACCGGCATCGATGAACCGCGGGGGATCACGACCGGCCCCGACGGGGCCCTGTGGTTCACCAACCAGTACCCGAGCTCGATCGGGCGGATCACCACCGCCGGGGCGGTCACCAACTTCACCGGCAAGGTCATCAGCGAGCCCGAGGGGATCACCGCAGGCAGCGACGGGGCCCTGTGGTTCACCAATGACAACAAGTCGTCGATCGGGCGCATCAGCCCCGCCGGGGCGATCACGCGCTTCCGGGCCCCCGCAATCATCCGCCCAATCGGGATCACGGCTGGACCCGATGGGGCCGTGTGGTTCGCGAACGAGGGCAGCAACTCGATCGGGCGCATCACGACCACCGTCACCCCGGAGATCACAAGCCTGACCCCCAGGTCGGGAGGGGTGGGAACCGCGGTGACCATCACCGGCCGCAACCTCTCTGGAGCCATCGGGGTCGCCTTCCACGGCACCCCGGCCACCATCGTGTCTGACACCGCAACGAAGATCGTCGCCAGGGTGCCCGCCGGTGCTACTACCGGCTACGTCTCGGTCACCACTCGCGCAGGAACAGCGATCAGCGACGGGAAGTTCAGAGTGACGTAGCAGCCCGTCCGACGAGTCCCTCGGAGCATCGCAACCGGAGCCCGCGTGAGGGGACGTCGATTCCACGCCCCGCAAACTGCAGTCGCCGACGCTGACCTCGTCGTGGGAAAGAGCTTCGTTGCGGATCGGCGGGGACACCGACCTCCGCAACCTCGTCCTTCGTTAATACAACCCCATCGGGGGCGCTACAGTGGTCGTGCCGCGCCGAGACTCGCTTCAGCGTCGGTCTGCTCGGCGTGCTGCTGGGCGACTGTCAGGCAACGACGCGACGCGTTGGGCGAGGCGCGGAGCCGAACTTCCGCGCTCGGCAAACCGGGGTCCTCGCTCCGCCGTGTCCGAAGGGCCCAATGACCGCATGCCGCGTTGTCCTTCGGCACTGGGCGCGCGACTCGTCGGGCTCCTACCGTGGACCGTGAAGTACGGGGATCCCTGCCGGGCGGAGGTATGACGTCATGGCGCTTTCAATTCGCGTTCATCGGTCGCACAGGTTCCTTGGTGCACACTCGCGCGGGGTGGGCTTGCGGGCCGCCTCGACGGCGGTGACGCTCCTGTGCTTCGCTGGCTTCTCTGGCCCGGTGGCCGCCATGTCGTCCGCCTCTCCCGGCTCGGCCGTGCAGGCTTCGCAGTGGCCGCAGTATGGCTACGGGCCGGCGCGCGTCTGGTTCAACCCGCGCGAGACGGTGCTGGGTTCAGGCAACATCGCGCGGCTCGCCCCTCGCTTTGATGTCGCCCTGCCGAGCGAGGTCACGGGCGACGCTCTTGGCGGTGGCCTGCGCTATGTCTGCACCGAGGGCCTGTTGCGGGCAGTGAACGCGTCCACTGGCGCGCTCGTGTGGCAGGTGAACTCGCCAAGTTGGGCAGGCTGCAATCTTACCTACGACGGCGGGAAACTGCTCGTGTTCTGGAACGCAGAGCTTGTCGCCTACAAGGCCTCGACAGGAGGAGTGCAATGGGCGACGTCGTTTGGCTCGGCCAATACTGAGAGCGTCGCTGTCCGCAACGGTCTCGTGTACGTCGAGCGCCAGTCCGAAACCAATCCCGACTGGTGGACCAACTACCTAGACGCCTTTGACGAGGCCACCGGCGCGCATCGCTGGAGTTCGTCCTGGCAAGCAGGAGACGAAGCCGGCTTCGCCCTCGCCGTGACCGCGACGGCATTGGTGACCGACGGTGCCCCCGCTGCCAAGCCGCATACGCACGTGCAGCTGGTTGTCCGGAATCCGCTGACCGGCACTATCACCTGGACGAAGAGCATCCCCGTGGCTGGTACCGCTGAGTTTGGCTGGACAATCGCGGCTCTCTCCATCCAGGGCAACATCGCCTACGCAACGGTCTATGGGCATGGATCTGCGCTCGTGGCCGTCGACCTAGGCTCGCGGAGCGTGCGGTTCCAGTTGAGCGACGGGGGTACCTTGGGAACTGCGGCCTTTGCGTATGGGCGCATGTACATCAGCGACTGGGGGGCGGTGCCGAAGGTCATCGCCGTTGACGCGTCGACGGGGCAGAGCGAGTGGCGAGTCACCTACTCGACCTCGGCGACTCCGGACCACGTCGTCGTCGCCAACGGCGTTGTTTACGAACTGTTCCAGTCGACCGGGTCGACGCTCATGGCCTGGCAGGCAGACACGGGGGATCAACTCCTTGCACTTTCACTCCCATCCGTGGGAAATGGGTTCTTCGTCGCCGCCGGACGTGTCAACTTCGTTGGCGGTGCCGACATATGGTCCTTTGGGGTCTGAGCAGTAATCGAGCGAGTGCCGCGATGTCGATTTTGATGGCTTCAGGGACAGGTGCGGCGCCGCACCCACGACTACGTTCGCCACGGCACCGCCACCTGCCCGATGGTTTGCAAGACGCAGTTGGATGGCCAACCTGGTCTTGCTATGCCATCGCCATCACTGGATGATCCATGAGGGCGGCTGGCAGCTGGCCCGGGTCGAACACGGGCGGATGCTGGCGATCGCGCCCTCGCAGCGCCATCGCTCATGGACCCGTGCGCCCGCCGCGGCTGGCGACGGGTAGGAGCCCAGGCACCCTGGGATATCTCCGCGCGCCACGCAGTCCTGGTCCTCCGGAGCGCAGCAAGACAGTCAGTGAGGAGCGTCTCGCGCCGCGTGTCGCCGCACCTCAAGGGCTACGTCTGACCCCTCAGCACGTGGCGTCGGACCCACTGGCTACCTGCCACGTGCCATCGCGTCCACGCCAGACCTCGAGGGTAAATGAGCCTGCACGCACGGATGTCGACGATCCCGAACTTCCAATGACAGTCCAGCCGTTCGCTGGTAGGTCGGACCACACTCCGCCGCGCGCTGCGAACCATCGCGCTGCCGCGATGGGTGACTTCTCTCCGCCAGTGTCCTTGACCAGAGAGAGGCTGAATGCGCGGTATCGAAAGCACGGGGCGGACGATCCGGACGGATCCGTCTTGATACCCACCTGAGCCCCGCACGCGTCTATTCCAACGAGAATCACCAGCCCACAGAGCAGCCCACGGGTGAATGCCACACCGGTGAAACGCGGTTGTCCCCGAGGGGTTCCCGGAATCGCGCGGCGCACGCTTGGATCCGCGTCCCATGGTGGCGTCAGACCAGACGCCGGTGCAGCCAACGCTCGCCGGGCCAGCGGAGACGGCGGGCTGTCCGATGAGTGTCCCACCGCGCTGCACTATCACCTCGAGATCTCCGGACCATTGCTGCTGCAGCAATAGATGGCGATGATCCGGAGCTCTGACGGTGACGAGCCACGGCTGGCTCGGTGATGAGTTGACCTCGACGTCTCGGGACGTGCCACACCGAACGACAATCGTTGGGCCGC